>Ga0315277_10013505_pt1 | contig 10172 bp, 10 predicted proteins | sample YL17G05_15_MG_FD_203695 | JGI IMG/M metagenome (GOLD analysis project Ga0315277, IMG submission 203695) | Sediment microbial communities from Yellowstone Lake, YNP, Wyoming, USA - YL17G05_15 | ecosystem: Environmental > Aquatic > Freshwater > Lake > Sediment | place: USA: Wyoming | collected...
TGCGGGTCGGCAGAATTCTCGCACGATGCAACAATGGCTTCGAAGGAAGGTTCGCCGATCTTGAAAAACTCGTAATGCAGCTTGGCCATAACCTCGCGTTCGGTCATGCCGACCTTCACCCATTTCGGGATGGCCTCGAAAATATCGAGCGTCATCTTCACCGCTTCGCGAAGCGCCTTGAGCTCCTCCGGGGTCTTCACGCCCCGCATCGCCATGATCAGGTCAGCTGCAGACACGAAATCGGTCTTTGGAGCGATTTTTTGCAGGCTCTGAAGCTCCCCCGCGCGGATGTAATCCGCGTACGCGGTCGGCTGCTGTAGCGAGTCCTCGCCGAAATTCACGGCAATCCTCGGCTTCGCGGTCAATTCTTTCAAGAACGAAAGCATTTCCTCCCCGCTCTTGTACACGCGCACGTTTACCTTCATCTTGGCCTGGTCCAATGCTTTCCTGATCATGGGCGCTTCCATTTCGACGGCGAGCACTTGATGATTGCCGTTGGCATCGATCAAGATGAAATGGCGTGCGTGGGACTTGATCCCGAGAAAATAAGTAGAATGTATGTCGCTGTCCTCGTTGCACGAGATGAGCCAGCCATCGATGTTGCGCGCCTTGAGCAGACCTGCTGCCTTGTCGAATTTATTCATGTATACAGCGCTCCTCCTTGAAGTAGCCTATAATAATGCCCCGCGAAAAAAAAGGATTTAGAACCAGCTCATCTCATGCCGATGATTTTTTTCACAACATCGACCTGTAATCCCTTGTTACCAAAGAGGGTCTTGTAATGATATTCCCCGGTCTCGTCGACGCGGATGATGGGAATGGCGATTTCGCACGATGTAAAATCGCAGAATTTTTCGGAGAACTTGCCGTCATCGAGAAGTCGCTTCTTCACGTCGTTATCATCGATGAACCATTCGGAGAAGTTAACCTTGTTCTTTTTAAGCGAAGCAATCAACGCCTCAGATTTCTTGTCTCCAGCCTTGACAATGACTTGAATTTTCTGCATTTAACCTTACCTCGCATGTCTCTTGATTTAACCTCCGCGACGGCGTGCTAATAAACAATCGGTTATGGTTCATCCTCATCATGTGAACTTTCCTTATCTATACATCATAAGGATTACGGTTCTCACGAGAAAAAACAAAAGGGAGAATCATTTCAATTTCAAGATTTTCTTGACAGCATCCACGCGCAAACCCGATTGATTGAAAAGCTCCTTGAAATAATAATCGCCCGTGTCTGATAGGCGAATTACTGGCGTGTAAACCATACAACCATCGATTGTGCAAAACTTTTCAACGAATTTCGGGTCGCCCACGAGTTTTTGCTTCACTTCGTCGTTTTCCAGCGACAATTCATCGAATTTAATGTCGTTTTCGGTCAACCAGGCTTTAAGATCTTCGCATTTATGGCATCCCGGTTTGCTGATCACCTGGAACCCGGCCGCCTTTCCAGCGGATTTTTTTTCTGTTTTTTTGCCCGTGACATTCACCTTTTATCAAGTAATTGCTAATCAAAGTTTTACGGGCGAGCATAAAATCGTTATGATTGTCGGAATCATATTGTGTCGTGGTTTCTGCTTGAAGGGGGAATAACCATCAAGAGGAACAAGTATGCCTAAATCGTTTAAATATAGAATTTCGAGATTCTACTTGTACTTCCAATCTGGTGAACAAAAAAATGATACTGATAAGAAAAAAAACAGGAATCTTTCTTGGCTTGATGATTGCTAGCATATTCTTACTCGCTATGGCCTCAGTCGCTGCTCAAGGTCCATCGGAGGAGGCGATCGGCACGAATCAAGCCACCCGGCATATAAATGCAGGTGAAACGAGCTCGTTCCGGTTCCGTTCCCAAACGCGGTTAAGCTTCAACTGCACATGTGATTTGACCGTGAACATGGACGTGGATACAGATAGCATCGGTGACAAGAACATTACGATCGATTTGAACTGCAGCGAACCACTTGAGATGAGCATGACGTGTACCGAGAGTCAGGCCGAATTAGGTGCTCAGAACGGTAACACGGTGCAAACCCGCACGCAGAATCGATACCGGTTCCAATATGGATTCGTGGCAAATATCTCCGTGAATTGCACCCAATTCACTGCCCGGCTGCGCGCGCAGGTCGGTAATTTGAATGGCCTCGTGTGGGCATTTTACAACGAGACCATGGAACAGTGGGAGGAAGTCCCGACCGTCACGATCAATGGCGAGGCGGTCGCGGAGGTGAACCACTTTTCCACGTGGACACTATTAACGCCGGAATCCGCTGTGATTGGAGTTGAATCAATCGGCTTACTGGTTGCCGCATTCGCCACGGTCGGTGTCCTGGTTGTCTCATGGAAGATCCGAAAGCACGCGTGAACCATATCTTTTTATTATTTTTTTTGCTCTGAAACATAGCAATTCCCGAAATAACCGGAAGAAACACCATGAACCACCATCATGTTCCTCAGAAAAAAGCATGTGTTGCTTTTTTTAGCGTGTTGTTCGCAGCCGGTCTTTTCTCGATCATTTTTCCATCAAACGTCGCTGCATGGAGCAGCACGATCGTGCTCGCGCCGGGCATCCCTCAAGACATAGCGCTGAACAGTGTCACCATCCATGCCCGCGCCAATGTAACCACCACGATCAGCGTGACTATTGATAACAACATAAGGAACAAGGAATTCTTCGTGAACATCACGGGAACTTCGCCATTAATTATAAGCGTTCTCGTGGATCGTGAATTTTCCGACCGGCGTCTCCAGCAAGGCCAGGATATAGCCGTGCAAGGCACGCAATTTCGGTACCGCTATTCCTACGGCGCCGCGGTTCGTTTCCAATCAAATGACAGCACATCGACTGTCCAGCTCGGTGGATCGATCACTGCATTTTCCCAGGTCAAGAATCAATTGACGTGGATAGCGAAATCCTTGACCGAGCCTGCCGAGGATCCCTGGTCACTCGTGAATTCTACCTTGTCGGGGGATGTCTTGTACGCGACCTTCGGCTCGTCAGCCTATGCGACCATCGCAGAGCAATACATTCCTGTCGATTGGACATGGACCATCATCACAGTTGCAGCGATCGTCATCATCGTCGTGTCCGGCCTCGTCATCTCGAAAGTTGATTATGTCCGCCACGCGGCTATGAAAGTGAAGAGCGAGGGGGTGCGGATACATCGTATGTCATTCGAAAAAGCGGTCAATCATCCGGTCAGAACTCGTATCCTTGACTTGATCCTGAACCAACCGGGCATCCACCTCAACGAGCTGATGCGGCAGCTTGGCCTGGACTCGGGGGCCCTCACCTGGCATCTACAGATCCTTATCGATTTCCAGCTCGTGAAGATGGAAAAAGTAGGGCAATACAATTCCTATTTTCCCCGCCTTCCCATCAAGAACACCTTGCCTTTCTACCTCGATGCAACCAAGCTTATGAAGAACGAGACGGGTCTTCAACTCTTGCGAACCATCAATGAGGAAGGGCCAAAATACCAGGCTGAACTCGCAACGATACTATCCGTCGAGAAAAAGACAATTCGATACCACGTGAAAAAACTCGTCGACGATGGCTTGATCGAGATTGATGAAAAAGATGGCAAGAAATACCACGTGTTAACGACAAAGGGCACCGAATTATTGAAAACTATCGACGAGTTATCGAAACAGACCGTTGAATAATTGCCGTTACACGATGATTCTCGGCCAGACATTGATCTCGTTCGCCCGCTGCAGCACGGCATTTCGCGGGCCTTTCACGATAGAAAACTTCCAGTCCGATTGCATGCCGCTCGGCGGACCATCCTGGAGGAACCCGATCGTCTTTTCCTTCAAGTTGATGGTCGTGGCGATGTGCGTGTTGCCGTAGAGGTTGTGCTTGATCACGTACACGTCGTCACCGATGCCGATCAAGCCATTGGGCAGGGGCAAGAAGGTCTTGCCGATCGTCTCACCGATCTTGAACTCTTCGAAACTATAATCGGCAACCTGATCTTCAGCGAGGGCCAGCGATGCGATAATGCGTTCCTGGTGCAGCGGAACCGTGAATCCCACGAAGTTCGAGAAGTGTCGGTCGTAGAACTCGTGATACTGGAATTTACCGTTGGAGCGCGCGATGCCGAGGAGGTTGCTCAGGAGGCACGTGGGCCGCCCTTTATAACTCATGTACATGTAATATTCAGAGATCTCGTTCCTGAACGTGCTGCCCTTCGTCCAGCCCGCTGGCTTGGCAATTGTCAGGCGGGAATTCTTGATGTTCCACGTCGAGACGTGCAAATCGCCAATCTCGCGGTACATGGCATTCATACTCGTGACATCACCAGACTCGTCTTTGATGTACGAGATAAAATCATCATGGCTGAGGACTTGATATTTCTTAGACTTGGTATCGATGAACACCTTGGCCCCGGCATCGATACCGAGCTTGCTTTTCGCCCAGGCAATGATCACGACCGCTGCAGCCCGTCCCAGCTCCGATTCCATAAACGAGTACTTGACCTCGGTGCGGTTGGGCGTTTGCCCCGTGGAATCGGAGACTTCGGCGAGCATAAGATGTTTCCATGCCATCTTGAGCTTGACGGCGATATCGGGTGCAACACGATCCACGCTCGATAGCAGAGCTTCCGCGGCAAGGTTGTATGCCCTCGTCACGAACGTGTCCGAACGGATATGACCATCCCGTTCCCAGGGAAGCCGGTACCGGCCCATCCACAAGTAAACGCCGCCATACGAGGGATAATTCCAGCTGCCATCGAGCACGACCGGCAATGGTTCGGGCTTGATGCCAAGCTCCTGGAGGCACTCCACGTACGTGGTGCAGTGCGCCGTCTTGATCCCGGCCTTGTGCCTGCGGATATACAGTGCCAGCCGCTGCAATCGCTTGGCATCGCTCGGGCCATGGCCTGGGAGATAATTGGTTCCCTTGGTGAATGCCAGCTCGCCATCGCCCCAGTAATCGAAGACGAGATCCGGAACATTGTCGAAAGATTGGTCCGCTTGTTGCTTGCTCTTCGCCGAGAACCCGCCGCCAGGAAGGAAGTACACCCCGTTGCGTTCGTAATAAGGCACGGGCTGCAACTCTCCTTGATAATGGCGCAAGTAATGGCGGTTGAGCAGTGCCACCTTGTACCCGTGCTCTTTCATGACGTCGATGACGCCTGGGCCGAAGAAGTTCTCTTGCGCGAAGAATGTGCCGCCACGTTTCAAGCTATAACGATTTAGAGTCTCGTCATTGATCCGCATGGATTCCTCCAGGTCGCGTCGTGGATACGCGAGGTAAATCTGATCGGAATAATGTACCGAGACGAGTTCGATTTGCTTTCGCCGCATGACGAGTTCCACGAGCTTGGCGAGATCATCGGGATAGTACCGGGCCATGAACGCGACCATATGGCCTTGCAGCTCGCACGATGCCTTGAACTGCGGATAGGCCATGTAAAAATCGAGAAAAGGACGGAAACTCTTGGTGATCAACACGTGATACGACTTTTCACTGCCAGCAACGTATTGAAGGTTAAAATGGTAGATGGAAAGGCTCATGCCTTTCGGTTCTGCAGTTGACATACTCAGTCAACTTGATGTTCCTCCAACATAAAAAATGATATTCGAGTTTTAGTGGCATCAAGCTCCCCCACGGATCATCCACCGAGGTTGATAGATCGCCAAGAGTCCTCGATGAGATTCTCTATGCTGTAGAACTCACCCATCTTTCGCTTGGCTTTTTCTGCCTCGTTCTGCAGCACGGCACGATTCTTGGTCGAGCTTCGACCGCCACTTCCCGAGCTCCCATGACCATGCCCACCGCCTCCCCCGCCACCTCCACCGCCTGCGAGTGGCGGGAACAGGGCGAGTAACAGCACCCAGAAGATGAGCATGAGCACCATGGTGTTCCTGAGGCATACGTAAAACAACTTGTTCGGGGGGTCTTGGACCACGTTCATGCCTTTCTCGTCGTGGAGCGCGTAGAGCATGTAATAATTCAGCAGGCACGAGACCGGAACCCCGAAGGCGCACAAGATGAAGTGGAGCATGTTGATCTGGCCACCCGTGAGCGTCTCGACTAGCCTTGCCATGAGCCCGGGAAATACGATGATGCCAACGATCAAGAGGAACGTGATATAGATTAGCCATCCCGCAAGAGATCTCGGCGATTTCGAGCAGTAATGGTAAACGCAAAACCAGCGTGCCGCCACGTAGCCAAGTCCGTAAGCAAATAGCAAGTTCACGGAGACCCAGTACGCGTTTCCGATACCCACGACGTATTTATCAAGGACCAGGCCCACGATGAGGGTCAGCGGGAACCAGATCAAGCTGTTGATGACGGCGATGACGCCCCAGTGGAACTTGAAAAACAGGAGATGTCGCATCGAGACGAGCAAGATAGCGCCTGCGATGGGCAGAACGAGTGTTGTCCACCAGTTGGACAGCACGCGATCCACGGAATAATCGACCTGGATACCGAGCGTGAGCATGGCCACGGCAGCCAGCATGATCGAGAAGGAAATAGCCACACGGTCAGCAACAAATAACGTACGTTTTTGTTTCAAAGTCATTTCTTGTTCCCTTATGCTGAATGCACCTATCATGAAATTCATCATCTCGCTTTGGCTCTTCGGTTAACCGAACAAAACCATCTCCCTTCAACTTGCCACCTCAAAAACATATGTTTGCATGTTAAAACGGCCTTCTAGCTCGATGCAGCGCGCCCTTTTTAACCTTGGAAGGCTTTAATGACTTGGTTCACGAGGCACGATTCATGACAATAACCGTCGGTATCGATATCGGCAGCCTGGCGACGAAGGTCGTGTTGATGAAGGATAATAAGGTCCTGGACTACACGATCGAGCGAAGTCGCCACTCCTTCAAGGAACGGGCAAGGGAAATCGTCGATGAGATGCTGAAGAAACACTCGCTGTCGATGAAGGACGTGAACAGCATTCTCGGCACCGGTTATGGTCGCCACCAGATCAAGGACCTGTTCGGCCAAGCACCCGTCACCGAGATCTCGGCGCACGCGAAAGGTGTCAATTATTATCTTCCCAACGTGAAGACGGTCATCGACATGGGTGGCCAGGACACGAAAGTCATCATTCTCGGCAAGAACGGCAAGGTCTTGGACTTTCAAATGAACGACAAGTGCGCGGCGGGAACCGGCCGGTTCCTCGAGGTTATGGCCAAGACGCTCGACATCGAGCTCGAGCAAATGGGCGAGCTCGATGCGAAAGCGACGAAGGAGGTGACCATCTCGTCAACGTGCACGGTGTTCGCTGAATCGGAGGTCATTTCGCTCATCGCGGTGGGGGAATCAAAGCCGAACATCATCCACGGGTTGCATAGAGCGATCGCATCGCGCGTCGTGGGTATGGTTCGCCGCATGGGCGTCGTCGGGGATGTCGCCTTCTGTGGCGGGGTCGCGAAAAATCAAGGCATGGTCCGCGCGCTGGAAAGAGAACTCAACACCAAGGTCTATATCGCGGCAGAACCCCAGATCACGGGCGCCGTTGGCGCCGCGATTATCGCGGCTGAACGGCTTGGCGGCGCGGATTAATTCACGCAATACAGCACCGCATCCTGATTTTGCTCGTATCACTTTATGGACTCGTTCATACTTGGAAAACCATATACAAAATGGGTCGCCCTTCACTGCATCACAAGGCCAAGCAAGATGAAAACCCGCGTGTTCACGATCGATGCCAGCAAGGACTTGAAGGCACAAATCGCCCCCGCAGCAGCTATCATCAAGAATGGCGGGGTGGTTGCATTTCCCACCGAAACCGTATACGGGCTGGGCGCGAATGCGTATGATGCCAATGCCGTGAAGAAGATCTTCGAGGCGAAAAAGCGACCTGCCGACGATCCGCTCATCGTTCACGTCTCCGATAACAGCATGGTCACCGGCCTCGCTGATGCCGGCGCAATCAGCGACGTAGCCCGAAAACTTATGGCCACGTTCTGGCCGGGGCCGCTCACGATCGTCGTCAAAAAATCCCGGGCCGTGCCCGGTGTCGTCACGTCCGGGTTAGACACGGTCGCCATCCGCATGCCCAGTCATCCCGTCGCGAGGGCGCTCATAGAGATATCCGGCGTGCCCATCGCCGCACCATCGGCCAACCTGTTCGAGCGGCCCAGTCCCACGAAGGCGAGCCACGTGCTCACCGATCTCGATGGCCGCATCGACGCCGTGATCGATGGTGGTAGTGCGGACATCGGCGTGGAATCGACGATTATAGACATTTCTGGTGAAAAAAGCCTCCTACTTCGACCAGGCGGCGTTCCGCTGGAAAAGCTAGAAGAGTTGATCGGCGCCATCGAGATCCATCCATCCGTGCGGGAAAAGTATTTTTACGGGTTCGCGCGATCGCCCGGCATGAAGCTGAAGCACTACGCGCCTGATGCCCGGCTCGTGCTCGTGGAAGGAACCCGGGATCGCGTCGTGGAATCGATCAAGAAGCTCGCGGCTGATAGCATCAAGGATGGAAAAAAGACGGCGATTTTATCGTGCACCGGGGCAATCCAGGTCGACGGGGCGATAAGCAAGCAATTGGGAAATGATCAAGCGCAAATCGCAAAAAACCTGTTCGACGCGTTTCGCGAGATGAATGCTTTAAAGATCGACGTTATCATCGCGGAATGCACGACGGAGGATGGGCTCGGCCTTGCTATCATGAACCGGCTCCGCAAGGCTGCCGAAAAAATCGTTCGAGCTTGATCACCGGTACTTTTTCTAGGTCATTTCAGGTTTACGGCGCTGGAGAAGATGGCCACCATGTGCTTGTCGAGGGGGACGAGAATCAAGGGTAGCAGCGAGCTGAACGTGATTGCATTGCATACCACAAGAATGCCGGTAAAGATGCTACCCTGCGCAACCCATGCCCAGAAATTAATACCCATGATGTATGAAAATATCAGGTCGGCGATGATGGTGTACCCGAACGCGAACGAGGCCCCGATGATGCCAAGCACCACTTGGGACTTGCGGGTAATGTTTTTTCGGAGGCTTGAGTCATTAAAGAATCCTCCGGCGAAGCCCAGCACCGTGTATGCAACCAGCTGCACCACGAGCAATGGGATGGGCGAGGCCCCGTATAGATTAAATATGAAATAGAGTATCGAAGCGATGAACCCGACGAGCGAGCCTATCGCCTTTCCGAAGAGTAAGCCGCCGAGGAACACGAGCATGGTGAAGATCTCCACGTTCGGGATCAACGCGAGCATGTATCCCGCGCCGACGCACAAGCCAGCATAGGTCGCGATGATGGCGATCTTGACCGCCGGTGGCGTCGTGGTTGCAGATCGAGATTCCGGTTTTGTTTTTTCCTTCATGTTTTTACCGCCAGTTCGCTCCGTGCTATGCCTGGTGCCACGTGATGATCGAGTTGTTGGAAACCTGATACTTATTGCAAGCAATTCCGGGAGAAACAGAATCTACCATGTATGTCCAGCCCAGGCGAGCGCCGTTGATCTCAGAGATGAAATATCCTGCCGGGTACACATCATAGGCAATGTGAAATTCCTTGTTCATGATATCGAAGACTGTTGCGTTCACGATTCGCGATGTCACGTTCGTCCGTTGATCGATCGTCCCGTTCTTGTAATCGACCGTGATCGTTACGTTCGCAACCGTGATCGTTGTCAATTCTTCGGGGTTACGATTCCCCCCGAAAAAAAAAGGAAGGGAATAGTTCATCACGAGCAGTGTGGAAAACGACACGGCGAAAATGACGAGCGTCGCTTTCCAGTTGAAGGCTCGCCGGTCCGGGTTCGTGGTCATGGTCGTTTCGCGGTTCGCATTTTTCTCGTGACGATGAGGCCAACGCTCGCGATCACCGCGAGCAGCACGTAGAACGGTTGCACGCCGGGCACCGCGACACTCGGCGTCGTGACGATGACGGAATGCACGCTCGTGTCGCCATCGATGTCGACGACGGTAAGGGTGATGTTGAACGATCCCGTGCTATTGTATGTGTGCGACGGGCTCTGTAAACGCGACACGGGGGAACCATCGCCGAAATTCCAGGTGTATTTCGCTGGCTGGTTGCCGAGCACTGACGTGCTGGTCAACTGGATCGAACGGGATTCGGCACTTGTCCAGCTATATGTAAAATTCGCGACGGGCGCCAAATCATGAGCGATGTTGATCATGATATCCTGCGTGCTGTTCTGGTCGAGGGCATCCGTGATCGTGAG
>Ga0315277_10013506_pt1 | contig 10172 bp, 8 predicted proteins | sample YL17G05_15_MG_FD_203695 | JGI IMG/M metagenome (GOLD analysis project Ga0315277, IMG submission 203695) | Sediment microbial communities from Yellowstone Lake, YNP, Wyoming, USA - YL17G05_15 | ecosystem: Environmental > Aquatic > Freshwater > Lake > Sediment | place: USA: Wyoming | collected...
TGATCACCCGCAGCCCGGCGAGCGCGTGCGGGTGGCCGTCGAGACGCTGGCGACCGGCGGCGATGGCGTGGCCCGCCATCAGGGCTTCACGCTGTTCGTGCCGAACAGCGCGCCCGGTGACGTGCTGGACGTCGAGATCACGGAAGCGACGCGGAATTACGGCCGCGCCCGCATCCTGGACATCGTGGAGTCGGGACCGGATCGCGTGCCCACCACCTGCCCGCTGGCGGACGGATGCCCGGGGTGCGCGTTTCAGCACCTGCGCTACGAGGCGCAACTCGCGGCCAAGCAGACCTTCGTCCGCGACGGGCTGGAGCGCATCGGCCGCCTGTGCGGGGTGGAGGTGCGGCCCACGCTCGGCATGGCGCACCCGTGGGAATACCGCAACAAGGGCGAGTTTACCGCGGAAACGGTGAAGGAACGCATTCGCCTGGGATATCACGGCGAGGAGGGACGATTTCTGCAGATTTCCGCCTGCCCGCTGCACCACCCGCTCAGCCTGCGCATCCTGCACGAGACCGAGGTGGTCGTCAATAATATGCACCTCCCGCTGGCGCAGTTGATCACTCGTGTCAGCCCGAGCGAGAATGCCGCACTGGCCATTCTGGTGTGCTGGGAAGAGTCTGACCGGCTGGAGGACGCCGCGGCGCAGCTTCGCGAGCGCATCCCCGAGCTGGCGGGCGTGCTCTGGTCGCGCGTGCGCGGGCGCTCGGTGGTGCGGCGCACGCTGGCAGAGGTGCTCGCCGGCCAGGGGAAATTGACGCAGCGGCTGGGGGAGTGGGAATACACGGTTTCCGCCGAGTCCTTCTTCCAGATCAACAACGAGCAGGCCGCGCGGCTGGTCGCCTTCGCCGGAGAGATGGCGGGGGATCTGCAGTCGGCCATTTTCGCGGACGGCTACTGCGGGGTGGGCACCTTCCTGGTGCCGTTGGCGAAGCGTGCGTCGCGCTCCATCGGCGTCGAGGAGCACCCGGTCGCCCTGCGGGACGCGCAGGACAACCTGTCCCGTTATGCGATCCACGACGTCCACCTGTATGAGGGGCGCGTGGAGAGCATCTTCCCCCGCCTGCCGCGCAAAGGATGTTCGCTGGACGTGGCCTTGCTCGATCCCCCGCGCAAAGGCGCCGGACGGTCGGTGCTGGAGAGCGTGGCTAGATTGGGAGCCAAACGCATCCTTCTCATCTCCTGCGATCCCGCCACCCTGGGCCGCGACGCCGGCGACCTGGCCATCCTCGGCTACCAGCCGGAGATCGTGCAGCCGGTGGACATGTTCCCACAGACGCCGCACGTCGAGACAATTGCGCTGCTGACGAAACGGTGAAGCGCCAAGACAGGTTTTCGCGTCTGCTCAGGGACTGTAACGAGCCAGCGGAACCGATGCTCGTCCCTCGTTATTAACGCCGGTGATGGGACCAGTGGGACTGTCCCCATATGCGTTAAGAGAAGATGAATCACCGAGTTTTTCATGCTCTTGCTCTTACTCTTGCTCTTGCTCTAAAAACGTTTTTTAGAGCAAGAGCAAGAGTAAGAGCAAGAGCATGAAAAATGCTTAACTTAACGCCTATGGGACCGGTCCCTATTCCCTTACCCCTATTCCCTTCAAAGAGTTGCCCCTTTCCCGCCGTTCCGGTAAACTAACACTATCCTGTTGCCGAGGATATGATTATGCGGAGCGCGACGATTGAGCGAAACACGACCGAAACGCGGATCACGCTGTCGTTGAATCTCGACGGCGCCGGGGCGGCGGACGTGGATTCCGGCATCGGCTTTCTCGACCACATGCTGGCGCTGTTCGCCAGGCACAGCGGCTGCGACCTGTCGGTGCGCGCGGCGGGCGACGTGCAGGTGGACGACCACCACCTGACGGAGGACATCGGCATCGTGCTGGGCCAGGCGCTGAAACAGGCGCTGGGCGATAAGCGCGGCATCCGACGCTACGGCGACATCCTGCTGCCGATGGACGAAGCGCTGATGCTCGCCGCGGTGGATTGCAGCGGCCGCCCGTATTTCGCGTGGGACATCAAACTGCCGCAGCCCAAGGTCGGCACCTGGGACAGCGAGCTGGCGGAGGATTTCTTCCGCGCGCTGACGGTCAACGCCGGCCTCACCCTGCACCTGCGCCTGCTGAACGGCGCCAACACCCACCATATCGTCGAAGCGGCTTTCAAAGCCTGCGCCCGCGCCCTCCGCGAAGCCGTCGCCCTCGACCCGCGCGAAACCGACGTCCCGAGCACTAAGGGAACGCTGACATAGGGAAGCTCAGGGACTGTCCCAGCGGAGGAAGACCATATGCCCCGCCTCCTCATTTTATTGACAGCCGCGAAGGATTTTGCTAGACTGGCCCGGTTAACAATGAAGAAGCCCACGTCACTGCTGTTATGGATCATCGTGCTGGCCGGGGTGGTGGTCGCGGTCGGGCTTGCGGGGTGCCGGAATCCATTTTTTCAGCCCACCCCGCCGCGCGCGCCGGTCCAGCGTCCCGTCGCCCCGCCGCGAAGCGAGGAAGACGAGGCGAGCAAGGCGGTCGCTGATTATGTGACCGCCCTGCTGAATGGCGATTACTCGACGGCATACGGCATGCTGTCACGCGACTCGCGGCAGTTGCACACGCCGGCGAAATTCGAGCAGGTGGGCAAAAAGGGGATGCCCCACTACGATCTTCAGAAAGCGAAGGCCACCGTCACCGGCGATACCGCCATGGTGCAGGTTCAACAGGCTGAAGATCCGGCGACCCACGGCTTCCAACTCGTCCGCGAGAGCGGCGCGTGGACAGTCGTGTACCGGGGCGGTATTCCCGGATCGCCCGACCCGGAATGACGGGCGGGATACCAGGGGAGATGCCAGATGAAAGTGATTCTCACTGAAGAGGTGCTGGGGCTGGGAGAACCCGGCAAGATGGTGGACGTGGCGCCCGGCTACGCGCGCAACTTTCTGGTGCCGCGCAAGCTGGCCGTCTACGCGGATAAAGGCAAGGTCAAGGAGTTGGAGCACAATACGCGTCGCCTTGAGCGGAAGCGCCAGCGCCTGCAGGTCGCGGCGCAGAGCACCGCGCAGCGCATCGGCAGCCAGGCGCTGACCATCGACGCCCACGCGGGCCCTGGCGGCCGCCTGTTCGGGTCGGTGACCTCCATCGACATCGCGCACGCGCTGAAGGACCAACTCGGCGTGGAAGTCGATCGCCGCAAGATTCACCTGCACGAGCCGATCCGCACGTTGGGAGCGCACACGGTGAACGTGCACCTGATCGGCGACACGCGCGCCACCATCACGGTGAACGTGGTGGATACCACGCACCCGGAGGCGGTACCCGTCGCGGAGGCCGCCCCGCCGGCGGAAGAACCCGCGCCGGCGGAAGAACCCGCGCCGGCGGAAGAACCCGCGCCGGCGGAAGAACCCGCGCCGGCGGAAGAACCCGCGCCGGCGGAAGAGCCTGTGCCGGCAGGGGAATCCGCACCGGTGGAGGAACCCACCGAATAAGTTGTGGATAATTTTCCCGACTGCGCAGCGTGATTTAACGAATTGCGTCCTGCAATTTCTGCTACAATAACCGGGTGAGGCAACTCTCACCCGGTTCTTTTTACCTCAGGAAACCCATGATCAACAATACATCCGCCATGCTGGAGCGAATCCCGCCGCAGAATATCGAGGCTGAGCAGGCTTCGCTGGGCGCCATGCTGCTTGAGCGCGAGGCCATTGCGCGGGCAGTCGAGCTGCTGCGCCCGGAGGATTTCTACCGCGAGGCGCACCGGACGATTTACCTGGGCATTATCGATCTCTTCAACCGCAACGAGCCGGTGGACCTGATCACGCTGGGCGAATGGCTGAAGTCGCACGAGCAACTGGAAGCCATCGGCGGCACGCAATACCTGACCGACGTCATGTCGCGCACGCCGACCGCCGCGGGGATCGGCAATTACGCCGGGATCGTGCGCAACCACTCGATCCAGCGGCAGTTGATCCGGGCGGCGGATGAAATCATGGCCGCCTCGTATCAGGGCGATATACCGATCGATGAGCTGATCGACGAGAGCGAGCAGAGGATCTTCGCCATCGCCGAGCGCAGCCTCACCAGCGGATTCATGCGGCTCCAGGACCTGGTCAAGCAGCAGTTCTATCACATCGAGGACACCAAGGTCAGCGGTCTGCCGGGCACGGGGTTGAACACCGGCTTCAGCGAGCTGGATGCCATCACCGCGGGATTGCAGCCCAGCGATCTGATCATCCTGGCGTCGCGCCCGAGCATGGGCAAAACGGCGCTGGCGCTGAACATCGCGCGCAATGTGGCGGTGTCGCAGCAGGAGCAGAACACCGTCGCCCTCTTCAGCCTGGAGATGTCCAAGGAGCAGCTCGCGCTACGCCTGCTCTGCTCGGAGGCGCGCGTGACGCAGGACAACGTGCGCCATGCCATGATCTCCGATGACGACATGGCCCGGCTGGCGCAGGCGGTGGAAAAGCTCTGGGACTGTCCGATCTTCATCGACGACACTCCCTCCATTAGCGTGCTGGAGATCCGCGGCAAGGCCCGGCGCCTGAAGGCCGAGCACGGGTTGAGCCTGATCGTCGTCGATTACCTGCAGTTGATGCACAGCACGGCGCGGGCGGAGAACCGCGTGCAGGAGATCGCCATCATCGCCCGCGGCCTGAAGGCGCTGGCGCGCGAGATGAAGGTGCCGGTGATCGCTCTCTCCCAGCTCTCGCGCATGGTGGAGCAACGCTCGCCTCGCCGTCCACAGCTCTCCGACCTGCGTGAATCGGGCGCCATCGAGCAGGATGCCGACCTGGTGCTGTTTCTCTACCGGCCGGAATATTACGGCGAGGAAGAGCTGCTGCGCATCGGCTGGGACCCGGAACGCGACAAACATGTCACCGAAGTGCTGGTCGCCAAACAGCGCAACGGCCCCACCGGCACCATCAAGCTGGTCTGGATGCCCGAATTCGGCCAGTTCGGCGACCTGGCACAGCATCGGTGAGGGGGGAGTGAGAAGTGGTTAGTGATAAGTAATCACTTAACTTTTCCTCCGGGGGTGCCGATATACTGTATAACGGTTCCCACCCGTCCACTGAAACACATGGAGAAAAATTGCAGACGAGGATGTTTATCAGACAGGACAATGGGTAAGAAGGATAAGCGACAGAAGGGAAGTATACTGGTATTCGGTTGGTCACAATTAAAAAAATCCACAAAAATGTGCCGTAGGTCTTGTGTTTTGTAGCGATCTATGGTAAAACATATGCGACGCTGTGATTTGGCGTCTGTCCTCCGTGCATTCCCTTCTTGGAGATGGCCCACGACGAACAATTCCAAGAAATTGTCGTTGAACGGGTGGGAACCGTGGAGCAATCATCCCTGAATGATCACGGCAGTTCGCGGTGGAGCCGTTCCCCGCTGAACTCGCCGAACAGACCGATCGGCGCAGCGCGTGACCCGGATTACTCCAGCAAACATCGTGGTCCAGCCGTCGAGACGTTTTCCAAAAACCATAGCGTTTCGATGCCCGCCCGGCAGGTGAGCGCCGTGTCGCCACTTCCGTGTGAACGGGCGCAGATCGGATAGCCACGGACAACAGGGTTGGGATATTTGGATGCAATCTCCGACATCATCCCCGCAGACAGCGCAGGCGACGCAGATAACGCGACCTGATGAACTCGTCATTGTGCTCGACTTCGGGGCACAGTATAGTCAGTTGATTGCCCGCCGGATTCGTGAGTGCAAGGTCTATTGCGAGCTGTTGCCTTACGATACGCCGGTGGAAAAGCTGCTTGCGCTGCAGCCGAAGGGCATCGTCTTCAGCGGCGGGCCATCCAGCGTCTATGAAGAGGGTGCGCCGTCCTGCGACCCGCGCATTCTCGAATTGGGTATCCCGATCCTCGGGATTTGCTACGGGATGCAGTATATGGCGCGCGCGTTGGGCGGCGAGGTGTTCGGCGGTGAGAAGCGCGAATACGGCCGGACGGAATTGCGCGTACTGGACGGGGACGACCTGTTTGAAGGCCTGAACCCTCAGTTGATCTGCTGGATGAGCCACGGGGATGTGGTGACGCAGGCGCCGAAAGGCTTCATCGTCACCGCCGTCACGGAAAACACGCCCGTCGCCGCCATGTCGGACCGGGCGAGGCGGCTGTTCGGCGTGCAGTTCCACCCGGAAGTGGTGCATACCCCGTGGGGCATCGAAGTGCTGCGCAACTTCCTGTATCGCTTCTGCGAGTGCCAGGGATTGTGGACGATGGCCAACTTCGTGCGGCAGTCGATCGACGACATCCGCGGGCGGGTGGACAAAGACCTGGTGGTGTGCGCACTGAGCGGCGGCATCGATTCCGCGGTGACCGGCGCGCTGATGCACCGCGCGATCGGCGACCAGCTCACCTGCATCTTCGTGGATCACGGCCTGCTGCGCAAGGACGAAGGCGCGCAGGTGGACAAGGCGTTCCGCAATCACTTCCACGCCAACCTGATCCACGTGAAGGCGGCGGAGCGTTTCCTGGCGAAGCTGCAGGGCGTGACCGAGCCGGAAGCCAAGCGTAAGATCATCGGCAACGAGTTCGTGGCCGTCTTCACCGAAGAGGCATCGCGTATCGGCGATGTCAAGTATCTCGCGCAGGGAACGCTGTATCCGGACATCGTGGAGAGCGGATCGTCGGGGAGCGGCGGCAAGTCGGCGGTGATCAAGTCCCACCACAACGTGGGCGGCCTGCCGGAAAAGATGAATTTGCAGTTACTCGAGCCGCTGCGCAACCTGTTTAAAGACGAGGTGCGCCGGCTGGGCGAGGAGCTGGAGCTGCCGGACAGCATCGTTTGGCGCATGCCCTTCCCGGGACCGGGACTGGCCATCCGCATCATCGGCGAGGTGACGAAGGAACGCCTGGAGATCCTCCGCGATGCGGATTACGTGATCGTGGACGAGATCCGCAAGGCCGGTCTCTACCGTCGGCTGTGGCAGGCGTTCGCCGTGTTGCCGGTCGTGCGCAGCGTGGGCGTGATGGGCGACCAGCGCACCTACGCGTATCCGATCGTGCTGCGCGCCGTCACCAGCGAAGATGCGATGACCGCCGACTGGGCGCGGTTGCCTTTCGAGGTATTGGAAAAGATCAGCAACCGGCTGATCAACGAGGTGCAGGGCGTCAACCGGCTGGTCTACGACGTCACCAGCAAGCCGCCCGGCACAATTGAGTGGGAGTAGGGTCGAAGCCCCTCACCCCCGACCCCTCTCCCGGAGGAGAGGGGAGAAACGGATAAGTTAACACACATCAGTCGCACCTCTCCTTGGGAAGAGGGGTGAGGGGGCGAGACGCCCGCGGGCGGAGGAGAGACTGTTTCGGAGCAGCATATGGCTATCCTGTACAAAGATGATCTCAGTACGATTCTCTATACGGAAGACGATATCGCCCGGCGCGTGGCAGAGCTCGGTGCGCAGATATCGAAGGATTACGAAGGGAAGGAAGTTGTGCTGATCGGCGTGCTGAACGGCGCCGTCGTCTTTCTTTCGGATCTGATGCGCCACATCTCCGTGCCCGTGGTGGTGGACCTGGTGGCGATTTCGAGCTACGGCTCCTATTCGAGCACCAGCGGCGTCGTGCGCATCATGAAAGACCTGGATCAGAACGTGGAAAGCAAGCACGTGCTGATTATCGAGGATATCGTGGATACCGGCCTGACGCTCAATTACCTGGTGGATTACATGCGCTCGCGCAATCCCGCCAGCGTCAAGGTGGTGGCCATGCTGAGCAAACCGAGCCGGCACAAGGTGAAGGTCAACGTCGAGTACCTGGGCTTCACCGTGCCGGACGAGTTCGTGGTGGGCTACGGGCTGGATTATGCCCACCGCTACCGGAATCTGCCGTGTATCGCGGTGTTGAAACCGGAGATTTACGCCGGCCCGGATACGCCGCCCAATCTCTAAGCGTCAAATTTTCGGACAGCATTGTGCATCGGGTGACACAGCGCTGCCGGTGATGTGGAGGAGATATCACACGCCTGGGGTTTGCCTCCCGTCGGACAGGGGTTACACTTCTGATAGCTCCCTGCCCGGGAATGATCCCGGACGATCTGAACGACGAATTCACCCGCGGAGCGCAGGTGCGGCAGCACCGCGCGGTGCGCTCCAGCGATGAGGACACGCGCAATCGTGCCCTCTCCCGTACTCGGCGTAGCCGGAACCCAAAACGGAACCGGGCTAGAGGCGGTGAATCACTTTTCTTTTCAAGCTGTTGAGAAAACGGCTTGTAAGATACGAATCTCACATTGAGGAAGATACACCAGTGGATGACATCCAGACAAAAGAGTTTACCACGTTCGAGCTGTCCGACCTGGAAGGAAAAACGGTGATCGAGTTGCAGGCAATTGCCCGCGAACTCAACATCCCCGACGCTGCCAAGCTGAAAAAGCAGGATCTGATCATGCGGATGCTGCAGGCGCAGGCGGAACGCAGCGGTCTGCTCTTCCGCGACGGCATCCTGGAAATCCTGCCGGAAGGCTTCGGCTTTCTGCGCGTGAACGGCTTCCTGGCCGGCCAGGAGGATGTCTACGTCTCCCAGTCGCAGATCAAACGCTTCAACCTGCGGACCGGCGATATGGTGAGCGGCGCCGTACGGCCGCCGAAGGACAGCGAGCGCTATTACAGCCTGTTGCGCATCGAGGCGATCAACGGCGAAAATCCTGAGACGGCGAAACGGCGGATCAACTTTGACGAGCTGACGCCGGTCTTCCCGGACGAGCGCCTGCGCCTGGAGACGGACGCGCGCAACATCTCCGCCCGCGTGGTCGACCTGGTGGCGCCCGTCGGCAAAGGCCAGCGCGGCTTGATCGTCTCCCCACCGAAAGCCGGTAAAACCACGCTGCTGAAGACCATCGCCAACAGCATCATCGCGAACAATCCCGAGGTGCAGTTGATGATCCTGCTGGTGGATGAGCGCCCGGAAGAGGTGACGGACATCCGCCGGTCGGTGCCGCTGGCCGTGGTGGCATCGTCCACCTTCGATGAGATGCCGGAGAACCACATGAAGGTGCAGGAGATGGTGCTGGAACGCGCCAAGCGCCTGGTGGAGGTGGGCAAGGACGTGGTGGTGCTGCTCGACTCGCTGACCCGTTTGGCGCGCGCGTCGAACCTGACGGTGACGCCCAGCGGGCGCACGCTGTCCGGCGGTCTCGATCCCAGCGCGCTGTACCGGCCCAAGCGGTTCTTCGGCGCCGCGCGCAACATCGAGCACGGCGGCTCGCTGACCATCATCGCCACCTGTCTGGTGGAAACCGGCAGTCGCATGGACGACGCGATCTTCGAAGAGTTCAAGGCCACCGGCAACATGGAGCTGGTGCTCGACCGCGGCCTCTCCGAGCGGCGCATCTTCCCGGCGATCGACGTGAAGCGCTCCGGCACCCGCCGCGAAGAGCTGCTGTTCACCGAGGACGAGCTGCGCCGCGTGTGGCAGCTCCGCCGGCTGCTCAACTCGCTGGAGACCGACCGTGCGGCGGAAGTGCTGCTGAGCGGCCTGCAGAAGAGCAGCTCGAACCAGGACTTCCTGCTGTATGTGGAAAAGCTGCGGCCGGAAAGCTGAACGGATTGACGGCCCGCCGGGAACGGCGGGCCATCCCTTATGCCGGCATTGGGAATGAATTTCCGATTCCTAGTTGTCCACCAGGGCGGACAACTCGCGTCTTGCTTTTCGAGATGAATGGCAGGATTCCCGCATGGTCAACCACGATTTGCACCCATTGACCGTCCTCGGTGTTCGCCAGAACACCGAGGAGCAGGCCCCCGTGCTGATGATGCAGGACGATCTCGGGCGCAGCCTGGAGATCAGCATCGGCCTGTGCGAAGCACTGGCCATCCAACTGGCGCTCAACAAAAACGCCTTCGCGCGCCCGCTGACGCACGATCTGATCCTCTCCCTCACGGAACACCTGGAGGCCCAGGTGGGCCAGGTGATCATCGACGACTTCTCCAACGGCACCTATTACGCGCGGCTGCTTCTCTTCACCTCCGAAGGGGAAGTCTCGCTCGACTGCCGCCCCAGCGACGGCATTGCCCTTGCCCTGCGCACCGATATCCCCATTATGGTTGCGGATAGCGTGATGGCGGGGGAAGGGAAACAGGCGGAAGAATAGGCCGCCCTCATTCCGAACCGTCAGGGACTGTCCCCACAGGCGTTAAGTTAAGCATTTTCATGCTCTTGCTCTT
>Ga0315277_10013507_pt1 | contig 10171 bp, 11 predicted proteins | sample YL17G05_15_MG_FD_203695 | JGI IMG/M metagenome (GOLD analysis project Ga0315277, IMG submission 203695) | Sediment microbial communities from Yellowstone Lake, YNP, Wyoming, USA - YL17G05_15 | ecosystem: Environmental > Aquatic > Freshwater > Lake > Sediment | place: USA: Wyoming | collected...
GCCATGACACCCAGAGAGATTGGGCGAGCGATTCATCATGTGAGCCCCTATAAATTTGATCGTCCCGTCAAGCCTTGTGATGCCCCTCCGTTTCCCTCGGCGCCGACCTATGATGCCAAGGGTTGGAGTGTCATGGTGCGATGGTATGAAACCCACCCCAGGCCTGCTAATGTGCTTTATTGGAATGTGGCCTCTTGACTTTTCTGTTGATCTGTGTTATACTGTCCTATGATTTTTAATAAGAACAAACGCATCCTGGTCTGTGGTGATCGAAATTGGACCGACTTTGAGATGATCGAGCGGATGCTCCTCTGGTATCAACCTTCGATAATTATTGAAGGCGGCGCCACTGGTGCGGATTCCTGTGCCCGACATGTCGCACAGATTCACAAGATCCCCTATCTCGAATTCCGGGCGCGTTGGGAAGATCATGGAAAAATCGCGGGACCACTCCGCAATCAACAGATGATCGATGAGGGTCGACCGGATCTCGTCTTTGCCTTCCATGATGATCTCACCCAGTCCAGGGGAACAAAAGACATGCTCAGGCGAGCCAAGAAACATAAACTTCTGATCCAACATTTCAACCATTCTAATACCACAACCACAGCAGGGACATTGCCACTATGACACAATGGTTCTATGAAAAGAATACTCGATTCCTTAACTCACCGATCAACATCACCTTCGATCAAGTCTTGGTCATGACGACCGATGAGTTCCGTCAGTGGATCATTGATCTCCGAAAGTTAGTAGTCCATCTCTGGGATCATGAGGGACAGCCTCCGGTCGCTGGGGCCCCAATGGAAGAGATTGCCGAACAATTTGAGGGATTGAATTATCTCAAAACAGACAAGGCGCTGGTCATCGATGAACTGACCGGGGAACGGGATATTATTCGGATCTCGTCTCGTTCTGGCAATGCGGTCAACCAATTCTTTCCGACGATGCTGAAGACCCGAATCAATTATACCAAGGATGTCAGCTCCGGTCGTTCGATCTATGACTTTTTTGTGCAAGATGAATTGCTGGATCGATTCATCACCTATGCGACCCGACACTTCAAGCGCGATTCGTTTTATCACTATTCCGTTCCGGCACAACCCAACGATTTGGCGCAACGGGATTTCTATCCAGTGACGGATTCCTCGGTGGATTGGATTCGACAATTTGAACACGACTATCGGAAACGGGATCATGATGTGGATTATTGGCTCGGACCTTTCGATGACGAACAGGGATATACCGGACACAACGAAGCTCTCAAGACGGTCCAACAACTGTCGATCACCCGCGCCGAGATTGAAACCTTGGGTGATGTGATTCCCTCACACTGTCGGACTAATATAGATTGGGAACGGTCTGAATCCTATCGTATTCGGATCTATTCCAAAGGGCAACGCCTGTTTCCGGTGGGCTTCAAGTCCTTTCGGATTTCGTTTTCACAATATGCCGTTCAGTTCCCTCCCCCAATTGCCAAGTGGGTCTATGATACGTTCACTAAAGACTTCAAGAAGGACGAGAATATTTTTGTGTGGGACCCGTCCAGCGGTTGGGCCGGTCGTCTGATTGGTGCACTCTCTGCTAATGACAATCGGCATCTCACGTATCTCGGCAATGATCCTAACACCGATCACACCACCACACCAGGTCGAACTAAGTATCACGAAATTTATGACTTCTATACTACCAACGTCCTTCGTGGAGGTATGTTTAATATTCCCCATAACGATTTCAAGTTTTGGCAACTCGGGTCGGAGGTGATGCAGTTTGATCCGGCATTCCAAGAATATAAGGGAAAGCTGAGTCTCGTCTTTACCAGTCCACCCTACTTCAGCAAAGAAAAGTATTCTGACGATCCTGGACAATCATGTGTGAAGTTCTCCGAATATGATGCTTGGAGAGATGGGTTTCTGTTTGAGACACTGAAGACCGCAGTAGAATGGCTGAGACCTGGAGGATACATCGCGTGGAATATCGCTGATGTGGAATTTAGTGGAGAGGTGATGCCGATTGAAGCCGATTCACAAAAGATATTGGAATCGTTTGGGATGACCTTTGTCAAGAAGTATAAGATGGCCCTGGCCTCGATGCCTGGGGGTAACAGAAGAGACAGCACGACAGGCGTTCCAAAAACGAGAAATTTTTGTAAGACGAACGGACTATACCTCAAATATGAACCGATCTATCTATGGAAAAAATGTCAGTAATCTATAAGGCCGTCAATAAGATGAACGAAAAGGACTAGCAAGAGGGCCCTATAAAGGGAACCTGTCCTACGGTACCCGGTGGGCCCGCAGAGTAAGGAACAACATCCCCACCTAGAACCTCCTAGAACGGCCCAGGACGGTCGATCTCTCCTCAAGTGGATCTATCCCACACCTCATATACACTAAAATTAGGGATAATTTCATAACTCATTGATATTATTGATGTTCATTTTTGGACATTATAATCCTCTAATGCTGCATTTTGTTGTTGACTAATTTTGCCGACTATGTTATTCTAACACCATGATGAATAACACAAACATCGAAGCAAAATCCCTACTCGCAAAATTACTCGCCACCGAGAACATCCGGGTCGAGCATAATCCCAAGGCCACCACGGCCTCATTCGATCTCAAAAATCGTGTGTTGAATTGTCCGGTGTGGGAAGCCATGGACGGTGATATGTATGACATGCTATTAGGGCATGAGATATCCCATGCCAGGAATACCCCACTTGAAGGATGGCATTCAGCTATCACCGGGAAATCCAAAAAGCAAAAATCTTACAAGCATTTCCTCAATATCGTTGAGGATGCCCGTATCGAAAAGCTTATCAAGCGACAGTACCCTGGTCTCCGTAGACCGTTCATAAAGGCCTACAATGCGCTCCATGAACGGGATTTGTTCAAAGTCAAGGGAACGAACACCTCAACCTTGTTCTTTATTGATCGTGTCAATCTCCATTGCAAAATGGGGTTTGCGATGAATATTCGTTTTAATACCGTTGAACGGGCTCTGTTGTCTCTGGTCGAGAATGCAGAAACTTGGATGGATGTGGTTGACGCGACCAATAAAATTTGGGAGTATTCCAAAAAAGAACAGCAAGAAGACCACGAGAAGCAAAAGAAGATGATGCAGGATATGTCTGATTCCTTGTCGGGCGAAGAAGAGGAAGAAGAGGAATACGAAGACGAGGGCGAAGACGGAGACGAGGGCGAGGGCGAAGACGGCGAAGAGGAAGATGAGGGCGAAGACGGAGAAGACGGAGAAGACGGAGACGAGGGAGAAGACGGAGAAGACGGAGAAGAGGAAGACGATAAAGACAATAAAGACGGCGAGGCCGATGGATCTAGATCCGGCGGTATCAACAATGATGAAGACTTTATTCCTTCTGCGAAAACCGAAGAAGCGTTTCGGGACAATGAGTATTTATTGAATGCCAAAGATGCGCCTATGCTTCGGTACATTGATCTTCCTGCGGTGAATTTAGACAAAGTGGTCGCCCCGCAAAAAGTGGTCAATGCGAAGTTATCCGCGGTCCTCAATAACGTTGAGCGATCACGCTACTTGTTGCTGCAATTTCAAGAGAAAAACCAATCGTATATCAATACGATGGTCAAAGAATTTGAAATGAAGAAAGCCGCCAAGAAGTTCATCAAGGCAAAAGTGGCAGAATCGGGCGATATCAATATGTCTAAGCTTGGGTTGTATCGTACCGAAGATAACATCTTCAAGAAGATCACGACCCTCCAACAAGGAAAGAGCCATGGCCTTGTGTTACTGTTAGATAAGTCTGGTTCGATGCGCGGGAATATGAAGGGCGCTATTGAGCAGATCCTTATTTTGGCAAGCTTTTGCCGGAAGGTCAATATTCCGTTTGTGGCCTATGGGTTTGCAAACAGAAAGAGCGAAAACCGATATATGGAAGCCACTCAATCCTTTACCAAGACGCCTAACACCTTGCGTTTGGGTGCCTTGGGTCTGAGGGAGTTGATCAATTCCAATATGCAGGGGCAGGCGTTCACCCAGGCGATGATGAATCAATTAGCATTGGCCGAAGCGTATAGCACCTATACGTCATATAGTAATCCAACGGGTTCATATAATCATGATATGTTGTCTCAGTTACCGGAAGAATCGTTAGACAATACGCCGCTGGATGAAGCATTGACGGCGATGTTCCCGATTATCACAGAATTCAAGACGGCACGGCGATTGGATTTGGTGAATCTGGTGATTGTGCATGATGGTGATGCCGATCATACGACTCATTTTACTAATGAGTTTAAGAGCACTGACCGTTTCAATAGCGATGTTGAGCGGGTATACCTTCGGAATCCGGCAGACAACACCCAAGTGATGCTGATGGCCTCAGATGGCTATCGTGCCACGACCGTCGGGTTGATGGCGCTTCTCAGAAAATCATGTGGGATCGGCATCTATGGGTTCTTTATCGGCACGACCGGATCTGATATTGTCAGATATTATGTTCCCGAAAAAGGCGCGACAGCACAGGTAGGAATGTACTTCAATCGAGAAGAACGAAAACTCCGGCAGCTTGAGTCTAAGGTCTTATCGAAGAAGTTACATGCCGAGAAATTCTTGGAAAGCTGGACCTCAGGGTATGATAGATTTTATCTTCTGCCTGATGGGGAGAAGATCGTGGTCAAGGATGCGCCCATCACGATCAAGGGCAATGTGACGCCCAGAAAGTTATCCCAGGCATTTATCAAGCAGGGAAAAGCGAAGTATAGCAATCGAATTCTGGTCTCGCGGTTCATCGAAAAGATTGCCCGATAACAGATGATTCGTAACTCTTTGAAATGTCAGCACATTATAATCCTCTAATCTGAGTCTTTTGTGTTGACATTTCTGAGGGGTTATGAGATAATTACACTATAGAGATTGACGAGTTTCAAACAAGGAGAATGCAAGTGACAAAGAATCGTTCTAATATGACAACCCGCGAAAAGTTTTTGAATTTGTTGGCCATGACTGGTCGAAGCATTATCACCAGCCAAGAATTAAAAACTCTATGTGACGCCAACGATCTGAAAGTTCCGCAATGGTTTACCAAAGATCCTGAGAACCGTGCTGGTCGTGGAACATATACGGTGAAGACGGCCGTGGTAAAATCCCTGGCGCATACAATCAAGACCCCCAAGGCCGTTGTGACCGAGCCGACTATTGATACCGTTGAAGCCGTCAGAACGCCGCTCGCGGTGGTCTCTGGTCCTCGTATTCAGTCTCTTGTCACTGACCTCGAATCCTCAAACCTCGTACCCAAAATCTATCCGAATTATATTCCGTTTGGGAATTACCACGATCTTCGTTCGATTATCGAATCAGGCGAATTTTATCCGGTGTTTATCACTGGGCATTCTGGTAATGGTAAGTCAATGTCCATTGAGCAGATTTGCGCCCAGGTCAAGCGGAAATTTGTGTGCGTCTCTATGACGCCGGATACCGACGAAAGCGATCTCCTCGGCAACTTTGTCCTTCTGGATAATCAGATGGTCTGGCGCGATGGTCCTGTGACGGTTGCGGCTCGCCATGGCGCGGTGCTCTTGATCGATGAAATCGATTATGGCGCCCAGAATTTATCCTGCCTTCAACGGGTCCTGGAAGGGAAACCGTTCTTGCTGAAGAAGAAGAACGAAGTGGTCACGCCGTTTGCGGGCTTCACGGTGATTGCAACCGCAAATACCAAGGGCAAAGGCTCTGAGGATGGGCGGTATATGTTTACGAATATCCTGAATGAAGCGTTTTTGGAACGGTTCCCGATTACATTGGAACAGGATTGGGCACCGGAAGCTATTGAGCGTAAGATTGTGCGAAAGGAATTGGTATCGGCGGGCCGGGCCGACGATGAATTCGCTGAGTTTCTTGTCGCCTGGGCCACGGCCATTCGCCGGACGTTTGAGGAACAAGGATGCAACGAAGTCATTTCCACGCGGCGCTTGGTCCATATTACCCGCGCCTATGGGATCTTTGGTGATCGGATGAAAGCGATTAGCTACTGCCTGAACCGCTTTGATCGTGAAACGAATGTGGCCTTCTTGGATATGTATACCAAGATCGATGCGTCGGTATTGCCGCAAGATGTTCCCACGCCGACCCCAGGGGTAGATGTGGGTGTGGTTATCGAAGACGCGGTGGTCTAGAATCATGAAAAAGTTTGAGGTATACAGCAGGATCGTGTATAATGTGTATGCTGAATCACCAGAACAGGCCAAGTGGGCCGTGGAGAATGGTGAACATAATCATGATGTGGCACGGTGCTTTGTTGAACATGCCTATGAGGTGAAGGAATTTAAACATGACTAAAAATAAGATCATAAAAAAGAAGGGAGTCAAGAGGCTCCCGGCAACCCCCATCGAATATGTGGATGCCTCCAATGCGGAAATGGAGAAACTCTATAACCTGTTTGACGAGACGGAGTATACCCATATCAATGATATCTTGAATGGGGCCGTGGGCATGGAGGAGTACTAACATGCAAGGCGAAAATATCCTGTTGGAAGAGATTGCTAAACTCAAGTCTATGGTACGGAATACCGAGAAAGCCTATCAAGAGAGGAGGAGTACTAACATGCAAGGCGAAAATATCCTGTTGGAAGAGATTGCTAAACTCAAGTCTATGGTACGGAATACCGAGAAAGCCTATCAAGAGAAAGCCCGGCTCTGGATTGAACAGACTGGTGCCTTGGCCGCACTCGATGGCGAGGTCGGAAAACTGAAAACGGAACTTGATGTTACCAAATTTGAGTTGATGCAGATGAAGCGGCGTGTTTTGGTCGCGGATGCCAATACCAATGTGCATCCCTCATGGGAGACCGCACCCCACAAAGAAATCTTGGATGCCTTCAAGTTCCAGGGTGCCATGACCCACGTATTACTCATTGAAACCGATCAACAACGGCAGCGAATTACCTTACTCAAGGATGCCATTCGTGGTATGATGAGTTATAGTGGTGATGCCGCTTGGGAGATAGGCGACTTGGCCTTGAATACAGATAAGCGGATGGATGTCTGGTAAGCATACCAAATTGATCAAGCAAAAATAATGCTTGACAATTATGTAAAATTGTGTTATTATAACATCATAAAAGTTGTCCTGGATTGAATGAGTATGAATCAGGCAACAGTGACATGGGAGTGGGACTCCCCCAATTCAAGCGGGTCCCAATAATCATAAGAGGTTTGTAATGAGTGATCGTAAGATGGGCGTGAAGCAGCGGATGTTGGCATTTTTGCAGAAGCAGACGGGGTATAACACCTTCTCTGTGGCGCAAGCGGCCAAGTACTTTGGCGCGGCCAATGTGACGGCAACAATTTGGCGCCTTCGTCAGGATGGATATCCGATCTACCTGAACACCAAGCGCCGGGCTGATGGTTCCAAGGTCGGTGTGTATCGCCTCGGTACCCCTACCAAGCTGTCCCAGGGCATTAGCTTGTCCTCAGTTTCCGCGCGGTAAGTTCTCCACTTACTACTAATTCGTAAGGCGGGCCTATCGTTCTGGTAGGCCCGCTTTCATGTTATGGGGGAACTTGATGGATATCTATACCGCAAAGAAAAGACAGATACGACAAAGCAAATGGGACCGTCGGTTTCTGGAACTCGCCAAACATGTGGCGTCATGGTCCCAAGATCCAAGTACAAAAGTCGGTGCCATCGTGGTTGACGCAGCAATGACCGTCAAGGGCATGGGATATAATGGATTCCCGCGTGGCGTCCATGATGCCCCCGAACGTTATGCCGACCGCGAAACAAAATATAAATTTGTGGTCCATGCCGAAGTGAATGCCTTGATCAATGCGAATAGTTCTGTTCGCGGCTGTACCCTGTATGTCTGGCCCACCCTGATGTTCCCACCTGTCTGCCCTGAATGTTGTAAGTCTGTGATCCAACATGGAATTCGTCGTATCGTGTGCTATCACAATCCCAACCCTTCAGGTCGTTGGCAGGATATGGCAGACTTTTCAAAAAAGATGTTGGATGAATCAGGGGTCATCTACTCAGCTATCGAATTAGACGACTATAGTTGTTATAAGTAAGAGGTGACAACGGAACATTTTATTATGGAGGATTGTAATGGAAATCAAGGTGGATTTGGATCTATTGAAGACTAAGAAGTTGTTTATTGCCACACCGTGCTACGGTGGGATGTGTCACGGCATGTATGCCAAGTCCGTTCTGGACCTCCAAGGGCTGATGACCCGCTACGGCATCGAAACGCGCTTCTCGTTTCTGTTCAACGAGTCACTGATTACCAGGGCCCGTAATTACCTCGTTGACGAATTTCTCCGCACGGATTTTACCCATCTCCTCTTTATTGACTCCGATATCCATTTCAATCCACAGGACGTACTCGCCTTGTTGGCATTGGATCGTGACATCATTGGTGCGCCCTATCCCAAGAAGGCGATCAATTGGAGTAACGTGAAGGCCTCGGTACAGGCCCATCCTGATATCGTGGCGTCGGAACTCGAAAAGGTCGTGGGTGATTATGTGTTCAATGTGGTCAAAGGCACCCAACAGTTTCAGGTCTCTGAACCATTGGAAGTTATGGAAATCGGAACCGGATATATGTTGATCAATCGGACGGTATTCCCAAAGTGGGAAGCCGCCTATCCCGAAAAGAAGTATCGTCCCGATCATGTCGGACAAGCGAACTTTGATGGTACCCGATATATTCACGCCTACTTCGATACCGAAATCGATAAGGTGTCAGAACGCTATCTCTCAGAGGATTATGCGTTTTGTCAATGGGCCCGGCGCATTGGTGTGTCGATCTGGCTCTGCCCGTGGATGCAATGCCAGCATATCGGCACCTACGCCTTCACTGGAAACATGGCCCGTATTGCAGAACTCACAGGCAAACTGTAATGTGGATCTTATGGGTCTGTTGGTCGATCCTGTGGTTGATTATAGGATTGTGGTATTTCCGTCTCATCTAAGGAGTATATTATGTTGATCGGTCTTGTGGGGTTTATTGGTAGTGGTAAGGGAACAGTAGGTGACCTTCTCTCGGAGCGGCATGGATTCGTGAAGGATTCGTTTGCGGCACCTCTCAAAGACGCGGCCGCGAGTATCTTTGGTTGGGACCGTACCCTCCTGGAAGGGGTGACCAAGGAATCCCGTGAGTGGCGCGAAGAAGTGGATGAATTTTGGTCCCAGTCCTTTGGTAAACCTTTTACTCCTCGCATGGCACTTCAACTCCTTGGTACCGAAGCCTGCCGTAACGGCATCCATTCTGATATCTGGACCGCCTCCTTATTCAAACGGGCCCAGGGTCGAGAGGTGGTCGTGACTGACTGCCGATTTGTAAATGAAGTGGAGGGTATCCATAAAGAAGGCGGGGTGATCGTGCATGTCAGACGAGGCCCGCTCCCATCATGGTATGAAGTCGCCCGTGCCGCAAATCTTGATCCTACCAAAGAACATCAAGCTGCCTTGGATGTTATTGGTATCCATCCATCAGAAACGGCATGGATTGGCCAACCGATGGACATTACCGTAGTGAATGATGGTGGACTCGATGATCTCACGAAGGCGGTCGAGATTCTGGTCTCCCATCTTCGCGGGCCCGAAGGACATCTTCGTACCACAGTCTCCTCTTGACATTTCCCTTCAGTTGTGTTATACTCATAATATTATTAATCCTGTGAGGTGCTCCATGCAATTTTCTGATACCACCCTTCAAATCCTGAAAAGTTTTGCAGGTTTGAATACCCAAATGTTCTTCAAACCAGGGAACGTCATTCGGACCGTCAATGAGTCCAAGACCATCTTGGTCGAGGCCACCATCGATGAATCGATCCCTGTTGAATTTGCCCTCTATGATCTGGGTAATTTCCTGTCAGTCCTGTCGTTGGATGAACAGTCCACATTGGAGATATCCACCACAGAAATTAAGAGTACCAGTCAAGACGCAAAGACCAATCTGGTCTATCGGTGCTGTGATCCCCAGTTGATCAAAAATCCATTTGAGCGGAACATTTCGCTTCCAACCAATGATTATGTGGTATCCCTGACCGAAAAGGATATCCTCTGGGCCCAAAAAACTGGATCGGTCCTTCAATCCCCACAGATCGCCCTGATCTCCAAGGATGGGCATCTCTCATTGGATGTTTTGGATTCCAGCAACGATTCGGCCAGTTATGCGACCCGCCGCTT
>Ga0315277_10013508_pt1 | contig 10171 bp, 5 predicted proteins | sample YL17G05_15_MG_FD_203695 | JGI IMG/M metagenome (GOLD analysis project Ga0315277, IMG submission 203695) | Sediment microbial communities from Yellowstone Lake, YNP, Wyoming, USA - YL17G05_15 | ecosystem: Environmental > Aquatic > Freshwater > Lake > Sediment | place: USA: Wyoming | collected...
GGCCATCCGCGTGGATCAGGTAGTGCAGGATCAGCAAGTGGATGGCATGTTTGGGCGGCAACGACGTGTCCACCGCCTCAACAACACCCGTCGCGTGGCCGGCCCGGTAAGTGCCATTCAGACACGCGAGCTCGAAGAACCCACACCCGTCGCTCTGCAGCGTGTAGCACGCACCAGCGCGCTGGGCGATATGCACGGGGTCAAGGCACCGTAGCCGCCCTCGGGCCAGGGTCAGAGTCTGCTCTTCGGTTCCGGTTGGCGGTCGTGGGGAACTCATCTTTCAAGACCATTATAGCGAACGGAACCCTATGTGACAAGGACCCCAGCAGCGGAACGCCCTCAGGTCCTCATGCTCAGGCTGACCCGCCCCCGCTCCACATCCACCGCAAGCACGCACACATCCACGATGTTCCCCACGGCCACTACGTCCAACGGGTCGCGCACGTAGCGGTCGCTCAACTCAGAAACGTGCACGAGCCCGTCCTGCTTGACGCCGATATCTACAAACACCCCAAAGCCCACCACGTTCCGCACTGTACCCTTGAGCTTCATCCCCACGCGCAGGTCCTCAATCCTGAGCACGTCGTGGCGTAGGATCGGCGCGGGCAGGTCGTCGCGTGGGTCGCGCCCGGGCTTGAGCAGGTTGGCCAGGATGTCCTCGAGGGTGGGCACGCCCGTACCGAGTTTCTCCGCGAGGCTGGCTGTGCTCTCCCCTTGGGCCCGAATCGCCCGCCAGGCGCGCTCCACCTGCGCTGGAAGGGTGGCCGTCACACCCACCTGTGCCTGGCGCCGCGTCCTCGCTGCACCGCTCACGCCCAGCAGCGCCAGCAACCGGTGACAGACCGGATACGATTCGGGGTGGATGAAGGTATTGTCGAGGGGATCGTCCCCTTCGCGGATCCTGAGGAAGCCTGCTGCCTGCTCAAAAGTCATGGCGCCCAGCCCCCTCACCCGCATGAGATCTAGCCGGCTGCGGAACGGTCCACACTCGTCGCGCCGGGCAACGATGGCTTTCGCCACCCGCGCGCTCAGCCCCGCAACATGCTGCAGGAGCGCCGGCGACGCGCTGTTCACATCCACCCCCACATAATTGACGGCGCTCTCAACTACAGCATCGAGTTCCTCCCCCAACTTCTTCTGGTCCACATCGTGCTGGTAAAGCCCTACGCCGATGCTCTTGGCGTCTATCTTGACCAGTTCGGCCAACGGGTCCTGCAGGCGTCTGGCAATGGACACCGCCCCGCGAACAGAAACATCGAGTTGCGGTAGCTCCGCCACGGCCAACTCGGACGCTGAATAGACCGAAGCGCCTGCCTCACTAACCATCACATAGGAGACGGGTGCGCCCTCAGCAATCAGCTCAGCGGCCAGGCTTTCCGTCTCACGCGACGCGGTGCCGTTGCCGACGGCCAGCACCTGGATGCCCCACCGCTCGATGAGCGCCCGCAAAGTCTGCTTGGCCTCGGTCCAGCGCTTCTGCGGCTCATGAGGGTAGATCGTGGCGCTGGCGAGGTGCTTGCCCGTCTGGTCCACCACAGCCGCTTTGCAGCCGCTGCGGTAACCGGGGTCAACACCCATAACGCACACAGCATCAAGTGGCGATTGTAGCAGCAAGGCGCGCAGGTTAGCCCCGAAGACCTCGACGGCATGCGCCTCGGCCGCCTCGGTACGTGCAGCGCGCACCTCACGCTCAATAGAGGGGCGCATGAGGCGATGATAGCCATCCTCGATGGCGGCCACGAACTGCGGAGTGAAGACAGCCCCCTCCCGGCGTACCATTCTGCGCTGCAAGGCGCGAAGGATGGCCTCATCGTCGGCCTCGAGGGTCACAGAGAGCACTCCCTCGCGCTCCCCGCGGTTGACGGCGAGTAGCCGGTGTGGTGGGACCACTGCCAGGCGCTCAGTATACTCATAATACTGACGGTACGTCCCTTCCAGATCGTCAGCTTTCCTGGCGCGTCTGCTCACCAGGAGGCCGGTCGACGTCAGAACCTGGCGCACATAGGCACGAGCGGTGGACTCCTCGGCTACGATCTCGGCCACGATGTCGCGCGCCCCCGACAGAGCATCCTCAATGGTAGGCACCTCCCCGCTCACATACCCAGCCGCATAGCGCTCTGGTACGCCCCGGGTGGTCTCTTGCGCCAGGATCATCTGCGCCAGGGGACCTAGCCCCCTTTCCCGGGCGATGGCAGCCCGGGTACGCCGCTTCGGCTTGTAGGGCAAGTAGAGGTCCTCCACCTCCTGCAATACCTGAGCGGCCTGGATCCGCTTCCTGAGATCCGCACTCAACTGCCCCAGAGACTCGATCGTTCCCAGCACCGTCCGCTTGCGCTCATCAAGATGCCGCAGGTACTGGGCCCGCGCGGCGATCGCGCGCAACTGCTCCTCGCTCAGGCTGCCTGTGACTTCCTTGCGGTAGCGGGCCACGAAGGGGATCGTGTTGCCCTCATCGAACAACGCGACTGCCCGCGATACCTGTGTCGGGTCAAGTGACAGATCGGCAGCAATGGTCCGTTCCAGGAAGCCAGCTTCCACGAGATCCCCCAGGTCGTGTATGAGGTAAGGTCCGCCGGCGCACCCGGGCGAACACCCCCTGAGGAACAACCGGCGACCAGCACCCCAGAGGGCATACCCTTCGGCAGAGTATACACGAAGTGGGGGGTTTGTCACAGCGCGCGCGTTGCAAGCGTGCGGCGAGCGTGGTACAATGAGATGCACCGGACAGATACTCACAGAGGGGCGCATGCCGCAACCTGGCCTGGCCCTTTTGCGTATGGAATCATGGCGATTGTGAAGGCGCCCTGTTCTTGGGCGGTTCAGTGAGACGTTGGAAGCGTATGGAGACCAAGACTCTCGCCATAGGCGCCTGGCTGAAAGGCAAATATCGCGTGGTGCGGCTCGTGGCCGGCGGCGGCATGGCCTGGGTTTACGAGGTCGAGGAACGGCGGCCTGACGGCTCGACGCGCGTTTGGGCCATGAAGGAACTGCGCACCGACACCACGGATCTGCGCACACTCGATGAGGGCCGACGGCTCTTCGAGCAGGAGGCGAACATCCTCGTCGGCTTGAGCCATCCCAACCTGCCGCAGGTCAGCGCTTTCTTTGAGGAGCAGGGACGGTCCTATCTGGTGATGGAGTTCATCGGCGGCGAATCACTGGAGAAGCGCTTGGAGCACGCCAACGCACCGATCTTGGAGAGCCAGGTACTTGACTGGGCTGTGCAGATCTGCATGGTGCTCTCCTACCTGCACTCGCGTCAGCCAGCGATCATCTTCCGCGATCTGAAGCCGTCCAACGTGATGGTGACTCTGGACGGACGGATCAAGCTGATTGACTTTGGCATCGCTCGCACCTATAAGGCGGGCAAGCTTCACGACACGATCAGCATGGGCTCGGAGAACTATGCCGCGCCCGAACAGTGGGGCCAGGCGCAGACCGATCCACGGGCCGATGTCTACAGCTTGGGAGCCACGATGTACCACCTATTGACCCGTGTGCCCCCACTGCCGGCGTTTGTGCCCACGCCACGTGTGCCGATACAGCAGTACAACCCGGCGGTCAGTGACCGGACGCTGGCGCTGATTGATAGGGCGATGGCCAGGAACCGCGAAGAGCGCTACCCTTCGGCGGATGCGATGCGCGAGGTTCTCCTTGGCTGCCTGTCTAAGGCGGAGCGTCGCCTGTTGGAAGCTCGGCTGCTCGACATGACCACGGGGAAAGGGTCGGTGGTGATCTCGCCCTCGCGGGCCGGGGCCGAGCCTCAGTCCGCTACACCAGCGCAAACTACGTCGCCTGACCCAAGGGGCGAGCCCGGGCGCAAGGCAGGGGCGGCCCCATCACTTGGTTCGCCCGGAGCCATGCCCCCCCCGCTTCCAACGGCGACGAGCCCGTCGCAGGGCCAATCCGATGCCAGGTCTTGCCCGTCTTGCGGCATGCCCAGCCGAGCCGGCTCGCGTTTCTGTCGCCGGTGCGGACATGCCTTTGTGCCCGCGCCGCCACCTGTGCTGCGATTGGTTGAGCCTCATGGTGCGCATTGGGAGTTTCCTCTTCGCAACGGCACGGTGACCATCGGTCGCCAGGGGGGAACTGCCCCGGTGGACCTGGACGTAGGTTTCTACGACCCCGAGGGCTTTGTCTCGCGTAACCACGCGCGCATCACGATGCAGCAGCGCCGATACTATGTCGCCGACCTCGGCAGCGCCAACGGAACCTCCGTCAACGGTGAGCGGTTGGCACCCAACGTCTTGCGTATGCTGCGCAATGGGGATCAGCTGCGTTTGGGGCGGGTCCTCTTGCAGTTCAGGGTGCGTTGATGAACCTGTAGTGGGAGGCTTCCTGAAAAGCAAGAACAACTACTGAAAGCAGATGGGCGCGAGGGGGTGGGTCACTGCCTCCCTCCTGCTGTCATAGCGAGTCGGGTGTGGTGCAGAGATCGGTGGTCGGCATCATCAGCCTCAGGAGAAGAGAGCATGAAGTGTCCAGCGTGCGGGAGAGAGAATCGCGAGAACGCAGGCTTCTGTGCTTGGTGCGGGGTGCCCGTCGCGAATGCGAAAGAGGGCATTGAGGCGGAAACAGGGGAGCTGGCCGCGGCGGCGCTGTCCCCGGTTGAGGAGATCTCCAGCGCGGAACCCCAACCTCAGCAGGGAAGCAACGCTGCACCGGAGGCCAGTTCCGCACCTGCGGAACAACCTCAGATCGGCCCGCCTGCTCAAGTCGCTACCGGACCAATGTCTCCAGGGGGGCGGCTGGCCGGCCGCTATGAGATTGTCGAGTTGCTTGAAAGCACGCCGGAGCGCAATGCTTACCGCGTCAGGGATCTCCAGCGCTGTGCGGCCTGCGGCGATGACGGCAACACCCCCGGCAGTGAGTTCTGCCGAGCGTGTGGCGCTGGCCTCGACAGACCCAGCTATGCGACGCTGGTGGAACAGATCAAGCGTGCACCGGAACGCTACGACTCGCGTTTCGAAGAGAAAGAGCGAGAGTATTTCGTGACTCTGGAGCCCTCGCCGACCCCTGAGGAGTTCGCCCCCTCGGGTCAAGCATCAGGCCCCAGGCTGCGGCTCGTCTGGGGCAAAGCCTCTCACCAGGGATTGCAGCGCAGCTGCAATGAAGACTATCTGGAGGCCTGGCTCTACGCTCGGGGTAGTGGAGGGACGCTGGGGCTGTTCGTCGTGGCTGACGGACTGGGCGGGCAGGATTCCGGCGAGGTGGCCAGCCGTATGGCCACGGATGCTGTCTGGCAGTCCCTGCGCGAGAGCGTCTGGGAACCGGTCATCCGCGGCGCATCTCTGCAGGGCGATGCGCTGGAAGAGAGCTTATGTGCTGCCGTGATGGCCGCGAACCAGGCCGTCTATGATGCCCGCATCTCGCGCAACAGCATGATGAGTTCCACCTTAACTCTGGCCCTCATTGTGGAAGAGAGGGCCTTCATCGGCAACGTGGGGGATAGCCGCACCTATCTGTGGAATGCTCAGGGCCTGCGGCAGATCACCAAAGACCATTCCCTGGTGCAGCGGCTGGTGGATACGGGACAGATCCTCGCGGAGGAAGTCTACGTTCACCCACAGCGCAATCTCATCTACCAATCCATTGGCGACCGCCCAGAGATCAAACCAGACTCCTTCCGTCAGCCCCTCTCATCCGATGACCGGCTGCTTCTGTGCAGCGACGGTTTGTGGGAGATGGTGCGCAACGAGGGCCTGGAGGAAGTGCTGCTGGCCGAGCCCGAGCCACAGCGGGCTTGTGAGAGACTCGTGCACAACGCCAATCTGGCCGGCGGCGAGGACAACATATCGGTCATCATCGTGCAAGCTGTTGGAGCGTAGGGCTGCTGCAGACCGGGATTGCGGTGCGCTTGCGGTGCTTCAGTCGCCCTGGTTCCGTCCGCATACGCCGGTTGCACATCGGGCGCACCGCAGACCGCCAGACCCATTGCGAAGGGAGAGAGCGATGGCAGACGAACTGAGTCTTGCTACAACGATCAACAAGCCGAGCGTTCCTGTGACCAGTACCCAGCAACTGATCTACGTGTTGGTGGAAGTCAAGCCCAACGAGGTCATCTCGAAGGCGCGCATGAGCCTCAACTTTGGCTTCGTGTTGGATCACTCGGGATCCATGCGTGGCGAGAAGGTTGAGCGCCTGAAACAGGCCGTGACCTTGGCCCTGAGCAAGATGGCGCCCGATGATCTGGTCTCTGTGACCATCTTCAATGACGCGGCAGAGGTTACGGCGACTGGTGGGCCTCTCAACGGCCAGATCGGGCTCTCGGACAAGGTCACCCGCATACGGGCGGGCGGCGGCACGCAGATGTCGCGTGGCATGAGTCTGGGGTTGCGCGAGGTCTACCGCCAGTTCAGCGCCTCGCGTGTCAACGAACTCCTGCTGTTCACCGATGGTCAGACCTACGGCGACGAACAGCAATGCCTCCGGCTGGCCAAAGAGGCTGGCGATCACAAGATCCCCATCCAGGCTCTCGGGCTGGGCGATGACTGGAATGAAAGCCTCCTCGACGAGATCGGCAAGCTGAGTGGTGGCAACTCGGACCAGATCGCTTCGCCCGACGAGATCGTCCCGCTTTTTACGCAGACCGTGGAGAACTCGCAGAAGGCCGTCGTACGGAATGCTCGGATGGTGCTTCGCCTGGTTTCCGGGGTGACGCCACGGCAGGTTTGGCAAGTGACACCGATGATCGCTAACCTGGGCTACACCCCCATGGGGGAGCACGATGTGCAGGTGCAGATCGGCGAATTGGACGCTGAGCAGGGTAAGGCCATCCTGATCGAGCTGCTCCTGCCCGCGCGCAGGCCGGGGCGCTATCGCATCGCTCAGACAGAGATCATCTATGACCTGCCGCTCCAGAGCGTGACCGGCGCCTCGGCGCGCAGTGACATCGTCATCAGCTACACCGCTGATGCCTCGGAAGCGCAGCGCTATGACCCGCGCCTGATGAACCTGGTGGAGAAGCTGACCGCTTTTCGCCTACAGACGCGTGCGCTGGACGAAGCCCGCATGGGCAATGTCCTGGGAGCCACGCAGAAGCTGCGCGCGGCGGCCACACGTCTTCTGGAGCTTGGAGAGACCGAGTTGGCTGGCGCTGCGCAGCAAGAGGCCGACAACCTGGAGCAGAGCGGACAGATGTCGGCCGGCGGTACCAAGAAGCTACACTACCAAACCCGCAAACTCACCCAAAAACTCGGGAACCCTCCCGACCAGCAGCCATAGCGAAAGGAGCTTGCCATGAAGTGCCCGAATTGTGGGAACGAAGCTCAGGAAGATGCCGTGTTCTGTGACCACTGTGGGCTGCGCCTGCGGCAGCCCCCAGTTGCGGCAGTGGCTCCGGCAGCCCCGTCCCCTGAGACCCCTGCTATCGCCCCTGTAGCCCAGCCAGCCGCCGACCGTGGTAGCGTTTGCCAGAAGTGCGGGGCCAGCAACCTGCCTGGCGAGTTGTTCTGTGGCGAATGCGGTGCACCGTTGGCGGCGCCCCAACCTGAGCCAGCCACTGTCGCCCAGGTGCAGGCGGCGAGTGCGCCACAGGCTACCTCCGGCGGCCCCCGGCTCTGCCCCGGCTGCGGCGCCCAGGTGGCCGATGGTGACGAGTTCTGCTACGCTTGTGGCGCTGACCTGCGTGTGGCCGCTGCAACACCTGCCGCTGCTGCCCCGCCGGCCTCGGCGGCCCCGCTTGCCGCGGCAGCCCCACCTGCCGCGGCGCCTGCTACGCAGGGGGCGCAATCGGTACCGCCTGACATGGCGTCCCCGGCGCCAACCGCGCAGCCCACGCCCATGGCGCCCGCTGTGGCCGTGGTCCCAGCCGCGCCAACAATCACTGCCACCGAGTGCCCCACGTGTGGAGGCAAAGTCAACCCCGGAGACAGCTTCTGCGACAACTGCGGCGCGGCCCTCAATGTGCCGGGTCAGGGCGCAGCACCTGGCCAGCCCACGCCAGTCGCTGCTGCAGTGCAACCCGTTGTTCTCACGCCCGTGGCGGTTCAGCCCACGACGGTTGTCCCCACCCCCCCAGTGACTGTGGCGTCGCCCGTCGTGACCCAGGCCCCGCCGGTAGCCCCCGAACCGGCCACCTCGATGGCCAGGCCACGACTGGTGGTGGTCGCCAGTGGCGTGGAGGTACCGTTGCCCGTGGGCAAGGAAGCTATGGTGGGGCGCGAGGATCCCTATAGTGGTGTCTTCCCCGACATCGACCTCACGCCTCACGGTGCAGAGCAGGGCGGCGTCTCGCGCCGACACTTCAAGATCACCTATGTTGGCGGTCAGTACGTCATCGAGGACCTTAACAGCACCAACTTCACCGTGGTCAATCGTCAGCGACTGCAGCCGGGCGCCCCGGCTGTCCTCGCTGACGGTGACGAGATCCGCGCTGGCCGCGTTGTGCTGGTGTTCAAGGCGGGTGCGTGACGCTGACATGCCCTTGTTGTGGCGGCGAGCTAAGGGCCCAGTCGCGCTTCTGCCCCGTATGCGGGGCCTCGCTGGAAGCACGACTGGTGCCCGGTGCCACCCTGAAGGGTGGGGACTATCGGATCGTGCGCTCGCTCACGAAGGGTGGCATGGGGGCCGTCTTTCTCGCCGAGGATCGGCGTGCCTTCGACCGGCTGTGCGTGATCAAGCAGATGCTGGAGTACTATGACCCCACCAGTCCTGAGGAGCGCCAGCGTGCCCAACAGCGCTTCGAGGAGGAAGGCCGTGTGCTCGCCTCCCTCAGTCATCCCGGTGTGCCCAGAATCTATGCTTTTTTCAGCGAGGGTGGGCGCTACTATATCGTCATGGAGTACGTTCAGGGCGACAACCTGGAGACGTTCGTCACCCATCAGGACGAGACGGGCAGCGTGATCCCCGCTCGCCGGCTGCCCCAGGAAGAGGTGATCCGCCTCGCCATCCAGGTGAGCCGTATCCTCGAGTACCTGCACAGCCAGCCAAGGCCCGTGGTGCACCAGGATATCAAGCCAGGCAACCTGATCCGCGAAAGCCAACTCGGCGATGTACGCCTGGTAGATTTCGGTACGGCCCGCGCTGAGATCCCTCAAGGCGCGCAGCCGGGAACCGGCTGCAAGGCCAGCATCTATGGCACCGACGGCTACGCGGCGCCTGAGCAGTACCGCGGCAAGCCGGAGCCGCGGTCCGATGTCTTCGCCTTGGCCGCGACAACATGTCACCTGCTGACTGATGATGACCCGGGCAGGCATCCCTTCAAGTGGCCGAAATTGGGCACCCTGCCGCGCGAACTGGCCCTGGCCTTGGAGCGAGCACTGCGCCCCGAGCCAGGCCAGCGCAATTCGGCGCGCGAACTGCGCGAGGCGTTGGAAGCCATCGCCACGCCGCGGCGGACTCTGGAGACCTTCACCTTTCCCGGTGGAGCGCGCATTCGCACGGTGTTGGCCTTGCCCGCGCTGTGTGACGAGCATTGGGATGCAGCGCGCTCTTTCCTCTACAACGGTGATTTCCAGCGTTGGCTGCGAGACATCAACCGCCACGATCTGGTATTGGCTGCCGATGGCATCGTTAGCCAACAGCCCAACCACGATGCCGGCCTGGAGGAGTTCATACGCGTCGTTGATTTCGGCGCGGCAAAGCCCAAGGTCGTCGTGGATCCTCCTCGTGTGGACCTGGGGGCTGTGGCTCGCGAGTCGGCGCTCATCCGCCGGGTCACATTGTGTAATGTGACCCGTGGCTATGCCCTGGCGACGCTCGACGCCTCGCAGCCTTGGGTGGAGATCTTCCCTACCTCAGCGCACTTGTGGGCGGGCAAACCGGTGGATATTCGCATCAATGTACGCGCTGAGGACCTCCCCTTTCGGCGGCAGCAGCAGAGCGTCGTCACCGTCAGGACCGGCGACCAGGACGAGATACCGATTCCCGTCAGCGCCCAGGTCTCGCTGGCCCGAGAGATCTGGCGCATTATCCGCCGGGCTCTGTTGGCCGCGCTTCCCGAAAGCTGGCGCACTGTCGCTGCCGGTTGGCGCATGGTGGGGCGCGTGGCCCGCGCCGTCGGTCGCCCTCTTGCCGCACACGGCTGGCTCCTCTGGCTGCTGTGGGTCGTCGTGGGAGCAGGCCTCAGTGTGGGGCCAAGGTTCCTGCCCACCGAGTGGGTGCAAAGGTTTGATATCGCGGGATACCCTCTCTTGCAGCGACCGGACCTCCTGCAGCAACCCGAGCTATG
>Ga0315277_10013509_pt1 | contig 10171 bp, 11 predicted proteins | sample YL17G05_15_MG_FD_203695 | JGI IMG/M metagenome (GOLD analysis project Ga0315277, IMG submission 203695) | Sediment microbial communities from Yellowstone Lake, YNP, Wyoming, USA - YL17G05_15 | ecosystem: Environmental > Aquatic > Freshwater > Lake > Sediment | place: USA: Wyoming | collected...
TTAAGTTACAAGTCGCTTCACGAAGTCGTTGCACTTGACGAGTTCCCCTTCTGCGATTGGACCCTTCATTCCTTCAACTCTTATCGACAGTCCGCGAGCCAGTAGTTTCAGCCCTAGTGCCTCGGCCCTTATTTGTTCCTCCATCTTCCTCACACCTTTCTCGAAGTCCTCCCCCAGGTATGTGTCAAAGACGGCAACGTACTTCCCATTCACATTCCGTTTGCCAAGGGCATCTATGAACTTCCTAACACCCCTAGTTGGTCCGCCAAAATGGGTGGGACCACCCAACAGAATCAAGTCATAATTCGCGATGTCATTGAAATCGATATCATTCAATGCAGTAACGGTTGCTTCCATTCCGCTAACTCGTTTAATCTCCTCAGCGATTGTTTCAGCCACACGCTTGGTGTTACCATACTTCGATTCGTACAAGACGGCAACCTTCACCGCTCCATCAGTCCCCGACTATGTGATATCAAGCGGTCACATAAGAAGCAACGATCAGGCCCGTGGCTGAGAGTTCGTATCTCGAGAAGGGATCAAGCTGGCACTGTTCTTCTCAATTCAAGTGGATTTGATTTTGAGGGTTCTACCGTATTTTAGGGCAACACCTGACGCTGCTAAGCACAACACGACTCCATACACATTGTAGAAGATCACAGAATTCACCGGTGCCATTGTTGTTGAGATCAGAATTCCATAGAATCCTGTTGAGCTAGCATGCATCAACATAGCCAAGAACACGCTGTCAGTATTAGAGTAAACCCAAACGATCAACACTCTCAACGCCACAACGTGCAGAAAGAACCCGAAGAAATAGGGCAACCAATATGTTCCAAAAGCGTTGGAGTTTCCTAGAAAGTCAGCTGCAACATGCCAAACGCCGTGAATGACCCCCAAGTAGATACCAGTGCTAAGAGCGCTTGCTTTTCCCTTCATTTTGGGGTAAGCAAACCCAGTCCACCCCGTTTCCTCCAAGAAACCTGCTAAAGGTCCCCCGAGAACACCCAAGAGACCGAGTGTGGGTGCTAATTCAGAGGAAACGAAAATGCTTAGCAGTAGTGAAACGCAAAGCAAGAGTGCTGGAAAGATCAACAGTGGAAGATACCAGCGTCTAGCGACTCTGAATTTCGTCATTCTAGCAAACAAATCTTCAATTGCCAATTTGCCATCCGCAAGGTACGTCATCAATAATCCAGCCATGAACGGGGCACTTAGCATTACAGTAGCCATTAGCCCAACATCACTGAATTCGATAACCGAACCAGCCAGGAATCTTGGTCCAACTAGAACAAAGCTGCCGATCCAAGCGATAGTGAAAACCAAAACAAAATAGATTACGACGGAATGACGTTTAACGAAACTCTGTTCGTTCACTAGCTCTTGCTTCCTTTCACGTCATTTTACTCACAGAACATCGTTGTTTCTTCTGAGACCTGATTGCTGAAGAGCCGTTGGCTCCACATTGAGAAATCTGAAATCACCAATCGCCGGATCGTGAAGGCACAACTCAACAAAAATCCTCTTCATGCTTTTGTTGCATCATTTCTCCTCCAATCGCTGATAGTGATCAGCTTACGAGCTTTGTGAACGACCTCACGCGTGGCAGCATGGCCAGCGCAAGAATAACGACCCCCATAAGAGTCATCATTACCTGAAGTAGCCGTGGGAAGCCGTTCGGGGAACCGATGAGCATGACCTCCACCGCGATCCACACTATGAGGATAACCCCTGTAGCCGCGGTCGCCGTCCAGGCCCAGTTCTGCCCGGTCCATTTGTTGACGGCATCCGTCCAGCGCCATCTCGGGAGCTTCCAGAGGCCGAATGTGGCGAGGCTTGGCAAGATCCCGTAGCAAGCGACGAAGAAGAGTCCGACGGGGGTGAAGTTTCCGATTGGGGTGGTCTCAAGCAGGGCCGCATCCATGCCATGGGTCCCTCCTGAGGGGTCTAGAAGAAAGTTGATTCCACTAGCAAATCCCAGAAAAGCTAAGATGACCTCCAGAGCCATTAGCACAATAACCGCAGCTGGTCTAGATTTCTTGGGCTTGATGTAGCCAGAAATCGCCGATTCTGCTCGCACTATTCTCATGACCCCTAAGTTGTTGCCCTTTTCAAAGCCCTTTTTTCCGCAGCATGAGAACAACGGCCAGCACAATGACCCACAGTGCAGCAGCCCACATGAGGTACCAGGTCACTTGGGGCACCCCTGCTATCGCCAAGGGCGTAGAGCTCAACCAGAACGTTACGAGACTCGCGTGCATCAGTATAGCTACGAGCAGGCTCCTGGTACGATCGTAAACCCACACCATAAGCACCCTGTAGGGAGGCAGGAAAGAGAAGAGGAGCACGGGTAGGAAGATGGTCAGAGGGAGGCCACCGGCGGGAGTCGCACTTCCCAGGTAATTTGAAAGAAAGTGCCATGCTCCCCATAGAATACCCACTAAGAGCCCGGTAGCAAAAACACCGTAACGCGACGTCAGCCTAGGCACGGCGAATCCTGTCCAGCCTAGCTCCTCGAGAAAGCCGGTAACTAGCCCCGCCACGAGGCCAGTCACCAGAAGCGACGCCTTATCGCTAGTAGTGATGAAACCTGGGAGAAACACCGGAGAAGTCAGCGAAAGCACCAAGAGCGTCGCAATCACCGAGAGCGGGGCAATCAGAAGCGCTACCGCATACCAGCGGACACCCACCCGCCAGCTTAGCAAACGCGATCGAAATTCGCGAAACCCTTCTCTTCCATCGATGAGGCCGGTCAACAGGATGCCTGCCACACAAGGGCCGGCAACCGTCACCAAATACACGAGGATGAACGGCGTCTGGGTTTGCTCTGCCGTGATTCCACCAGGACCGGCCACTATGAGAAGGCCGCCCCACGAGATAGCGAGCACCAGAGCGTAGTAGGTCGTTATTGGGTGTCGTTTGATGAAAGAATCAGTCGAACCTGTCGTTCCCATTCCCTTCACTCTCTCTCAGCAATTTGATTGCATGTTGCATAATAGCGGTACTGTCCGGTTCTTTGCACCCTTCTTGAACCGTTGTTCCGGCCCGTTTAGTGTGTGCGCACATTTAGACCCACACAAAAAAAACCGAACGACGGCAAGTTCAATTTACGACGCTCGCACCAAGGATCCCACACACACAATCGCTCCTCCCATGAGGGTTCAAACCTGGATGCCCGCGCTAAGTGTACCGACGACGAAACGAACGATGGGCGCAATGCATACTCATCGTAAGTGTTATCCGACAGTCTCGTGCCATCCTAGTCGGAAGGCCTGGATGACCGCTCGAACAGTTGGATACAGAACAAAAGCATTCGAGCCTCAGAACTTGGCATTCTATTTTCTGATTGCCTTTGGATTAACGTGGCTCAAGAACGCGTTTTTCATCTTCGGCATCCTGAAACCGCCTTCCTCGATCGGTGAACAATTCGGAACCGCTTCAGGTATACTCGATTTGGTGTTATCCTTTGGACCCACGATTGCCGCGTTTTTGATGACGGCAATAATCGAGGGGAAACCCGGCGTGGTAGCTCTCTGGAGACGCTTCTGGAACCGCAACTTAAGCATCAAATGGCTTGTCGTGGCCCTGCTGTTGTACCCCGCGTTGCTGTTGGTCGCCAATTTCGTTTCTCGCACGCTGGATGGTGAGGCATATCCTTTCCTCAATTTGCCCAATCCAGCCTGGATGGTTATTCCCTTGTTCATTGGAGCGTTTATCTTCAATGGCATGAGTGAGGAGTTTGGTTGGCGTGGTTATGCTTTGCCGCGTTTCCAGGCCAAGTGGAATGCTCTAGCTTCCAGCATTATTCTCGGTGCCATCTGGGCTTCCTGGCATATCCCTTCGTTCTTTGTCACTTCAGCTCCTCTCTACCAAAAAAACTTCTGGGCATGGGCTCCAATGATAGTCCTATCGTCGATATTGTACACGTTGATCTTCAACAACACAAATGGGAGCGTTCTCGCGGCAGTGCTGTTTCATGCTATGGCGAATACTGCAATTATCTGGTTACCCTCAGCATGGATCTACTACGGGGTGTTACTGCTTGCGGTAATCCTCATCGTGATCACCTTCGGCGCAAGAAACCTAGTGAGACAACAGCCCGCAGCCGTAGCATGACGGGAAGTGCGTCGTTTGAAGTGTGTGTGGATCTGGTAGTGCGGGCAACAGTATTTGAGTCGTCGTTGGGTATGCTGGTGCGCACACACACACAAAACTACTAACGACGACGAACGACGGTTGTCAGGGGATTAGCGCGCGCCAATAATACAAAAGGGTACCGAACAATCGCGCGTGTCATCACTAGACAGTCAGGTTTGCCTTACAATCAATGCGGGTTTTCTGAAGACATACAGAGCCCAGCCTAACGTTTCCCTCTGCCAGCGAAGATAGTTCTCTTTCTCCCTCCTTCCTCGTTGCACAAACTCCGAGACATCTGGATCCTTTGGGCAGGCTCTCGCGTAATCATCAAGCGCCCACCACGTGAGCCATTCGTAGTGATCCCAATCGTCACGATCACTGACAAGGGAATATACACAGGTCAAGCCTTGTTCCTCTCCAATCCGAACATAATCCTCGTAGGAGCCGAAATCGCGCGCGCGAGTTTCGGAACCAACAGTCTTCAGATACTCTTCGTCTGGTTCCTTCAGCCAGAAGGGCTCACCAACCAGCACCAATCCTCCTTGCTTAGCCATCTCCATCATAGCTCGCACTGTGCCCCTGTAGTCTCCATATATCCAGCATGCTCCGATGCACATTGCCACATCGAACGACTCGGGCTCAGCCTTGAACTTCGCTCCATCGGCCTCCAGGAATTCGAGGTCAGATTGCGGTACTCGGTTTCTATGTTTCTCCCGGGCATCTCTGATGCAGTATGGCGATATGTCAACGCCTATGCCTGACACGCCATAGAGCTCTGCCAATCTGACCAAGAACTCTCCTTTCCCGCATCCCATGTCGAGAGCCCTTGATCCTCGTTTCAGGTTGAGGAGGCTGCACAGTCTCTCGAATTTCTGTGTGCCAATGGGATTGCAGAGCAAATGCCTTCTGTGGCGAATGTCATGATATTTCCATACGTCCAAGGAAATCCAACTCAGTCACCGTATCTCCACGCCAGCCTATACAAGGCTCTCGGACAGAAAAGGCACGCCACTGATGGGCAACTTAGCTGCAGCGCGCGCACACGATTTCAATGAAACGGCGAACGATGGTTCAATTTCGGCCGGCCGCACCAAGGTATCCACACACACAAAACTACCTGAACGACAGACCCACGCCAACACGTTTGATTTCTGTGTGTGTGTGGGTATGCTGGTGCGGGCATCCAAATTTGAACCCTGATGAAGAGGATTAATTGTTGTGTGCGTGCCTTGGCGTTCTACAAGAAACGAAAATCGGATGTGAGGTACTTGGCTCTGTTCGCCACGAAAGTCTATTAGGATTCTTCATCTCTTTCAAAAGATGGAACAATATGACAAAGCGCGTCTATTTTGATACATCTGTGTGGCTCGCTCCTTACGATGAATTGACTGAGCCTCGCAAAGAACAGATTCCAGCGATAGATCAGCTGATCAACAAACACAAGTCTGGTGAAATTGTGCTACACACATCTCGTCAAGTGATGAACGAACTTCGAGATTTGCTGCAGAACTCGGAGAAGTCGGAAAAAGCCTCCAAGGCACTGGCAAGAGTTGAGCCACTTCTTTTGGTGCCGCTACCATTTACCATAGCGGTTTGTGGCAGGGCCGTGTGCGGTGAAGCTCGGTGTGGACAAGGACCCAAATTCGATGAAATAAGCCTGAAGGAAGAAGACAAACTCATTGCCGAGTTTATGACAGCGAACAATTTGGACTACTTTGTTTCGGTTGACAATGATTTCTTGAATCGGAAGGCAGAAATTGAGGCTTTGCTTGCGCGAGAACAGACAGCCGTTTTGGAGCCGCAGGAACTTCTCAGAAGATTGAGCAAATAAAGTGATTAGCTGTTCCCTGATGTGCCTCTCCGTCGGAAGAGCAGGCGTTTTTTCGTCGTCGTCGGTACACTTAGCGCGGGCGGCGCAATTTGAACCATCAAGGTACGTGTGTAAGAGGGGCAGATTGGTGGGCTGAGCGATCGAACTACCAAAGTGGGACTCTTGGGAACTTCTTGTGAAGAATCGCGTCCAATCCCAGTATTCTTCCACCAGCAGCAACGATGACAGCGAGCTGAGCACCAATCATCATCAAGTTGACGCCGGCTGTTGACGGTGACGTATGACCAGCCGCTAAGTAGTAGATCGCATTCATGACCACACCCCCAAATGCACTGACAGGCACTAGTATTCCGAGAAGTAAGCTGACTCCTACAAGCACCTCAAGTATGGCTATTGTGGTGACGACTGTCGGAGCATTCGGAGCCGCAGTGTTTGTCAGGAAATCCGTCATGAACGGATACGGATTTGACTTCGCCCAAATACTCGCGAAGACCGTGGAGAATCCTTCAAAGTACGCACTTCCACCCATCTGGATACCCTGAATTTTGGCTATTCCTGCGTTCAGCCATTCATAGGCCAAGAACAGTCTGACTAGCAAGATAGCCACCGCTTCGTTCCTTAAGGGTACATACAATCTCCTTGCGGTCACCGATTCAGGACCCCCGAAGGAAACCACTTGTACCCTCTATGCATATAGAAGCTTCTGCTTTTCCTGGATGATGCAGGCACACAGACGCTCTAGTTGACCCCTCAAACATTGTCGCGTGAAGGGCCAGGTAGCCACTTCTCACGTCCTGCACTTGTGTCATGCCCGTCCATACTCTCCGAATTTGAATCTTCATGAGAGGAGGGAAAGAGAGAGGAATAGGAGGAGCGTTTTTCGTCGTCGTCGTCGCGCACCAGCCTACCCACACACAAATTAGCCAGACAGGAGAAAAGAGATTTCTTGAGCCCATGGCCCCCATGAAAATCTTCATGATGCAGTAACAGGAAACAGGCCCATGGAGGAAAGCTGACCTCTGACACTCCGGTTGGCGAAGTGTATTATAGTTCCGAGATGGTTTTGTCGAGCGACTGGTTCATGCGCTCCTTGAGGCTTCTCACGGTTGCTGTTCTGGCGGTTCTTTTGGCTGCCTCCATGTTCAACCCGGTTGCAGCGCAGACCGGATATATCGTGATCGGGAAGACCGGATATGGCACAACACAATTCCACTTCGCTCTTTCCAACGGTACATTCACTCCAGTGTTTTATCTCGCTCATGAGGATGTCTGGAACTCTCCCATCCTTGCGAATGGCGACTACACTGTCCTAGAGGATGTTCTGGCTGGATGGGTTCTATCTCTCATTATTTGTTCTCGTCAGGGAGGGACGGAGAGTACTTGGGAGTACGTGCCTGGTGGTTGTACGGGTCCTTGTCAGGGCGGCGTCACCATTCACCTGCTGGGTGAGAATGAAGGGGTTGGTTGCACTTTCTACAATAGCCCGGTTGGGCCGGTTGGCGCGGAGAAACCTGTCGGCGGCCTCGTGATGCCCGTCAACACGTCGGCAGTGTTGGCGCTGTGGCTTGCAGTCATCGCCGTGGTCGGCGGCATCGGCACCGTAGTCGTGGTCGCTAGGAAGCGTCGTCTTTAGCGATTCGAGAAGCGTATTGCGTATGGTTTCAAGAGGGCAGATTGCAAGGCGTCACGTGAGGTTCGTCGTAGTTCATGTGGTGTGTGTGGTCAGCTGGTGCGACCGTCGCAATTTGAACCCATGATTTTGTGTGTGTGGGTCCCATCGTGCGTGCGTCCAGATTTGAACCGCTCCTAAGGAAAAATGAGAGGAAATCATGGAAGAAGATTGCCGGAAGTCAGAGCAGCTTCGCTCATCTAAGTTCTGATGCTCTTCCGTAATGTCTTAGGCGACCTTTAGCTTCGCGTTACACACGGAGCATGTCCCCTGTTCCGTGATCTTAGGTTGTTCGCCAACTTCCGCTCCACAAATACCACATTTCAAGAATATCACCTCCTTCAATTCTTCTTAGCGAGTCTAGCGTGCCTAGCGACACGGTTATCATCGAACTTCGTGCTTCTTCATCTTGCTAGGGTAGAATCCTCCTATTCTCTTTTGTGTATGCTCTCATCGTGCACACTCACAAATCCTTGAACCGTCATTGGGAGGGTCGTTTTTCGTCGTCGTCGGGTCTCGTGGTGCGGGCGTCGCAAATTGAACTCGTGCCTTACTGCAAATCACTTGTGAAGATATGTCGCCAGGGAATTGCGATCATGTCCCCTATGACGAACGTTATGTAAAGGGCGCTAGTTGTCATTGCGAACGTAGGCAGTTGGCCCGTCACCAGATGCGGAATGATGATGGCCACAAGCCAAATCAGCTTGTATGTGAGTTGCAGGAGCAAAACGGGCGCGAACTTGACTGGGTAACGTAGCCCGAATGCACTCAAGATTGCTTCCGCCAGCCAAACACTGTAGAGGATTCCCCCCAAGAATGGTTCCTCAGTGGGGATTCCTAAAGCAGGAAGCATCGTACTCGGAGCAACAAGTAACGCGAAGCCAAGAATCCCGCCTGTGAGAATCGTGTAGGCGTACATGAACCGGAGGCGGTTCGGATGAGCCTTTGACACACCAACTTCAGTTCTCAACCCACTCACTCTTCTTTCCACCCCGTTGCCAATCATGCGAATGCTGCGCCATCACATCGACGCTGATCTACTATTCGAATGAAATGAATATGAAATTTGAGGAGAGACCTAGAGAAGGCCTCAACGGCTCAACCTCTGACAGTCACAAACGCGAACTGTCGTCCGTCGTCGTTGTGTGTGTGGGTAGGCTGGTGAAGCCCTCGAAGACGTTTATGCTACCATCGGGCGAGGTCGAACCGGTCAAGGTTCATTACCTTGTTCCACACCGCTACAAAGTCGTGCACGAACTTCTCCATGGAGTCCTCACATGCGTAGACTTCCGCCAAGGCCCGGAGTTGGGAGTTCGAACCGAAGATGAGGTCGACACGGGTGCCGGTCCACTTGAGTTTGCCCGTTGCACGATCACGACCCTCGAACACGTCTTTGTCTTCCGAGCTTGCATTCCAGGTCGTGCTCATGTCGAGCAGGTTCACGAAGAAGTCGTTCGTCAGCGTCCCGGGGCGCTTGGTGAAGACGCCGTGCTGGGACTGTCCGAAATTGGTATTCAGGACTCGCAGGCCGCCAATGAGAACCGTCATCTCAGGCGCCGTCAGCGTCAGCAATTGCGCCCGGTCGACGAGCAGTTCTTCGGCCGATACAGAGAATTTAGTCTTGAGGTAGTTGCGGAACCCATCCGCGATCGGCTCGAGCACGGCGAAGGAGGCCGCATCGGTTTGCTCCTGCGAGGCGTCCATGCGTCCCGGCGTGAAGGGAACCGTCACCTCGTGACCAGCACTCTTCGCAGCCTGCTCCACGCCGGCGCAACCGGCTAGAACGATCAGGTCAGCCAGTGATACCTTCTTGCCGCCGGACTGCGCGCTGTTGAACGCGTTCTGGATGCCCTCCAAGGTCTTGAGCACCTTCGCTAGCTGGGCAGGCTGGTTGACTTCCCAATCCTTCTGCGGCGCCAGACGAATGTGGGCACCGTTGGCACCGCCGCGCTTGTCGGAGCCACGGAAGGTGGACGCTGACGCCCAGGCGGTCGAAATCAGCTCCGACACTGACAGGCCAGAAGCCAGGATCTTGCCCTTGAGGGAGGCGATGTCCTGTGCATCAATCAGTTTGTGATTGACGGCAGGGATGGGGTCCTGCCAGATGAGCTCTTCTGCTGGAACCTCCCGTCCGAGATAGCGCGTGCGCGGGCCCATGTCGCGGTGCGTCAGCTTGAACCACGCCCGGGCGAACGCGTCCGCAAACTGATCCGGATTTTCCATGAAGCGCCGTGAAATCCTTTCGTAGACAGGGTCGAACCGCAAAGCGAGGTCCGTGGTCAGCATGGATGGCGCGTGACGCTTTGACGGGTCTTGCGCATCCGGCACAGTACCGGCGCCTGCGCCACCCTTCGGCTTCCACTGGTGCGCACCGGCCGGGCTCTTCGTTAGTTCCCATTCGTAGCCAAACAGGTTCCGGAAGAAGTTGTTGCTCCACTTCGTTGGCGTCGGGGTCCAGATGACTTCCAGGCCGCTGGTGATCGTATCATCGCCTTTGCCCGTGCCAAATTTGCTCTTCCAGCCGAGACCTTGTT
>Ga0315277_10013510_pt1 | contig 10171 bp, 11 predicted proteins | sample YL17G05_15_MG_FD_203695 | JGI IMG/M metagenome (GOLD analysis project Ga0315277, IMG submission 203695) | Sediment microbial communities from Yellowstone Lake, YNP, Wyoming, USA - YL17G05_15 | ecosystem: Environmental > Aquatic > Freshwater > Lake > Sediment | place: USA: Wyoming | collected...
CCGAGCACTTCCTGGATCTGCGGCTCCGTCTGCAGCACGAAGTTCTTCGGGCTCCCCCCGCCGGCGATGAGCACCGCCGACTGCCCCCCGCTCCGCTTCGCGTCGAGCACGATGGCGGCGGTCTCGTTCACGTCCGCGCTGACGTCGAAGCGGAGTGCCGAGCCAGTGAGCGCGAGTGCGGCCACGTTCATCCCGATGGACGAGTCGCCGGGCGAGGAGGTGTACAGCGGGACCGCGCAGCGGTGCGCGACGCCGAGGATGGACTTCCGGTCGAGCCCGAGCGCCCGCTCGCGCTCCAGCACGTAGCCGCCGATGCGATAGTGGTACTCGGCCGTGGACATCGGCCGCTGGAATTCCGGCAGCCGGCTCACCTCGCGGAAGAAGGCGTCGGTGTCGAGCAGGACGCGGTAGTCGAATACGACGTCGTAGATCCGCACGACTCCGTGCTCCCGCAGCTCCACGTCGTCCGCGAACGGTGAGCCGCGGTGCATCGACATCCCGAGCCCGAAGTGGGCGTCGTGGTAGAGGTTCGCGCCCGTGGACACGACCCAGTCCACGAAGCCTGCCTCCAGCAGCGGGATGATGGTGGACATGCCGAGCCCGGCCGGCGTCAGCGCGCCCGTGAGGCTCAGCCCGACGGTGCAGTCCGCCTCGAGCATCTTCGTGGTGAAGAGGCGGCACGCGTCCCGCAGGCGTCCCGCGTTGTACGCCAGGAACGTCCCGTCCACCAGCTCGGCGACGGAGAGGTCGCCGCGCACGGGCGGCGGACTGATCGCCTGCCCCCGCAGGTACGCTGCGCTACCAGAGGCCATGACCCGACCTCGCCTGTACGTTCTTCTCCGCTATCGCCATCAGGGTGGCGCGGGCGCGGGTCACCGCCTCGACCGCCTCTGCCGGGTCGTCCGTCACCTGGAGAATGTCCAGGTCCTTGGGGGAGATCTTCCGCTGCGCGGCAGCCGTTTCCCGCAGCCACGACACGAGACCGCTCCAGTACGCGCCGCCGAAGAGCACCAGGGGGAAGTGCTTGATCTTCTCCGTCTGGATGAGCGTCACGGCCTCGAAGAGCTCGTCCAGTGTGCCGAACCCGCCCGGGAAGACGATGAACCCGACCGAGTACTTCACGAACATCGTCTTGCGGACGAAGAAGTACCGGAAGTTCACGGAGGTGTCGACGTAGGCGTTGGTGCCCTGCTCGAAGGGAAGCTCGATGTTGAGCCCGATCGACTCGCCGCCGCCCTCCTGCGCCCCCTTGTTCGCCGCCTCCATGATGCCGGGACCACCGCCCGTGATGACCGCGAACCCCGCTCGTGCGAGCAGGCGCGCGGTCTCCGTCGCGGCGGCGTAGTAGGGGTCGCCGGGCGTCGTGCGGGCCGAGCCGAAGATCGTCACGCCCGGCGGGAGTCCTGCCAGCGTGTCGAAGCCCTCGACGAACTCGCCCAGGATGCGCAGCACGCGCCACGTGTCCGGGGTCGACGCGGGGCGCGCGGGCGTCGGCGCGAGCGGCAGACTGAAGAGCCGTTCGTCCTCGGTCGCGCCCGGCCGGCGCGCTGCGGGTCCCTTTGCGCCTTCGGCGTCATCCATGGCGTCCTCTTGTCACAGTGCGGGCGAGGGAATATAAAGGAAACCGTGCAAGCGTGGACGGCTCTCGTGCTCGGCCTCACGTGGCGCGCGCTGATCAATCCGCGCGTGGCGTGGGACCTCCTCAGCCTCGCGTGGGCGATGCGGATACGCGGGTGGTATCGCACGCCCCCCTTCCTGCCCGTCCCCCCAGCCGAATACCTCCGCTGGCGGATGTACACCGCCTACGGAGACGAGAACGCGCTGCCGCCGGTGCGCGATGTGCTGCGCTACGCCCGCTGGCGACGGGACCTGCTCCGGCCATGAACCCGAGGGACCTGGCGGCGGCGGCGAAAGCCGCCGCGCGTGCACTGGGGTTCGACGCGTGCGGCCTCACCGACCTCGAGCCGTCCCGTGCCGCGGCTGCGCTCGACGATTGGCTCGCCTCGGGGTTTCACGGGGAGATGCGCTACATGGAGCGCCAGGCACCGGTGCGACGCGACCCCGGCCGCGCCTGGCCCGCCGCCCGTTCGGCCATCGTCGTCCTGCACAACTACTGGCAACCCGTCGGTGGATTCGCGCCGGGGCGAGGGCGCGTCGCCAAGTACGCTCTCGGTGACGATTACCACGACGTGATGCACGGGAAGCTCGCGCGACTCGGCGAGCACGTCGTCGCCGCCGCTGGCGGGGGGAGCATTCGCGTCTACGTCGACGCCGGCCCCCTCCCGGAGCGGGAACTCGCTCGCCGCGCCGGTCTCGGCTGGTACGGCAAGAACACGATGCTCATCCATCCGCGTCTCGGCTCGTTCACCTTCATCGGCGTGGTGCTCACCGACCTGGAGATCGCGCTCGACGAGCCGTTCGAGGCCGACCGCTGCGGCTCCTGCCGCCGTTGCCTCGATACCTGCCCGACGGCCGCTTTCCCGGGGCCCCACGTTCTCGACTCAACGCGGTGCGTGTCGTACCTGACCATCGAGGCGCGCGGCCCGGTGCCCGGTGCACTCGAGCGAGGTGTCGGCGACTGGCTCTTTGGCTGCGACGTCTGCCAGGACGTCTGTCCGTGGAACGTGCGCTTCGCGGTGGAGACTGCGGAGCCGCGCTATCGCTCGCGCCCCGCCGAGCGGTGGCCGACGCTTCTGGAGATCGTGCGGATGCAGGAGCGCGATTGCGAGCAGGCCTTCGAGGGCACGGCGCTCGAACGGGCCGGGTGCGCCGGGCTCTCCCGGAATGCGCGCGTCGTCCTGGAGAATCGGCGGGACGGACACCATCCCGCCTGACGGGCCCTAGGTAACGACTTCCTTCCGGCGCGCCCCGACCCAGGCCAGACCGAGCACGACGAGGATCCACGCCGGCGCCAGGACGAGTTGCCCGACGCTAGTGTGCGCCCTTCCCGGCACCACATACTGCCGAGACAGTGCCCAGCGCACCAACGCGCCGGCGGGCGCGCCGTACGCGGACGCCAAGGCATCCGCCACCGGGAGCTCCGACCGCCAGAAGCGGACGAACGCCTCGGTGGGGTGCGCCGCGAGCAGATACGCGGCGACCTGCTCCGCTGGGAAGTCCCCGACGTAGTACCGCGAACGGCGGTCGATCGGCGTCGGGTTGATCGCCGACACGGCCTCGCACGTCGAGTCGTTGCCGCGAAGGCACTGGACGGCTCTGAGCGCCTCTCCGATCCACCAATCGGCACGGAACCACTCGACCGTGTCGGGGAGCGACCGCCAGGCGGCGCGGCGCAAACTCGCGGACACACCAGCGCGGAACCAAGTGCTCGCCCAGGCGTCCCGCAATCCGAGCCAGTTCCGCACTTGAGCCCCGGGGAGACCGTAGCGCGCATACAGGGCGCAGCGGTCCAACACGACGCCGCGAAGGTCGACAGGTACTCCGTAGGCTTTCTTCTGGACCACCTCTCGCGAGAAGAACCGCGTCACGAGGCATGTCGGTCGAGGCCCCTCCACAACCATCCGGCCCACGCTGTAGGGCTCCGACCAGCGATTGCCCGGGTACGGCCATGCGGCCGCCAACTCGACCACGACGGAAACGCCCGCGCCGGAGCGCGGGTAGAGCGCGAGTTCGCGTTCGGCGGAAGCGAGCCACTCGCGGGCCGCTCTCGGCGGAATGCTGACGTCGTACACTACTCGCAGCGACTCCCGCTCCGACGCGATCGAACGCCGATTCGCCCCGTCACCCCTGAGGACGGCGGCCCCATGCTCCCGCGCCCGGACGTGCCGCGCCAGGATGTGGGTTGTCTGCTCCACTATTTGGCTGTGACGGTCACCTCGCCACCACCAGCCGCCGTAGTAGCGGAACCCCATCAGGGAGGCGAGGATCGTCGGCTTGTCGGGCGCCGGCCGCGGCGGGAGTGCCGCGACAAGAATCAGGCAGGCGATCGTGCCGATCGCGATCGCCCAACGGCATCGCGTCATCAAGGCCGGCTTCCCCGTGCTACTAACGCAAGCAGGGCCACGGCGAGCACGAGCCCCGGCGCGGCGTCAGCCACAGTCGACCGGTCTCGTGGCCGTCCGCCGCGGGTGAGCGTCCAGTACCTCCAGCGCGCCACCAGCGAGTCCTCGTTCACGCTGGCCGCACGGGCGAGCCGCTGCGCGATCGACCCGGTCGTGTCCGCGACCGCTCGCTCGATGGCATCAGCCCCGTAGGCCGCACGGTACATGCGCAGGAGGCCACGCATGCTCGCTTCGGGCGCTGGAATATCTGACATGCGCCGGGACTGGAAGTAGGTGACGCACGCCGCGTCTACGCCCTCGAGACAGTCGTGGCGCAGCTCCGATGCGCCGGCCGCATCGCTCCACGAGCCCTCGCGCAACCGGTTCCGGAGGTCTGCACCGGTGAATCGGTCTGTGAAGGGCTCGGCGTCTCGGTCGATGGCGAGCCAGAGGCGGCAGCCCGCAATCTCTCCGGTCACACAACGCCCCGCGACCGAGAGCGGACTGCGGGTCAGTTCCTGGAAGGCCCCCCAAGCGGTGGACCGCGTCCAGTGAGGGACGGCGTACCCGTTCGGCAGCCAGTGCCGCCAGTCGACGTCCAGCGAGTCCCGGTACTCAACGGCCAGGGCCCGAGCGACGGCGTCCGCGCTGACCGACCAACTCGGTGCGCTGTCGGGACCGGTGTGGGAGACATCCACGCGGAGAAGGCGCCTGCTGCCGAATCCCAGACGCGACAGCGTGTCCCTTCGGGTGTCGACCATGCCGTAGAGCACAAGCCGTCCCGCGAACCGCTCCGGCACGGCGCCAGCCGTTCGAAGTAGGGTCAGTCCGCTATCCAGCGCCCGTTGCGCGCTCGCCGCCGGAACGGCCTCCCCCACCACGAGCGTCGCGCCGCGGGACTGGATGACCCGAGGCTGAAACCGGCTCCAGGAAGCGTCTTCCTTCGCGGCGGCGCGCGCCTCCTCCTGCGCCTGCAGCGACTCCGCGCGGGCCAGAAGCCGCCGCTCCAGCCGGTCGGTCTCTTCGGGCGACTGCCCGCGCGCCGGGGTCGCGCTCGCCACGAGGATGGCTGCGAGCGCGAGCATCTCCCTTTGGCTACACATCGAAGAGCGCCCAGCGTCCGGTCAGCAGGCTCAGCGGCCCCGGCCAGTTCGTGAGGAGCAGGAGCGCTTCCGCGGTGACCGAGTAGTCGACCCCGAAGAGAAGGAACACCACGTCGAGAGTGACTGCGGCCCCGATGACGGAGATCGTTATCACCTGGCCGCGCTGGGTCGCGCCGGCGATCGCGAAGATGATTGCGAACACCGTGAGGGACGCGAGCCAGAAACGCAGCGCCAGTTCAAGCGGGTACGCGTGGATACCGGGGGGAAGGCTCACGGCGAGAGTGGCGATGCCGGAGCTCAGGCCCATCGCCGCACCCGGAATGGTCGCGAAGAGCGCGCCCGCCCCGAAGCGCATCGAGACGTAGAGTCCGCGCGGCAGTGGGAGCGAGAGCGCGTAGACGTGGCGGCCGGCGAGGTCCGCCGACCACGCCAGCGTCCCGAGCAACAGGCCCACGAGCACGGCGACGAAGGGGAGCAACTGCGCGACACGGTCCGCTGCGACGAGCCAGTCGCCCACCCGCTCACTCCCGGCGCCGGCGAGGTCGCCTCCGTAGAGGACGGCGACTAGTGGGATGCAGAACGACAGGAGCGTGAGCAGGCCAACCGCCAGCTTCGACGTCTGCCACTGTGCGACGAGCACCTGCTTGAACACGGTCGCCCCTCCCTAGCTCGTCGGTGTCCGCGCCCCGCGGAGGAGTTCCACGAACCCCTCCTCGAGGTCAAGGTCCACGATCTCCTTCACCTCAGCGCCTGCCCCCTGGAACCACTGCACCATCGTCGGCTGCCAGCCGCGCACCACCCACACCTGGTCGAGCGCCGACTGCTGCCGCGACACGAGCAGGAACGGCGTGTCGCCAATCAGGCTCGGGGCGTGGTCCAGGCGGATCCGCTTGATGCCGTTCTTGAAGGCGTGCATCGGCAGTTCGGCCACCAGCCGCCCGCGATCCAGCACGCCGATCCAGTCGCAGATCCGCTCCAGCTCGTGCACTAGATGGCTGGAGATGAACACCGTCGCCGCGCCCTGCGAGCAGAAGTCGAGCAGAGCCGAGAGCACGTCGCGCCGCACCACGGGGTCCAGCCCGTCCGTCGGCTCATCGAGCACCAGGAGTTCCGGGCGCTGGGCGAGCACGAGAAGGACGTGGAGTTTTCCCATTTCGCCCTTGGAGAGCCGGGCCAGCTTGGCCTCGCCACGAAGGTCGAACCCGCGCCGCAACTCCTCGGCGTAGGCCCAGTCGAAACCCCGATAGAACGCCCCGTGGAAGCGGATCGACTGCGCAACGGTGAGGAACGGGTAGAGATGCGGCCGCTCGGGGATATAGCCCGTCGCGCCAAGGATGCGGGGGAGTTCCCGCGGGACCTGCCGTCCGAGGACGCTTATCGAGCCACCCTGCGGCCGCAGCAGGCCCAGCAGGAGCTGAATCGTTGTCGTCTTCCCCGCCCCGTTCGGTCCGAGGAAGCCGTAGATCGCGCCTTGGCGCACCTTGAGGCTCACGTCGCGGAGTTCGAACCCCGGGCCCGGCCGGTAGCACAGTTCGTGCGTCTCGATGGCGTGCGCGATCACGACCGCCCTCCTGTCTCGTTCTTCCAAGCGTGCTCGAGGTCCTCGCGCGTCAGCGCCAAGCCCGACGCCTGGGCGACGAGCGCGCGCACCAGCCGCCGCGCTTCCCGTTGGCGCTCCGACGCTCGCTTCGGCTCGGCCAACTCCCGCACGAAAGTCCCGGCGCCCTGGCGGCTCTCGACGATGCCGTCCCGCTCCAGTTCCCGGTATGCCTGGACCACGGTGGCGGGGTTCACCCGGATCTCCGCAGCGAGTTGTCGGACCGAGGGGAGCGGTGTCGCAGGGACCACTTCCCCTGTCGCGACCGCAACCCTCAGTCGGTTGGCGATCTGCACGTAGAGCGGAATGGGACTGCGAGGATCTATGTGCCGGAACATCGGTCCGCCAAGGCTCCCTAAGTGTATTACTGTAACGATACAGTAGTACACCGCACCGCGCCTGTCAATACCCCAGCGCTCAACGGGCGCCGTCCGGCCCGCCGGAGCCCCTACCCGAACCTCACCGCCCGGTTGGGTGGTCGATGAACGACCAGGGCAGCTGGAAGCGCTGCGAGAGGTGCACCGCGAGCGCTTGGACGCCAAGGGTCTCGGTGGCATAGTGGCCGCCGTACAGCACGTTGACGCCGAGTTCCTCCGCGTCGAAGTACGTCCAGTGCTGGCCTTCGCCGGTGATAAACGTGTCGAGGCCCGCCTCGTGGGCCTGGCGGATCTGCGATCCCGCCGCGCCGGTGATGATGCCGACGCGATGAGTGCGCGCGGGTCCGCCGGGGACGAGTTGGGCCGGCGTGCCGAGCACTTCGCTCAGCGCGTCGCGGAGCGCCTCGCGCGACAGGTCGAGTTCGCCCCACGCGCCGATCGGCGCACCAAGGTAGTCGCCGAACCACCCGCGCACGTCCATGCCGAGCCTCCGGGCGAGCACCGCGTTGTTGCCCACCTCGGGGTGCCGGTCCAGCGGGATGTGGCAGGAGTACACCGCGACGCCGTGCCGCAGGAGGGCCGCCGCGCGCCGGTACGCCCGGCCGGTGAGCGGCTCGAGTCCGCTCCAGAAGAGCCCGTGATGCACTAGGAGTAGGTCGGCGCCGCACTCCGCCGCCGCGTCGATCGTCGCCTGGCAGGCGTCCACCGCGGCAGCGATCTGGCCGACCTGGCCTGCGTTCTCGACCTGCAGTCCATTCAGTGCGTTCCGCTCGTCGGCCACCTCGCGGATGCGCAGGTAGTCGTCGAGGTAGCGGACAAGGTCGTCCGTTCGCATTGAGCTACCGCCGGTTCATCGGCAGGCCCGACGATTCGCGGGCCGCCTGGAGGGCGCCCGGTCACGCTGCGCCGCGACGTTGCCACAGGCCGTCCAGTCGGACGTCCCGATGAAGGCAGTGTAAGAGAAGTTGTCAGTCACGCGCACCACGGCGCATTTGGAATACCAGCCCGTATCCAGAAACTTGACAACAGCGGCCCGATCACAAGTGCCCCTTGGTCTCGCAGACGCTCAGCGGGAGCCGCAGTCTCCAAGTAGCGGAACTGCGCGCCGATTCCAGGATTCCCATCTTCCTCGCTGCCAAGTGGCACACCAGGTCGACGGTGGCGCGACGCTGACGACACGCCGTCATAATACTATATCGAGATGCCTACCGTTCCAGTCGACAGCTTTGAGAGCGGATTGGACGTCTCTTGGCCCCCATTCGTTCCCCGAACATGAGAGGTGCCTGAAGTCCGCGTAGTCGACTAGGGGCTCGCCGCGACCGTCTGCGGGACGGCCACCCGGGCAATCGGGCTACTCGATCACGGAACTGTCAGCTGCGCGACCGGACGCTGCGGACCGGCCCTCGCGGCCTCCTCCACATCGCCCATCTTGATCGATCCGTTCAGCACCGCGCCTTCTGCCACCGCGATGCGCTTGGTGGTGACGTCCCCCTGTACCGTCGCGCCAGCCTGGATCTCCACCCGCTCGAGTGCGCGGACTGCCCCGCAGATGGTCCCGCCGACCACGGCTTCACGGGTATCCACGTCACCGTCGATCTCGCCCCCTTTGGCGACCAGCACCTGTTGCGACGCCGACACGTGGCCGTTGACGATTCCTTCGACTTTGACGACGCCACCGGTCTCCAGATCGCCGTGCACCGTCATGCCGATGCCGATGATCGAGAGCCCTGCCCCGCCCGCCGGTGCGCTGCGGCCTGTTGCAGCGTGAGGTGTCGTCTTCTTTCCGGAACCGCCGAAGATGGCCATCGCTACCGTCCTTCCCTCACAAGCGTCAAGGGGTCTATGGACCGTCCCCCGAGACGAATCTCGAAATGCAGATGCGGCGCGGTGGAACGCCCGCTGTTCCCGGAGAGCGCAATCACCTGCCCTGCTCGCACTATGTCGTATTGGGCGACCAGCACGCGCGAGAGATGACCGTACATGGTCAGGTATCCCTCGGGATGCTGCACCATCACGAAGAGCCCGTACGACGGGTCCTCCCCGAGCTGGCGGACGATGCCGCCGCCCGCTGCGCGCACGTCAGAGCCGACCGGGACCGCCAGGTCTATGCCGGGGTGCACTTCCTGCCGCGAGTTCGAGCCCACCATCCCCCGGGTCCGATACGACGGCACCGATAGCGGCCACGTGTGCGGTACCGAGGGCCCGGCCGTGGCCGCGCTATCGCTCTGCGCGCTCGGCCCCCGCGCGACAAGCGGTGGCGCAACGTACAATCGCTCACCCGCGATCTGCGTCGCCTCTGCACCGCCCGCCTGTGAGGGCGGCGACCCGATCTGGGCGCCGAGCATCCCTCTCAATTGCGCGTATCGCGCTTCCGCCTCATCGAGCGCGGCGGCCAGGTCGGCGATGCGACGGTTCTCCTCTGTGAGACGCGCCACCTGCCGCACCAGGAGCGGCTCGCGGGCCGCCGCCATCACGATGGGGCCATAGGTGGCCACGACGAGCAACACGCCGAGCGCCCCCGCCACGAGAAGCACGAGGCCGAGGCGCGCCATCCACAGCGGCACCCGGAGTTCCCGCGATCGCAGCGAGCCGTCGCGGTGCAGCATCACCGTGTAGCCCGGACCGCGCACTAGCCGTCCCATCTCCGGCCAGTGATGAGCTCGAGGAGTCGTGCCAGGTCGTCGGACGAGTAGAACCGAAGCGTCACGTGCCCCTTGCCCTTGCCGGTCAACACGACACGCGCGTCGGTACCGAGTTTCTTGCGCAACGCGTCCTCGATCCTCCGGACTTCGACCGGCACCACCCCGCGCCTGGCCCTCCGGCCCTTTGCGCCGCGAGCGGTGTCGGCCTTCTGTGGCCCGCGCGCCCTGTGCTCCATCTCGCGGACCGACCAGTCCCTCGCGACCGCTTCCCGCGCGAGCCGCTGGATCTCCCGCTCGTCCTCGAGACTGAGGAGTGCGCGCGCGTGCCCGGCCGTGAGGGCGCTGGAGTCCAGCAGCGCCTGCACACTCTTCGGCAGCTTCAGCAGGCGGATGGCGTTGGCCACCGTCGAACGGTCGCGTCCGACCCGCTCGGCGATGTCTCCCTGCGAGA
>Ga0315277_10013511_pt1 | contig 10170 bp, 9 predicted proteins | sample YL17G05_15_MG_FD_203695 | JGI IMG/M metagenome (GOLD analysis project Ga0315277, IMG submission 203695) | Sediment microbial communities from Yellowstone Lake, YNP, Wyoming, USA - YL17G05_15 | ecosystem: Environmental > Aquatic > Freshwater > Lake > Sediment | place: USA: Wyoming | collected...
CTATGAATCAGCTGTCTAACTATATGCCCCAGAAGAAAGACACGGAAACACAGCCAGAAGAGAACATTGAAACGCCTCAAACAGAAGCCCCGGCTGAGCCAGTTGAAGAAAAAACTGATACGCCTATCGTGGAGTTTGTTGAACTCGGCGGGAAAAACGAGTCTCAACCTCCAGAAGAAACAGCTGAAATAAAGGGCAAAGTTGAGCCAGAACAAACAGCACAGTAAAAGAAGCACAACCGCTTCCTTTTTTCTATTTCGAATATCAAAAAGAACATGCAGAGTTTTTGAAGTTCCTTTTTTAAGATTGAATGCTGGTTTTGTTGCATAAAAAAAGGCAAAAAAGATCTGGACGATAACTTCAGGAACAGAGCTTGCATCTAAAAGCCGTCGAGAACATCCTTCAACTTTCTTATCGCCGACCACGCTGCAAGCGCGCTTGTCTTGGAGTTATCCGGGTGCGGCTCATTGGAAAATCTGAACAGCATCTCGCCGTGCTTCCACTTCACTTGGACTTCATGCACGTTCCTGTCCACTTTCGGGTCTGAAATCACGTGCACTTTCACTTTGTCCGGTCCAACGGCCAAAGCCAGCGTGGCAGCGACGTTCATCTCCCTCGGAAAACGTTTAACCGCTTCCTTAGCGTCTCCCTCATACACCAATTTCTCTTCACGATTATCCAGGTCCAGAATGCGAGGATTCTTGCGCGTCGTCAAAACAATCTCATCCACGCCCGCCAAGCCAGCACTGGAAAGCGCATCCAAGCCACCAATCGCCCCTGAAGGAAAATGAATCCTGCTACTCTTTACACCTAGATCCAGAAGAGCGCCAACGCTCATTACAATCAGGTCAATGTCTGCGGCAACAATCTTGCCTACAAGTTCCTTCGCAGCTTGCTGAGACGCTGCCTCCACAATGACAGTTGGCTTGAGTCTAATCATCGCATCAACGCTTTTCACAACCGTCACAGGAATGTGCAATCGGCCTTTCAGGTTCTCAGTCCTTGCCGTGTCGATGTCAAACAGAATCAGCCCATCACACTCAACGATTCTCTTCTCAGCTGCCTCAGCGATCAACGTACCGATCGCACCGCAACCGATCAGCCCAATTGTCTTCACGTTTACCACTTCTAAACGCCTAAACTAAAACTCGGCAACGAAGTGAACATCGTAAGGTTTGACTTCTTTGCCTTCACCCTTCTTGGGCAAGACGTCGATGCTTGCGGCTTTTATTGTGCCTGCAATATCCTCCTTACCTTCGTTTATTGCTCTTGTGGTCTCTTTGTCGCTAGCGTAGATAGTCAGTTTCTTGATCTGAGCGTTCAGCGGCAAATGCTTCTCAGCCTTCTCCTTCCGAACCTCAGTAATCACCGCCATTATCAAGTCACCCTGTTTCTCCGCCGCCTCATCCATAAGCTTCTTGTCCGCCTCAGGCCACAGCGAATTGTGAATACTCTTGCAGCCTTTCTCCTCCGCATACATCAGCTGATAAATCTCTTCGGTAGCATGCGGCGTCAACGGTGCTAAAAGCTGCAAAATTCTGTGCAAGACATTGTACAGCGTATTTTGAGCAGCTTTGCGATTCACTTCGCCATAAACCTCTGGCTTGTAAAGCCTGTCCTTCGCCGCTTCAATGTAGCAATCGCAGAAAACGTGCCAAGCAAAGTTGCGCGTCTCCTCAATCGCAATGTTAAACTGGCATTTTCCAAGGGCTTCAGTAACCTTTTCCGTCACCTTCTCAGCCTTGCAGAGAATCCACCTGTCCAGAGGCTGAAGCTCAATCTTGGCTTTCTCATTTGGCTTGTAGTCTTCCAGTAAATTGGCTACGAACCTTGAAGCATTCCACAGTTTGATGATGAACCGCCAGCCATACTCAACATCAGGCCAGCGGAACGGAATGTCCGAACCCGTCGCGCCCCCGCCCGTTGCCCACTGGCGAACTGCATCTGCGCCGTGCTTGTCCAGCGCCTCCAAGGAAGCCACGTAGTTGCCGAGATGCTTGTGCATCTCGCGCCCGTCCGTGCCCAAAACCATGCCGTTAATGAGGCAACTCTTGTAGGGCTTCTCGCCGAACAGCGCAAGATGCCGAACCATCAGATAGTAAGCCCACGTGCGGATAATGTCCACGCCTGACGGATGCACATCGGCGGGAAAACGTTTGCGCCAATCCGTCTTGTCTGGCCAGCCAGCGTGAACCGCACACGTGATCGACGAATCCATCCACGTGTCCAAAACATCCCGCTCAGGAACAAACTCCGTTCCACCGCACTTCGGACACCTGTCTGTCTTCGGATTTTGAACGCGAGGGTCAATAGGAACCCAGCTCTCCTCGGCGAGGATGATTTCGCCGCACTGCTTGCAGTACCAGATAGGGATGGGCGTAGCGAAAACCCGCTGACGCGATATGACCCAGTCCCACTCAAGCGACCGCGCCCAGTCAATCAACCTGTGCTTCATGTAGTCCGGATACCAAACAATCTCGTTGGCGTTCTTCTCAACATCATCGGTCAGTATGCGTGTTTTCATGAACCATTGTTCTCTTTCGAGGATTTCGATGGGAGTGTGGCATCGCCAGCAAAGGCTGACTTCTTGGCTGAGGGGCTCGGATTTGACGACTAGGCCTTCGCCTTTCAGGTCCTCAAGCATGGCTTTCTTGGCCTCTTCGCTTTTCATGCCCGCGTACTTGCCAGCCTTCTCAGTCATCCTGCCCTTCTCATCAAGGCACATCATCACAGGCAAACCTAGTTTAACCACCGTCTTCACGTCGGCCTTATCGCCATACGTGCAAATCATCACCACGCCCGTGCCGAACTTGGGATCAACCATGTCGTCGGCTACGATCTTAACGGTTCGATCGGTAGCTGGAACGTGGATCGTCTTGCCAACGTATTTTGAGTAACGCTCGTCTTCTGGGTGTACAGCCACGGTCACGCAGGCTGGAATCAGCTCTGGTCTCGTCGTGGCTATTTCCAAGAAGCCCCCGTCCTCAAGCTCAAACTTGATACGGTGAATCTGCGTGTTCCTCGAATCATACTCCACTTCGGCGTCTGCGATCGCCGTTTCGCAACGTGGACACCAGTTTACGGGGTGCGTGCCGCGGTAGATGAAGCCCTTCTTGTAGAGCATGATTAGCGAAAGCTGTGTGCGCCTCCAGTAGTCAGGATCCATGGTGCGATACTCAGTCGTCCAGTCAATAGAAATGCCCAAGCGTATGATGGCTTCTTTCATGCTTGTGATGTTCTGCTCCACGAGCTCCATGCACATGCTTCGGAACTTGTCAGGCGGAACATCTGTCTTTTTGATTTTGTTGCGTTTCTCCACTTCCACTTCGACAGGCAACCCGTGGCAGTCCCAGCCCTGCGGAAACAACACGTTGAAGCCCTGCATGCGCTTGAACCGCGCCAAAACATCGAAGTACGTCCAGTTCAGCGCAAGACCTATGTGAAGCTCGCCTGAAGTGTACGGTGGCGGTGTGTCCACGCTGAACACAGGCCGCTTCGCGTCTTTCCAGTTGAAACGGTAAGTATTCATCTCTTCCCATTTGCTTTGCCACTTCTTCTCAACTTCGAATACGTTGAATTCTTTCGGCAGCTTGTTCATGTATCATCAACCGCGTCCGAACATAATTTTGAAACTGTTCCTAAGAAAAATAAATATACACATAGATAACAATTATCCTTTCAAGGTCTATGGGGAGCTGGGCAATGACCCGGCTGAGAGGACGGTTGAACACCGTCGACCCGCAGAACCTGAACCAGATAATACTGGCGGAGGGAAAAAACATGAACAAAACTGTAGTTTCAAGTGCAGCTGAGACAAAAATACTGGCTGAGATGATCGTGTTCACTGCCCTTGCAAATGCGCTCTACCTCATAAGCAAATTTTACCTTCCCTTTTTGCATTTGCCCCAAGGCGGCAGCATAACTCTAGGCAGCATGGTTCCACTACTGTGGTTTGCATTAAGACGAGGCCTAAGATGGGGAGTAGAAGCCGGAATAGTCTACGGATTCGTTCACATTCTATACATAACTTCCGCTGACATAGCCTCTCCCACACAAGTCATACTAGATTATCCTATAGCCTTCAGCATGCTCGGCTTGGCAGGCGCATTCAGAAAGTATCCCGTCGCGGGAGTAGGCGTCGGAATCCTAGGTAGATTCATATGCCACTTCATATCCGGCGTCATCTTTTGGGGTCAATACGCTTGGGAAGGCTGGAATGTCATCACCTACTCACTTGCCTACAACGCAACATACCTCGTTCCAGAATTCATAATCAGCGCAATCATAATCTTCATACTGCTCAAGGAAAAAGTGCTTAACATATACCTGTAGACGCTCAGCGTCTCCCTCTCTCTTTTTTTTCAACAAGAACTTGACGCCATTGCTCAGACGTTAAAGAACAATTCTTTCAGGAAAAGTGTACACATTCATCCGCTTTCCCCGCACAAACCCCACCAAAGTTAGTCTTGCGCTTTCCGCAACGTTAATGCCAGAATCGATTGCTGCTGCCAACGAGGCAACAACAGGCAAGCCGACTCTAGCCGCCTTTAGCACAATGTCCCCTGTCATTCGCCCAGTCAACGCAAGAAAGCACTCTCTAAAATCAGTCTTCCCCATGGCTCCGATGCCAATCACTTTGTCAACAGCATTATGTCTTCCAACGTCCTCAGCAAAAGCAACTAACTCTCCATCACTACGGTAGATTGCGGCAGCATGCACGCCACCTGTTTTGCGGAAGACTTTTGCAAGAGAATTCAGGTCAGAAACAGCATCATGAACCACTTCTGCAGTAACAGTCAAAGCTGACTTCACCTTTGGAGGTTTTCCAGAATAATGGTAGGATGACCTGCTACCACATGCAGAAGGAATCACACGAAAATATAACCTCAAAAGCTTCAATCTCTTCTCCAAGTCAACACTTGACTTCAGCGTGATCCTGCAAACATCCTCTTTGAGCTTGACCTCCTCAACCTCTTCAAAAGATCTGACTACTCCTTCAGAAAGTAAGTGGCCGATTGCAAGTTCTTTCAGATTCGTGGGCGAACAGAATATGGTTGCGTAGCGAGTTCGATTTAGAAAGACTTGAAGAGGTTTCTCCTCCGCAACGCAATCAGCAGCTTTCCTGACAGTTTTGGCTGAAACATCAACCGCTACTATCTCAACTTTCTTCAACCATACTCACTTCTTCAATTCAGACAAGATGAAGTTGACGATCTCGTCTGCAATGTTTACCTGCGAAACAGATTGCAAACCCTTCCAACCAGGCTGACTGTTCACCTCAACAACAACTGGCCCCCGCGAGCTTTCCAAAATGTCCACGCCAGCAACCTTGCAGTCAACAGTTTTAGCCGACTTGATCGCCAAATCTTCAAGGTCTTTCTCAAGCCTTATCGCTTCTGGACGCGCACCCTGACTGTAGTTAGTCTTCCAGCTTTTTGCCACTCGCCGCATTGCTGCAACCACGCGATCGTCAACAACAAATGCTCTGATGTCAGAGAGGCCGTGGTCAATAAACTCTTGAACGTAGATAACACCATGGTGGAACGCTATGGCATTGAAAATCGTGGACGCGACCTCACGGTCGTTGATTCTTGTTGCACCTATCCCGCGTGAACCAAAAATCGGCTTAACAACGACATCTCCACCTAAGTCCCTAAACGCCTTCAAGGCCACTGCAACGTTCTCCGTCACCGCAGTGCACGGTACGGGCACGCCGTTCTCCTCTAAAACCGTCAAGATGTCGTACTTGTCCACGCAGTGTTCAATCGCTTCAGGCGAATTAACCACATACAATCCCAAACGCGCCAGTCGATAAAGCATGTCCATCCTGAAAACTATCTCTTCCAGCGACCCCCGCCCAATCGGGCGAATTATCAACGCCTCCAAATTTTCAAGCGCAACATCACGAAAATTAACGCAGACCTTATGTCCAACGTGAGCAACTAGCTGAGGAAAACTGAAGCACGTATACGGAATTCCGCGTTTGGTCAGCGCCTCTATTAGTTGTGAAGAACTGTAAGAGTCTTTGTTTCGCGTCACAATCCCAATCTTCAAAGACTGCCCCTTCTGTGCCTTTGAGCCTACAAAAGATGCTGTTGACTTGCGTTCATAAAGCTTCCGTGCAAGCTTGTTCCAAGAAAAAGCGCGCGCTTTTTTCGCTCATTCTTCAAAACATAACCTAAAATCTATGGACTTTCTTAATCAACTGCTTCGAGTTTACAAATCTTTCAGAAAGCTCCAAGTCCAGATAAGCGCCTCGCTTATTGAAGTACGGAGGTCCTTTCCGTGAAAACAAAGTTAAAACTTTACCACCATGGTCAAACTTGAACCCTTCTGGGCAAGATTCATGTCCTCGTATCAAAAAATTTACTCCAAACATTTCCAGCATCCTTTTTGTAATGTTTTCACTGAAGAGAATCCCTGCTCCCCTTGGTGATGAACAGACTTCAGCCATCTCATTTGGGTCGCTCCAGAGCATTTCTTCAAGAAAACTCGTTTCCGGATGCGTAGCATGTGCACAAGCCAAGTCTTCAAGGCTGGCGGCATGAGCGGGCAAGCCTCCATGAATCATCAAGCAACTTTCTTCAACCAGTGTGACCGTGTAAAGTTGACTGAACAGCTCACGCAATCTGGCATAAACCTCGCCGCCTCTTTCACCAAAACGGGCCTGAAGTTTTAGTGGCAGGTCGTGCGGAGAAGGTTTCAGGTCTTCTGGGCCTTCATGGTTTCCACGCATGAGTATGATTTGCGTGGGATGAAGGAGCTTCAGCTTCAAGACAGTGTAATACACTTCAGTGGAGTAGGTGCCTCGGTCACCATAGTCACCGAGAAAAAACATTAGCGCGTTACTGGATTGATCGAGTCTTTGCAGGAAGTTGCTTTGCTGCAGGATATCGATGAGACTTTCCAGATCTCCATGCAGGTCACCGATCACAAGTGCTTCGCCAAAGGGTTTGACCTTGACAAGTTTGCCTCGTATGCACAGGTTGCCGACCTTTCCCTTTTCTTCACTTAGACACTGCGTGACTTTTTCAACAAGTGCCATAAAATCTTGGCTTGTGATTTCAAACGCTTGCTTGATGATCTCTTTAAGGCTTGCCTGCAAATGACGGCCTCGTCTATTCGATGTGAACTTGCTTGCTCATGAAGCCGAAAATGTTTTTCTCGATTTCTCTCTTGTCATGCTGGATTTCCTCCGATATCTTTGTGTAGGTCTGTTCTATGGTGCTTTTTTCTGATTCAATAACCCGCCTCCGTCTTTCAACCTCTTCCAGACGTTCTCGATGCTTAGACGTTTCCTTTTCAGCTTCAGCCACTTCAGGCGATGCCAAAAGTTGATTCTTCTGCATCTTTGCTTCTTTGCATTTCTGGTATAAATTAGTCAAAGAGCTGTTGTTGAGTACGCTATCCATGGTCTGTTCAGCCTTCCTCGTTTTCTCTGGTTTGAGCTTCAGCTTGTCTTCGGATAAAGCGCGGCTTAGTTTTTGGAGGATCTCCCTGAGAACAGCGTACTCAGGTTCTTCGGTTGCCAGAGCTTCAAACGGATAGGCCAGATATTGGTTGAGTTTTTTGAGTTCATCTTGAGTAAGGCCACTTCCTCCGCCGTGAAGTGAAAGAGATTGAAGTTTGATGAATGGCTTCTGAAGATGCCGCAGGTTGTGCTTTATATCGTAGGTTAACGCGCCAATTTCGGTGTTTATCTGGTTCAACTGACTTAAACTACCTTTGCTTCGGAGTTCGGCGATTCTCTGCTGGACTTCAGTTGCTTGTCTTTCAACCGACGCTTTTTCATTCTCAACTCGCGCCCTCTGATCTTTTATGCTGGCAAGCTGGTGCCCAAGAGCCTGCAGCTTATCGATGATTTGGAAGGTTTGTTCAAGGGTTTTAGTTTTGACGTATTCTTTGGTTAGAAAATTGTTGGCTTCTTTCAATTGCTGTCTAGCTCTCTCAAAAGCTACTTGGAATTTTCTTCGATCAATTATGAAGAAAGGTGAAATCATCGGGAACCAGTTTCTGATGTCAACTTCCATGACAATCATTGCTTCTTGGATTTTTTGGAGAAAATCGTGAAAGCTATCATAGTACACTCTGTCAGGTACTTTGATTGGTTGTATCCGATCTAGGAATAGTCGTGCAAGCTTGTTCATGGCTCTGGCTCGACGATAGGTTTTGGTGTTTCTTTTCTCAATTTCTTTCGCGCTGTTCTCGATGAGTGATCTGCTTGTTTCTGCGAGGTTTTCTAGCTCTCTTTTCATTTCGTCGCGCAGTTTCTCGGCTTTTTTATGTGTTGGTATGAAGGTTGAACTTGTTTGTTGTTCGAGCCAGTTTCTGATGGTGTCAGAAGTGAACTTTAGGGTTTCAGACAAGGATGTTCCCATTACAAGATGCACAGAAGCCATATTTATCTTTCAAGCGCACTGTACCTCTTTTTGAGTAGTTACTCTTAAATAATAACGCCATCTAACATGACAAACGTTCAGAGATGAAACCTATGGATGCAAAACAAACATCGTTCATCGCCATTATGAGCGCATTAGGCATCACACTTTCCTTCGTATCGCTCAACATCGGATTCATGTCAGTCGCAGTACCAGGCCAAGGTACCGCTGCCCTAGACCTTTCGCACATTGCAACATTTGTAGCCGCTGTCTTCGGTGGCGCCTATATTGGCGCGACAGTTGGATTCTTAGGCGGCATCTATGCAGGCTACTATTTTGGCTATGCTATACCAGGTGGACTGGGGTTGCTCTCACTCATAGGAATACCTTTGGGAAAAGCGATGACAGGACTGCTCGCAGGTTTCCTCTACAAGAGACTCAGAGTAGGCAACAGCAGGGGACATTCACTCTGGGCGGTTCCGACGACACTATTGTCTTATATTCCTGAATCTGTTTACACGGTTCTTTATTTCCTGTATATAGTCACGTTTTTCAGTGGCAAAGTAATGGCGTTCATGATACCCATAGTCATTCCAAAAGGTTGGATAGAAATAGCGATAATGAGCATCATGATGAGCGCACTTGTAGGAAACACCGGGTTCAGAGAATTCATTAACAGATTCTTACAATTGCCAAAATTAAAGATGAGCAAACCATGACTAATTGCTCATCGACTTCTCCAGTATCTCAGAATTAATCTCTCCAGCCTTTAAGATTCTGCCAGTTTTAATGTTATTCACAATGATGACGGCTGGAGCGAAGAGATTTGGGTCAATCTTGTAGAAATCATAATTTGCTTCTTTGAAAATTTCTATGAAAGGTTTTCCATAATCTCTAGACGCTTTAGATGGGGCCCTATTTACAATTCTCAGTTCTTCTTCATCACATTCAACAGCATAGTACGCAGTTCCGCCATACAAAATTGCATCGTTTGTTCTTGCCATCGCCTTCACAAACTTGGAGTGAATAGGGGCAATTGGTGCTATCCCCCAAGCATGCTTGATCACGTTTGGGTCTAGCCCAAGTTTTCTGAGTTTGTGTATTCCAGTTTCGACTATTCGACCTGCCACTTGGGTCGCGCCACTCACGCTGGTTGTCGGTGCCAAGATCACAGTCAGCTTTTCAAGCGAAATTTTACAGTCTTTTGCGAATCGCTCTAGTAGTTTCGCCGGTGGAGGCTTATCAGTTTCCAAAACAACAACAGCTTTGTCGAAATCGTCTCTGTAATTTATTTCCTCGTAGATTTCTTTAGGCTTCAAGGCTAATGCTCGTGCAGGTCCAGAGCCTATTGCGAAATAGTTGTCTTCCTTGATTTGCCAGCCTGCATACTGGGAGCCTAATGTTGCGATGACCGGATGGTCAGTATAAACAAATATCGAAGGAAGTTCCAGTTCGCCGTACCGTCTGCAGGTTATTTCGGTTTTTCCGCATCCGCCCATGCAAATTTCAGTCACCATTTTGCCAGCTTCGAAACCACCCTCAGCCTTTATACCAGCATCTATAATGGTGGTTCCTGAGCTTGCCTTTTCGACTTTGACTCCATAGAGTTCCGAGTCGTCAATTAGTTTCTCCAGCAGTTTCCACGCGAGACGGTTTACGCTCAGAGCTTTTTTCACAGGATTTTCTCCTTAAAGAAACCTTTCGAAATGGCTCAAATGTGGATTCTTCTCTTTGTGAACATAAAGTTTGCCGTTTCCCTCTTCAGCGATGTCACCGAGAAAAACGTAAAGTG
>Ga0315277_10013512_pt1 | contig 10170 bp, 12 predicted proteins | sample YL17G05_15_MG_FD_203695 | JGI IMG/M metagenome (GOLD analysis project Ga0315277, IMG submission 203695) | Sediment microbial communities from Yellowstone Lake, YNP, Wyoming, USA - YL17G05_15 | ecosystem: Environmental > Aquatic > Freshwater > Lake > Sediment | place: USA: Wyoming | collected...
TCTCGCTGCCCCTCTGCCAATCGCACACATCGTGGTCTCATCAGGAGTCACTCCACCATCTGGTCTGTGACTCCTGTTTGCCTCCAATCGCATACTATTTCTAATCCAGAACGTCAAAGTGTTTAGATGTCGCTGTGCCATAGTGTTGGCTATGACTTGCCTCGTCTTGCTGCCCTGCCTTGCGTGTGCAGCAGATGATAAGCCGCCGGGTCAGTCGAGCCAGCAACAAGACTCCCTCTCCTCTCTCGTGGATCTGCTCGCAGAGAAAGGGCTGATCACCGACGAAGAGCAGGCAGAGCTCAAGAAGAGGGCGGAACAGACCCCAAAGCCTGCTCCGCCCGAGGCCCCCAAGCCTACCTACCCGACCGTGAAGACCAAGGTTCGCTTGCAGACACGCTGGTCCACAGTCCAAGAGGATATCGGTCAGCCCTTCTTTGGTGAAAGGGACGACCAGTTTGGGGGCAGCGGGTTCGCGGTTCGCCGCGCCCGTTTCTACCTCCTTGGCCAGCTCGACCCGAAGGTGGGCTACACCGTTCAGTACCAGGCCGACACCGGGGCCGAGAACCCCAACCTGCACGTCGCCCAGCTTGAGTGGAAGGGCTGGGACTTCGCCAACCTGGTGGCCGGGCAGCTTCAGACGCCGTTCGGATACGAGATCGTGCTGTGCGACGCGGGCCTTTGCCTGACCGACCGTTCGGCTGTCAGCGTTTTCCTGCCTGCAGACAAGGACATCGGGATTCGTCTGGACAGCAAGCGCCCCATCCTCGGGGGGCTGAACTACCAGCTCTTCCTCGGCAACGGGAGCGGCAAGTACAAGGCGAACCCGAATGATGGGTACGTGTGGGTCGGACGCCTGATCCGCAAGCCCACGCCTCATCTGGCAGTCGCGACCAGCTACTCCGACAACCGCAACACCGACTTCAGCCCCTACCAGTCGCGGTTCCTGAAGAAGAACGGCGACCCCTACGGATTGCTGCCGGACTACACGGCGGCAGCCGTGGATGAGACCTCTTGGGGTGCCGACTTCCAGTACGAGCGTCACCCCTTGACGCTCTGGGGCGAGTATGCCGCCACGCGGATCGCGCCGGGGACGAAGCCGGCAATCCGGTCGGATGGCTACTACCTCGACGCGGGCTACTTCATCCCTTACCGGGGTCGGCACGATAAGGTGCAGTTGGTGGCCGGCTACCAGAAGTTCGACGCCAACACGTCGGTCACGGACAAGTACGACATGACTGCCTGGACCCTCGGCGTGAACTACCACATCGCCCCGAAGTTCCAGCACATGGTTCGCGCCTACTACATGTGGGTGAACGAGAAGGCTAACCCCGTGGACAACAACAAGCTGCTCGTGCAGTACCAGCTCTGGTTCTGACAGGAGGCCTGGCGCATGACCTCGCGTGAAAGAATGGATGCCGCGCTCAGGGGCGAGAAGCCGGACCAGGTTCCGATCTTCCTGCGCGACCTCACCCTGGGGCTGGATGTATGCGACTACACCACCCCGGAGGTGTGCGCCGGCCCGAACGGCTACGACGCCGACAAGTCAGCGCGCTGCGTGGTCGAGACCCAGCGCCTGCTGGGGCACGACTGCGTCGTCGGCGGCATTCACGATCTCGGCCTCGACGTCGAGCGCTTCGGCGGTCGGGTCGAATTCCCTCAGCGCGGGATTCCCTTTGTTGCGCGACCCGCATTCGCTTCCGCCCAGGACATCCCAGACCCACACGACCTGGCAGCTGCTCCGTCGGGACGGCTGCCAGGTCTCGCCCGATCCTATCGGCTGGTGCGCGAGCAGCTCGGTAACCAGGTCGCGATCGCTGCCAACGTGGAAGGCCCTGTTACGAAGGCCGGGCTGCTGCGCGGGCTGGATGCCCTGCTTTCGGACGTGATGCGCGATCCGCCAGCCGCGCGCGCGGCCGTGGATCTCGCCATCGAACTGTGTTGTGAGCACGTCCGCGTCCTGCTCGATGCGGGCGCTGACTTCGTGTTCGTCGCCGCTGCCTCCGACGGCCCAGCCGCGATCCGGCCGGAGCACTACCGCGAGTACACCATTCCGGGCCTTGCCCGCATCGTAAGCGCGGCCAGAGAGCGCGAAGCCCGGGTGGTCTTCCACCCACACGGTCCCTTCACTGACAGCCGCTTCCACCATCTGGTTGACGCTGCGGTAGAGGCCGGCATCGTGGGGTTCCAGTTCGGCGAGGACAACGACTTCGCTGTCGCCAAGCGACGCTGGGGCACCCGCATCTGCATCCTTGGGGGTGTCGACATCCCGTCTGTGTTGCTCCCTGGTCCCCCCGAACGCATCCGTGAAGTCACAAGGAATGCGCTGGTCCAGGCTCGCGCGGGCGGCGGCTTCGTCCTCATGCCATCGTGCTCGGTACACCGAGGCTTCCCCCTTGCACATCTGCAGGCAATGATAGAGGCCGCTCGTACCAGCGGATGAGACGATCAGACTAGAGTTCAGTGAGTATGAGCGATCAAGGCGCGTTGACTGCAGCGCTGGGGGCGGCGGTCGAGGCCGGGGACGAGACAGCCTCCTCAGAGGCGGCCCGATATCTGCTGGACGCGGGGGTCGCACCCGCGAAGATAACCGCCGCGCTCTCCCGCGCGATGGAGCGGCTTGGAGAGCGCTTTCATCGGCTCGACATCTTCGTCCCGGATTTGCTCATCGCAGCCGACGCCTTCCAGGCAGCGATGGCCGTTCTCGAGCCGGCACTCAAGGCCAGTCCGCGTAGACCCAAAGGAACCATCGTTATTGGTGTGGTCGAGGGCGACATCCACACGCTGGGCAAGAACCTGGTGCGAGTCATGCTCGCCGCCGATGGGTTCGAGGTCGACGATCTGGGCCGGGATGTGGAAGCCGCAACGTTCGTCGACGCCGCCATCGAGCGGCGCGCAGACATCATCGCTATGTCCTCTCTCATGACGACCACCATGGATCGCATGGGAGATGTCATCGGCTTGCTCACGTCACGTGGGGTGCGCGACCGCGTCCGCGTGCTGGTTGGAGGCGCGCCGGTGACGCAGGCCTATGCCGATGAGATCGGGGCCGACGAGTATGGCGAGGACGCCTCCGACGCCGTTGCCGCGGCCAATCGCCTGATGAGCATGTGGCAAGGACCGGGGGCGGACCCTTCATGACCGGCCTGGAACGTATGCATAGAGCCGTTCGCTTCCAGCCCACCGACCGTGTGCCTGTCGCGCCACTGCTTGGGACACATGCCGTGGCGCTCGCCGGGATCACATACGAGGCCGCGAGCGCAGATCCCAAGGCGCAAGCCCACGCATTGCTTCGTGCGGTGGAACTGTACCGGCCAGATGCCATCTTCACGCTCATGGACCTCAGTGTCGAACCGGAGGCTCTGGGCGCGGAGCTGATGGCTTCCGTCAACCGCAGCCGGATCGTAGCGCGTCACCTGCCGCCTGAAGCGCTGCTGACAGATGACCTGGAAAGCGTGATCCTCACCGCCCGCGTCCCGGTGTTCGTGGAGACCGTCCAACTTCTGCGAGCGGCGCTGGGCGATGCCGTGATGGTGAGCGCACTCGTCTCCGGGCCGCTGACGGCAGCCGCCAACGCACTGGGCATCGAGACGATTGCCCGCATGCTGCGACGTCAGCGGGAGACGCTCGCTGACATGCTCGAACGGTTGACCAGGGCATGCATGGCGGTGGCGAGTGCCCATCTCGAGGCGGGTGCGCATGGGATCATGGTGCTCGAACCATGCGCCACCTCCGGCATCCTGGGACCTGATGATCTCTCCTCTCTCCTACTGGTCCGGCTGCAGGCCCTCGCGGAGCGCATCCGCCGCCACGACGGCATCGGCTTCCTGCACATCTGCGGCGACTGCCGAGCATCACTCCCCGGCCTTGCTGACAGCAGATTCGATGTCCTGAGCCTGGACGCTCCGGTTGGCCTGATGCGGGCGCGCGAAGTTGTTGGACGCCGCATCGCACTGATGGGCAACCTCGACGTGCGTCACCTGCTTCCGCGAGGAACGCCGGAGTCCGTCCACGACGCTGCGAAGCTCCTTGCCCGCGAGCTAGGCTCCGAAGGCGGCTTCATACTGAGTGGTGGATGTGAAGTGCCACCTGAGACCCCACGCGAGAACCTCCGTCGACTGATGAAGGTGGCAGAGCAATAGCCATCCCGTGGGTGTTCCGCTTCGGACGGCCAAGTCAGACTTCCCCTCTCGGCTGGAGAGAAGGCGCTTGCTGGGAAAGGGCGTCTTCGGAGTCGCCATTCGCTTCACGAGTTGTTCATCTGCAAACTCCCCAACCTCGTCCGCACTCGGAGAGGTTGGCTCGTGGCTCTAGTTCCCTCCACCACGGTCAGAGGACAGAACTACTTGTAGTGGTCCCTCTAAGGCGGCGTGTCAATAGCCCTGCTGCGGGTGCCCCGAGACCTTCATGTAGTGTCTGTTGAGACAGGTCCCTATCGGCGCTGACGTCGCGCACTCTCTCGTCGGTTTCTGGGGGGCCTCTCACGTCACCTCTGGGCTCTGACCTCGGCCAAACCACCTACAGGAGAGTGCCCCCAACTCAAGCCGCGGCTGCTGTTCGATGTCCGGCGTCAGCGTTCTTGGGACAGAAGGGGGTCTTGGGGTAGATACACCTCCGGCATTCCCGCCCTTGTATTCCTGCATGCTCCTCTGAGCCGTGGGTAGCGTTCCCGGCGCGCGACCACGTGTAGCGGTCAACCGGGCATGGAACCGACCTGAGAGCCATCCCTGGTGTGCTAGCGGTGCTTGCAGAGCGGACGGGATTGACCGAGGACCGAACCGGCGGTAGCGGTCCCTGGTGCGAAGGGCGCGTCTCGCCTACGCTCTGTCCGACCGCGACCTTGAGTGGGCCCTCAGCATAAGTGGAACGGTCTCACCACTGACAGACCCCGCATGCTCTGCCAGCGAGGCTGACGGCGAGAGCGGCTTGCGGGCGGTTCTACGCCTACCTGACCGCTACAGGCGGCCCGAGGACTGGCGCCGAGCGGTGCTCTTCTGTCAGTAAGATGGAACTGAAAGGTTACTTACTGCGCCAATGGCCGTCTCCCCCGCAGTGGCGTACGGGCCGGGGCAGCGCTATGAAAGCGCAACAAAAGCGCTACGCCAGCAGAGGCCCTTCGGGGATCGCGGGGGTGTTCCTCCCTCGGCGGTGTCAGGCAGACTGCTCTTCCGCGCCAGTAGCCCAGGCCCAGTGCGGGAAGGCCCTTTGTCGCAAGTCCCTCGGAGTCACGGATACCTGGCATCAACTCGATTCGGGCGAGAGGCGAAACCAGGCGACTGCGTCGACATGGCGAGTGTACCAGCAGGTCTGACCGCGGCGACGCTTCTCCCGGCCTGCGCGCCGCTTGCCTCGCGAGGATGCGGCCTCCCTCTCTTCCTTGTGCGCCAGAGGCGCACAAGTGCACATCAGTCCCTCCATCGGCTGCGATGGAATCCCTTGGGGGGGACGACGCCCCGCTCGCGCCAATCAGTTCGCGGCTTGGCAGACTCGGTGCCAGTGACGATGAGCACTCGCGGCCCAGTCTCACCCGGGAATATGGGAAACCCCTCCCACACCTCCTCGATCTCACCGTCCGGGCCGTACTGCTCCGTCAGGTAGTATTGCTGAGGGGCCCCCTCGCGGAGCGCTTGTGCCACTAGGCGCGCCAGCGACAAGTCTGTCCTCTGTCGTTTCCTTGGCTTCCTGGCCATTGCGATGCTCTTTCCCTGAGTGTGGTTACCTCATGGGCCTGCGTGCTCTTCCTCGGCCCTGCTTCCCCGCCACTCATCGGTCGTGCCGATGCGCCTAACGTGCGCCGCCTGTGGTGCAAGGCTCCCTGTGATCCCGGCGCCACCCGAACGGGTGGCCGAACTCAGCAGGCTAGCCGCAGGCAGGGTCGAGTTGCTCGATTCTCTGGGCAAGCGCCTCCCATCTTTCCGCGGGCACGAACTCCTGCATGATCTCCACCAGCTTGCGCACTGTCTCCCGGGCGTCGGTCTCCTGGCGCGTTACGTCTGTGGGCTCCCCAGAGAAGAGCCGGTCTAGCTTCTGGCCCACCTCCAAGAGCGCAGAGGCCCTCTGGAGGTGGGGCAGCAAGTCTGGCAACTGCATCTGATCGAGCTGGCCGGCCTCCACCCCCTGCAGCACCCGCTGGAGAATGCGCCTCCCCACCGCCCGGGCGGCTCTGGCCTCCTGGCGCATCAACTCTCGCTGGCGGAGCTCTTCTTCCTGCTCCTTCAGCTTCGCTTTCAGCTCTAGCTCCAGCTCCTGGTCGCGGGCGAGCGCGGCCACCTCCTCGTCCCAGGCTAGTGCCCGCTCCTGCCAGCCCCACCTCCGCATCCACCGAGTCCAGTGGCCATGGGGCTTGCCCGCCTCCTGTTGGTGTCGCGCCCGCGCGTTCCCGGGGCGGTTCCAATAGTACTCCCAGGCCAGCTGGAGCGAGCGCTCTGCGGGAGGCAGTCGCCGGTAGTGCTCGAAGGCCGCGAAGGCCTGCGCGCTCTCACCTTGCCTGCGCTCCCAGGGGTGCTCAGGCATCGGCTCTCACCGCCTCCCGGCCGACGAACCTCTCCCAGCGGGCGATGGCGAGATCGCAATAGCGAGCATCGAGCTCCATCGCCCGTACCGCCGCCCCGGTTCTCTCGCCCGCGATCAGCGCCGTTCCCGAGCCCAGGAACAGGTCCAGGCAGATCTCGCCCGGCCCCACGTGGTTGCGCATCGGGCGCTCCCAGAGCTCCACGGGTTTGCAGGTTGGATGGACGTGCTCACTCTCCCGGGGCACCGTCCAGACCGTAGACTGGTTGCGCTCGCCCCGAAAGGTATGGCGCTCCCGCCAGCCGTAGAGGCAAGGCTCGTGCTGCCAGTGGTAGTCGGAGCGGCTGAACTGGAAGCTCTCTTTGACCCACACGATCTCCTGATGAACCGTCACGCCGACCGCCGATAGCGCGGCCAGGAACGCGGAGCGAGTGACCGACGCGTGCCAGACGTACCAGGCGGCATCATCCGCGATGTGAGGCAACGCGGCCAGGAAGGCGTCGGTGAGGAATGCCTCCAACGCGGCGGGGTCGAGGTCGTCATTCTGGATGGCGCGGTAGACAACGCCGCCGCCGTGCTTGCGCCGGTGCGCGTTGCCGTCGTACGACACGCCATACGGCGGGTCTGTTGCCACCAGCTTCGCCACATCGCCGGCCATGAGAGCGCGTATCGCATCCGCATCTGTGGCATCGGCGCATGCCAGGCGATGCCTGCCGAGACACCAGATCTGACCCGGCTGCACTCGCGTCGGCCCTTCCGGCAATTGGGCAGGCGGCGTCCAGTCCTCTTTCCTTGCCTGGACATCCTCCATCTCCAGCTTCGCGAGAAGGCCGCCGAGATCATCGTCGCTGAAGCCGGTCGGCGCGAGCTGATCCTCAGCGGCCAGCCGTCGGAGCAGAACGGCCAGCTTCGGTTCGTCCCACGTCGCGAACTCCGCCGTTCTGTTGTCTGCGATGGCGAATGCCAGCGCAGTCACCTCGTCGTCGTCGACCCAGATTACCGGGACCTCGGTGAGGCCCATCTCGCGGGCTGCTTTCCAGCGTGTGTTGCCCGCCTCGATCAGCCCGGTGCGGCGGTTGGCAATGATCGGCGTCCGGAAGCCGAACTTGGCGATTGACTGTTTCAGTGGGCCGACGGCTTCGTCGTTGTGGCGGGGGTTCGCCGGGTTCAGGCGCACGGAGTCCAGCGGCACCGATTCGATGTGAAGCTTGTCTGCGACTGCGGCCGAAGCTTCGCGGCCTGCTGTGCTTTGGTTCTGTGGCGTCATCTGGTCTCTCCCTTGATGACCTGTCAGCTCCGAGCGATCTGCCCCAGCCGGCCAATACAAAAGAGGCCGCTCCGAAGCTCTAGCTCGCTAGGTCTCCAGAGCCGCCTCACGGGTCCGGGCGGGTGTTCGGCCGGGCACCGCCGCAGAACCGAATTCGCCGCACGAGGAAACGGCCGCCCACACCGCCACCCGTCACGCTGCCCGCAAGCTACCTTCTCATGCTCCCGCTCGTCGCGCGTGACCCTCGGGGTGTGGGTTCACCTTGTTGGCTTTACGGGAGCAGTCTACACCTATATGGTATGGCTGTCAATGGATTACTTACTAGGCAAGCGCCGACCAGCGGCGGGAGGAGTCCCGGGGAAGTGCAAGAACCGGGCGGCAGGTTCGATTCTGCAGCGTGTCTTGCGCTGGGAGTCGCCACCAACCCATGGGACCGGAGCTACAGGAGCTTCGGGTCTGTCGAGGCGTACTCTCTCTCAGACATGGTCTCAGATGGGCGAGCCGCACCCCCCGCACCCCCCCCGGCGGCCCACCGCGGAGAACGTCCTTTTGTGGCGCGAGCAGTCGGAGTCTCATCCCCGGGTCCGCGCCCTAGCAGCAGTGCCATCGCTGCTTGACACACACATCAGGTCCGAGGCTGTTTGACACCGCGGCGTCACGGTCCCATAATGTCGGGGATGCTGGCGGCCATCAATGGCTCTGCGAGGACGTGAGGCGACGGCAATGGCACTCGCTATCCAGGTAGACTCTGAGCGTATCGGTGACTTCTGCCGCAAGTGGCGGGTGAAGGAACTCGCGCTCTTCGGGTCCGCACTTCGCGGGGACTTCGGTCCCGGCAGTGACGTGGACGTGCTGGTTGAGCTGCAGCCAGACCATGGCCTCTGTCTCTATGATTGGGTGGACATGATCGAGGAGCTGGAGGGCATCTTCGCGCGTCCGGTTGACCTGGTCGCCAAGGGCGGCCTGCGGAACCCGTTCCGACGTCGGGAGATCCTGCGCACAGCGGAGGTCGTCTATGCGTCCTGACGAGCGGGATGCCGGCTATATTCTGGACATGATCGAGCATGCCCGGGGTGTAGTGCGGGCACTGCAAGGGCCGGACGCTCGATGACTACGTCTGCGATGAAGACCTGCGGCTGGCAGTGGAACGGCGCATCGAGATCATCGGTGAGGCAGCGCGCCGCGTATCGCCGGAGTTCCAGCTGGCACATCCGGAGATAGCATGGCGGAAGGTCATCGCTCAGCACCATGTCCTGGCACACGAGTACGGCGAGATCGAGGACGACATCATGTGGAGGGTGGCCACCGTCAGCGTGCCCGAGCTGATCTCGCTGCTGACTCCACTCATGCCCCCGCTACCTTCCGAGCTCGAGGGTTGAGAGGATCGCGGGGTGTCCCTGTGTCAGACGGCAGTGAGACACTTCTGAGAGCTGCCAGAACGCCCGGATAGGGTTTCTGGGGAGCACACGGCTGCAACGGCGGCAGGTTGCATCTCGGACATCCGTCTCTCTCATCCAGCATCCCTGCCTCGCCCCATCAGCAGCTGCAATGCACAGTGCCCCCTGCCAAGAAAGTATACCACGAACTTGCCTTCCTATCGACCGCTAATCTGTATAGTAAGCAAGCTCAAAAGAGAAGATGTACGTCGTCAGCGAATCTGGCTGATCGGTGGCGAGAGTGGATGTCGGACATTGAGTTCCAGCGGGGAGATCAGGGGGGACGGCGTGCTCCGGCCAGTCCTTGCACATCAGGGAAGACTAGCGGCGCCTGGAAGTCGGAGAATCGCCCCATCCACCTCGCGGTGATGGAGCGCTGATCACAGGGATAGGCGACTAGCCCTCCATGGCGGAGCGGCGGCACGACGGCCGCTGCACTTGGTGTTCCCACACTTCCCCAAACCAGCTATAATGGCCGCCGAGGAGACTGCGATGAAGCCGGTGCGGCTGACGACTCACGCGCGTCTGCAGTGCGCCGAACGAGGCACGAACCAGCAAGAGGTCGAGCAGGCCGTGAGAGAGGGCACTTGTGAGCCAGCCAAGCGCGACCGTATGCTGTGCCGGTTCAACTTCGCTTTCAACTCAGACTGGCAGGACAATCACTACGCGGTGAAGCAAGTGGCGCCGGTTACCAAGGAAGAGGCGGACGAGATCGTCGTCGTTACCGTGTACGTCTTCTACTTCTAGTGTGGAGCAGCGATATGAAGATCATCTATGACCCGGAGGTTGACGCGCTCTATATCCGGTTGATCGATACAGAGAGCGAATGCAGGACATTGCGGCTGAATGAGGAGATCGCCCTCAACATCGGCCCTGGTGAGACGCTTGTGGGCATTGAGATCCTTGATGCCAAGGACGTTCTCGGCAAAGGTCAGCTCCCTCAGCTCGTGGTAGAAAACC
>Ga0315277_10013513_pt1 | contig 10170 bp, 14 predicted proteins | sample YL17G05_15_MG_FD_203695 | JGI IMG/M metagenome (GOLD analysis project Ga0315277, IMG submission 203695) | Sediment microbial communities from Yellowstone Lake, YNP, Wyoming, USA - YL17G05_15 | ecosystem: Environmental > Aquatic > Freshwater > Lake > Sediment | place: USA: Wyoming | collected...
GACTCTTGCCGCACACTTTTCCACATGCGGCCGACTCCCGCCAAAGGCTGATAAGGCATTTCTTTCCGCCATCTGAGCCATTGCCGTAGGTCCGTAGTAGGAGGACTGACGGATTGCCGTCTCTCAGGTCTCAGAATAAACTCACTATGGGCCTAGCTGTTTGGGACCGCTGCGGCCAGAGTACTGCACGGATGGATGTGAGCCATGGCATTTCAACTCGGACAAAGGGCGGGCCAGTACGAGTTCATCGACATCGTCGACAGCAACCCGAATCGAGTGGCGTTTAGAGTCCGGAACCTGGCCAACAACCGGTTCGAACTCCTGCGGGTTCTGGGCGCCGCGGTACAGGGCGATGAGGAGAGGACGAAACGGTTCTACCGCGAGGCGTCCGTCCACGCCCGGCTGGTGCACCCGAACATCGTCACCTTTTACAGAGCCACCACGTTAGACGGCCAGTTCGTGATCATGACTGAGCTGGCCGAGGGCGTAACGCTCGCAGAACGGCTGGAGCTTGGACCACTGCCACTGCCGGTGGCGATCTCATTTTTTGACCAGGTTCTTTCGGCCCTGAGCTGCGCGCACCAGCACGGCATCGTGCACCGAAACGTGTCGCCCGCCAGCATCATTGTGACGCCGGATTCTTCGATTAAACTGGCCGGGTTCACTTACGCCCGCGGCTCGATCGACCCACAACTGACGCAGGTCGGGTTCACGGTGGGCGACGTCCACTACCTGTCTCCCGAGCAGGTCCGTGGCGCCCCGATCCTTGACCCGCGATGCGATATCTACGCCGCCGGCATCGTCCTTTATGAGTCGATCACCGGCCGAAAACCGTTCGACGGGAAGAGCCAATTCGATGTTCTGGCGGCGCAGATCTCGGTTGTGCCGCCTCCGCCGAGCCAATTGGAGCCGTCGCTGACGTCCGAGTGGGACGCCCTTGTGATGAAGGCGCTCGCAAAGGAGCCGTCCGGGCGGTATCAGTCGGCGGCGGAATTTCGCGCGGCGCTGAAGAGCCTCGGCCCCTGGTTCACTGAATCCGCCGCCGTGGTTGAAGCCGTGACCGCGGAAGCCGAGGGCGCCGTCCCTGCGAGCGCTGGCAGAGTTGCGGGAGCCCCTCCGGTTGCCGGATTGGCAGCGGGCTATGTGCCAGCCGCGACCGTGGCGCCGCCTCCACACGTGCCCGCGGGAGCCGCTCCTCTCAGTTGGTACGCCAGCCTGGCCTGGGCCGTCGTGGCAATTGCGATGTTCACCGTCTTCTTCTTTGTGTCCAGCCACCAATGAGCATCGAGATCGGGCAGATCGTCGGCGAGTACCAGGTCGTCCAGGAATTAGGCGGCGGAGGGCATGGGCGCGTTTACAAGGTCGAACACACGATTACCCGGCGCGTCGAGGCGATCAAGGTTCTTGCCGACGGCATCCCGGCTTCCGAAGACCAGCGCCGGAGGTTCCTGCGCGAGATCCAGGTGCAGGCGCAGTTGTGCCATCCCAACATCGCGGCGGTCCACAACGCCTTCTGGTTGGGCGACAACCTGGTAATGGCGATGGAGTTCATCGAGGGCCGCTCTCTCCGGGGCCTGCTCGCCGAAGGCAGCGTCCGGCCACAAGTTGGCATCGGATACATCTCCCAGGTGCTCGACGCCCTTTCTCACGCCCATTCGCAAGGCATTGTGCACCGCGATGTTTCGCCGGCGAACATAATCGTGGGACGCGCGGGATTGGTCAAGCTCACCGACTTCGGTCTGGCGAAGAGAGTGATGGAGGCTTCCACTACGACGAGTGGATCGCTGGTCGGCTCACTGCCGTACATGTCGCCCGAGCAGGTTCGCGGCGTGGAGGATCCGGATGGGCGAAGCGACATCTACTCCTGCGGTGTGATCCTCTACGAGGTGGTGACCAAGAGGAAGCCGTTTGATTCAGACTGCGCCTTCACTTTGATGCGGGCGCACGTGGAATTGGATCCGTTGCCTCCTTCCAGGATCGATGCCAACATAGCGCCGTCGCTGAGCGACGTGATCCTGAAGGCGATGGCGAAGGATCCGGCGGAGCGCTTTCAGACCGCCGGGGATTTTCGAGTCGCGCTGGAGGGCCTCGATTCCATTCCTTCCACGCCGTTTCCGGTCCCCGCCGTTGAGCCTGCCGCGAGCGGCAGCAGCGAGAGAACGAGTTTAACAAACACTTTGGTTTCTACTCGTCAACGGACACCACCGATTAGGTTTCCTGTCCAGCTCCTGGTGCGTCTTGCGCGTTCGCCAGCCGCCGGAATCGCGCTGGGAGCGCTATTCGTGACGGCGGTGTTGGGAGCCGTCTTCTGGACCGGCGGGGGTCCAAGGATCACCTCCGGTTTGGCCCCGGTGATCGTTCAGCAGGCTCGGCCCGCGCCGCCCGCGGCGGTTCAGGAACCTCCGGCGGCGAGGGGTACGGAGCCGGCTCGGGGCCTCCCGGAGGAGGTAGTTTCAGAGCCTGAAGCAGCGGCCAAGGAGCCGTCCGCTCCGGCTCCCGAGCCGAGCCGCGTTGCCCGGCGAAGCGACGGCCAGAGGAATGCGCCGCGAACGAGCCCGAGCGTTCGAACCGAGGTGCGGCGAAGACCGTTCCGTCCGCCTCAAACCGCGAAGCCGCGGCGAGAAGTTGCCCTGTTCGAACCTCCGGTCCTTCCGGTTGAGATGCCGGGACCGAACGGCCCGAGCGTGAACGGCGAGTTACCGGAGCCCAAGTTTCCGGGCGCCGCGGAGCCTCAACAGGCGGCTCCTCCCCCAGCGCCCGCCACCGGCGCGGGCCGCGTTCTGCGGTTTCTGGGTAAGGCGCGGGTCTTGAACCCGTTCCGGCAGAAAGCGCCGAAGCCCGCCGACGAGCAACAGGAGAAGTAGCGGTTCGACGGAATCGGTTCAGGGCTCCGAGGCCGTGGCGGTTGCCGCGGCGCCTCCGCGGAGCTGGGGTCCCGGCGTTGTCAACGCGGTGTGAATTCGCCTCCAGGGTTTTCACACAGGCGAAGATCGATTTCTGATCCTGCCGGTCAGGTTCCGGTAGCGCCTACGCCGCACATGCCAACGTTCGGCGAGAGCTGGCTGCTCAATGGCATAAGGATCTGGGGCGATCGATCGACTATGGAAGGCAACCAAGCTCCCCTGTTTCGCCTCCTCGGAACGCCCGAGAAGGACAAACGCCATTTTGCGGTTGACGGAGCACACGCCCGCTCACCCAGGAGGTGGTTCGGGAAACCCTGGGCTGGCCAGGCCGATACCCGGAGCCGGTGAAGACGCGGTGAGATGTGCTCAAGTCATCAAATGACTGGCCACCGGTTGAGTCACTACCGGATTGAGGGCAAGCTCGGCGAGGGCGGCGTCGATTTCGTCGCGATGGAGTCTGTCGCTGGCCCGTGCCGCTGAATCGCGGGTGCGCTTGTTCGCCATCGTGCACGGTTGACGGCCTATCGGGAAGTTGCGACCGCGGACGTGGTCGGAGTTCTGGCGCTGCGTCCAAAAGCCTGGTTGGGGGAAGCGTGACCGAATTGGGAACGACAGACGCCCTTGCATCTCCGAAAGCCTTCCACTTGCCCGCGTGGTCGCAACTCGGCCGCCCTTGCCACGCCGCCGCGGGTCGAGAGACGCGAGGTCGAACCCTTCACGCCCGGCCAAGCGGGTCCGGTACCTGAGTGCCGCACAAGGCCATCCGTTTGAAGCGCTCCTCACCGTCGGACTCGCCGTCGGACTCCGCTCCGGAGAGGTCTCCCGGTTGCTCTGGCCGGACGTGGATCTTGACCAGGGCGTGATCTCAGTCCGGAACGCCCTCCAGCGCCAGGCGGGCAAGGGGCTTGTCCTGGTCCCGCCGAAGTCCGACTCAGGCCGGCGAACGATGGAACTGCCAGCCGTCTGTGTCGAAGCGCTCAAGGCCCACCAGCAGCGGCAACGGGCGGCCCGAGACTGGGCCGGATCGGCATGGAAAGAGACCAGCCACGTCTTCACCCCGTCCATCGGCACGCCTATTGATGATCGGCGTATCCTCCGTGAGTTCACAACCCTGGTGGAAGCCGCGAAGCTGCCCCGGCGGCGCTTCCACGATCTTCGCCACGCCTGCATCTCGCTGCTCGGCGCTCAAGGGGTTCCGTTGAAGGTCATCGCGGAGATCGTCGGTCACTCCGACATCCGGTTGACCCAGAACGTGTACCAGCACGTCTTTCAGCCGGTTAAGCGCGACGCGGCCGACAAGATGAACGGCGTCCTCACGGGTTTTGCTGCCAAAACCGCTCCGAAGAAGATCGACTGAGGTCTAAGTCGTTGAAAAGATGGAGCCACCCGCCGGGGTCGAACCGGCGACCTGCTGATTACGAATTCACAGTGTAACTGTCTACTAAGTTTGCGGGCATCTATTATCAATTACTTAGTAACATGGCCCTTCCATTGCGTCTACGAAGATAGGGCGAACGTCCATCGGGATTGCCACCAAGATTGCCACCAGAATTCGACTTCCCGCCAGCAGCAGCATGGCGTCGATCATGATCGTGATCCAGGATGCGCCGCTTGGTCGATCGCCACCAGGTCGCAGCACTGCCGTCGCCCCCGGTCGTCGAAGCCGATGGAATACTCGACCGCGGAGCCGACAACCAAGGTCCGGTGGCCACTGCCGCAAACGTCTCGCGCGTGAATGAAGACGCTGCGCTCGCCGTCCTCGTCGGGGCGGATATAGCCGTATCCTTTCGCCTCGACCCACCGCTCAACTGTGCCGTTGTACCGCTGTGCGTCTGCCATAAAACCTCGTACCTCACTGGGAAAGGGGCGGCGCCGATCTCGTCGGCGCCGCATCAAAGGAGACCGCTCTACGTGCCGGTCTCAAATCCGGCTTTGCAGCGGATCTAATGGAAGCCGGGATCACTACGGCTTGCGCCCCCGGCTAGCGCAAGGTCGTTAAATCGGCGACTGACTGAAGCTCCCGTGGCAAAAACTCTGAGGTTTATAAATCGCCAGAGCTTCCCGCATCTCGCAACGCACGGCCAGCATGTTTTTGACGAAGTAATCGTCGTGACTGTCGCTCACGTCAATGACTGCGTCCTGCCGCTGGTGCAGCGCGCAGCCCGAAACGAAATCGCCGACCGTAAATTGACCGACGGTTTGCGCACAAGTCACAGCAACGGGCCGGCCCCACAAGTAAGTGGACCGCATCGTCGCCGGATCGCCATGAATGTACCTGCCTTGTCCATCTTTGCACAAGGCAATTTTCCAAAAATCGGTGGGGTGCAAAATTACTCCGGTCGCTTGGTGCTTACTCGCCTCAAGTTGGCCGATAGCAAGCCCGACGAGATCACTGTATTCCCAGCCATCGGAACTGGTAGTCAGCGTGGTGTCGAAGTCCTCCGCCTGGTGGTTGAAACCGTGCAAAACATCGGTCGTTCCATCGCCCTCAAGTAGCTGCCGGTCCTCTTCGTCGAAAAGGCCGGCGAGTAAGTGAACATTCACCGACTCGGCCAGCGCCGAAAGATCCTGGATGGCTTGTTTCGAGACGGGCAGCCAATGCGCGATGGTTGCCATTTTTTCCGACACTGACTCAAAGCTCAGATTGGCTTCCGCCTTGGCGACGTTCTCGCCGGACTGCGGACTCGCTTTCGAGTACGCGGTCACTTTGACGAAGTCGATCAGCCCGCTCTCCGTCGGAATTTTTCGGATAAGGTCGCGAATCCGAAAAGTCGCAGTTGCCGCCGGCACGATGCCCGGCAAGCGTTCGCCGAAAACAACGCCGGTCGAGTAGGCGCCCAGGGTCGCGCCGGTCACTGCGGTCTTCTTCTGGAAGTCGGGAATGCGGATAGCCATGCGGCCCTTGCCGCCGACTTCGGCGAAAGACTTAAACTCGCTGCTGTCGAAAAGCTCGCGGGCGAGGTTCGACTCGCCGGAACCAGCTCCGCTGCTGTAACTACCGTGCGAGCGAAGGTCAACGGCATCAAGCTGCCTCTGCATTTTGGCAAGGTCCGCCTTCGCTGCCCCTTTGAATGATTCAATCGCCGACCTCAGACCGTCAAGACTGGCGATAACTTCCGGATGTAAAGCTGACATAGAAATTCTCCCTTAGTTGATGGCTTGTGAATTCCTCGGGAGTGGCGTCTGCCGGCTCTCGCGGCACTTCGTGCGGCTCGTCGTGCGCTGGAGTGGCGGTCTGCCGGCTCCGGTGCGCGTCGAGTGCTAATATTATTGTGCACCCGCTCAACCCTTTTTGCAACAAGTGTTTCGCTCGCGCGTCAGTTCGCCGCCCCTTTGTCGCGCCCCCGCGGGCGTTTGCCGACCACGGCCTCGATCAGGTTGGCCACGATACGACGCTCGCTGTTGAGGCTCGCTCCGAAATTGCTCAGCACCTCGGTCGTGTGGCGCTCGAATTCCGCGAGCTTGCGTTCCAGCGCCTCGATGCGCGCTTCGATCTGTTTCTCGTCCATGGTTTCTCCCTTCAGTCGAAAATGGTTTTCGCTCCCACCAGGCCCGAGGTCCGCTCCTGCCGGGTTTTCGCCGCGGCCAGCAATTCCCGCACACTCCCGATAGTTGGGCGCCGTTGCAGGAATTTCTCGAGCCGCGCGACGTTTTCGGTGTCCCCGATGCTGGCCAGGTAGTCGATCACCGCCAGGAACTTCCGGCGTCGCGTCTCATCGTCGGCAAACGTGGTCCATTCCGGCGTCAAGACGACGCTCCGGAATTCGGTTTCGCTGAATTCGCGCGCCTTACAGGGTTTTCGCAATCTCGGCATACGTCACCTTCCCGGCGGCCGGCCCTTGCCCAGCCGCTCGGCATCGTCGCTCAAGCCCAGTAAGCGCCACGCGCGGGCAAAGGCGGCCGACGTTTTTAGCTCAAGGTCAACGCACGGGTGTTTCTTGCCCTCGATCATGACGCCATCGCGGGCAATCTCCGCGCGGAGATCTCCAAGCCTGTCCGCCAGCCGCGCCAATTCCACCGCCAGCGGCTCCACGCCGGCCAGGTCGTACTGGTTTTCGAGCCAGCGCCAGAGTTTCGCGCCGGCAGGACCGAATTGTTGCTTCTCAGTCGGTCGGTTTTTCATGTCACCTCCGCATTAAACGCAAATTGAAGTTTTCGAAGACGTGTCCCATTCGGTCTACAGGCGCCGATCTGGGAAGATCGGAGGTGCCCCGTACCCTTTCGTCAGGTATCGCCGCCTGCTGCTGCTCAGCCAGGTCTCGCCGACGCTTGAGCAACAAGGCGTCGATGAACGCGCTTCTGATCGGGCAGATGCCGCCGGCCCGGATCTCGCGGCGCTTCCGTGAGCCGGTTGCTGAATCGTCGCTCATGACGCCCTCCGATCATCGTCCGGGTGGGTAACCCTCACCACGGCTTCTGCAATCGCGCCTTGAGGCTGCGGCGAGCAATGGCGGCAACACGCCGTGCATGTCGGTGCAGTCGTGGCGAGCAGATCCAGGTGGGCCACGTCCATCGGCTTGCCACAACGCAAGCAGCCGCCGGCTACCCACCTGGATCTCAAGCAGTCAGCTTTTCCCATCGTGCCTCCGGACCTCATCGACCCGCCCGTTGAACTCCCGTTTCCACCTGTGGATCTCCAGCACGGTCTCGGGGTCGGTGACCTGGATCACCATGCGCGCCTCCGCCGCCGTGTAAACCTCGCCTCTCGGTTCACCGAGGCGGCGAGCATCTTCTTCATCGGCGACCAGGAACAGCCTGCCGGCCTGATCGCTCCACAACTCAATAGCCTTGCCCTTCAGGACGGCTTCAAGAGAGGTAGGCTCGCCCTGCTCCTGTCGTCGCTGTAGGGCTTCCCTTGCGATTTTCAGGTAGTCCGTCACCTCTCTACCCCCTGCGCGGTAAGCGCTAAAAGCGCCATAAGTCCCCCACCGTTGGCAGCAGCAGCACCCTTACCGCGCTTATGGCGCTTACCGCGCACCATAGCTAGCCTCCGAGAACCACCGCTCGGCCGGGCGGCCATCGGTCTGGATCTTCTCGAATCTGGCCATCCCGTACTCGAGCAGCACGCCCAGCGCCCGAGCAATTTCCGCGCTTGGCTTGTGTCTGCCGAAGAATTCCCTGATCTCGGCCCTGGTCATGCCAACTACCCCGGCAGACCGAAGCGCCCGGATGATCTCGTCAGCGGTCTGATCGCCCAAGGCGTCGCCAAAGATGAACCGTGCAGACCGCTCGGCGTATGACCACATAGCCAGGCCGGCCAACAGGTGCTCAGATCGGATCACGCTGGAGTGGTCCAGCAGAGCATAGAGCAGAGCCAGGCGCATGGTCTGAGCCTCGGCTCTGGAGGTGATCGCGCCCAACAGCCCCGGCTGGCCCTCGCTGAGTGCGGGATAGACGTTGATCCAGATGTCCCGCGCCCCTGCATCGCGCCTCACCTCGGCGATCGCGCGGGCGAACCTGACAGCGGCAACTAGATCGGCGTCGAGTCCTGCCATCTCGCCAGCGGATAACTTGCCGCCCTCGGGCAGCAGTTTGGATCGCCGGCAGCAGATCCAGAGAAACCTGTTTGCGAACCCGTTGGCCGCGGCGGTGTCGGTCAACATGCGCCGCAATTCGTCCTTGGTGATGTGCGCGATAAGCGCGATATGCGCGTTATGTGCGCGCACGGCATCTTTTTTGGGAAGGGTCCGCAACGTTCCCGTATCCCACGCCTGCCGAAGGACCGCGCTCAAGGTCGCGCCTTCTCTCTCGCAGACGGCTAGGACGCGGGCAAACTCCGGCTCGACGATCATGAGCCGCTTATCGGTCACCCCGGCGTCATCCTTATAGGCGTCACGCACTTGGTAGGCCAGACCCTCTCCGGTCGATAAGCCGCCCATGACCCGATCCTGGAGCCAGTTCGCATCAACGCCCTGGAACCGCTCGCGCACCTGGCCCCACGAGGTTCCTTTCCGGCTCTTGGCGGTTCGCCCCACCAGGACAGCGAACATGTTTGTGAAGTGCTTGTCGGCTTCGGCGGTGAAGTGACCAGCCCGGCCGATCACGTTTCCGAAGGCGACCAGGAGTTGTATCAAGATGGCGGCCGGGTCTGCCTCAGAGTGTGGTTCGATGGCCCGGACGATGCGCCCCGCCAGGCCATAGTAGGCGGCCTCGTCCAATGGTTCCGGCCATGCGTTCCCGCTGGGAACAGATACCTCGGGCTGATGGTGATCACGATCACCATCAGCACCACCATGGGCGCCGGCTTGATCGCCTTCGGAAACCTGACTGCTGGTCGGAAGAACGACTGTTTGCATTTCGGACCTCTCTTCGTCAGAAAAAGGCGCGCTAGAAGGCTCTACAGCGCATCGCTGAGGGGTCGGTGATACTACGGGACCCCCCTTTTTCGCCTTCTTCAGCGCCGTGGGCTCCGGCTCCTCGGGGCCGAGGTACACTTTGCCGGGCGGGTACTTCACGATCGACTCGACGATCTGACGGACCTCGGCCTCCGTCCCCGAGCAGCGGGTGGAATTGGCGACCTTCAGCGCCTCGAATATCTCAGCGAATTCCGCGCCCTGGTTACGCATCCCACCGGCCAGCTTCACCAGCCACATGTGCCGCTGGCCTTTGGGGATCTTGCCTTCGGGGGGCGGCGCCGCCGGCATGCCGTTCCTGCTGGTGGCCTTGATGCGCTCCAGCAGCCAGGCCGGGGCGTCCGCCGGGTGGAGTATAGACTTCACCCCCTCGATACCATCCCAGGTGTACCGCTTGCCGCTCTTGTGCAGCGACGGTGCCAGCAGGACATAGCCACCGTCGCCCTTGAGGTCGAGACCCGGCCCGATGTTGGGTGGCACCTTTCCGCCGGGGTATCTGAGAAAGTAGTGGCGGCCGCCGCCCCCGGTTTCGGCTTCGGCGGTCTCAGGCATCGGTCCGCATCGTTCGATCAGCTCGGCCCGATCCACTGGCCCACCGTTGCGCGGGTCGGTATCCAGCACCAGGATCTTGGTCTGCTGCCCCGTGGGCATCCCGATGTTGGCCAGCGGGTGCTCGTTCCACCACGTGGTGATCTTTCCCAGGTCCGTGGTAGCATCCTTAAAGCCGTTCCGGGTGAGCGGGTGCTTACCCTGGTCCTTACAGTCCGACTTCCCGCAGTCGCATCTCGCGCCGTCCGTCGAAAAGATCGGGAAAACCGGTATCCCGTGGCCCGCGTAGAATTGTGCTGCAATCCTCATGGGCGGGACCATCGGCCTTTTGATGTACTCCCGGCCGTCAGGCCCGGTGATCGTCT
>Ga0315277_10013514_pt1 | contig 10169 bp, 1 predicted proteins | sample YL17G05_15_MG_FD_203695 | JGI IMG/M metagenome (GOLD analysis project Ga0315277, IMG submission 203695) | Sediment microbial communities from Yellowstone Lake, YNP, Wyoming, USA - YL17G05_15 | ecosystem: Environmental > Aquatic > Freshwater > Lake > Sediment | place: USA: Wyoming | collected...
TTCGGCAGTCCTGCCAACAGCGCCGCCTCCGACAGCGTCAGTTCGCCCGATGGCTTGCCGAAGAAGCGGCGCGACGCCGCCTCGCACCCGACCAGATTGAGCCCGTACGGCGCGGTGTTGAGGTACGCCTCAAGGATGGCTTCTTTTGTAGCCCGGGCGTCCAGGCGTAGTGCGTGCAGGGCCTGACGCGCCTTTGCGCCCAGCGACCGCGACGGATGTGATCGGTCTTTTACGACCTGCATGGTCAACGTCGAGGCCCCGGAGACTACCCGGCGGCGGGACACATTCTGCCACACGGCGCGCACGACCGCGATAGGGTCCACGCCGGCATGCGAATAGAACCGCTCGTCCTCGGCGGCCACGGTGGCCTGAACGAGATACGGACTAATCTCGCCCAGCTCGCGCCGGAAGCACCATTGCCCGCGGTCGTTTAGTACGGCGTACATCTGCCGTCCGGAGCGGTCCACCATCTCTCCGGAAGCGTGCACGCGCAGATACGGCACGGGGTCCATGGGCCAGAACAACGCCACGGCCAAAGCCACCGCCGCCGCAATGGCCGCCGCGACGGTAATCCGCGCGCGCGCCAGTCTCGCCATGGCGTTTCCCATGCTATGCCGTTCCTGTCTTTTCACTTGACCTCGATGGTTCGCGGACCGCCGTTTGCGCGGATCGCGGCATCGTACATACACTCGGCCTGAATGGCGGGCTGGCCGAAACGGCCCGGCGTTACTGCGCGGACTACATAGTAGAAATCCTGCGTTCCCTGGTTCAGTTGGTCAAACGCAAGGATCACCCGGTCGTCGCGCACGTCGAGATACGTTGGGGTCACGTTGCTCGAGAACTTGCCGCCGGGCAGCAGGTCCGGATCCAATCGCGGGTTCTCTACCTCAAAGCCTGCAGGCAGGATGTCCGCCACGACGACGTTCTTCAGTTCCTGGCTACATTGCAGCCGCACGTGAACCACGTAGGAGGTCCCCTGGGCGTACGTGGGTTCCTCGTAGAGCGCCCCGAGCGGCGTGTACAGCCGCCGCTCGACGGCGAGCCCGCCTTCGCTCACGGGCTTCGTGTCGATGGTCTTCGGTACGCCGCGCGTCGTCACGTTCACATAAAGGTTGGTTTGGCCTGTGTTCGAGACCGTGAATACACCTCCCGGACCCTTGTGACTATCCTCGTAGACCTCAAGGCCCGAGAGGACTCCTTCCTTGGCCGGTCCCGTGATCTGCGCTGCCGGCACCGCGTTCTTGTCCGCCAGATCGCCCAGGTAAGCGCCCAGAGCAGAGACCACGAAGGCCGTTTCCTGGGTGTTCCCGTGCCGGTGCGCTTCTATCCACAGCAGCAGTTCGTCCGCGATGGCCGCCACGTCCGCGGGCTCCGCGCCTGTCTGACGCAGCACCAGCAACTCGATGGCCTTGTTGCGTACATCGGAGTTGAGCGTGCCATCGATTTCCCGGACGGCATAGGGCTCGAACGGTGTCGAGGCCAGGTAGTGTTTGACGCGGTCCAGGTCCTGGGTGCTGTGCGCGAGGGCCGCCGCCAGAAGATACCGGGCCGTCCGTGGCAGCTTCACCGTATCGAACCGCTCGATTTGCTGGATGGCCTCGATGTCGCCGTCCAGGGCCAACACGTAAACCGCATAGGCGCGCAGGTAGAACGACGGGGGCGAGGCGTCGGTCCAATCGGCCACAAGCCCGCGGACATACTTCTGCAACGCCTTGAAGTTTTCGGCAGGGACGTCGAACTCGTGGTCGTTCTTGACCAGCGTGAGGAAGTGCAGGCCGTACACCGACCCGTACGGATAGGGGGTCTCCGCGTAGGGCCAAGTCCCCAGTCCGCCCGGGTACGTCTGCATCGAGAACAACCGGTCGATACCCACCTGGATGTAGCTCTCCAGCGAATCTTGTTTGTCCAGGGCCAGTTGCGTTAATGCGCCGGCCTTGCGCAGGAGATACATGGGCATCAAGGCCGATGTGGTCTGTTCCACGCATCCATAGGGATAATGAACCACATATTCGAGGGCCTCCTGCAGCCGCAGCAGCGGATTCGCGCCCACTACAACCGCGATCTCCGCCAAGGCGTCGTCCGCGAAGACCTCGTTCCGAAACTCGCGGGTTTCGCCAGGCTTCAATACCGTCAGGGCCGTCTGTGATTGGAAAGCGCCTGGCGCACGCACGGGGATGGGGGCAGCCTCCGTTAGCCGTTCCAATACCTGGCCCTGGGCGTTTTGTATGACGACGTCCCACCGGATTTCCCCCTGGCCGGTGGCGCTCCCGGCGGCGAAGTCGGCCGACACGTTTGCCTCGCCGTGCGCTGCCACCGCCAATTCCTGAGAACTCGTGCTCGAACCCAACGTGCCTTCTGAGTCAACGCGGCGGGGCGCACCGTGCAGCGTGCCCGATGCCGACCAGCTCACCACGGCCGTGCACGGCGCGTCCGAGTGGTTAAACACGACGGCCCGGCACCGGCAGGCGTCGCCGGGAAGCAGGAACCGCGGCATGCTGGTCCGGAGCATGTAGGGCCGGCGGACGAACACGTTGCCAGCGCCCATGCCCAGGGCTGCTTCGTTGCAGGCCACCGCGACCAGCCGCAGTTGGCCTGCGAATTCCGGCACGTCGAAGCTTACCGTGGCCCGTCCGTCCGCGCCTGTCCGCGTCACACCCGACCACAACGCAAGCGGACGGATCCAATTCTCGTCGATGGTGGGCACGCGCTGTTGTAGGAACCCGTCGCCGCCGATGGGGGGCTGCTCGAAGTCATAGGCCACCTTGTCATAGTAATGCGCCCGGCGGAAATCCGGGCGCCGGGGACGGAACAGCCATTCGTACGGCTCCGGGTTCTTGTAGCCGGTGATGCTGTGTATCCCCTCGTCGACCGCTGCTAAGGTGACCTCCGCCGAAACGGGCTCGTTGGCGCTGTTCAGCGTCTCCACGACGAACGCGGCCTTTCCGGCAGGCCTAATCTCCTCGGGCAGTCCGGGAAACGATACGGCCAGGCGGCGGCGCGAATCGAGCACTTGCAGGTTGGCCATGGCGAAGCTTGAGAAGGGATATACCTGGGTGCGTTCCTTCGGCACGGCATGGATCACCGTGGCCTCAACCCAGACATTGGGGCATTGTTCTTCCTCGACGCGGAACCTCACGAACCCGACCTTGTCCTTGATGTCGACAGGCATCATCCGCTGGATGCCCTCGCCCTGCACCACCACGATGCCCTTGCCGTCAAACGGCGACTCGATGCGGACTTCCACTTCATCGCCGACCTCGTGGGACTCTTTGTCCAAGGATATCTTGATGAGGCTTGGCCGGGGCGACTCCGCCACTTCGAACCAGTCGCCGTACGCATAGAAACTCGTGGTGCTGTACTGGCGCGTGGTCTCGGAATGCACCCGGACGCGGTAGTACCCGTAGTCGGGGACGGCGAACGTGTCCGTTCCGCGCCCGTTGGTCAGCGAAACGTCCTTGGTTTCCAGCGGCTCGAACGATTCCGTCCAGCGGGGCTCATGGTGCGTGTAATAACGCCTCACGTAGTAGTTCCACACCTGCTTTTCCAGCGTGACCTGCACGGAGGACAGGTCCGCGGGCGATTCATCCGCCCGAATCGCCGCTACGTCCACCGTGAGCGCGCCCGTCGCCGCATTCCGCGACGCCGCCACGCCGAGGCAGGTTTCCGAGGGGAACAGCGTGAGTTCCGTTTTCCCAACCACGGCACGCCCGCCCAACTCGAACACGCGGCCCACAACGATGGCCTTCAAGGGGAACGTGACCTTGTCCGGCGGGTCATAACGGAACTTGAACGTTGCCTTGCCTTCCGCGTCCGTCTGGACCTCGCCGCAGAGAATGCGGTCGGGCACATAGTCGGAATCGTTGTCAAACCGAAATCCTTTCCACTGCTTCGTCTCCAGGGGTTGCCGCTTCAGCAGCACGCCCGCTTCGCATTTTCGGGACGCGGCAGGCGCGCCGAACAGGTGTTGCGCGCTCAGACTGATCACGTAATCCTGTCCGGCAAGCCAACGCTCCTCCGCCACGGCGACTTCGGTCTTGATCCGGTTCGGTACGAACTCCTCGAGACTGAACCGGTAACTGCCGATAGAGACGGCATTGCCGGGGACGGAGAGTTGGACGGTGTACTTGCCGGTGGGATATGCCTTCTCCGTGGGGATGTCGAGTTCGCCTGTCCCGAGGGGCGAGAGCGTTGTGGTTTGCGAAAGCAACGTCGTGTTGTTCGGCTTGACCACCTTGACCAGCAACGGCACGCCGCCCGCCGGCTCGCTGAACCGCGTGCGCACGATCCATCGCGCGTGGACGGTCTCTCCGGGACGATAGAGATCGCGGTCGGCGTAAAGGAAGGCGTCGTACCCTTCGCGGCTGTAAGCGGGCATGTCGGCGCCTATCTCCGCAGCGCCTTCTTCCCGCGACTCCAGTTGCAGGAAGGTGTAGTCGTCCTGATGCTCGACCACCACCAACTGCGGCGCGCCCAGAGACGTGTCGAACGGGCCGAGATGCGCCATGCCGTCGTTGCCGGTGTTGCCGCCGCCCAGCACCTGGTTCTTCGCCGAATACACCGTCACCTTGGCCGGCGTCAGCGGCGCCAGCGACATCAAATCGTGGACGAACACCGCCAGTTCCTGGTTGCGCCAGTGGGCCAGCACGCCGATATCGGTCCAGAGAATGAGCCTCGTGGCCGACAGGCGCTCGGGCCCTTCTTCGTCCTCTTCGTCCGAGACCGGCTTCGGTTCTCCGCCGGTCACCGTCAACACGAACACGCCCTTCTTATCAGGAGGAAACAGGGCGTCCACGTCGAGCGGCGTGTCCACGAGGCGGTCGGGGCGGCAAGCGATGCTCACATCCTTGCTTACGATCCGCTCGCACCAGGCATCTTCGAACCCCTCGGAAAAATGGAAATCCCGCCCAAGCGCCACGGCGATGTTCGAGGGAAACAGCCGCCCGAGTGCCAGTTCGGCTTTGCGCACGTTGCGGGACTGCAGCGGGAGTTGCGCCCCTTGCCGCCGCGGGAAGTACCATTTGTCTTCGTAGCCGAACCCCACGTACGCCGGAATCTCTTCTGTCTTCACGTGGTAGATGACAGGTGCACCGAGGGTTTTCTTCTCGCCCGGCGCGACCTCGTATTGCAGGCCCGGACTGAGCCGAAGCACGTAGTCCTGCTTCGAATTCCAGTCGCCGTATACCGTAAACCGCCCGCCGGACTCCTTCTCGACGCGAAGGTTTTCCAGGGGCGGTTCCACGGTGACGTGCTCCCGCAGACTTTGCGCGTCCGGCGGGCAGTTCAGGTCTACGTTGAGTGTCGCGCCCTCCTTGATTCGTGTATCCCACCAATGGTTCTGCACATACAATCTGGCGGCCTCGTCCTCCGCCCCTTCCCGGCGGACGAGACGGGCGTAGGGGGCTTTCAGGACGGACGAGTCGGTTGTAGCGAATCCCTCCGACAATTGCACGTTCACCTGCAGCAGGGGCTGGTCCCTCTGCAGCAGCACGCTCAGGGAAGTGTTGGCGGCCGCGTTCTCAATCTCAAAGGGAATGGTCTCCTCCCCCGACACGGACGTGACGTTTAGGCAGCGCCGCAACTCCGCCGGGTCCACCGGCGACGAGAACTCAAAATGGAGGCGAGACACTTCCTGCGCTTCCGGGTCGAAGTGCACCTCCTTGACAACCAAGTCCGGGCGTTGCCAGGCGATATCCACGGAAAACGGCTTGCCCAGGGTCCGGTGGGAGATCCCGGGAAGCCCTTCCCGGATGGCCACCTTCACCGTCTTGTCTTTCACGTCCGCGGTCCGGCACAGGAGGATGTGTTCTGGCCTGTTCTCCCCTCGAAAAGCCAGCGTGAAGGGGACAAGCGAGCCGCTCGACGCCTCGCTGATGGTCACATAGTCCGCGAGCGCGCCGCCGGGAACCGGGCTCGAGAACGTGAGCGACAGCGGGGACGTCGTGACGTCGCCCGCGCCCCAATGCACGGACGTCACCCGGAAAAACGGTTCCCGCGGGTACAAGTACACGTAGTCCCGGGCCGTACGCAGGGCGCCCGACGCGTCAGGCACTCCCTTTGCGAACGTGATCGCCACGGGCCAGCGAATGCCCGCGCCAAGGACAAGGCGACACCCCTCTTCGCTCGTACTGGGTTCCGCGCTGAACGCAACGGACGCGCCGTCAGCGCCTCGGACCGTCGTATGTCCCCGCAGACCGTCCGCGGTTACCGGGACGGGGAACAGCACGCCCAAGACGGTCTTGTCAGGCCCGCTCTCGAGTTCCACCGCCTCCTTCGGCGCAAAGACGAACCCGGCGAACGCCAGCGTCCGCTGGCCCGGATCGAGCAGCTTGCCCTCCGTCGAGCGCAGGGTCGGGTTGAGCGTCACCTTCAGTATCACATCCCCCGCGACAGGCGTTTCGGCCAGCCACGACACCACGTTCGCGTCCACACGGCTCTCGCCCGCCACGGGCGGTTCCACTGAAAGCAGCGGCCCGGCGCCCGCCTCCAGCGGGGCAATGGGCGCATCGAAGAACAGCACGATCTGGTCGCTCACGGCTTGGCCCGGCAGCGGTGTCTGCCCTACCAGGCTCAGCCACTCGTTCGGCGCACCCGTCTCCACAATCTCGGCAGCGGCCGCGCTTGCACCCGGAACGGGCGGGACCGCCGCCGGCGATGCGGGCGGCGCGGCGCCTTCGAATTCCGGGCCGGGAGGTGGGGCCGTCCGTGGTTGTCCGCAAGAGCCAAACAACCCCACGAGAATTACCATGTACATGAGCAAGATTGCAGAACGATTAGGACAGTCTGTTTTCATGGACCGAGAGCCCTCCCTGTTATGCCATACGTCAGGAACGTCCGACAGGCAAAAGTGGGACAACACATTAGTTTAATATACACCTTTCCCCAAAAGTTCCCAACAGGGCGTTGCAGCGGTTCAGGTGAACGGAACGGAAGGAAAGCAGGTCAAGCCTTTTCCAGGACGCCGCGTAATGCTCGAAGAAGGGTTTCGGGTGAATAAGGTTTCTGGACGAACGCGGTGGGTTTCTCGCCGGCGAAGTGTGCCGTGGCGCCCTGTTCGGTGTATCCGCTAGAAAGGATTACAGGCACTCCAACCCGGATGCCTCGGAACTTCTCGAAGGCTTCCTCACCGTTCATCATCGGCATCGTCAAATCCAGAAGAACGGCAACGAGCTCGTTTGCATGAGAGCGAAACGCCTCGACGGCCTCTTTTCCATTCTTTGCGGTTACGATAGTGAAGCCATGCTGTTCCAGGGTGTCCTGCGCAACGGCCCTGACGTCTTCTTCATCGTCGGCCACAAGCACGACGCCGCTGCCATGCCATAGAAGAATCTCGTCGGCATCAGGGCCGAAGGCGGCATGACCGGACAACCGGGCGCGCGGAAGCCTTGCGCGCGCGTTGGTCGCGCTGCCTCTTGCAGCGGGCAGCAGCACCTTGAAAGACGAGCCGCGGCCCGGTTCGCTGTACACCCTGATAGCGCCTCTGTGACTGCGGATAATTCCCAAGACCGCGGCAAGACCGAGCCCGCGGCCCGCGAACTTGGTGCTGAAAAAAGGATCGAAGATGCGCGCCTGCGTCTCGGGCGCCATGCCACAGCCGGTATCGGACACCTCAAGGATGACGTACCATCCTTCGGGAAGTTCGTCGTCAAGATACGTCGCCGACAGGTAGGCGCGGTCGGCGTCCATGACACTGGTCCTCAATGTGATGGCGCCTACCTCGTCCCCGAGCGCATCGGAAGCGTTTGTGATCAGGTTCATGATCACTTGCTGCAACTGCGTGGTATCCCCCTGAATGAGGGGCAGGTCCGGGGCGAAGTCGTACCTGAGCACCGCCTTCTTGGAAATGGACGCTTCGAGCAGACGGGCCATTTCCTCGGCGAGTTTGGAAAGGTGAATGGGTTGCACCATGAACGTGCCCTTGCCGGAATAGGCCAGCATCTGGTTGGTGAGGTCGCCGGCGCGCCGGGCAGTGGCTTCGATTTTGTCCATGTAGGGGCGGGCGGCGGAATCGAAAGGCAGTCTGGCTCTGGCCAAACCGGCATTCCCTAGAATCCCCACCAATAGATTGTTGAAATCGTGGGCGATTCCGCCGGTCAGCACGCCCAGGCTTTCGAGCTTCTGCGCGTGTTGAATCTGCGCCTGAAAGCGCGCCTGTTCCTGTTCTGCGCGCCTTCGCTCCGTAATATCCCGCCCGATGCCCTGAACACCGATTGGCTTGCCGTCTTTGAGGATCAGCCGGCTGCTCAATTCCAAGGGAACCCTGTGGCCGTCTTTGGCAATGACCTCGATCTCATACCGTGTGGCCTCCTCGCCGACCAGTTTGCGCGATACCATATCTTGGGCAAGTTCCCGGTATTCGGGGGCAACGATGTCAAAGCTGTCGAAGGCACATGCTTCCTCTTCGGTATACCCGGTAATCTGTTCCGCGGCTTTGTTGAGGGACGTGAAACGGCCGGAAAGGTCATGTGTATAGATGAGGTCGTTGGCGTTCTCAAACAAATCCCTGTACTGCTCTTCGCTTTCGCGGAGGGCGTTCTCTGCGCGTTTCCGGTCTGTGATATCCCGGACAAGAATAAGGACCTCGTCTTTGCCGCACGCGACCAGCCGAGCTTCATACTGGTGGACGCCGGTCTCCCACGTGAGATGGAATTCGAAGGACTGCATAGCACCCGTTTCGAGCGCACGGCTCACATGCTCCATCGACATCTCGGCCACATCTGCAGGAACGATCTCCGACAACTTCATGCCTACGACGGCGCCATACGGCCACGAGGGCGGCGGTGCGACCCAGTCGGGTTTGAAGTAGAGGCACGTGCCGTCTGCCCGAACGCGAAGGAGCGTGTCCGGAATGGCGTTCAAGAGCGCCCGATTTCGCGCTTCGGCTTGACGCAGGGCCTCTTCAGCCTGCTTTCGTTCGGTTATGTCACGGGCAATTCCGCGGAAGCCGACGGGGCTGCCCTTATGATCGCGCATGAGGGATATCGACACGCCGACCGTGGCCTTGCTGCCGTCCGCCTTGACGATTTGCCAGTCCAGGACTTGAATGGGATTTCCCGTCCGGTATACCTCGTTGAAAGTCTTGTACACCTTTGCGATGTGATCTTGGTCCCCGTAGTAGGACCGGTAGTTCCTGCCCATCAGCTCGGACTCGGAATACCCCAGGACGCGGCATAGGGCCTTGTTGAAGAAGGTCATATTACCCGCGAGGTCCACTTCATAGTAGCCTTCTTGAATGCTCTCGAGGATGTTCCGGTATCTTTCCTCGCTTTTTCTCAACGCCTCCTGCGCGCGTAACCGACTGAAAAGCGAGGTCGCTTCGAGCGCAATCACGGCCAGGCGATTGGCAGAACTGTGATCGGCTGCCTCATCGCGCCTGGTGGCCGTGAGCAGAAAGCCGAAGACGCCCTCTTCGGCGTGCAACGGCGCCGCATAGACGTGGCGCATCCCGCATCCATGAAACCGAGCGGCCATATCCGGGGCGGCCTCGTTAAGGTATGCCGGACGGTCCTGTGCTCGGATTGAGGCGACGGCCCCTGAAGCCATCGGCAGGAACGCCACCTCTTGAACCGCATTCTCGGGGAACCCGCGGCGGCAGTGCATGACCGCGTTCTCCCCTTCAACCAGGTAAACGGCGCCTGCATCCATGTCAGAGACGGCGATGGCCGTCTCAAGCAAGGGATCGAGCATGTCTTCGAGCGTACGGCAGGCGTTCATGGTGATTAGGAGCGCTCGTAGCCGCTCATTTATCTGCGCGCTTTGCGCAAGCGCTTCTTGGGTCCGCTTGCGGACGGTAATGTCTCGGGCATAAACAACCACCATACGCTTGCCGTCAATGCGGCAGAAGCGCGCGTTAACCTCCGTTGGGAATAGGGAACCGTCTCTTCTCTTGCTCATGGTCTCCATGACAAGCCCTTCGGGTGTGCGGCTGTCGGAGACCAAGTCGGGGAGCGCCTGCGCGACTTCTTCAGGAACCAACTCGGCGACTGCGCGGCCGACCAGCTCCTCCTTTGCGTAGCCGAACATCCTGCATGCGGCGGCATTGCAATCCAAAACAACGCCTTCTCCAGAACCCAAGAAGAGCGCGTCGCGCGGCGTCTCAAAAAGGGCCCGGTATTTCAACTCGCTCTGGCGAAGCGCATCTTCCACCTGCTTTTGCGAGGTGATGTCGCGTA
>Ga0315277_10013516_pt1 | contig 10168 bp, 7 predicted proteins | sample YL17G05_15_MG_FD_203695 | JGI IMG/M metagenome (GOLD analysis project Ga0315277, IMG submission 203695) | Sediment microbial communities from Yellowstone Lake, YNP, Wyoming, USA - YL17G05_15 | ecosystem: Environmental > Aquatic > Freshwater > Lake > Sediment | place: USA: Wyoming | collected...
CATGCTCGCCCCCGAGCCCTTCTTCCAGCCCCGGGGGACGCCCATCAGCGTTTATTTCCGGACGATGGCCCTGTCCGACCTCGGCCACGAGGTCGACCTGATGACCTATCCCTTGGGGGAGGATGTCTCGTTCAAGAACCTGCGGATTTTCCGCGTCCGGAACCTCCTCCGGCTCAAGAAGATCAAGATCGGGCCTTCCTATGCCAAGGTCCCTTTGGACGCGCTCATGACCCTCTGGGCGGGGTTCCGCCTCCTCGCGAAGCGTTACGACCTGATCTTCTCCCATGAGGAAGCCGCCTTGCCGGGGGTCGTCCTGAGCAGGCTCGGCCGCGTCCCTCACATCTACGACATGCATTCCAGCCTTCCCCAGCAGCTCGAGAACTTCGAATTCTCGAGGTCGACGTTCCTCAAAGGCCTCTTCGCCTGGATGGAACGGTTCATCCTGAAGCACTCCCAATCCGTCATCGTGATCTGCCCGGACCTGATGTCCAGGGTGAAGTCCGAGGGTTTCGGGGGAAAGGCCATCCTGATCGAGAACGTCGTCGATTTCCCGTCCCCGGAAGCGGGCCCCGAGACCCTGGCGAAAAAGCGCCGGGAGCTCGCTCCGAACGGAGAGAAAATCATCCTCTATGCCGGAAATTTCGGCCCCTACCAGGGTGTCTCGCTCCTCCTCGAAGCGGCGGTCCTCATCCGGGAGAAAGCGGTCCTCGTGCTTCTGGGCGCCGGTCCGGCCGACCGGACGGAATTGAAGAAGAAAGCCGATTCTTTGGGGATCGGCGATCGGGTCGTCATCCACGACCGGGTCCCCCCCTCCGAGGTCCCCATCTTCGTGACCCTCGCGGACGTCCTCGCCTCTCCCCGCTTGACGGGGACGAACACGCCCCTGAAGATCTACTCTTTCCTCAAATCGGGAAAACCGCTCGTAGCCACGAACCTCTACACGCACACCCAGGTGCTCGACGACAGGATCGCCGTCCTCGTCGAGCCGACGCCCGGGGCGATGGCCGAAGGCCTGTCGTTCGCCCTGACCAGCCAGGAGGCGCAGCGGAGGGCCGGGGCCGCCAAAGAGCTGGCGGAAAGGGAATACACCTATTCGGCCTATAAAGAAAAGCTGGACCGCTCGCTCAGGACGGCGCGCGGGAATTTCGTTCGATAGGAGACGCCTTCGATGCGGGCCTTCGTTACGGGAGCCTCGGGATTCATCGGGAGCAGCCTCGCCGAATCTCTGATCGAGAAAGGCTGGAGCGTCCGCGCCCTCGTCCACGAAAGCCCGCTCCGGCGCCCGGGCGGGATCGAGGCCGTCCCCGGCGACGTCCGCGATCCGGGCCCTTGGAAGGACAGCCTCCGGGGAACGGACGTCCTGTTCCATCTGGCGGCGGCCCTGGGCTTTTCGCGGCTCTCGAAAGACGGATTCCTCGAGGTCAACGCTCGCGGGACCGAAGCCCTCTTCCGGGCGGCCAAGGACGCGGGCGTCCAGAAGACCGTCCACGTCAGTTCCGCGGGGGTCATCGGGTCGGTCAAGAAAGGCCTTGTGGCCGCCGAGGATTATGCGCCGAACCCGCGGACGACCTATGACCGGACGAAGCTCGAGGCGGAAAGGGCCGCGCTCCGCTTCGCGGCAGAAGGGATGGACCTCGTCGTCGTCAGGCCCGGATGGGCTTACGGCCCCGGGGACCGGCGGACCTTCAAGCTGATCGAGGCCATCAACAGGGGGAGGTTCGCTCTCGTCGCCGCCGACAGCGGGCGCCAGACGCCGGTCTATATCGACGACCTCGTTCGGGGTCTCCGGCTCGCCGCGGAAAAGGGGAGGGCCGGAGAGATCTATCACCTAGCGGGGGACGAGATCCTGACCGTCCGCGAAATGGCGTCGGCCGTCGCCCAGGCCTGCGGGTCCCGGATCCCGAAAGTCGCGTTGCCAAAGTGGTCCGCGATCGCCGCCGCCTGGGTCCTGGAGAAGGCCTACGCTCCTTTCGGAAAAGAAGCGCCCCTCAACCGTTCCAAGCTCAGCTTCTTTCTCCACCCCAAGGCCCTGTCGAATGAAAAGGCCCGGAAGGAGTTCGGCTTCGAACCGGCTGTCGATTTCCGGACAGGAACCCAAAAAGCCGTCGCCTGGTACCGGGAACAGGGCTGGTTATAGCACTTTTCGCGCGTTTTAAGGATCTGATTTCGAACCGCTGCCGCGTGCAGCGGTTCGCGGATTTTTGGCTTCCTTCCAACGATGCAACTCCTCTTCGGACGCCGGGCGCTTCCCCGTGAGCAAATCGAGCAGGCGATAGTAGTCCGGTTTGTCCACACTGTGACGCGGGCCGGTGGATGACCAGAAGGCCTTGTGGACGACGACCATGTCCAGTGCCGGCAGGACACTGATCCATTGACCGTGAGCGCCCGCGGCGGTGTAAGCACACTGGTAGGGGCCCGACGCAAATGGACCGTCCCAGACCCACCACATATAGCCGAAGCCGAACGGACCCGACTGAATGGTTTCCGGGTGCATTTCAGCGATTGGAGTCAGAACCTTTGTGCTGCACCGCACCCATTCAGCGGGGATGAGCCGGCGGTCCTGCCATTGGCCCTTGCGCAACATCAGATAACCGAGCCGCGCCATGTCGCGGGTTGACAGCCACATGGGATAGGAGGGATATTGCGAGCGCTCCGGCATTTCATCCTTCTTCTGTTGTTCACGGTTGAAATCCTGCATGCCGATTGGAATCGCGAGATCGTCGCGTAGGGCATCGTAAATGTCCTTGCCTGTCATCCGCTCGAACGCCGCGCCCGCCGCATTAAAATCCCAGTTGCTGTAAAGCCAGTAGCTGCCCGGCTTTCGGCTGCCGCGTTGGGGTGCGAATTCAAGCAAATCCCCGGAGTTTGAGGCGGGATGATAAACGCCGGAGCGCGCCGTGATCAGGTCAATGACCTTGGCGCGCTCTTCAATGGGCAGGAGCCCGCCTACATCCGACATGCCGAGGTCTTTCAAGGTGCGGTCGAGTCGGATTTTCCCGTTCGCCACGTACGATCCGTAGAGCATGGAGAGCACGCTTTTGCGCGCAGAGGCGAGATAACTGGGTTCGGAGACATCGCCATACTCATAGACCACCTTCCCGGCCTTCACGACCATAAGGCCGGTTGTATCGAGCGTGTGAACGAAGGCTTTTACCTCGCGGACGACTTTGGGGGAAAGACCGGCGTTGTCGTATTCCCAGATCGCGCCGGGAAAAGTCCGTTTGGGAGAAGTCGCGCACCCCGGCCCTCCCAGGAACAACAATACTGTCAGGGTGGCGACACAGGAAGGACTGAGATGGACTTTTTGACTAAGGTTCTTGTTCATCCTCTTCGCAGGTCGGCCGTGTTGCCGAAGATTTTTCCACTGTCACCTTCACCGCTTCGTCCATCTTTATCCGCCTACGCGAAGGCTTCGGCGCGACAAGTGATTTCTCTTTCACAGCTTTCCAAATTATATAGCATATTTTGTGCCAATTAGGAAGCCATTGTGTCCGGCAGGGAATGTAAAAAACATGACCGGAGCCCCGGCATGCGCTAAGAAAAATTACGTTTTTTCCCCGGGTGCGTTCTCGTTGGCCGAGGAGGGCTTTCCACCCGAAGGACATCGTCGTAGCCACTCTTTTTGTCAGTGCGCTCGCGGCGGTTTAAATGCCTTTAAAGCTTATACAGATCTCTGGCATTCTGGTGCATGATCAGGTCGGCAAGCTTCATGGCTTCATTCAGGCTCAGCCATCTTTCATCCACCAACTCCGACAAAGCTTGGGTGATCCCCTGCCGTGCGATCACCGCATGCCCCGGGACGAGTTCCACAGGGATGTAATCTCCTCCGAAGGTGAAGATCTTATTGGCCGGCGCCGTAACCAGGAACTTCTTCAGAAAATCCTTGGCGGCCAGGGGATTGATGATCCACGACCAGCACATGTCCATGTAGGCATTAGGATAATGCTTGGCGATGGACAGCATCTCTTCATAATAGGGATAGCAGATGTGGAAGAGCACAAACCGGGTCTCCGGAGAATGACGGCACAGTTCACAAATGGCGGCCGGATTTCCCCGGACTCTTCGAAGAGGCATTTGACCGTGGCCCACGTAATAGCCCGTGTGGAGCTTGACGGGCAGGCCCATTTCGGCCGCCCGGCCCACGGCGTACCAGAAAAGATGGTCCTCCAGGACCTTCTGCTCCGCAGAGGTCATGGGTTCCTTTTGGATCTTTTTCTGGAATACTTTTTCGGCCGCCTCGGCCGGAGTCGGAACACAGTCCAGATCCCGGTGATAGGCCATCGTTGATTTCACAGCCACAGCCTTTTTCCCGTAGGTCGAGATCCAATAATCGATCACCCGGTGCCAGTCCTCTAGGGTTTTCACGGTCAGCCCCGCCACCCGGGCGAACTGGGGATCCCAGTTCTCTTCGATCATCCCGCTGATGTGAAGATCGCTCATGAGTAAATCGGGCTGCTCCGATTCCAGAAACGGCCAGAGATTGACCTGGCAGGATTCGATGTTCCCGATATCCCGGAGGAGATGCCGGTAAAAACCCGGTTTAATGACCTCATGATAAGCCGTCTGCAGCTTCTTAACGGTTTCCCAGGTCAAATCATCGATCCCGTAGACAACCTTGAGAGTATGACGCACATTGAGTCCGTACCCGGTATATTTCACAAAAGGCCAGAAAGGCTCAAATAGCTTCCATTTTTCGAGGAGACTCAGATCGGTCGAAAAGAAACGTTCATGATCAGCCTGGCTCATTCCGGCGACGACGAGATCCGAGTCGAAATAATGACTCAAAAGGAAGGTCCAATCATTGGCATTATTCCATATCTTTTCTCCGGCTCGGACCCTCTCCGATTCGTTCATCAGATGTTCATGTGTGTCGATTAGGGGAGTTTCCAGTACTTTCTGAGCCAGGGAGTTGTTTTTACCGGCGCCTTTGGAGCGGTGTTCCGCTGCGTCGCAGGAGGAGCCCATTCCCGTCAGTGACGCCCCTGTGAGCCCGAAGGCTGAATATCTGAAAAAGTCCCTTCGTTTCAGGTCTTTTGGTTTCATTTTAAAATAGAAACTCCTCTTCTCCGATGATCCGGCTTCCCAGCCGAGGGGCCCGGAATCGAAACCGCCCGTTGCGAAACGACTATATCTCCGGCCGTGAACTGCTGTCAAGAATCTGTCGGCTTTGCTGCCGGACCAAAGCTTAGCCCGCCCCTCCTTGGCGGCGTGGGCCGGGAGATCAAGAAACGGGCCAACATCACGAATACGACCGCGTCTCCCTGAAAAGCCATGATGAGGCCCGGCTCCAACGTGGAAATCAAGCTTTATGTAAAGGCCAGGAAGGAATTTGGATTCGAACCTGCGGTCAACTTCAGGAGGGGGATCGATAGGGCGGTCGCCTGGTACCGGGAACAGGGCTGGTTATAGCGCTTTTCGCGCGTTTCACGTTCAGAAGAAACGGCTCAGATTATAGCGGTGCCGTAATTGCCTTCGCCACTCATGCTTCTGAACTGGAAATTTGGAAAGATAAAGATGTAGATGGATTTATGAGTGCAGATCCAAAGATTGTGAGAAATGCTTACAGTCCTGCGCGGCGGGTCTGGTATCGGTCGGCGGGAATGTCGGCGGAGGAATTTTCAGCGTACTGTTCTGACTCATTTTCTCCTCTCGGATGTGTTTCGAACGAGGCTATTCCCTTAACCTGGATCATTCGTTGATCCTGGGAAAGCAGTTCCGGTCTTTCTGCTTTTTAAAGCAGGAAAATATTATGAGCCCGGCAGCGCTCCCTGATCTTTTTCGGCCAGAGGCCGGCCTGGATTTCCCCGATGTGCGCTTTTCGAAGAAAAAACATGCACAACCGGGACTGTCCGATTCCCCCGCCGATGCTCAGCGGGAGCTTCCCCTGGAGCAGTTTTTTATGGAAGAACAACTTCTTTCTGTCGATCGTTCCCGTCATTTTCAGCTGCTTTTCCAGAGCGGCCTTGTCGACGCGGATTCCCATCGAGGAAAGTTCTACGGCCTGTTCGAGCTGCGGATACCAGACAATGATATCTCCATTAAGACCTGGTCCCTTTTGGGTGAGGGTCGTCCAATCGTCGTAGTCGGGTGCTCTCCTGTCGTGAGGCTCGCCGCTTTTTAGGGGAGCTCCGATGCCGATGATGAAAACCGCTCCGTGCTTTCGGCAGACGGTGTCCTCCCTCTCCCAGGGCTTCAAATTTGGATAGCTCGCTGCGAGCTCCGCGGAATGGACAAAGCTGATCTCGTCGGGCAAGGTCGGTTTGAGCCGGGAGTAATGTCCCCGCATGAAATGCTCCGTCTGTTTGAGAACTTCATAAATCTTCCGCACGATTCGCTCGAGAAAGAGGAGGTTTCTTTCCTCCTCCGAAATGACCCGCTCCCAGTCCCACTGATCGACGTAGAGGGAATGGAGGTTATCGAGAATTTCGTCGGGGCGGACGGCGTTCATGTCCGTATAGATTCCTTCTCCTTCCGGGATCTTCAGATGGGCGAGGGTCAGTCTTTTCCATTTCGCCAGGGACTGAACGATCTCGGCCCTGGCGCCATTCATGTTCTTTATGGAAAAGGAGACCGGCCGTTCGATGCCGTTCAGGTCATCATTGATTCCTGTTCCGGCTTCGACAAAGAGAGGCGCCGTGACGCGCCTCAGGCTCAAAGCTTCGGCCAATTTGGTCTGGAAAAAATCCTTGATCAGCTTGATCGCCGTTTCCGTTTGCAGAACATTGAGAATCGGGCGGTAATCTTTAGGACAGATAAAGTCTTGTCGCATAATGAATCTCCTTAAAACAGTTTTTTAGGCAAAAATCATTCAGGGAAAAAAAGGAGTGGGGGTTGAAGGTCTTATTGGGCAGCGGCGACTGCCCCATTATAATTGCGGTTCAAATTGATGGATAGAGAAAGAGAAGGAGTTTTAACGACTTGAAGGTCCTCTCTTTCAAACATAACGCGATTTTACCAAATTTCTTTTGAATGTCAATAATTTGTTTCTCCCGTCAAAAAGCCGGGCCAAAAAATCCTTGACACTTGACATCCAGGGCTCAACAAGGATATATTTTCCGGGCAAGAGGTAAGACGGAATCCGGGTCCGAAAGGGATATTCCTGGCGATGAAGGATAAGCGGCTTCTTTTTAATATTCTCGTGATCTTGGGCCTGGCCGTCTCACTCCCTGCTCAGGACCGTCTGCGATTCAAACGAATTTCGTTGGAAGCGGGCCTCTCCCAAAGCTCCATTTTCACCATCGCCCAGGATCAGAAGGGGTTTATCTGGTTCGGTACGGAATCCGGGCTCAACCGCTATGACGGCTATCAGTTTAAAATCTACATGCAGGAGCGCGGCGAATCCAACGGCCTGTGCAACAGTTATGTCTGGTCTCTGTTTGTCGACAGCAAGGGCAGCCTGTGGGTGGGGACGGATAACGGACTGGACCTCTATATCGAGGAAAAGGATCACTTCATTCCCTATCTGCACGACCCAAATTCAAGCACCAGCCTGAGCAACAACAGGATCTTTGCCCTCTATGAGGATGCATCCGGTTCTCTCTGGGTAGGCACGGACGGGGGGCTCAATCGCCTGGACCGGGCGACGAACCGTTTTACCCGCTTTATGGCCGGAACCGATGATGTCGGATCCTTGAGCCATAATTATGTCCGGGCCATTTTGCAGGACCATGAAGGATTTATTTGGGTGGGAACGGACGGCGGAGGCCTGAATCGCCTGAACCTGAAGACCGGCAAGTTTGAGCATTTCCGCCATTCCGAAAGCGATCCCGACAGCATTAGCAACGATAGCGTGCTGGCCCTTTATGAGGACCATCAGGGAGATCTCTGGGTGGGGACCAAGGCCGGGCTGAACCGTTTCGACTCCAACCGGCGAAAGTGGGCGCACTATCGGCATAGTTTGAAAGATAAATTCAGTCTGAGTGATGACTGGGTCAACTGCATTTACAGAGACCGGTCGGGAGTGTTGTGGATCGGCACGAATCAAGGCGGCGTCAACCAATACCTGCCGGAGAAAAACGGCTTCATTAATTTTCGTTCTAATCCGGACGATGAAACAAGCCTAAGCAGCGATCGCATTATCACCATCCTGGAGGATTATTCGGACAACATCTGGTTCGGCACCTACGGCGGGATAAGCAAGTTCCACAGGAACATGGTCAATTTTAAGCTATACCAGGCGGAACAAGGCAACCCAAACAGCCTGAGCAACAACGACGTGCGGCAGATCTACAAGGAAAGCCAGGACATCCTTTGGGTGGCGACGGACGGCGGCGGCTTGAACCGGCTCGACCGCGCCGCCGGCAAGGTTACCCATTTCACGGAAAACCCAGCCGATCCGCAGAGCATCAGCAGCAACCGGGTTTTTTCGATTTTCAAAGATCGCTCGGGCACATACTGGATCACCACCGCCACAGGAGGATTGAATCGTTTTGACCCCGTGACAGGCAAATTCGTCCGTTATAGGAACGATCCCCGCAACCCAAACAGCCTGAGCAATAATTTCGTGCGGACCATCGTCGAAGACAGGAAAGGATATCTCTGGCTGGGGACGGACGGCGGCAGCCTCAACCGCTTTGATAATAAGAGCGGGCTTTGCAAGAGGTACCTTCCGGACCCGGACAATCCCAACAGCTTGAGCTTTTACCGGATTTATTCCCTTTATTATGATAAAGCCGACATCCTATGGATCGGGACCTACGGCGGCGGCCTCAACCGCTTCGACCCTGCCACGGAAACTTTTAAAGTCTACAAGTACGATCCGAAAAACCTCAAAGGGATCAAGGACGATTATATCTTATGCATCCACGAGGATAGCCGCGGGAATCTTTGGCTGGGGACATCCGCCGGTTTGGCCAGATTCGACCGTCAGAAAGAGGTGTTCCATTTTTATACCGAGAAGGACGGACTTCCCGACCGGGTCATTTATGCCATTGTGGAAGACAATAACGGCAATCTCTGGGTGACTACCAACAGGGGGTTGTCCCGCTTCAACCCCGTCAAGGAGAAATTCAAGAATTTCGACATCCACGACGGTCTCCAGAGCTATGAATTCTCCACCTACAGCTATTGCAAGGGATACGACGGCGAATTGTTTTTTGGCGGGGTCAAGGGGTTCAATTCTTTTTATCCAGACGAAATCAAAGATAACCCGCATATCCCTCCTGTCGTTCTCACCCGTTTTCAGCTCTTTAATCAAGATGTCCCCATCGGCAGGAAGGTCGGCCGGCGCGTGATCTTGGACAAAGCGATCACCGACAACGAAAATATCACGCTGTCCTCGGGACAAAACGTTTTTTCCTTTGAATACTCGGCTCTTGATTATATCGCCCCGGAAAAAAACCAGTATGCCTACATGATGGTCGGGCTGGATAAGACATGGAACTTCGTGGGCAATCGCCGCTTCGTGGCTTATGCCGGCATCCCTCCGGGAAAATATACGTTTAAAGTCAAGGGATCCAACAATGACGGAGTCTGGAATGAGAGCGGCGTATCGCTCAGGATCGCCGTCATGCCGCCGTTCTGGAAAACAATCTGGTTTATCTTTCTGTGCGGCGTTCTGGCAGTATCGACGGCCGTTACCTTTTTTCTCCGGCGCATCAGTCGATTGACCAGGAGACAGCGGGAGCTGGAAAATCTCGTGGCGTCGCGCACTCAAGAGCTGAAGGAAATTTCACTGAAAGATCCGTTGACCGGCTTGAGGAACCGCCGTTTTCTCCGGGAGGTCCTGGGCGAAGACATCGAAAACTATCTCAAGAAGAAATGTTATCTCTTGAAAAAAAACGCCAAGCGCCGGCAGAACGATGATTTTTATGTCTACGGCGTCATGATGGTGGATATCGATTATTTCAAAACCTTGAACGACGAATTCGGGCATGATATCGGCGACAAATGGCTTGTCCAGTTTTCCAAGATCATGAAGGCGCATCTCCGAAGTGATGATGAAGTCATCCGCTACGGGGGGGAGGAATTTCTGATCATCCTCAGAAACGTGGATCCGGCTTTCCTGCCGGCAATTGCCGTAAAACTGAAAGAGGGTCTGGGTCAGATCGACAAGGAAATGAAAAACCCGCAGATGAAAAGAACATGCTCCATCGGATATTCCCAGTTTCCTTTTTATAACGACGTGCCCATGCATCTGAGCTTTGAAGAAGTCGTGCTTTTGGCTGAT
>Ga0315277_10013517_pt1 | contig 10168 bp, 6 predicted proteins | sample YL17G05_15_MG_FD_203695 | JGI IMG/M metagenome (GOLD analysis project Ga0315277, IMG submission 203695) | Sediment microbial communities from Yellowstone Lake, YNP, Wyoming, USA - YL17G05_15 | ecosystem: Environmental > Aquatic > Freshwater > Lake > Sediment | place: USA: Wyoming | collected...
GTATAGGCTCTTGCTGCAAGAGAAAAACGATTGTCTATAAAACATTCAATTATACTTCCATCAACAAAGATTCTTAATTGCATGGCTTTCCCGGGCTCTGTAAAGATAGATTGAGAAGCAATGATTTTACTTCGTTCTAAATGATGTCGAAATACAAGTAGATTATGTTTTTGATCAATGGACACTTCATAACCGGAAAATTTATCGCTTCCAAGTCTGAATAAAAATCCTGCGTTAGGACAATCTTTTTGAAGGGTAATAGTGGCATTAAGCTCAAATCGGGGATATTCACCTTGTAGCCATATTTCACTGTGTTCGGAATTATTAAGCAATTCAATAGAATCTTTGTTTATATTCCATTTTCCGCCGAACATTTTTTCAGGTTTGATTTCATTTGTAGGGAGAAATAATTCATTTCTAAGTGCAGTATATTCCTCGGGTAATTTTGTATAAAGTGCTCCATCATCACCAGCCCATATTTCTCTTGGGAATGATAGATGCCCACCCCATTCGATTGATTCATAATCTTTGTTATCCTTCAGTGTGGGAATCCAGGCGAATGTGAGTCTTCGGTTCAAATCAAAGGCAGAATTGGGTGCAAGAAAGAAATCTCCATCGAAGCTGTCAGTTTTTGCTTTTAGCCAGGGACCATTAGGAGAATCCGAGATGAAATATCTGCCTTTGCCGGTTGCAGTTGTGCCCCAACTTCCCACAAGATAATATTTGTTATTCAGCATAAACAGTTCTGGGCATTCTGGTTCATTAATGTTTCCGGGGTCGAATAATAATTGAGGTTTACTCCAATTGAAAAGGTCTTTTGAGACAGAATAATAAAAAGCACCGGAATAAAAACGGTGATGTGCGCCCTTTTTTTTCACTGTTATAATCATCCAGAATTCATTGTTTTTCTCATTCCAGAAAATGCTTGGGTCACGTATCCTTTCTAAATTTGTATAATCATAAGGAATGACAGGATTATGCTCATAGGGAGTCCAGTTTTCAAAATCTTCTGAGATGTATAAATCGAATCCTTTATTACCATTACAATAGCTATAACATTTCCCTTTATGGACAATATTAGCTATTGCCCACCAAGGTTGATTTATGTCTGGATTATTAATGGTTCTTTCAGTCCAGTGGATTAAATCTTTAGAAACGGCATCTGCGGAGTGGATTCTAAAAAGCCCTGCACGAAGTGGCTCATTTGGAGTTTCAAGATAAAAGATGTGCCATTCACCATTCCAATATACAGGGTGAACATCACCAACCCAGCCATCTAAAGGCTTGTAGTGAGCTGTTGGATTGAGTTCATCTTTTCCAAGACAAATAAAGCATAAACGAAAACCGAATAAAAAAAATAATATGAATATCTTTTTAAGAACTCCGATTTTACTTTTGAAAAACATATCTGGACTAAGTATTAGAAAGTGATTTTTTACTTTGTACTGCAGGATTCTGCATAACTGATGGCTTAAGTTTTTCACTATTTTCCAACTCATAAATCTTCACTTTTTTTAGGATGACGCTTCCTTCTTCGACAAAGAAGCTTATATTGCTATTTTTAGAGAAGGTATAGAAGCTTGATGAAATTGAAAATTTATCATTTAGAAAAGCTTCTACAATTCCCTTTTCCACAATAACTCTCAAATGTAAAGGTTCTTTTTGGTGTATAGATATATTTTGAAATGTGTAACATTCGAAGCGTTTTGTGTGTTTTCTAAAGATTAACATTTGATGCTTAAGGTCAATGGCGATTTCATAACCGGGGAAATCATCTTCAGGATTCGCATATAATACAATACCAGCACATTTGGTTTCATTAGTGGTTTCAAATTCGAATGTTGCGTCGAAATTTTCATAATTTTCTGGAAATGTTACCTCACCATAAATAAGTTCACCATCTGTTTTTAGACCAGTTTGGTTATTTGACCAATTTCCGAATGTTGGCTTGAAGTTTTTACCATTTTCAAAATCAAAGCACCATTTGCCTTTTATATGGTCGAATTGGTCGGGAAGTTCTGTATAAAGGGTTCCATCTTTATCTTGAACCAATTGACGCGGGAAAGATAAATGACCAGCCCATTCCCATTTACCTTCATCTTCTCTATTTTCTTTTGTTCTTATCCAACCTAATACATAACGGTTTTTTCCATCAGATATTGTTTTAGCAGCATAGTTCATTACACCATCGAAGCTGTCGGTCTTACCGACTCTCCAAGGTCCTAAAGGCGTTTCACCAATACGGTAACAAGTCTTATCGAAAATACTGCAAACTAAATACCAATAGTTACCCATTTTAAAAATATCACTGCATTCGGGATACCCGTGATTTCCTGGATTATAAAAGATTTCACCTGTTTTCCAATTTAATAAATCTTTCGAACGGGCGATGGCAAGTGCACCACCCTTCCAGAATCCTCCGTCTTTTCTTATTGTAGTAATGCTCATAAGATAACAATTTTCTTTTTCACTGCAGAACACAAAAGGGTCACGCCAATGGTGAATATTAAATATCTTGGGGTCTGGTGTTGAAATGGGATTGTGAGGATGTTTTTCCCAATGGTCTAAATCTTTGCTTGTTGCTAAGCAAATTGATTGAGGTATCTTGGGGTCATTTGCATTATGCCCTGTGTAGAAAAGGTAAAACGCGCCGTCTTTTTCTACAACACACCCGGTCCAGCAACTAATTGCATCCGGTCCATTTTCAGATGGATGAATTGCTATGGGATGCTCTTTCCAATGAATAAAATCACGAGTAGATATATGAGCATAGGGGGTAAAATTTGCTCCATGTCTCTTTGGTTCTAAAGGTGCTTTTAGATAGAATATGTGATAAACACCTTTCCAGTAAAAGGGAATAGGATCTCCAAAGTAACCATCTATAGGTTTATAATGATACATTGATATTTCCTTATTATCAAAATAAAGTATTAACCTTATGCCTAAATATTGTTAAAAAAAATGAAATTAAGGAAACAGGATACAGAGTATTAGGCTCCTCTGTATCCTGTTTAATCAGAATAGTTTTTCATAGAATTATAGAAGCTTAAAAGATACTCCAGTATTGAGCACTTGATGGAGCACCTGCAGATTCATAGCAACCCATATCAGGTGCGGAACCTTGATTCCGAGCATTTCCCTCTAAATCAAGAGTATACGCAAGGTCTGTCCCACCATCAATCGCGGGAGAACCAACAGCTAAATGATAATTACGAGCGCCTGGATTTACAAAGTTGATTGGTTCATTAGAATAATTTGTCCCTGGAATGATTGTTACGCTTGAGTCTGAAGGAGTAGCATGCTCAATAATGGAATAAGCTATATCATAGATTCGGGCTGTAGTATTCCCCCAACCCACATCTGTAAGACCAGGTGTATAATTTGTGGGGCAATAAAATAATGAATCCCGAACCATAAAGGTTCTGCCACCATCCCAACCAGTAATAAATGATGAACGGTCGAATCCACTTGCTGATTCAGAAGCCGTTATACCATCATTGACCATCGTACAATGGTAGAGATTAACAGAAACAGGTCCACCCCACACTGTTATAATGTTTTCATGTTTACCCCCACCAAATAAACAGTTTTCAAAGTCAATTGTGGTTGGCAAATCTAAATACATCATCTTTCTGTAACTATCATAAGTTTTGAACTCACAACGACTAAATGTTAGAGAACTCGGACCACCTCCACTGGTATAATGGAATTCGGCTACTTCTAATCCCGTTCCTTCAAATGAACAATCCTGGAATAAAATTGCAGCGGTTGGGTCATATCTCATACTATTATTATTATCAATGAATTTTAGTGCTTGAGGTTGTAAAGCGACTTGAAAATCACAATTTGTTACTGTAACATTACCAACTACAGCATCATTCCCAAATGGATTTGTTTTTATCCAACCTGTGCAATTGGGACCAAAAATGCAATTATCAACAGTAAGGTCTGTGTAAAGTGAAGGGTGATCGCTTTCTATAAAAATCGCAGCACCCCAGCTCGTAATAGAATTAAAATTAGAAAATGTTGAACCATTTATTACAGCATCAGCCGCGTTAAAAAGAATCAAGCCGATTCCGTTTGCTGGTCCGGATAAAGTACAGTTATTGATAGTAATACTTGATACAGGACCACATTCAACACACCTCATCCAGTCATTATTACAAGTGGGACGGTCAATCGTTAAGTTGTTTAAAACGATACCTGTTATATCGACATTAAGCACAAAAACTGCATTTGCTGAATCTGGCACTCGAACCGTAACGGTACCCCCACTTCCTGTAAATGTCGTTCCTGATTCACTGCAGGTCAAAGCGGCTGCTTCACTATAGGTACCTGCTGCAATAATAATCTCATCGCTCTCAAGATTCCCGTTCGCTACAGCTAAAGCCGCTGTAATCGTCGCATAGGGGACGGGAACATTGAGTGTAGCAGCAGATAAAATAGAACTAAGAAATAGAAAGGTAAAAATAGAAATAATAAAAATAGGTTTTTTAAATTTTTGACTTGTTCTCATTTTAATTCTCCTTTCAATTTAAAAATTTTTTATTGCGGACAAAATCTTGTAATACTCACCCCGGATTATTCCATTCTTAGAGTCTCTTGTTCTATTAACTGTCATTGTGTCAATTATCTATTCTAATCCAACGTAACTCTTTTAGGATACAGAGTGTGTTATTACTCTGTATCCTAAATAAAAAAAGTAATTTTAAATTAATTAGTCTCTAAAAACTTAATAAATGACCCAGTCTTCAACTGCGGGTGGCGTTGATTCATAGCAACCCATATCGGGCGCGGAACCTTGATTACGAGCGTTTTTATCTAAATCAAGAGTATATAAAAGATCAGTTCCACGATCAATCGCGGGAGAACCTATAGCTAAATGATAATCACGGGCACCTGGATTTACAAAGTTGATTGGTTCATTAGAATAATTTGTACCTGGAATGATTGTTACGCTTGAGTCTGAAGGAGTAGCATGCTCAATAATGGAATAAGCTATATTATAGATTCGGGCTGTAGTGTTCCCCCAACCCACATCTGTAAGACCAGGTGTATAATTAACAGGGCAGTAGAATAAAGAATCTCGAATCATAAAGGTTCTTCCTCCGTCCCAACCAGTAATAAATGAAGACTTGTTAGTGGTCACATAACCATCATTGATCATTGTGCAATGATAGAAGTTGACAGAGACAGGACCACCCCACACTGTCATAATGTTTTCATGCTGACCCCCACCAAATAAACAGTTCTCAAAGTCAATAATGACCGGCAAATCAAGCCACATCATCTTTTGGTTACTGTTGTAAGCTTTAAAATTACAGCGGGAGAATGTTAAACCAGTAGGTTTAGTGCCACTGGTATAAAAGAATTGAGCAACCTCTAAGTTAGTTCCCTGAAAGGTACAATCTTGAAATAGAATAGCTTTTGTTGCATCATAGTTCATATTGTTGCCGACATCTCTGAAATTTAAAGCTTGAACATTGGTCGCAGCCTGAAAATCGCAATTTATTACTGTAACTGTACCAACTACAGCATCGCTTCCGAAGTTGTTTGTTTTGATCCAGCCATTGCAATTAGGACCAAAAGTGCTATTATCCACGGTTAGGTCAGTGTAAAGTGATGGGTGTGTGCCTTCCATAAAAATCGCTCCACCCCAGCTTGTAACAGAATTAAAATTAGAAAATGTACAACCATTTACTACTGCATCAGCAGCATTAAAAAGAATTAAACCAATTCCATTTGCTGGTCCTGATAAAGTACAATTATTCAGGGTAATGCTTGATGCACCTCCGCATTCAACACATCTCATCCAGTCACTATTGCAAGTTGGACGATCAATAATGAGGTTGTTCAACACAATGCCCGTTATACCTGCACTAAGTACAAAAACTGCATTTGCAGAGACGGGTGCTTGAACTGTTACTGTGCCTCCACTTCCAGTAAACGTCGTTCCCGATTCACTACAGGTTAAGGCAGCAGCCTCACTATAAGTTCCCGCTGCTATAATAATGTCGTCAGGCACGCCATTGCCGTTTGCAACAGCCAATGCGGCTGTAATTGTGGCATAGGGTACAGGAACATTAAGGGTGGCTGCACTCGCAATCGATGCACTTAGCAACAGAACCAAAGACACTACACAAATTAAGTGTTTAAATTTCACATACACATTCATTTTCCCATTCTCCTTTCTGTTTAGATTTTTTATTGAGGACAAAACCTCGTTATGTTTCCTCCACTTATAGTACCGTTTGTGGAATCATAAATGCCGTTGACAGCCATCCCATCGGTAGCCCATTCAAGGCCTATTGCTACTTTTTGATCTGGTCCAGGACTCGTAAAAAAAGCATAGATTTCAGCTTGAGATGGTCTTAAAGTAGGAGAAATATTTCTACCTTTTGGCCAGACCCAGACGTAAAAGTTTCTCTTAGCTCCACTATTTTGAACAGCTATAGGTGATTGAACGGGTTCTTCACCCCAGTATTGAGTTGGAAAAGGATCTTTCGGCAGTGAGGTCAAATACGCTATGGGTGTAGTTACCCAGTCGGGCCAATAACCGCTGAAATGCTCATTTATTGTTCCTGCATAATAACGAACCATCATTACTTGGTCAGGATTATTCGCCGGATCACCGAACGGTAGAATTCTGTGAGAAATAGGATAACCACTATTATCCACTCGATAAGCCTCAAATCCTGTAGCAAAAGATCGCATATCTGCTTTTACTCTTGATACCTTTGATCTGGTCTGAGCCTCTAAAAAATTGGGAACAGCAATGGCTGCTAAAATAGCAATGATTGCTACTACAATTAACAATTCAATTAGAGTAAAGCCTTGATTATAACATCTCATTAAATCACACCTCCTTTCCTTGAGTTTCATTTTCAACTATTATACGAATATAAAAATAATATATTAAACTTACTATGGTATTTAGAATATTCAATATACCTTGTCAAGTAAAATTTTTATTTTTTTATTTAAACTAATCTTAGTTCAATAAGATATTGATTAAATTATTAAGAAGGGAAACCTAATTGTCATTTTAAAATCAATATTTTTACATATTATATTTAACTTGACATAAAATTGAATTCATCAAATATTATTTTAATTATTAATAAGGTGAATCAAATTTGTAATTAAATATTTATTGGCTTACAAGAACAAGATGTTAATTTTTTTGTATATCTTTAAAATAGTGAAAAAATGAAGAGACTTCTGAATAATTAAAGGTTTATCTGTATTTTTAAAGTTATTGGTGATTGTTTAAAAACCCTATTATTGGCAATAAAAAAGAGATTGCCTCACGATAAGACTGTTCGTAATGACACATTGGGAGCGTCATTACGAGGAACGTTAGTAACGAAGTAATCTCGCTTTTGTGTGTTTTTAAACAATCCCTTAGAGTTATTTAAACTACTTTTTAATATATTTGTTATTTTGCTTTAAATGAGAATCAAGATTATGGAACAAGAAGATTCCTATTATAAAGTACCTCCTGATAAGATAAAAGCTACACTCAAAGTGCTTAATAATCCGGCAAGGTATAAAATATTACTTCAATTAAAAAATAAACCAATGAGTATTTCAGAATTGGCGAGAGCAATTAATATTACCCAACCCACCGTAACTACGTATGTTAATCAACTCGAAAAAGTGGGTCTTGTCTTTACAAGAATGCAAAAAACTCCTAATAATTATACACGTCTTTGTTACACATTATATGATGGTTTATCTTTAAACTGGTGTGAAGAAGAAATAAAGAGATTAGAAACTCAATACAGTTTGGATATGCCTGTAGGACATTACTCCAGTATTGAATGCGGTGCATCGAGTTTTTTGGCAACTCAAGCCCGTATCATTGCAGACTCAAAAGATGTTTCTTTGTTCTATCATCCTATTCGTATGGATGCAGAACTTTTAGTTATCAGTCAAGGAACAGTAAAATATCTATTCCCTTATAATATCCCCGAAAACTACAAAATTTTACAATTAGAATTAAGCGCAGAGATAAATGTTGCTTTTACTAACCAGGAAATTCCTACAAAGGTAATGCTTTCTATCAACAATCTAAACTTTGGCCCTTTGACTTTAATCCCAGATAAAAATATGATGGAAAATAAACATATGCCAGAGTGGTATCCTGAAAATCTCACAACACGCGGTAAGCTCTTCACTTGGCGTGTTGACAGTAATAAAGTGTATATTAATTCGGAATCATTTGCTAATTTTAAATTATCCGATCTCAATTTAACCGCTATGCAGACTATAGAAGTAGCTTTTTACGTTGGGTTATCAAATCAATTCAATGGAGGCTTAGTCATTTTCGGTAAGAATTTTGGCGTTTGTAATCAGGATATTAGACTGACTATAAAATATCAACTCAATGATTAACATATGGTGGAGATAATTTAAAATGCTAAAAAAAGAAATGAAAAATTTTGATGAAATGAAAGAAAAAATAATCCTATGCTTATTATGTTTTGGGAAAGACCATGCCATTGAAGCAAAAATATCCGAAGGTCTAAGTTCTGCTGTTATAGAAAGAGGATACCACCCTATTAATGGAGTCGTTCCAATAGATCCAAGAAGCGAAGTAAAACGACTCATAGATATGTTTGGAGATAAAATTGCTGGAATTGCAATCCAGCCATATCGTCCCAATAGAGAACTTGCTGAGCTTTTGTTAACAACACCCGTAAAAAACATTCCACATATTATCATCGGACACTATTACTATCATCTTCAAATCAACGCCTGCGTAGTCGATAATTATGGAGGAATGTATGCCGCAACTAAGCATTTAATAAATTGTGGTCGCAAACAATTTGCTTTTTTAGGTGAAATCAGTTTAAGCAGTACAGAACACGAAAGATTTTTAGGATTCTCAGATGCCTGTTTGCATAACGGAATTAGAGTGAAACCCGAGTTTATAATAAACAAATATTTCGAAACAGATTTGCGAAATTCTCTTAAAGCAATTTTTAGTTCAAAGGAACCTCCTGATGCATTAGTCTGTTTATATGATGGATTAGCAACACGAGTATTGCGAGTCTTAAAAGATCTCAAAATCTCTATACCTGCACAAGCAGCTGTAATCAGCTTCGGTGATGATGAAGATGTGGCAGAAAAATGTGATCCCCCTCTCTCAACCGCTCATCACCCAGCTAAAGAAATGGGTGCAGTCGCTGCTCACCAATTAATTAATCAAATTGAAGGAAAGATTTCCGCTACACCTTCTGTGTTTGTTTTACCTGTGGGTTTACATATTCGTGAAAGTAGCGGTACACTATCTGATCTTCTACTCAATGGTAAAGAATTCTGGAAAGTTCCTTTCTCCGATTTTTCTGGAGTGAAAATAACTCTTGAAGAAGCCGTCAAATAATTTTTTCTAAATCTTTAAAGCATCTTTTATCATCAAGCCCAATGTATTATCTTCTCACAATTTATATAATAGAAATGTATCATTTTGCAGCCTCTGAAATATTTAATTTACACACCACTATCCCCTCTCAAGAGGGGAATTTTAAAAATGTTTCGTGCCTTTTTGTGTGATTTTGTGGCTTAGCTACTCAGTATTTAAGAGGTCCCTATTTCGGATTCGTAGTTCCCCCAAAATAGAAAATGCCGGCGGTCGGACTTGAACCGACACGGACCAAAGCCCGCTGGATTTTGAGTCCCAGAATGGTATATTGATATTATTAGACTTATGAGCTGATAATATTTGAGTTAAATCACTTACGACACGCTGACATATCACTTAGGTTACACATAGGTATCACTTAGACGACAAATAATTTTGAACTTTTTTGAATATAGAAGTTTCTTCAAAACTTAAACTCTTCTGATATGTTCAAAATTGAATTACAATTTTTATTGTTTTTAGCTCAGAAAATTAGGAACAAAAAATACATAATTTTTAAACCAATTTTTTACTAATATCCTTTAGGTTAGCTTTAAGAGGGAATTTGAGGAGTGTTGCTAACAGGATTTGAATCTATGTTTCCGCCGTGAGAAGCCGTGTCCCGAACCAGACTCGACGATAGCGACATAATAAAAACTACATTCCAATGAAGCCATAATAAAAATAGCTAGGGAGGAAGGACTCGAATCTTCGGCCTTCTGATTCAGAGTCATTTTTCGGGCGTTGATACTATCAGTATAA
>Ga0315277_10013518_pt1 | contig 10168 bp, 10 predicted proteins | sample YL17G05_15_MG_FD_203695 | JGI IMG/M metagenome (GOLD analysis project Ga0315277, IMG submission 203695) | Sediment microbial communities from Yellowstone Lake, YNP, Wyoming, USA - YL17G05_15 | ecosystem: Environmental > Aquatic > Freshwater > Lake > Sediment | place: USA: Wyoming | collected...
CTACCCTTAAGAGTAATCCCGAACCTTTTGCCTGTACCCATCCTAAAAATAGCATTGAGGAAAAATGGGACAAGGAAACAGTTAAACGACTCTGGCCTTTTCCCAACGAAGTCCAGGAAAGACCGTCTTTTTACAAGGAGCCGATAAATTATTGGGGATACAAATGGGGGAAAATAGCGAGCAGAAGGATCAAAACCGACCATGAGAATCAGTGGATTCAGTTTTGGAAAAAACTTGATAGAGCTTGATTATCCCGTTGTGGAATCTATTACCTCCGTATTACCCCTGGTGGACGAGTTTATATTTAATCTGGGGGATTCAAGAGATGCCACAACTGAGCTGGTGACTTCCATTCAGAATGATAAATTAAGGTTTATCCACTCCGTTTGGGATGACTCGATGAGAGAAGACGGTTTAGTCTTCTCCCATCAGGCCAAATTAGCCTTCCAACAGTGCACGGGAGATTGGGCCATCTTTGTCAATGCCGATGAAGTCATCCATGAAAAAGATTACGACTGCATAAAAAATGCCCTAAAAAAATCGCATGACCGGCGAGAAATCATGGGTCTTATGTTCCGGTTCTACCATTTCGACGGAGATTACTGGTCCATTAATCCCTGGAGGTATCACAAAGAGATTCGAATTGTTCGGAATGATGGACGGGTGGAACCTTGTGGAGATATGAGCGGCTTCCGCTGTGTTCGGGATAAAATTTATCTGAAAAGTGGCCCCCCGGATCGATGGACTTTCTCCGGAGCACACATCTATCATTACGGTTGGGTGAGGAAAAATCCCCAAATTATGCTGGAGAGGAATAAACGTCTGGAATATTACTATCATAACGATTCCTACATTCAAGAGAATTATGGGGGAAAGGAAGAATTCGATTATGAATATTACGAAGCCCTGAAAGAATTTTGGGGTGAGCATCCAGCGGTCATGAAAGAACGCGTCTCCAAGGCTGTCCGGCTCAGGGAGAGAAGAAATCGCTGGCTCAACCCCCGCTTCTATAAGGAGGTCTTTACTCATGGCTTCAAGGGATAAGATCTCCTTCGTTATGGTAACGTTCAACGAGGAAAGAAACATCGAGGAATGTCTGGAGACGGCCAAATGGGCAGATGAGATCATCGTGGTGGATTCTTTTAGTACAGATCGGACATTGGAAATCTGTAAAAGATACACTCAGCGGATATATCAACGGCCCTGGCCAGGGTTCGGGAAACAAAAGAATTTTGCCATCGAACAAGCCTCCATAGATTGGACATTTATTTTGGACGCCGATGAACGCGTCCCCGAAGAGCTCAGGAGAGAAATCGAGGGAATTCTGCATTTGGCTGAAAAGGAGTTTGCTGCGTATCGGGTACCTCGAAAGAACTACTTTTATGGTCACTGGTTAAAATGGGGGGGGCAGTATCCTGACTGGCAGATACGTCTTTTTAAGAAAGGAGCCGGGTTACTGGACGATTTTGAGCCCCACAATAGCTTTATTTTTGCGGGCAAACTCGGGACTCTGGAGAACCCATTGATCCATTACACCGAACGTAACATCAGCGATCATTTTCCAAAACTTAATAGGTTTACTGACTTGGCAGCTGAGTATCGGGTGCAGACATGTAATAAAGTGCATTGGTACGACTTGGCCTTTAGACCATTGGTGACTTTCTTTCAAGTCTATCTTCGAAAACAGGGTTTTCGGGATGGGATTCCCGGGTTTATCCAAGCCGTATTTAAGAGTTTATATACCTTCGTAAAATATGCGAAGGTCTGGGAGATTCATCAACGAAGAGCGGTTGGGGAAAATGCGCATAGGAATTGATGCGACTCCTATTTTTTTGCGCAAAGGGGGAATCGGGTTCTATACTCATAATCTTTTAGAATACCTTACCCGAATCGATACGCGGAATGAATATATCTTATTTCGGACAACCCAGAGTCAACCTGAAGCACCCATTCCCTTTATCACTCGTCCCAATGTGAGAGTAATTTATGCACCTAAATTATTGCAAAAACGGCGATCCTATCAGGAACGGATAGACCTCTATCATGGAACCAATTTCCGCTTGCGGGGAAGGGGACGCAATGGAAATATGGTGACCATTCACGACTTGGCTTTTAAGCATTATCCCCACTTTCTCAAAAGAAAATTCGGGCAATCTTTGTCTTTCTGGAAAACAAAGCGAGACGTGCACCGGGCAGATCGGGTAATCGCCGTTTCTCAGCACACCGCCAAGGATGTTGTTGAGTTTTTTAAAATTGATAAAGAGAGAGTTAGGGTGGTTTATCACGGAGTGGAGGACCATTTTCGTCCAGATGTACCCGCGGAATCGATCTTAGAAATAAAAAAAAATTACCGGATTTTAACCCCGAAATATATCTTATGGGTGGGGACCTTAGAGCCCAGGAAAAATCTTCCAACCTTGATCAAGGCGTACAGTGAGTTAAAAAGCATCCATTCGGAATACACCCTGGTTTTGGGTGGGGGACCGGGCTGGCAGTATCAAGACATTTTGAATTTGACTCTTTCTCTTGGAAATAGGATTCAAATTACGGGCTATCTTCCCCAGGAGGATCTCATTCCTCTTTATGCCGGGGCCGCTCTATTTGTTTATCCTTCGCTTTATGAAGGTTTCGGCATGCCGCTATTGGAAGCCATGGCCTCTGGAGTTCCTATCGTTGCTTCGCGTACCTCCTCCATACCGGAAGTGGTTGGGGAGGCCGGTGTTTTGGTCGATCCTTTAAGCATCTCCGATGTGAGTGAGGCCATCCTGAAATTACTGGACAATAGTTCCCTCAGGTCATCTTACAGGGAAAAAGGGATTCAAAGGGCTAAGCAATTTACCTGGGAGCGAGCCGCCCAAGAGACCTTGAAAATCTACCAAGAAATTATCAATGGTGTATGAAACAATTATGTTGAAGGTATTAATCATTAAGCTCCGCTACATTGGGGATACTTTGACGCTGCTCCCGGTTGTCAAAGGCATTAAAAAAGATTGGCCAGATTCCCGGGTGACGGTGATGATCTACAAGGGCACAGAGGGAATCCTTGCGTATCAAAAAGAAATCGATGAAATGATCCTCATTGACCGGGGAGAGATTAAGCAACGAGCCCTTTTAAAAAGGCTGAGACATAATCTGAAGACTTGGAAAGATGTCCATAAAATGAAATTTGACTGGGTCATTGATCTTACCTCTTCTGACCGGAGCGCTTTTATATCCTTGGCCACGCGGGCTCCCAAACGAATCGGAGCGCCCCTGGGAAATCTTCTGGAACGGTTTGCTTACCACGAATTGATGGGTGGCGATCCTAAAAAGACACACATCATCGACTACCAATTGGGCAGCTTAAAAATGCTCGGATCCCCAACCCAAGAACCGGACATGACCCTATTCGTTCCGGAAGAGATAGAAAAAAGGATTCACGACCAGTGGACCTCGGTCATCAATGCTAAGCCACTGGTCATTATCCATCCCGGGGCCAGAAACCGTCTTCGCCAATGGAGAGATGAACGGTTTGCCCAGATAGCGGATCGGCTAAAAACCGACTATCATGCCCATATTGTCCTCATTGGGGGCCCAAGTGAAGAAAACAGTATAAACCAAGTAGAAACCAAGATGGCCCAGAAACCAGAAGCCAAAACAACCGCCCTTCAACTGATTGAAGCAGCCGCTTTATTGAAGCAGGCCCAGCTCTTTATCGGGAACGATACGGCCACGGGTCACATTGCCGCAGGGGTGGGAACCCCCCATATCATCCTGTTCGGTCCAACCTTCCCCCACCTTTGGACACCCAGGGGGGCAAAAGGGATCTCCATATTCAAATCTCCAGAGTGCTGTGGATGTCGGCAGATCGCATGTTTGAAAGCAGAGAATCCTTGTATGGACTGGATTAGCGTGGAAGAAGTATGGCAAGCAGCGACGACATTTCTATGATCAGGCTTCCTTGGTTGGAAAACTTTATTTTCTACAACTTCCTGATCACCACCTTTGTCATTCCTATTTCAGTATCTTTGAATGAAATATTCACGGTACTTACGATCATCTCCTGGGTTATCAAATTGATTGTCCGGAGAGAAAGAATAAATGTACCTCCTTTAGGATGGTTTTTCTCGATCTTTCTCTTGGCGGCGATCCAAAGTGCGGTTGCCTCAGATTACAAGTTTGAAGCTTTGAGAGGTGTTTGGGATGTCACCCGTTATACAGTTACTTTTTTTATCGTCATCGATATCATCAAATCTCCGGACCAGGTCCAGAAGATCATTTGGACACTCATCGTATCCACTGGCATTTGGGTGATTATGGGAGTGGTCCATCAATTCCTCATATTGAAAAGGGAGTTATTTTATCTATTGAAATTCTTTGCCCTGGGAAATAAGAATGCAATTGGGCAATATCTGCAAATGATGCTTTCCATTATGGTAGGTTTATTGATTAATAAATCGCTTGACCCAAGGAGACGGATATTATTAATTACGGTCATTGTAATTTCTTCATTGGGCCTTTTTTTGAGTAGTTCAAAGACTATGTGGGTAGCCTTTATCCTTACCCTATTAATTTTCTCCTATCTTAAACGGTCCCGCAAGATCCTCATAGGAGTAGGTTGTATTGTCTTTGCATTTATGGGTACTTTTTTAGTAAATGATCAGGTGCGACATATGGGATTAAATATCCTAAAAACCATTGAGGCTCCCAGCATGCAAGAACGCTACATCGGTTGGAGGCAAAGTTACTACATGTTCATAGATAACCCGATCTTTGGGGTGGGCTCGAAATGTTTTATGGACGCCAGAGAAAAGTATAATGTACCTTCATCTTTCGGCCAGGCTCATAATTTGGTCATTCATACTGCCTGTGAAATGGGAATTGTAGGGGTCGGAAGTCTTATTTCCTGGATTGTTTTCTACATTTACTTTATTATGACCTATCGGAAGAGGGTCAAAAACCAGATATATTTAGGGCTCTGGTTTGGAGGAGTTGGCTACTTGGTTACTTTGGCGATTGGAGGAATAACCGAACCAACTATTGGTGGAGAACATTCGCAGCTGTTCATGACTTTAATTGGCTTGATGCATGTCGGCCTGGAATCTGACGGGAAAAAATCCCCAAAAAGTAGTACTCAGAAGGAGATTGTATGATCCTGGTTACGGGAGCAGCAGGGTTTATTGGATCTCACCTTGTGGAAGCACTTCTACAGCGAGGCCACGAGGTTAGGGTCTTAGATAATTTAAGCACGGGAAAGAAGGAAAATATTGCAGAAGCAACCGGCTTCCCCGTGGAAAGGTTCACCGACCCATCAGAGAATTCTCCTCCCTTCCCCTTGGGGAAGAAGGCGGAATTTCTCTTCGGGGACATCTCGGATCTAAAGATCTGCCTAAGAGCCTGCCAGGGCATTTCGTATGTGTTTCATCAGGCGGCTTTAGGGTCCGTGCAAAGATCCGTCGAGGATCCCATCACCTCTCATCAAGCGAACGCGACCGGGACCTTGAACATCCTTAAGGCGGCGAAAGAAGCTGGGGTGAAGCGGGTGATTTATGCTTCCTCCTCTTCTATCTATGGAAATATTTCTCCCAACCCAGAAGAATCAATACCTAAGAGCGAGAGCCTTCCCCCGCATCCCCAATCTCCATACGCAGCCACGAAATTATCTGGGGAAATCTATTGCCGGATATTTTCGAGCCTATTTGACCTGGAAACCGTTTCTCTGCGTTATTTCAATGTTTTCGGCCCACGACAGGATCCCTATTCTATATACTCCGCTGTGATTCCCAAGTTCATAACTGCTTTGCTCAACACCAATTCCCCCATCATTTATGGAGATGGGAACCAATCCCGGGATTTTACCTACGTGGAGAACGTCGTGCAAGCCAACTTGCTGGCCATGGACACTCCAGGAATTTCAGGCCAGGCTTTTAACATTGCCTGCGGGCAGCAGACCACAGTTAACACCCTGCTTTCCTCCCTGCAAGATATCTCCGGTCGGAAAATTCTCGCCCGGCATGCGGAGGGGCGGAAGGGAGAAGTCCGACATTCTCTGGCAGCCATCGATTTGGCCCGGGTTCACCTCGGGTATACTGTAAAAGTAGGGCTGCATGAGGGCCTTGCGGCCACCTGGAAATGGTTCCAGGAGAAGGATCTGAAAAAACAACAGACCAAATGATCGGATTCGGGCGAAGGAGCGTTATGCGGAAACGTTAGGAATATTACTCCGAATTCAAAGGACCTCCTCCCTGGCATTCTCTTAGCATTTTTGGGGGACATAGCCTTGCAGAGCAGGCAGGAGGGTCTTGTTTTTTTAGTATTTTACTCTATAAGATTCTTAAAAATTTATTAAGGCGCGAATCTGGAAATTTTTTGTTAAATTTTTTCTTCATTTGATTATTTTACATTTTACGTTTTGCATTTTTAATTTTGTAATGGAACGAGGGTCTTGATGAACATCTGTGTGGTCGGGACCGGATACGTGGGATTAGTGACGGGGGCCTGCCTGGCAGAGATTGGGCATTGCGTCATTTGCGTGGATAACGATGAACAAAAGATTCAAACGCTCAATGCGGGCAAAATGCCGATTTTTGAGCCTTATCTGGAGAAATTGGTTCATCAGAATCGGAAGCGCGGGAATCTTTCATTTTCGGGGGATCTTGGCCAGGGAGCCCGAAAATCAGAAGTAATATTCATCTGTGTGGGCACTCCACCCCTGGAAAACGGAGAGGCGGACCTCTCCCCCGTAGAAAAAGTTACGCGGGAAATCGCTGTGGCGGCGGATTCTTATAAACTGGTGGTTGAAAAAAGCACGGTTCCTGTACAGACGGGAGAGTACATATATCGCACGCTGCAGATTTACTGTCGGGAGGAAAAGGGCCGTTTTGACGTGGCCTCCAACCCCGAATTCCTCCGAGAAGGGTCGGCGGTTGCGGATTTTTTTCACCCGGACCGAATTGTGATTGGAGTGAACAACCGGCAAACGGAAGCCATCCTCCATCAAATTTACCAGCCCATTCTGGAGCGGGGCTGCAGTTGCCCGGTCCATTCATCCTGTTCCTCTTTCCCCAAGCCCTATTTCTTAGTAACCGACATCAAGAGCGCCGAACTCATCAAACATGCTTCGAATTCCTTCCTGGCCACCAAAATTTCCTTCATTAATGCCATTGCGGAAATTTGCGAAAAGGTAGGCGCAGACGTCGAAAAAGTTGCGGAGGGTATGGGCTGGGATCCCCGCATTGGAAAAGAATTTTTGAAGGCGGGATTGGGATTTGGAGGATTTTGTTTTCCTAAAGACCTCCAGGCGTTCGTGCGCATTGCCGAAAAAGTTGGATATGATTTTACCCTCATGAAAGAAGTCGAAAGAATCAACAAGGCCCGGATCGATGTGGCGGTGGAAAAATTGAGAAAAAAACTTTGGGTTTTGCGGGAAAAAACCATCGCCTTTTTGGGGTTGGCTTTCAAACCCCAAACGGATGACCTTCGATTTGCCCCGGCCATTGGACTGATTCGTCGCCTCCGGCAAGAAGGCTGCAACATCCGCGCCTTTGATCCCCAGGCGATGGAAAAAGCCGTCAGCGAAATCCCTGAAATTTTCTATGGGGCAAATCCATACGAGGTTGCTGCGGGGGCAGAAGCGTTGGTGTTAGCCACGGAATGGCCGGAATTTCTCGACCTGGATTGGGTAAAAATGCACCGGGCCATGGCCCGACCTTTTATCCTCGACGGCCGGAATTTTTTGAATCGACCCCTGCTCCTGGAGGTGGGCTTCGAATACGAAGGGATGGGAAGGTAAACATGAGAATTCTCATCACCGGTGGAGCCGGCTTTATTGGCAGCCATCTTTGTGACCGGTTCATTGCTGAGGACCATGAGGTTCTATGCCTGGATAGCTTGATCACCGGGACAACCGATAACATTGCCCAGCTGGCCGGAAAATCTCGGTTCTCCTTCATCAAGCATGATGTGACCAATTATATTTTTGTGGCCGGCCAGGTGGATGCCATCCTTCATTTTGCTTCCCCGGCCAGCCCGGTGGATTACCTCAATTTTCCCATTCAGACGTTGAAGGTGGGATCTCTGGGAACCCACAAAGCCCTGGGCTTAGCGAAAGAGAAAAATGCCCGGTTCCTTCTCGCTTCAACCTCTGAAGTTTACGGAGACCCTTTGCAGCATCCGCAAAAGGAGGAATACTGGGGAAATGTGAACCCCATCGGCCCGCGAGGAGTTTATGATGAAGCCAAGCGCTTTGCCGAGGCCATGACCATGGCGTACCACCGTTATCATAAAGTGGACACACGCATCGCCAGAATTTTTAACACGTACGGTCCGCGGATGCGATTGAACGATGGTCGGGTCGTCCCCAACTTTATCCTCCAGGCATTGCAGGGGGAAGATCTGACAGTTTACGGAGATGGTTTACAGACCCGCAGCTTCTGTTATATCGATGACCTGGTCGAAGCGATTGTTCGACTGCTTTTTTCACAGGAGACCGAGCCGGTCAATTTGGGGAACCCGGATGAATTTTCCATCCTGGATTTTGCGGATAAAGTTTTCGAGATTACCGGAAGCCGATCCAGGATTATTTATCAACCCCTGCCAGCGGATGATCCCCGGGTCCGTCGTCCGGATATCACGAGGGCTCAAAAGGTTCTGAATTGGAGCCCCAGGGTTGGGTTGAAGGAAGGCATTAGAAAAACGATTCCATATTTTCAGGAAAAGCTGACTGGAAAGCTGGGTTCGCCGAGCGAGAAATAGATAAAAAATTTCGAAATCTTTCCATCTTAGGAGGAGAAATGAAGGGAGTGATTCTGGCGGGGGGGTTGGGAACACGACTCTATCCTTTGACCAAGATTACTAATAAGCATCTTTTGCCCGTGCATGATAAACCGATGATCTATTATCCTTTATGTACTTTAATCAATGCCGGGATTCGGGATATTTTAATCGTTACGGGAGGAAGCGACGCTGGAGATTTCCTCAGACTGTTAGGGAATGGGAATGAATTCGGCCTGCAGCATATCAATTACACTTACCAGGAAGGGGAGGGGGGGATCGCGGCGGCCCTGAGCCTGGCGGAGTTTTTTGCCAACCAGGAGAAGATCTGCGTAATCTTGGGCGACAACGTTATCGAGACGAATATTCTTACCGCGGTCAAGGCTTTTGAAAAACAGGAGAGGGGAGCGAAAATTTTACTTAAGGAAGTTCCCGACCCCCATCGCTTTGGGGTCGCCGAGATTGATGGGGGGAAAATTGTCCGGATCGAAGAAAAACCCAAAGCCCCCCGGTCGAAGTTTGCCGTGATTGGTATCTATCTGTATGATTCCGCGGTCTTCGATATCATCAAGACCTTAAAGCCTTCTGCCCGGGGCGAATTGGAGATTACGGACGTGAATAACGAATACATCCGTCAAAGCAATCTGACTTTTGAGATCCTGCAGGGATGGTGGACGGATGCCGGAACGTTCGAATCGCTCCTCAGGGCCAGCAATCTGGTAGCCAAATCCGGCGCGAATAAGTTATGAAAATGTCAGTACCAAGTCTTAATCGGAACCTAAAATACCGGCTATTGACAGAATGCTGACTGGGCGCATAAAATGATTTAAAAAATAACCATCGCCATACCACTGACTACTTACGACTCACGGTGCTTAAATGATTCAGGGCGTTAAGATCAAGAAACTCAAAGTGATTCCCGACGAACGCGGACGACTCATGGAAATGCTCCGAGCCGATGATGAAATCTTTATCCGGTTTGGTCAAGTCTATATGACCACGGCTTGTCCAGGAGCTGTGAAGGCCTGGCACTACCATAAAAAACAGGTGGATAATTTTGTGGTCGTTAAAGGGATGATAAAGGTTGTCCTTTACGATGGCCGGGAAGGGTCTCCCACCTACAAAGAGATTAACGAATTCTTCATGGGGGAACACAACCCCATCCTTTTGCAAATCCCAGCTTATGTCTACCATGGGTTCAAATGTATCAGCGAGAACGAAGCCATCGTGATCAATTGCCCTACAGAAGTGTACCAATATCAAGATCCCGATGAGTACCGGGTCAAGCCTCATGGGGGAGAGATTCCTTACGATTGGTCCCGCCAGGATGGGTGAGAAAATTTATTTGCCCCTCAACTTAAGGGGTTTAGAATGAAAATATTGATTACCGGTGGAGTCGGGTTTATTGGCTCGAATT
>Ga0315277_10013519_pt1 | contig 10167 bp, 8 predicted proteins | sample YL17G05_15_MG_FD_203695 | JGI IMG/M metagenome (GOLD analysis project Ga0315277, IMG submission 203695) | Sediment microbial communities from Yellowstone Lake, YNP, Wyoming, USA - YL17G05_15 | ecosystem: Environmental > Aquatic > Freshwater > Lake > Sediment | place: USA: Wyoming | collected...
GTGCGCGGTGGCGAAGAGGGTCACGGCCGCCGCCGTCTCGGCGCAGAACCCTCCGTGCGGCCGGAGCTCGGTGACGCGCATGCCCAGCGTTCTTACTATCCTCCACCCGCCCATCAGCGTGCCCGTTGCGATGGAGGCATGGGCAGCGAGGATCACCCAGATGGGCACGTAGAAGGTATCCCCCAGGTAGCCGGTGGAAAACAGCAGCACGGAGATGATCCCCATCGTTTTCTGGGCATCGTTGGTGCCGTGGCCCAAGCTGAAGGCAGCGGCCGAGACCAACTGGAGGCGCCCGAACACGCGTCCCACCGTGCGAGGGGCCATCCCGCGTATCAGCCACAGCACGCCAACCATGAGGGGCGCCGCCACAGAGAAGCCGATGAGCGGAGCCAGGCCCATGAAGATGGCTACCTTCCTTACGCCGCCGATGACGATGGTGTCCGGGCCACCGTACGCGAGCCCCGCTCCCACCAGCCCGCCGACGAGGGCGTGAGAAGAGCTAACGGGTAGCCCCAGGTAGATGGTCAGGGTATTCCAGACGATGGCGCCGACGAGGGCGGCGAAGATCACATGTTCGTTGACGATATCGGTATGGATAATGCCCGTGCCGATGGTGTTGGCGACGTAGACACCGAAGAAGAAGGCCGCCACGAAGTTGAAGAAGGCTGCCCAGGCCACCGCCTGTAGCGGGGTGAGGACCCTCGTGGAGACAACGGTGGCAATCGAGTTGGCGGCATCGTGCATGCCGTTCAGGAAATCGAAGAGAAGGGCAACACCGACGAGGAAGATTATGCCTGCAAGCTTAGTGTCCACCCGGCCAGGCGCCTCGCTGCACAATGACAAGGGGCCGGCGAGACCCCTTGCGCTCCAGGCTTGAGAAAGGTCGCGAATGATCAGGCATGCCGGAGGACTATCCCTTCCAGCAGGTTGGCGACGTCCTCACAGCGGTCCGTGGCCGCCTCCAACTGGCGGTAGATGTCACGCCACTTGATGATCTCTGCTGGGGAGATCTCGCTGTGGAAGAGCTCGGCCATCGCCCTGCGGAAGAGGTCATCGGCGACGTTCTCCAGACGGTTAAGCTCCACGCAATAGGGGAGGATGTCCCGCAGGCGACGGTGTTCAGGCAGGCGCGATATCGCCTCTTCCACCTTGACGGTCATCAGACGCACAATGTCCGCCATCTCCGCGCTGAAGGTCGTCGGGCCCGACACCTCGTAGATCTTCATGGCCGCGGTCGCCTCCTCGATATGGTCCATCACGTCGTCCAGGCGGTCGGCCAGCCGGGCGATGTCCTCCCGTTCGATAGGAGTCACGAAGGTCTTGTGCAGGCGTGCCATGATCTCGTGGGTAATGGCGTCCCCTTTGTGCTCCAGCTCACGGATGTGGGCTGTCTTCATCTCAACGTTCTGGTAGTGCTCCATGAGGTCCAACAGAGCGTCACCGGTCTCGACGAGATTCTTGGCGCTGTCATGGAGCAGGTCGAAGAAATGATAGTTTCTGGGAATAAGCGAAAAGCGCACCGGCCTCCCCCTAAAAGAGGTGATAGCGCCCGCAAGGCGCTATCGCCCGTCCTTTTTCTGATGCCATCTCAGAACCTGGCCGCATGCGAAAAGGCACAGAAGCCTTTACCAATAGTCCTCACTGCCCAATGTAGCATCGCGTCCTCTCGGGGTCAACCACTGTGGTGGATTGTGGCCCCGGGGCCGGTATTCGGGCTGGCTCTCTTCCCTTTCCGTGGAGATGACACTTGACGGTCGGCCTTTCGCGACCTAGAGTCAGCGGCAGGGACGAGGCGTCGCACGTGACGCGGTCCTGACGCCCATTGGAGTGTCCCGGCAGGAGCCGGTATTCTCGTTAGGAGGGGTGGTATGCGACGTTCCAGGTGGCTCCTTGTACTGGCATTTGTCGTTATCTCTTCGCTGCTGGCATGGGCCTGTGGAGGTGGGGGAGAGGAGAAGCCCAGTGGGCCGACAGCCCCGGCTGCTACAAGTCCGGCTGGAGAGACGCCCGAGGCTGGGGAGACTCCTACGGTCGAGAAGACTCCCGAGGCCGCGGAGGGGGGTGGCGAGTTCAGTGGCCTGGCAGAAGAGTTCGGCAAGTCGACTTTCAAGGTGACGTATGAGCTCAGCGGCGCCGGGGCCGGCGTCACCGAGGGGTCGATGACCTGGTACAAGAAGGGCGACAACCTGAGAATGGACATGTCGGGCGAGTTCGAGGGCGAGCAGACGAGCGCTATCTTCATCATGCGTTCCGACAAGTCCTACTTCTGCACCAATGCTGCTGGGATGGGCGAAGGCGGCTTCTGCTTCGAGACGCCTGGTACTGAGGGCGAGGGGATAGGTCAGATCGCTACCGAGCTAGAGAACACCCTGGCCGACCCCAACGTCGACATCGTGTCGACCAGCACCCGCAAGATAGCGGGCGAGGATGCCAAGTGCTACACGGTCCAATCGCCTGACATTGAGGGCGAGTCTGAGGTCTGCATGAGCGGTGAGGGTGTGCCCCTCTACTCGAAGTCGACGGTGGAGGGCGGGGAAGTGATCATGGAAGCCACTGACTTCAGCCGCGATGTCTCCGACGGCGACTTCGAGCCGCCCTACCCCATCAGCGAAGACATGCCCAGCCTCCCGGAAGGCCAATAACAGGCATCGCCAGAGAGGAAACAAGATTGGGCCGGTGCGCGAGCTCAGGGGCTCGCGCACCGGCCTCTTGTTCTGCCCTGGCCGGGTCCGGCGTCGTAAGGCTAGGGGATCAGGGACTGCACTGTGTTGTTGGCCGGGTTGCCGTCTGTGATGCCCACCAGCTCCAGCACCGCTCGCAGGGAAAGGCCGCGCACGGCAGACGGACCGGGAGCCAGCGTAGTGGTGCCTTGAGGCTCGATGTTGAACTGGTGGATGGTGACGGAGAGCGGGCTGCTGGAGTCCAAGCGGTAGACCGAGAGACGCGCCGTGACCTGGCGGGCCGGCACCGGCGAGTTGTTCTGCACGCTCACCGAGAGGTGTTCGTCGGCGCCCACGGCGGCCAGCCCCGTCAGCGCCAGGTCCAGCGGTATGTCGGGCTCCAGTTGCCGAGTCAGGCTGTTGTTGGCCTCGTTCCCCTCCACGATGAGGTTCCTTGGGTCCACGACGGCGGTCGCCGATTTCGGCCCATATATGAACTCCTGAGCGAGGAGGAGGGTGAAGTTGCCGCCGGCGCCCAGGCTCTGCGAGAGCGTGCTGGAGCCCACCAGCCCGCCGTCCAGCATCAGTTCGACGGTAGTGCCGCCTGGAACCGCCCCTTCGCCCACGTTCCCAATGACCGTCGACACCCGATCGCCGGAGACCGTGAGGTTCAGGACCACGAGGTCCGGCAGCATCGGGCGGGGCGATTCCTGTGGGGCAGGGCCGGGCGGGCCGGCAGGGCCGGGAGGCTCGATCTCCGCAGTGGGGGTCGCCGGAGGCGCAGGCACCGTAGGAGTCAACGTGGGCCTGGGGCCAGCGCCTATCGTGGTCGGGGGCGGTGGCCTGGGCGTCTGAGGCTCAGCCGTGGGCGTCACGGTGGCTGAGGCAAGAGCGGCCGTCGGGCTCGACACCACGGCCGACCTCTCAGACTTCGCTTCGCCCCCTCCCAGGAAAGCCGCCGCGATGACGGCGATACCGGCGACGGCTAGCAGCGCCAGCGCCGACACAGCAACGATAAGCCTGCGTGGTGTCATCGTGCGCTCACTCTAGGGCCTGGCCCCTGACCTGCTGCCGACGTAATCCTTTTGCGGCCAGACATCCTTGCCTCTGAGCTAATGCCGACAGCCTGGGCGGGTTGATCATCCCGCCCTGTAGAGTATCGGCACGGCGAGGCCATGTCTTCGGCGCCGCGCCTCAAGCGTGCTGTTCTGTTTGGAGGGCTGCGAGCTCAAACGGCCCCAAGCCGGGCCCTTTGAGGGGAGCGAGTGTAGAGGCTTGACCCTGGGGCCGGGATGTCCCATGTTTGAGGCGTGACGTCTGAACGTCTGCCGCTGCGAGACCAGGTGGCTGTGGTGACGGGGGCCAGCCGGGGCATCGGCCGGGCGATAGCCGTGGAATTCGCTCGGGCCGGAGCCGACGTGGTGGTCACTGCCCGCACCACGGAGTCCGCCTCCTCCAAGCTCCCCGGCACCATCGAGGAGACGGCGCGCCAGGCGCAGGCCCTGGGCCGGCGGGCGCTCGCGATCCCCACCGACGTGACCGACGAGGCGCAGGTGGATGAGATGGCCCGCCGCACCCTGGAGGAGTTCGGGCGCGTCGATATCCTGGTCAACAACGCCGGCATCAGCTTCCCCGCCCCCTTCCACCAGACCCCGCGCAAGCGTTGGGACCTGGTGCTGAACGTGAACCTGAGGGGGCCCGTGCTGTGCACCCAGGCCTTCCTGCCCCGCATGACAGAGCAGGGGGGCGGTCGCATCATCAACATCTCCTCCTACCTGGCAGAGGTGCTGATGCCGGGGATGCTCTCCTACTCCGTGTCCAAGATCGCCCTGGAGAAGCTCACCCAGGGGCTGGCCGCCGAGCTACAGCAGTACCGCATCGCGGTGAACGCCCTGCGCATCGAGGTGAACATCGCCACCGAGGGCTGGGTGTTCCGCAACCCGGAGATCGACTTCTCGACCTGGGAGAAACCGGAGGCGGCGGCGCAGGCCGCCCTGTGGCTGGCCACCCGCGACCTCTCCTACAGCGGGAAGGTGGTCACCATCGCAGAGGTGCGGCAGGCGATGGCGGCGGGCTGAGGCGCATAGCCCGGAGAAGGCCCCTGGGAGCAAGACGCCACGCCTGCGCCTCTACCAATCCCCCCTGTGTGCTCGGGTCCACCTGGCGTGTCAACGCGCCGGTGCTTCGCGCGCCCCAGCCTGTGGCGCCTGGGTATCTTCATCTTCCAGGGCGCGATAGTAGCCAGTGAACTTGTAGATCGCATGACAGGCGCGCTCGACGTTCCTAAAGACGGGGATACCAGCGGCCATGAAGTCCTGTGTGATCTCCAGCCTGACCTTCTCGGCCTCCAGGTTCTCGGCAGGGTTGAGCATGGCGACGAGGAATGGCTTGCGACTCCCTGCGGTTTGGGAGAATCTCTTCAGGTCGTCTATCACCTTCTGCATCCAGCCGCGCCCGGCGAAGCGCCGCATGAATGGGTGCATCATCATCATGATGATGTCGATTACCGGGTCCTCGGCTACGATCTCCAGTACACGCAGGAAGTCTTCGGGTCCTCTGACCTGCATGCCCACGTCCAGGGGGTTGCGAACGCTGGTGCCAGCGACCCGGATGAAGGTGCGGAGCTTCCTCTGAATGTCCTCGGAGATGTCGGGAACCTCGAGGCCGGCCCGAGCGCAGACGTCAGTGCCAGTTACGCTCGTCCCGCCGGCGGCCCCCATGATAGCGACGCCGCGGCCGGTGCAGGGCGGCAGGTGCACAAGGGCCAGGAGGACGTCTATCATCTCCTCTATCGAGTTCACCTGAATCGCCCCCGACTGAGCGAAGAAGGCGTTCCAGATGGCCTCCTGTCCAGCGAGAGCGCCCGTGTGAGAGGCCGCCGCCTTGGCGCCCGCCGCGGTGAAGCCTCCCTTGCAGACGATGATGGGCTTCCGGGGCGAGATCCGCTTCACCATGCGCAGCAGCTTCGCTCCGTCCTGGACCCCCTCCAGGTACATCGCGATGTATTTGGTGTCCGGGTCTCTCTCCAGGTACTCCAGGTAGTCGGTGGAGTCCAGGACATACCCGTTGCCGAATGAGATGACCTTGCTCATGAGCAGGCCGTAGTCTGGCGCGAGGTGGCTGAACTCGCCTCCGAGCGCCCCGCTTTGCGTGATGAAGGCGATGGACCCGACCTCGGTGGGCAGCTCGCCCCAGGGTGATATGCGGCCCCGTGGCGAGTAGATGCCCATGCAGTTCGGGCCGATGATGTTGAGCTTGCCGCGGCGCGCCACCACACGCAGCCGCTCGGCGAGGCTGGCTCCTTCCTCCTCGCCGGTCTCGGCGAAGCCCGCCGTAAACATGTGAATGTTCCGAGCGCCCTTGGCGATGCACTCTTCGAGCGCCTGCTCGGCACGCTGGACCCCTACCGCCACGATCACCAGGTCGGGGACCTCCGGCACAGCCGCGAGCGAGGGATAGCACTTCAGCCCCATGATCTCCCCAGCGCTGTGATTGATGGGGTATATTGTCCCCTCGTATTTCATCTCCTGCATGCCGCGAATGAACTGGTTCCCCCCCCGGCGCTCCCCCTTGGTGGAGGCCCCAAGTACAGCGACGGAGCGCGGGTTGAAGGCCACCTCAAGTCCTGGGTCCCATGCCATTCGTCGTCCGTACTCCTTCCTGCGGGTGGTGCTGGTCTAGCGCCTGCGGAACGCCGGCGTGCTCATGATACCGCCGCGGGGCTAGAAGAACACGGTCCTGTCGCTTTCCACTACCCAGTTCACCAGATCGACCATGGAGCCGATCTCCACGCCCTCCATGACTTGCTCTGGCTGGAGGCCTCGCTCCATGCAGCAGACGCGGCAGGCCTTAACCGTGAGCCCTTCCTGCCTCGCCACTCGCAGCAGTTCCTCGCAATTGGGCATGCCGGCATCGCCCACGGGCATCTCCGGCGGCTGCTGTCCCCTCTTGGCCGCGAACACGGCATCCTCCAGGAGGAAGAGGTTCGCCTGGTGTCCTTCGTGAAGGGCCACAAGCAAGAACCTGAGCGCGGTGTACACTCGTTGGCTTCCGTAGGGCGCGTCGCCCGCGATGACTGTGATGGTCGCCATGTGCTCCTTCTCCTGACGCCTGCCGGTCTCAGGGTCGCCACTGAGGGTGTTGGAAGGGAGAACCTCCAGGGCCCCAACGCGCTATATGCTGCTCTCCCTCCCAAGCGCATGCCTATTGGCGATGCGGCGACGTCGCCTTCGCTGTGTGGGGACGCGGCGAGTCCCTCGCAGAAGGCAGGACGAGGCCAAGCTGCGCAGGGAGCGCGCCCATGGTGAGCATAAGGGCTTTGGGCGTCCTTACGCTAGAGGACCCGTGCCGGGAGGTGCCGCCGGGTTCACGACACCTCCCGAGGGAATCCGCACAGAGCTCGTGACGCTGCCCCAGGGCGCTACTGAACGACGAGGGTGCCCGTCATAACCGCGGGGTGGATGTCGCAGCGGAAGAAGTAGTCCCCAGGCTGGTCGGGAGCCGTGAAGGTGATCTCCTCCTCGCAGGGGCCTGTGCAGGTCGCCGTCTTGGCTCCGGGAATAAGCGTCGAGGCCGTCGAGTCAGTATAGGCGGCCCAGTTGTGGGGCACGCCAGTGTCGCTGTTGGTGAACTTCAACGTGACCTGGCTGCCGGCTTTCACCGTGATCGTGTCCTTGTCGAACTTCATGCGGGGCACGGCGGCGATCTCGACGGTCTCGGCGGCGGGCGCCGTCGTGGCCATTGGGGCGGGAGTGCTGGTGGGTGCGGCCGTCGCCCCCGCCGTCGGGGAAGCGGTCTTCTGAGGCGTCGGCGAGGCGGCGGGCCGCGTTGGGGTGGCGGCGGCAGCCGGTCGAGTCGATGTGGCAGCCGTCTTGGTCCCCCCGCCGCCGCAGGCGACGGCCACCAGGGCCAGGGGAGCGATGGCAAGGAAAGTGAATGCGAGAAGCCTCCTGCTTCGCATCGGTGACCTCCTTCTGGGCGTTTTGCCCATATCTTGTGCTAAATACTCTACGTACAGAATATCACAGTGGTTTCATCGAGGCCAACTGCACAGGCGGAGTGGGTCGTGGGAAGCGGCTCACAGGGGCTGGCGGCTGGCTATGCTAGCCTCCTTGGCGCGGTGCCGAGCGGCGCGCTCAGCCCCCGGGGATCACTGCCGGCATCACCAGGGTGCCCGGCCCGCTGGTGCAGATGAACACGGCGTCCAGGAACCGGAGGCTGGTCAGGTCGCTGGCCTGGGGCGCGGCGGCGACATACGCCTGAAAGGAGCCGGTAGCGTTGTCAAGACGCCAGAGAGATTCGAAGGCCGCGGCTGGCGTGATGGCCCCAGCCAGCCCGGAGGGGGCAGTGCCATCTGAAAAGGTTAGGCCCACAGCGTTGCAGCCGGTCGAGAGGTTGACCGAGATGGGGGCGCTCGCGGGGTCAGACGTGACCGTGGGCATCGCGATGGTCGCGACGGCGTCCACACAGATGAAGACGGCGTCGAGCAGGTTGAGGGAGGTGAGGTCGCTGGCCTGTGGGGCCTGGGGCATGAAGGCCTGGAAGGTGCGGGTGGCGTTATCGAGGCGCCAGACGGTGTCGAGGGCCCCAGGTGGAGAGGTGGCGGCGGCGATGGTAGCCGCGTCGGTGCCCGAGGCGAAGGTGAGGGTGGTCATGTTGCAGCCGGGGCTCAGGCCCCCGGGCGGTCTCTCCTGTAGGTTGAATTCGAGGGCTTGCTTCATGCGAATGCGGCCGCTTCCGGCCCAGTTGGGCGAATCGCGTTCCGGTAGGGGCTGGGCGGTGGACTTGATGATCGTTCGCACGTCCTCGTTGCTCAGGCCGGGGTTCCGTGAAAGCAGCAGGCCCGCGAGGCCCGAGACCAGCGGTGCCGCGAAAGATGTGCCGCTAGCTTGGGAGTAGGGCAGGCTGCTTATACATTTCCAGATTGGCCCACAGACTCTCGGGGGAACTGTGCTGGTGATGTCGACGCCTGGCGCGGCTACGTCTACCTCAGGTCCCCAATTGCTGAACGGCGCCCGTTCGTCCGACTTGTGATGATCGGAGGCGCCGACAGCGATGACTTCGGGCACGTCGGCCGGGAAGGTGACCTCCTCGATGTTGCCATTCCCGCTGGCGGCAACCAGAACGACGCCGGAGTCGTCGTGGGCGGCCTTGATGGCGTCGCGGATCGTGTCTGACTCCAGGTGGCCGCCGAAGCTCATGTTGATGACCCGCGCACCATTCTTGGCGGCGTAGAGGATCCCATGGGCGATGTCGGCGGCGGTGCCGCCGCCGGTGCAAGCGAGCACCTTGACAGGCATCAAGACGATGCCTTCGGCCGTCCCTGCCACCCCCTGTCCGTTATTGGTTGCCGCCGCTATGACGCCCGCCACGAAGGTACCGTGGCCGTCATCGTCCGTGACATCGCTGCTGGGGCCTGGCGGCCGCCCAACGCAAGCGATGTCGGCGGTCTCTGCTTCCGCGAAGTTGCAGCCGTGGACGTCGTCGACGCAGCCGTTCCCGTCGTCGTCGACCCCATTGCCCGCTATCTCAGCCTGGTTGGTCCATATCTTGGGCGCGAGGTCTGGGTGGTCGATGTCCACCCCCGTGTCAAGCACGGCCACGATCGCTGGCTGCGCACCAGGGCCCAGGTCCCAGGCAGCAGGCGCCTCGATGAGTTCGTAGTACCAGCGCTGGTTGGACCCGTATAGCGGGTCATCTGGCGTCCCGACGTCACGAAGGACATAGTTAGGCTCTGCGTATTCTACGAAAGGTAGGTTTTCGTAGACGCGGGCCGTCAGATCCACTTGCACCTCAGGCTCTAGCCTTAGGCGCACGACGCCGAGGGACTCCAGACGGCCCACTTCTTCGGCGCCGATGAGTCTGTTCGCCAGGTGTAGGACAAGGGCTCCACCCGGCCGGACCTTGACCAGGACTTCATCTGGTACCGCCGCGCCGGGCGGCCGCACGGCCTCCTGGGAGGCAAGCGCCGGCCCGCCGGGGGGATGCTCGGCAGGCGCGCCGGCGAAACCCAGCCCCAGGCCGGCAAGGGTGAGGGCTGCGACAAGGGCCCGTGTTGTGTCGTTCATCTTGTTTCGGCCGGCACCCGTGCTACGGCGCCGCCGCCAGAAGCTCGGGGAGCGCTTCCTGCATGCCGGCGTCCATCTTCTTGGCCAGGTTCTCGGTGACGAACCTGGAGCCCGGCGACCCCGGCGACCACATGATGAGCACCTGGCCGAGAACCCTGTCCCGCCGGATTGTGTAGATGTCCATGGCCACCGGCAGGAAGACCTCCTGGCTGTGGAGCGGTCTGATCTGCACCTTGACACGAACGAAGCTTGCTTCCTCTCCGATTGTTGTCAACGGCTCAATCTCTTCGATGGTGAGGGAACCCAGCTCCAGGCGCGCCGACGCGGCGAGGTCGGCCGCCATGTCTTCTTTCAGGGCGCCTGCCGAGGTGGGCGTGATGGCCTCCATCAAGGTCTTGGCGTGATGTGCCGTGTCAAAGACCCCCAACTCAAACTCGACG
>Ga0315277_10013520_pt1 | contig 10167 bp, 6 predicted proteins | sample YL17G05_15_MG_FD_203695 | JGI IMG/M metagenome (GOLD analysis project Ga0315277, IMG submission 203695) | Sediment microbial communities from Yellowstone Lake, YNP, Wyoming, USA - YL17G05_15 | ecosystem: Environmental > Aquatic > Freshwater > Lake > Sediment | place: USA: Wyoming | collected...
CATTCAGCACATCGTCGAGGCCTTTGACCCCAGTGAGTATTCGATCCATAATCAATCACACTCTGAATGTGCTTTGTCGCACACTACGAAATGCCCATTATTTACTTGAGTGGTTCGGTGAAGTGGGGCTGGTCCAATCGTTGGATCTCAATCCTTTGTATGGCGATCGCCTATCCATCTTATGGGCTTTATGACATAACACTCTGCATCGTAAAGCCTTGCCGACTGGGCTCTGTGTCTGTGCGTCCGCGGAATAGGGACCCTCGACAGCTCGATCCGACGAGCATATGCTATGATACGGCCTCCCGCCACGCCATCGCCCTCGCTATATAGTATTGTCAAGCTTCCATCGCCCCCGCTCGGTAAGATGCTTCCTCGACCTTCTTCTCAATCAGCAAATCCTTCACGACCTCAAGGACCAATCTGTAATCCAATCCCAATTCCTCGGCCATCTCATCTGGCCAAACCGCGCCAGGATGCAATTTCAGATATCGTTCCACTGCCCGACGGGCATCCTGGAGCGGGACTTCTCGCAGGTTTAGGAGTCTGCCAGCTCCCACCTTCGCGACATAGTCTTTCACGGTTAGCTTAACCAACTCCGCGACACTCCGTGCTGCTCCGGCTCGAACGAGCCGAAACACTTTGTTGTATTCTTGTTTAGTGACCACGGCTGAGAGTCTTCGCAAGGTTGCCATTGATACACTGTACGGTTCTGTTAACTCTTCGGCTCATGGCTTCTGAGTTAACTCACATGCATCGACTTTCATGATTGCCGCTTGTTGCTGGGCGAGTTCCTGTACCATCGCTTCCTTTGCAGGCGCGAATGCCCTGAACCTCGGGGCTCTCGCCAAGATATTCTTGGCTGCGTTCACATCTCGATCTACCATGAACCCACAGGATTGGCACTTCAATGTTCGGTTCTCTTCGGGTATTCGCGCCATGCGCGACCCACACATCGAACACTTCACTGATGTGCCACTCGGATTCACGTAGATGACTCTGACGCCTTCCCAACGGGCTTTGTACTCGATTTGGCGTTGGAGTTCCGCAAACGACCAACTGTTCATGCGACAGCGATAATCTCTGCCTTGCCAGTTTCCTCGCCGATACAGCTTACGTATGCCTGTCAACTTCTCCATCACGATGCCGAACTGTCTCATCTTCGCGTCGGCGACAATCTGCTTGGATGCGTGGTGGAGAATCTGTTTCACCTTCTCGCGTTGTTTGCGACCGTACTTTCCGCTGATTCGTCGTCGGACTCGGATGTCATTGCGTTTCATATGTGAACGAACTTCACGGTAGGTTGCCTTGATTCTTGTCGCGTTTGACAGATCATGTTGGACTATGTGTTCGTCCGTGTCTGCGGTTGTCAAATTGTCCAAGTTGCGGTCGATGGCAAGTAGGCCGCGAGGCTTAATCAGTTCCATGTTCTTCGCGTATGAGATGTTCAAGGTCTGGTCGGTCAATGTGATGGAGCGGACTTGAAGACTAGGTTCCGAGATTACCTGCATGGTATGCTTGTTGAGTGGGACCTGTATGGGCTGCTTCGGCTTGAATGGCAGCAGCAGGTAGCCCTCCATGATCTTGAAGCCGTAGCATGTCGCCAATCGTAGCCGACGAGCATACGGTTCTTTGGATCTTTTGTTCTTCCGTTTCGCCTTGTGATAGTTCCGCAGAATCCCCGCAGCCGCGCTTATCGCACACAACTTGTAGTAGGATATGACATCATAGCGATCGAGTTGCCTGTACGCTTTCAGCGACAAGCTCTTCAAACTGGTGGCGTTCTCCGCGAGGCCGATCTGGATGCAGTGGTTCAGCATCTGGCGGAACTGGTCCAGCAGCCACAGAGTCTCGCTTGTGGGGGTATATTGCTGCTGAACCGCCTTCATCGCAAGCATAGGCTATCGCGCACTTTGCTTTCTTTAAGGCACGAGAGGTCAGTGAAAGTGGAGTGGGTACCAGAAGAATCCATGAGCTGAAGAGTTAACAGAACTGTTTTTCTCATGTTTTTGGTGGTTTGTGAGTATGGAAGGTGATGCCTTCTTCTGTGATTCTGAACCGTGTCCAAGCGTCATTATATGGATGCCCTCTTAGCTTTTTGACTCTCAGTCGCCTCCTCTGCCGGTTGCGACCCTCGCTGAGCTGGGTCTCAATCACGCAATCTGACACCTCTTCCACTCTCGTCAGGGTTTCCTTTTCCACGGTTGTTCCGATTATTGCGCATAGGCCGCCGTTGTAGCCTTTCACCCTTGCTCCGACCGACTGAAGGAAGGTTAGGACATAGTCTGGTTTTAGTGCGGCAAATAGTGGTGTGAGTGCGTCGAAGTACACGTCTACGATACCTCCGATCTCCTCAATGGAGCGAGTGATTAGGATACCCAAGCCCGTGAGATCAGTTATTGAACCTGTGGATCTTTTTTCCTTCGAAGCTGCCCCTGAAAGCGATGAGTAAGAATCGACAAAGATGAGTCTACCCTGATTCTCATGATCGCTAGTGTCGACGCCCATCGATTTCATAGTAGCGCGCACATTGGACGGCAGCTCCACATTCGTTACGTAGATGCATCCCCGTCCAGCCTGGAGCGATTGATATGCTAGAGATTCCATCAAAATTGTCTTGCCGGAGCCGCTATTGCCCACGATCGTTGTTGTGCGGGCATCCGGTATACCACCCTTTGTTAGAATGTTAATGTAATCGAAAGGCCACCGATAGATCCTCCGACGCCTGAGTACTAAAGCGGTAGCAATTGCTGCAGCTGCTATGACCCCAACGTATGGTAGCAGGTCCTGATGGGGAATGGGCACTTGTATTGTGAGATTCGTCTGTCGAGCGAAGTCGACCGCTGTCTGATCCCGAGCGCCAAGATAGTACAGATCTAGCTTGTATTTTCCTGGAGGAATTTGAGTAAAGGTGACGAAGCCCGTCGAATTCGTCAGCCCAGAAGACACGGTCTTGAAGTCGGCAAGCAAATCGACTCGAGTTCCTGGGAGATCAAAGCCGAAGATTCTAACTCTGATGGCGAGGTCATAGGCTTCGACAAATACCGAGAGAGTAGTGTCGCCTGACACAAAGAGGACGGATTGCGACACCGTCAGGTTCTTCCAAAGGACAGTCAACTGGTAGGTTCCCACTGTCCTTGAGGAGGGTACTCGAACCATCGCAAACCCCGTCTGGTTCACTTCAGCGGCGTAGCTTGCCATTGGGTTGCTCAGGAGCAGTTGTGCCCCGTCTATAGGCCGGTAGGTGGTGTCAATAGCCCTGATGGTTGCCGTGAAGTAGGGGGCGACGTAGAAATTCTCCTCTATGTTTAACGAATTTCCTGATCTGTCGACGATTTTGAGAAGCAACCTATACGCGCTGGAAGGCAGAGTGAAACTCTCTTCAAAGGTGGCATTGTACAGGCTGACAGTCACGGTCTTCGCCAATATGTCGGCGTAGCTCACCAAGGCACCACCAGATGAGTTAACTATGTTCAGCGACACGCTCTTGAGCCTGTACAGACCCAGGGCATCAATTATTCTTACTTCGGTTCTCACACTTGCATTGTTTGAAACTGCATCTGCCTCGAAGATCTTTGAGGGTAGTCCGTTATCGGTCAGCATCGTGGCGACGACATTCGTCGGATTCACAATGGGAAGTGTGATTTGGGTTGGTGTTGCCTGACTATCATAGAGTAGCGAAACATTGGTGACTTTGTCCTGCGAAATTAGTTTCAAGTGGAGAAGGATCGTGGAACCAGCTGTCAGTGTGAGATTATTGATCGCGACGAGGTAGTTGAAGTCGCGCGGTAATGTATTCATGATTACTGTGTCGTTGAAGATTGGGTGTGTGAGTATGCTTGTCCCGTTGGGTAATGTTGCGGAGATGTAAACGGCAAGAAATCCTATTAGGCGGAAATCTGACTTCGCCCAGAGCCTGATCGTGGTAGTTCCGTCTATCGTTACGTTGTTTCCAAGAGGCGGATCAAGGGAGAAAGCTACCTCTCCTTCTTGTAATCGTGCGACTTGCTGTGGTCCCCATTCTTGAAGGGCGTTCAGGATCGACCGATTTCCCGGTTTGCCTTCTGGGTGAGCATGCGCATAGAGAGTCACGAACGTTGCCTGATCTGGCGAAGCGGATACGGTGAAACTAGGTTGCTGAGCCAGCAGCGCTGCAATGAGGATAAGAACAACGAATGCTTTCCGCAACATCTGCCTCGCCTACTTCAGCAAACTTAAACGCGGGCTGTGAGCCTTCGGGCTATTCGCCTAATAGTTTTGCCGCTCCGTGAGTGGGAACCGTATCTACACTACCTACACATAGCTTTCCATTGTGCATCTGAGAGTCTACCGAAATGGATGGGCCGCACGATTCACGCTACGGCTTTGGTCTTGTTGATAATGAAATCTGAGTGAGCACTCCCGACTTCGGCCATGCTTCATGGTTGAAGGCACAGTAATCTTTGCAAACAGAGAAGCGAGCTTAGTCAAGTCGCTTGCATGATCGTTAGGTGTGAGAGAGATAGATCAGGGTTACGATACCACTGCATTACCTGTCGCCGGGATCTGACCGAGGCGGAGATCGGCGACAGTTTCTACGAACTGGTGCACCAGGCTGGAACAGACGTGAAAGTGAGGAAGTTCCGCGGTCATGAGCGCCATGTGATCTTTCGTCAGGGCCCACCCGACATGAAGGCGAGTTCTAAGTAAAGGCGTCAACCGCGACAACGAGCAGAGAGAGCTTTCGAACTCAGCCACAGGAGTACTACACGCGAGACTTCGGGTAGAATGGGCCGTGCTTGGATAAGTGATACTATCTCGCTGCGAAAATGCAGAGAGTGTTTCCTTCTGGTTTTGTTGATACAAAAAAAGGGGAGGGAGTTTCTACGTACGCTTACGCCTAACGGCGCTTGCGTCGTAGTAGGTATAGTGAAGCTGCAAGCGCGCTGAACGCTACGACTGCGAGTCCGCTGAATTCTGGGATGGGTATGTTGCTACGTTCCAGTGTGTACGTATTACCAGTTGTCGACTGGCCTGAACTGATGGTGATTGGCACCTTAACTACCGTGTAGCCCTGTCCATCTGGGGACCAAGCTATCACGGTGGCTTCGTACTGGCCTGCATCTAGGTACACACCGTAGAAGGCGTCCCAGGAGTAACCTGACGCGAACGTCAAGTTGCCCGTTGCGGACGTGAAGACAACGTTCGCCCAGGACACGGTCCTGAGTTCGTCGCTCCATGTGAAGCCGTAGATGTTACCACTGACGAAGCCTCGTTTGTCAAGCTCATAGACGACGCTCACCTCACTGCCTAGGTGGCCGTTCGGTATCTCCCAGACCATACGTTGTGCGTATGGGCCGAGGCCGTTGGCTGCTAGGAAGTTACCCGTGAAGCCGAACACGTCAGGGCTTGCTCCGGGTATTGTGTGGAAGCTGTCGCCCTCCAGCAATCCCTCAACCGGTGGATACCAGTTTCGCAGATCTGCCGAAGGTGTGGCGTAGTCGAATGGTGGTGTGAAGTCACCGCTGAATGATGGTGCTGGATACTCATTCCAAGTGTCAACCTCAGCATAATACTTGCCAGAGTAACTGACAGGTACCCCTTCAGGGATAGTTGAGGATGAGCCTGGAATACCGTACCACAGTAGGCCGGCGCGTATGCCGTCTAGCGTCCTGCCGGTGAGCACTCCGGAGTAGTATCCGTTGAGTGGGTCATCGACAAAGTCGTAGTACCCTGCTGTGAATACTCGCACCTGCTTTGTTCCAGCAGGTATCCAAGACTTGTATTGAGCCGTTGTTATTGCGTTCTGTGATGTGAAAGTGCTGAAATCTGGAATGCCATCCTTGTTTACGTCACTGTCGAATCCTTGCCAAGCATCGCCTGTGCCGTGGTAATTGCCGTACCATATGAAGCCATCAGCATTGTCTGTACCACCGCTCACGCTCGTAAGCCCGTTTGACTGCGAGGGTGATGCGCTGTACACGTCTACGTAGTAGGTTCCGATTCCGGCAATTGGGTCTCGTGCGAATTGTGCTCCTCGGCCGATGCCGAGAACGTTAGAGGTGTCATATTGGAAGTCGTCAGGACCTTGGGTGCTCTGTGTCGCGACCAAGCGGCCTTGGTCGTCGAAGATGCGTACTCGCATTGACATGTTGAATTCTGTCGGTGAGTAGATGCCCTCCTTCTTGAAGGGTATGTTCATGGTTATGTTCACGCCCTGGAGCAAGTTCAGCTTAATGTCAGCGAACCCACCCTTCATGACGTAAACACTGTACTGCTTGTGCTGCAAGTAGCCGTAGGTGAAGCCGTAGAAGCTGTAGGTTCCAGTTTCGAAGGCGTTGTTGGCGACGAAGTTGGTTGAGGCACCGCGTCTGTAATTGCTCGGGAAGCTTAGGAAGCCATCGTATGGCAACCATGTGCTTGGAGCTCCCCAAGGTGCGTAGAACGCGATGTTATCATTGACGGTGAGATAGTCTGCCGGCCAGTCATAGAGCGTTCCTGTTGATCCAGCGGAGTTGGTGTTGCCGAACTTCTGGCCGTCCCACTCGACGATGTGGCAGTGGTCTGCGAATGGATCAGTGTGACCTGAAACACCCAGGTTGCATCTGCCAGTGATGTCGCCTGCTACGGATCCAACGGTTGGATCATAGGCAGGTTGGTATCTGGTGCCGACGTGTGAGAAGCTTTGGCCCTTGTCATTGTATATGTATGCCCTTATTCTTGATGATGGAAACTCCCATGGTCTTTGGACTCGTGGGTGTTCCCAGTCAATGCTGTAGATTGTAATGTTGAATCGGGCGCCTCGGTACATGTGGTTGCTGATCAACGCTGGGCTTCCGCTCAACGTGACCGAGACAGACTCGAAAGTCTGTTGCAAGTAACCACGCATATACACGCGAACCACGTACGTGCCTGATGGTAGGCCGTAATCGCGGTAGCCTTGGTACCTGTACAATGAATACTTCATGCCATGCGGCAAACCTCCAGTGCCGGGTGGACCTGGCTGGTAACATGGATAGTCACCATCGAACGGCCCTAACAGCCCAGCTGTGGTGGTAGTGCAGTCTATCCCAGTGAGTCCACTGAGGAAGAATGCGTTGGGGTCGGGTCCCATCATGCCGAACCCGTTGATCTGAATTGTCGCTGAGGTTTGGTTCTGGAAGACGAAGGTGAAGTTCTCGCCCATGAGGTTGCCGTTCGAATCGCGGACTTCCGCGACTAGGTAACGGTTACCTCGCGAGTCACCGCCAGCTGTGTTACCTGTACACCCTTCGATTGGGCATTCTGTTAATGTTCCTGGTTGGTCGTGGAAGTGGATTGTCTTGTTGATGACGCTGCTTACTCGCAGGTCCATTGGTAGGAACACATCACCAGCCCACTCATTCTGCGAAACCTCGAAGGAGGCTTCGTCGAGTGTCACTCCGTCTTGCAAGGTCTGAACGTAACCGTTCAGGTATGCACGAACGAAGTAGCGTCCTGGAGTCAAACCGTTGATCCAGGTTGCGTAGGGCTGTGGAATGTGTCCGTCGATGTCGGTTGGAGCACCGAATACTCCTTTGACACCGAATTTGTAGATGAAGCTGTTCGAGCCTCCGCCGTTAGTGAACACTCCAGCTCGATCAACCCACCAGTACTGTGCAGGACCAACTCCGTCTGGCTTACCGCACAGATCGAAGTTGTTGCCGCACGTTACGTCTGGATGACTTTGGTAGAGTGGTGCATTAATGGGTGGAGACGGGAAGAACTGGTTGTAGTAGCTTAGCAAGAACGGTGCACCTGCAGTTGTCGTATCCCATGGATACGCAACAGGCAACGGTTGGGGTGTAGTGTAACCTAGACCCCAGTCGTACGCCATGTAAGGTGCATGCGTCTTGTTCCATGGAGACGAAACGACGACGTTGCTGTCAGCGTAATCATTCGAACTGTAGAGAACCACTGAAACTGGGCGTGGGTTCACTGGCCATGGTTCCTCACCAAACAAGTGTTTGCTGAAGATTTGGCCGTGGACTACTGGACCCGGATTCAAGTAGCCGTCTAGGTGGAATGATTGACCTGGTAGGATAACAACGTTCTCCGCGATCATGGTTCTCGGGTAACCCGCAGCTTGAGCGTAGATGGTGTACACACCTGGTGCGACGCCTTCCACTTCATAGTGGCCAGCGGCGCTCTGGTTGAAGTACCCTCTCGCCTCTACTGCTCTTCCCGTTGACGGATGATCTGGCAGGTACGGATCAATTGCCGTACCAATCAAATCGACCATGCCTGGAAGGTTGATTGGGTTACCGTAGATTGTCTGGTTGAACGTGCCGTACCTTATGGTTCCAGTGACGATGCCTGGATCGACCTCGCCCTTAACGAGCAAGACCGGCCAGTTCTCGACCGGGAACGTAAGGAATGTTGGGAGTCCCATTGGCACCCATGCGGTTGCGCCGACACAGGTTGCGAGGATTCCGAATCCATCACATCCTGTGAATGGTGGGGCAACTGGACTGACTAATGCGGGGTTTGTCATTGTTCCCAGTACGTCAAAGGCGCCTGGGACGTCCATCTGCGGCCAGCCACCCTGCGGGTTGAAGTCCCAGAGGAACATCTTGAAGAAGTACTTACCAGCGATCTTTGGTGCTCCGACATCGTTCATTCTGATGTAGTACCATTCTTGGTAGTCGTGTTCAGGCCAGAAGTGGATGTCTCCGTAAGCGTTGAGAACCCACCATCCTGGACCGATCGGGTCATTCATGTCGGCACGGTCGAGCCATAGATCCATTGGATTGGCTCCGAAGGTCGTCTGAATGAGGCCCAAGTTGTAGGTACCGTCAGATGTTACGAGTTGTGAGAGGTCGAACTCCGGTGGAATGTAGATCGTGACGCCTGTGTAGTTCAGGTGCTCGGTTGTGAGGCCAAGGCCTAACCTGTTTGTACCGCCGCAGGCCGCGAATGGACATGTTAGGTTGAATGCGAAGATCAGTGGGCCTTTGTTCGTGTGGTCTTCAGTTGAGGTCAGGATAGCACCGAAGGGTGCGTATGCGTTGCCCTCAAGCTGATAGACACTTTGTGGTTGACCTGGAGGATTGTTACCTGGCCATGGTGATTGGTAGCCAGGTGGAGATCCGCCGGGCGTACCAGTGAAAGCCGCGAGTCCGCTGCCAGGCCAAACATATCCTGTTGGGCCTGCGAGGTGCGGATCGAAATCGTTAATGTGGTACTTGTAAGTCGGAGTGTAATCGCCCAATGTGAAGTGGGCAGATGCTGGTGTGAATATAGCGACAGAACTCAATACGAATATAGCGATCGTTAGCGCTGCAACTAATTTCTTATGCAATTTTCAATATTCTCCCTTTGTTCTTTTTTATGCACACCCATGTTCATGAGTGCACATACGAAACCCAATCCCCATGGCCATCCCTTTTAAGCCGATGACTCGGAACCTGACATATCAGAAAACCACGCAAAACACGTAGTTTTCACAAAGCAAAATGTATGGGTAGAAGTCAACCCTCCGCGCAACGAATTCCGTCCCACTATGGCGACGCTCCTCGAACATTCGAATCCGAGGACAGAATAGAATAGTCAGATGTAATCTCGACATTCACGTATCCGTATTGTGTGGGCGCAAACGACATTGGGTGCGATCACAGTAAGGCTGGCCGAACGACTTCGAAGGCGGATGAGGCGGTTGAAAAACGTGAATTGGTCGGCCGCCATAATAGACGCAATTGAACACAGAATTCGACTAGAAGAAAGAATGCCCAACCGCGACTGGGATAAAGTGAAAAAACAGACAGGGCGTCCGAGTGGGTATTCGAAGAAATGCACAAGAAAGCCCACGCCATTGAGCCCGTTTGGCTATGTTCCATATGTTTATAGGATGTAACTATGATAGTAACATCATGTCCTACGAACTTTGGACGATCTTTAGCAATTGGAAGCACGAATTCAGTACCAGTGAGTTTGCAAGAGCTTTCCTCAGCCCGCACCCCAGAAAGGTATTACACGATATGGCTAGGAAGGGGTTGTTGGAGCACTTGGGATATGGCAAGTACAGGGTCAAGACCGTGGAAGATTACGTTAGGGCCAAGAACGATGTGGAACTTGGATACGATCTTCTGAGAAGGTCGAAACTTCACTACGCCCTAACAGATGTTGATGCGGTCTTCATCTGGACTAAGGGTGGCTACAACGCGGGCCGAT
>Ga0315277_10013522_pt1 | contig 10166 bp, 9 predicted proteins | sample YL17G05_15_MG_FD_203695 | JGI IMG/M metagenome (GOLD analysis project Ga0315277, IMG submission 203695) | Sediment microbial communities from Yellowstone Lake, YNP, Wyoming, USA - YL17G05_15 | ecosystem: Environmental > Aquatic > Freshwater > Lake > Sediment | place: USA: Wyoming | collected...
ATTGTTTTATCGCCCCGCTCTATCGGGGCTTTTTCCCTGGCCGAGCTTCTCCAGGGCCTTCTCGTCCAAGGTCACAGGGTAGGTCTTCTTGAGCTCGGCGATGGTCTCCTCCAGAGCTTTCTTAACCTTTTCGGCATGGACCCTGGTCTTGACGTCGGTCCGGGCTTCCTCGTAGGTCTTGAAGCGGGCTTCCTTGCGTTCGGTCACCTGGAGAATGCAGAACGCCCCGCGGAAGGGAACCGGGTCCGAGGCCTGATTGAGCTTTAGGCTTGCGATCAGGGAATCCTGCTCCGGGAACACGCCCCGCGCAAGGAACCCCAGGTCCCCGCCAGCCTGGGCTGTCATCTGGTCTATGGACTTGGCCTTGGCCAGGTCCGCGAAAGATTTGCCTCGCTTGAGCTCAGCGGCGACCGCTTTGGCCTCAGGCTCGGTCTTCACGATGATCCGGCTGACCCGGGCCTGCTCCGGCTCCCGGAAGCTGTCCGGATTGGCTGCGAAGAAAGCCTTGATCTCATCCTCGGAGATCTGCTTGGCTTTCTCCTCCACCAGGGCCTGGTAGGCCTCCCCGGCCAGGAGGTCCGTGGTGAAGCTGGCCAGGTCCTGTTGGACCTTGGGGGAGCGATCCAGCCCCTTGGCCTTGGCCTTCTCGTAGAGCAGATCTGAGAGAAACGCCTGGTCCACGAAGCTCGCCATTTGGGTCACATTCTCCAGGGGGAGACGTATCCCCCTGGCCACCTGTAGGGCCTCCACATCCTCAAGGAGCCGTCCCAGGTCCCAGGTTCCCCCAGTGAAGCGCAGGACCACGGTCTTCTTCTCCTGGTCCGAGAGAGCAGGCGGTGCCACGGGCTGGGCCAGGGCCAGGACGGTGTCCTGGGGAGTCTTGGCGACCTTTCCGGCCAAAAGGGCCAGGGCGCTTGTGTCGATTTTAGCCTTGGCTTTGGCCTTCAGGTCCTCGATGAACTCCCGGGTCATCTGCTGGCGCTGGATGGCCATGAACTGGGTGAACTCCTGCATCAGGGCCGTCTTCACCTTCTCTAAGGGCTCCTGGGGGCGCTTTCGCCGCTCCTCGCAGCGGATGAGATGGAACCCGTAGGGGGTCTTGACGATTCCGCTCACCTGGCCGGGCTTGAGCTTGGAGGCCGCGTCCCAGAAGGCGTCGACCATCATCCCATAAGTGAAGAACCCCAATTCCCCGCCGGTTTCCGCATTGGACCGGTCCAGGGAGTGGCGCCGTGCCAGCGAGTCGAAACGGACTCCATGTTTGAGGGAATCCAGGAGGGCCCGGGCCGTATCTTCGGAGACCAGCAGGATGTGCTGGCAGCGGATCTCCTCGGACTGTTTGGCATAAAAATCCTTGAGCCCGGTCTCGCTGGGCTCGGTCTTCTTGACGATCTCTTCCTGATAGAGCTCGTTCCGAGCCAGCTCCTTGGCGATGAAGTCGAGCTGAAGCTTAACGTCCCGGGATTTGTCCAGCCCCCTCTTCTTGGCCTCCAGGGCCAGAAGGTGCTTCTGGACCAAGTCCTCCAGGGCCTTCTTCCGGTCCGCCAGGCTGTCGGCCCGGGTGGGCAGGTTGAGCCGGGGGCGATAGGCTTTTTCGAACTCCGTTAGCGTGATCGCCTGGGACCCGACCTTGGCCACGATCGGGCCTTTGGGCCCGCAGGACGTGAGGAGAGCGGAACCCAGGAACAAGACCAAACCAATGCGTTTCAGGGACATGCTGCTTTCAGGCCTCCTGCTTAGCTTAAAGGTGAACCTTTATGATATCATTTTTTCTTCGGGAAATTCAAGGGGTTTCTTATCTTAAGAGAAAAGGCCCCCAAGGGATCGGGGGCCTCCGCGGGTACAGATACTCTATCTCAACAGAACCAGCCTCTGGGTCAGGCTTTCATTTCCGGCTTTGAACCTCAGGAAGTACACCCCGGCCGGGACCTCCCCGGCGTGCCAGAAGAGGACATGGTTTCCGGCCTCTTCCCGGCCCTGAGCCAATCGTCTCAGCCGGCGCCCTGAGAAATCATAGAGGTCCAAGGTGACCTCAGTTGCCTGGGGCAATGCGAAACATATCTCCGCTCCGCCGGCCGCGGGGTTCGGGAACGCGTTGAGTGCAAAGCCCTCCCGCTCGACGGCCCCACCCCTGGGAAACTCCACTCCCGTGAAGGCCGTGTCCGGCTCAGCCAGGTCGCACAGGGCGGCCACCATGCACTTCACCACCTTGGTCCAGAAAAGGGTGTCCATCTGCCCGATGGTGTCCCCGGTGGTGTGGTAGACGTTGGAGAAATCGTGTTCCTCGACCGAGGTCGCCTCGTAGTTGTTGATCCAGAAGGAGTAGTGGTCCGACCAGGACGGGGCGTCCGTGCTCTGGATGACGTGGAGGCCCAGGTGGTAGGTCGTGTCCATCTGGAGGAGGCGCTGGGTGAGCAGGATCGATCCGGGTCGGTTGGCGTTGTAGGCCGTGAACGAGTCCGTATGGGTGTAGTTCGTGCCGATCATGTCCCCGTTCAGTACCCCAAGAATGGAGTCCCCCCGGCTTGCGGCCTGCGAGGCATAGACATCGCTCCCCCAGAGGCCGTTCTCCTCGGCGTTGAACGCCAGGCACTTGATCGTGCGTTTGAACGGGATCTGGCGGATGACCTTGGCCGCGATCAGGGACGCGAGCGTCCCGGTCCCGTTGTCGTCCGCCCCCGGCGCATAGACGTAGCGGTTCTCGGAGTAGCTGTCGATGTGCCCGCCGATCACATACTGCCTGCGGGGATAGCGTCGGCCCACCTTGGTCACGACCACATTGCTGTCTGTGTACCCGCTCCAGTTGAAGGGGTGGAATCGGACCGAGTCGATCCCGGCATACGAGGAGGCCTTCTCGTAGAAGTAGTAGATGGCCGAGGAGTTCTTCGCGGCCAGGCTGTAGCGGGTGCGGATGGTGTCCTGCCTTCCCCGCACCATCGTGGGCCGCTCCCCGGAGAGGTCGCGGAGCATCCCTGTGATTTCGCTCGGGGTGATTTGGTTGATAATCCACTGGATCACGGGGTTGTATACCGCTACCCGGGGCGGCTCGATCGGGGAGGAGAGCCCGAGCTGGATCGGCTTCATCCCCACTCGCACAATGTGGAACTGCCTGGCGAGCAGGCCCTCCGCGTCCTCTTGAGCTGCCCGAACGAAGAAGGCGTCCGTGTCCTCGGCCAGGATTTCGCAGCGCTGAGCTACCTCTTCCCGCACCATCTTAGGTGTCCTGCGGAACGGGGGAATGACGAGGTAAAAGGTCCCTTTGGCCGGGGCCGGGAGCAGGGCCTTAACGGTCAGGCCCGAAGCCGTAACGGTCACCCGCGTGCCCTCGGCGATGATGGAGTTCTCCATCAGGGCGTAGGGGGAAAGGCCCGAGGCTGCAACCTGGGCTCGGTCGCCGGGGCTCTTCAGGAAGACCTGATAGAGAAAGCGCTCCTCTGCGATGGCCTTTCCGGCCAGGAGCGAGAGAGCTAGCAAGACCAGCACCGTCCGTTTCATTCCGACCTCCCTGAAGAGTTCATTTCGATAATTATAAGACGGTTGATTGAAAAATGCACGGAGAACGAAAGCAAACCTCCCTCTTACGGTCTCTTTTTTTAGACTTATCTCAGCAGAACCATCTCCCTAGTGGGGAAAAGAATTACTTTACTGGAAACCAGTCTTGTTTAAGGGTCTGTTTAAATTATCATTATAGGACAAAGCCCCGAAAATAGCAAGAAAAATATTGCTCGCTTAGGAAGATGGGGGTCCGGGGGATCTCTTCCCGATGGGTCTCAAAAGGGTGGACAACGGGCTCCCGGTGGGCCTGAGGCCCTGGTTAGGCCTTCCTGAAATCCTCCTATCCTATAAGATCGAACGCACATAAAAGCGGGCATCCTGCGATGCCCGCCTGAATTTTGCTTGGGTTGCGGCCCTACACGTCCAGGTTCCTTACCGCGAGCGCGTTTTCCTCGATGAATTTCCTTCGCGGCTCGACCTCGTCCCCCATCAGGATGGTGAACAGCCGGTCAGCCTCGACCACGTCCTCCAGGGTGACTTTCAGGAGGGTGCGCCGCGCCGGGTCCATGGTCGTCTTCCATAACTGCTCCGGGTTCATCTCGCCGAGGCCTTTGTAGCGCTGGAGGCTGAATCCGTCCTTACCCAGGCGCTTCTCCAGGGCTTTGAGCTCTTCGTCGCCGTAGGCGTAGTACTCCTCCTTGCCCTTGCCCATCCGGTAGAGTGGGGGCTGGGCGATGTAGATCTTTCCTTCGTCAATCAAGGGCCTCATGTAGCGGTAAAAAAAGGTTAAAATCAACGTGCGGATGTGCGCCCCGTCCACGTCCGCGTCGGTCATGATGATGATCTTGTGGTATCTGGCTTTCTGGGAGTCGAAGTCATCGGCCCCGATTCCGCACCCCAGGGCGGTCACGATAGCTCTTATTTCATCATGGGAAAGCACCTTGTCTAGCCGGGCCTTCTCCACATTCAGGATCTTCCCCTTTAAGGGGAGAATGGCCTGGAACCGCCGGTCCCGCCCCTGCTTGGCCGAGCCCCCGGCCGAGTCTCCCTCCACCAGGTAGAGCTCGCAGAGCGTCGGGTCCTCGAGGGAGCAGTCCGCCAACTTTCCGGGAAGTGCCATGCTCTCCAGGGCCGATTTCCTGCGGGTCAGCTCCCGGGCCTTGCGAGCCGCCTCCCGCGACCGGGCCGCGACGATCGACTTCTCCGCGATCTTGTTGGCTACGCTGGGGTGCTGCTCTAGGAACTCCGTGAGCTTTTCGGCCACGATGCTCTCCACGATGCCCTTGACCTCGGAGTTCCCCAGCTTCGTCTTGGTCTGTCCCTCGAACTGCGGGTTCTTGACCTTGACCGAAAGGACCGCGGTCAGTCCTTCGCGGACGTCGTCCCCGGAGATGTCCACGGCGTCTTTTTTCTGCTTTTCCTGTTTCCGGATGTAGTCGTTCACCACCCGCGTGAGCGCCGATTTGTAGCCCGCCAGATGGGTCCCGCCCTCGATGGTGCTGATGTTGTTGGCATAGGAGAACAGATTCTCGTCGTAGGAGTCGTTGTACTGCATGGCCAACTCTACCTCGATCCCGTCCCCGGTCTTGGTGATGTAGATCGGCCGGTGCAGGGGATTTTTGTTCTCATCCAGGAACTGAACGAACTCCACGATCCCCCCGTTGTACCGGAACTCGTGGCTCTTTCCGCTCTTTTCGTCCTTGAGGTCCACCCGCAACCCCTTGTTCAGAAAGGCCAGCTCCCGGAGCCTCTGGGCCAGGGTGTCGAAGGAGAAGGCGATGGTCTTGAAGATCTTCTCGTCCGGCATGAAGGTCACCTTGCTCCCGGTCGTCTTCCGGTCTCCTATCACCTTGAGGAGCGTTTTGGTCACCCCGCGCTCATAGCGCTGGTGATAGACCTTGCCCTCCCTCCAGGTCTCCACCTCCAGCCACTCCGAGAGGGCGTTCACCACCGATACGCCCACTCCGTGCAGCCCCCCCGAGATGCGGTAGCTCTTGTCGTCGAATTTCCCGCCGGCGTGCAGCGTGGTCAGCGCCACCTCCACTCCCGGTTTTTTCTCCGTGGGGTGAAGGTCCACCGGGAAGCCTCGGCCATTGTCCACCACCGTGACCGAGTTGTCCTCCTGCACCGTAACCTGGATGTGGTCGCAGTACCCGGCCATGGCCTCATCCACGGAGTTGTCCACCACCTCGAAAACCAGGTGGTGAAGTCCGCGGCTGGATACGTCCCCGATGTACATCGCCGGACGACGGCGGACCGCTTCCAGGCCTTTCATGACCTGGATCTTCTCCGCCCCATACTCTCTGACGCCCTGCTCTTTGAGCTCCTTATCCGTCAAGGGAGAGCCTCCTTTACGTTCTCTTGAGTCGGAATCGAACGTCCCGGATCCGGCTGTCCTTCGCCGCCCGGGCGAGCTTCTTCATGATTTGCGGCTTGAGCAAAACAAGTTCCTGCATCCAGACGTTGTTCTCCACATCAACGATCAGGGTTTTATCCTGGATGTCCACAGCTTTCGAACGCTCCGCGATCTTTTTTCCGACCGTCTCTTCCCAGAGCGATAAGGCTTTGAATTCATCCAGTCGTTTGGCGATGCCAAGGTCCTCTAATGCCCAGGGAAGAATAGTTCCTATCTTCTTGAGTTGTTTCACGCCAAAGTTCCTAATTTTACATAGACTTAAATACAATTATTATAACAAAAAAATGTTCCAAATGTCAACCGGTTTTGTAAACAAAAAAGGCCTCAAAGTATGAGGCCTTTTGACGGGTATTTGGGAAGCTTATTCTGGCAATCTGATTGGCATCAACAAGTAAAGGATCTCTTCCCCTTCCTTTTGGGTTTCCGGTGTGATGACTCCTGCCGTGAGTGGAGTATTTAGCTTGAAGACGGCCTGTTCGGTATCGATGTTTTTCAGGATCTCCGTGAGGTAAGCCCCGTTGTATCCGACGATCAGATCCTCGTCCCGGTAGGAACAGGCCAGGGTCTCCTTGGCCTCTCCCAGGTCCGGCGTGGCGGCATGGAGTTCCAGGGAGTCTTTTTTGAGCGTGAGCTTGATCTGGTGGGTGTAGGTGTCCGAGAAATTGGAGACCCTCCGCACGGCGGACAGCAGGTCCGCTACGCTGACCTTCAGGGTTTTCTTGTTCTCCGGGGGGATTACTTGGTCGATGTTGGGATAGGGGCCTTCGATCAGCTTGGAGACGAGGGTGGTGTTCTCAAAATAGAATCCGATGTACTTGTCATTGAAGTTGATGTCGAAGGCCTCCTGAGCGGACTCATTGATGAGCCGGGTGAGCTGGTTTAGGGATTTGGGGGGGACGATGAGCTCAGTTTTGGCCTCCAGTTGGGGAATGCTGAACTGGATACGGGCCAAACGGTGTCCGTCCGTGGCCACCAGTTTGACGGCATCTCCGTCCAGCTGCCACAGGGCGCCTGAAAGCGCCGGGCGGGACGGGGCATCGGTGCTGATGGCGAAGGCGCTCTTTCGAATCGCCCGGTCGATGGCGTTGGCCGAGAAGTGGAGCATCGGCCGGTCGGCGATCTGAGGAAAGGTGGGAAATTCTTGCTTTTCGATTCCCATAAACTTGAATATGCGTTTGTCGCATTCCAGAGATGCTTTTTTGCCTTCCAGGGTGAACTGGATAGCGTTTCCCGGAAGGTCTTTTACGATAGAAGAGAACTGTTTTGCGGGGATGGTTATCGCTCCGGGTTTTTTGACCTCCGCCGCGAAGGAGGTAGCGATGGCGATCTCTAAGTCGGTGGCCTTCAAAAAGACCCTGTCTTTTTCGGCCTCTATTAATAAATTGGATAAAATAGGAAAGGTGGTTCGTGTAGGAACGACTGTAGAAACCCTCTGGAGGGCTTCGGACATTTCGGTTTGTTGAGCTGAGAACTTCAAGGTGGTCACCCCTTTCTCTGAAATAAGTTCACAGGAGAGATCTTCTACTTTAATTATTTATTTAACTAGTAGAGACAGTAGGTCCTGGGGATAATAGGGATAAAACCTAAATACTCTTTGTTATCGCGCCCTTCAGGGATGTCAGTCTTGTGGAAAACCTAAGGATAATTATATAAAAAATAGGAAGTTTTACACAAGGTCTTTTTTATCCCCAACCAATTCACAGGCTTATCCCTCTTCTTTGAAGCGCTTGATCATCTGGTCTACAAACGTTTTGATTTGCTGATTTTTCTTGATCAGGGATAAGATCTTCCGATGGGCATGCATGACGGTGGTCTGGTCTTTGCCCCCAAAACGGTCCCCGATCTCCGGAAAAGAGCAACGGGTGAGTTCGCGGGAGAGGTACATTGCGATTTGACGCGGCAAAGCCAGTTCCGCCGTGCGACACTTGAGCCGCATGCTCTCCTCTGGGATGTTGAAATGAGAGGCTACGATCTTCTGGATCTCTTCCACGGTAGCGACATGGGCGGGCTCGGGGAGGATCTCCTTGAGGGCTTCCTGGGCCAGCTCCGGAGTGATCTCAGTCCCCGACAGGGAGGAGAAGGCCGTGAGGCGGACCAGGCAGCCCTCCAGTTCCCGAATGTTGGACTTCACCTTTTCAGCAAGGAAGTAGAGCACGTCGTTGGGAACGACATACCCCTCCCTCTCGGCGAAATGTTTTAGGATGGCGATGCGCAAACCGAGGTCTGGGGCCTGCATGTCGGCGACCATTCCACCCTGAAACCGTGAGACCAGACGGTCCTGCAGGTTAATGAGATCGCGTGGAGGCCTGTCGCTGGTGATGACGATCTGTCGGCGATTGTCGTACAGGGCATTGAAGGTGTGGAAAATCTCCTCCTGCAGCCCCTCTTTCTCCGCCAAAAACTGAACGTCGTCCAGAAGCAGGAAGTCCACCTCACGGTACTTCTTCTTGAAGTCCAACATCTGGCGGTGCTGGATGGCCGAGATGAGCTCGTTCATGAAGCTTTCGGAGGGCGTATAGTACACCTTGGCCTTCGGTTTCTCGCGCTTGGAGAAATGGCCGATGGCCTGCATGAGGTGGGTCTTTCCCACGCCAGTTCCGCCGTAGAAGAAGAGCGGATTGTAGACCGTGCCCGGCTTCTCGGCCACGGCCATGGCGGTGGCGAAGGCGAACTCATTGGATTTCCCCACCACGAAGTTCTCGAAGGTATAGCGAAGATTCAGCTGGCTCTCGGCCAGGAGCGGGTGGGACTTCTCGGGGTAAGCCCACTTTCCCTTTATCCTGGCCAGGTTTTTAGCTTGAGGATAAAGGAAGGCCACCCGATACCGTTCTTTGGCCAGCCCTTCCAGAGCGTCCTCCACGAAACTCTGGTAGTGTTGGCTCAACCAGTCCGCGATAAACGGCTTGGGGACCTCCACGGTGAGGACGCGGCCCTCCAAGGCTAGGCCCAGCGTTTTAGAGAACCAGGTTTCGAAGGTCTTGGGGTTGAGCTTGGCGCGCAAGGCCTCCAGGGTTTTTCCCCAAAGGTCCTGCGGGGCGAGGGTATGCAGGACAGGGCTTGTGGGCCCCTGAACCCCCCCATCGTTGCCCGCAGAAGGCGTTCCCACCTGCGTTTCCTGACCCTCTAAATTATCCACAATCGCTGGAATCCTTGTCCGAGTTTGCTTTCCGATGTTTTCCACGGGTGCGCGCGAGCGGATTTCCTTGGCTGAAATAATTCACAGAGTTATCCCCACAGGACAAGTGTCTCGCAACAACCTGCAAAACATGAAGTTATGTACGCGCTCCAGAAACAAAACAAAGGGCTTTTCCACAGGCCCTTTATCGCACATGTTGGGCTCTTCTTTTCGTCTTGCCGTGAGCAGAAGCCCAACGTAAAATTATGCACAGGATATCAACAGAACGACGCGGAGAGAGAATCCTTGGCTCGATCATCCCCCTTGCTTCAGGGGGGATTAAGATTATACATATTTGGCCGGAAAAGTGCAAGAGGAAAATTGCATTCTTGAAAAATTTTTCTGAAACTGGTAGAATGATTGACACATCTTTTGAATAAGGAGGACGATTTAACGTGAAGCGAACCTATCAGCCGAGCCGGATTCACCGCAAACGAACTCACGGGTTCCGCAAGCGGATGCAAACCAAGGCGGGCCGCGCCGTCCTGGCCCGGCGGCGGGCCAAAGGCCGGAAACGCCTGGCCGTGTGAGGCCCTGGGCCCCTCTGTCTACCCGAAAGGAGTTTCTCCGGACCCTGAAACAGGGAAAGCGGGCGGAGGGGGAAACCCTGTTCGTCCGCTTGCTCCCCGGCGGGGAGGGGCGAAGGGCGGGGTTTTCCACCCAGGGAGGGTTTATCAATGCCGTTCACCGCAATCGTGCCAAGCGCTGGATGCGCGAGGCCTTGAGAAAAAACCTATCCAGGCTTCCAGAAGGTGCCGGTGTGATCCTCGTGGCCAAGACCCGGATGCAAGCCGCAGAGTTCTCCCGGGTGATGGATGAGGTGACGCGTCTGCTTGCCGAGCTATCATGATCTCCCGTTTGGCCATCGCTCTCATCCGGCTCTACCAGGTCATCTACCCGCCGTTTCTTCCGCGGGTCTGTCGGTTCGAGCCCACCTGCTCCAGTTTCGCCATCCAGGCCCTGAGCCGGCACGGCTTCCTCAAAGGGGTTGGTCTCGCGGCCAGACGTCTCCTCCGCTGCCACCCCTTCCACCCCGGGGGTATCGACCCCGTCCCCTAAAGGACCCGATCTATCGGGCAA
>Ga0315277_10013523_pt1 | contig 10165 bp, 19 predicted proteins | sample YL17G05_15_MG_FD_203695 | JGI IMG/M metagenome (GOLD analysis project Ga0315277, IMG submission 203695) | Sediment microbial communities from Yellowstone Lake, YNP, Wyoming, USA - YL17G05_15 | ecosystem: Environmental > Aquatic > Freshwater > Lake > Sediment | place: USA: Wyoming | collected...
CGTGCCAGCCCAGAACCAAGAACAGCGCGAGCCCAAGCACGACGCCGACGAGGTAGGGGACGACGTACGAGATCATCGCCGTAGCTCCTCGACGCAGCGGTGGGTCGCGCGGTCGATCAGCCGGAGCGTGCGCAGCTTCGAGAGCGCGTTGGAGAAGCTGCTGCTCGCGATCGAGTAGCGGCTCTCGTTCGCGATCACCTGCTTGTCGAGCGGCGCGTCCCCCGCGGTGTTCCTCGTCATGTCGACGATCGTCCCGAGGATCACGGCCTCGGCCTTCTGGATCTTCCCCTGCCAGAAGGCGACGAGCGCCGGGCCGCGCGGCATCTTCTCGACCTGGCCCGCTCGCTCGACCCCGTCCTTCGTGGCGAGGCGCGAGGTGGGCGCCCCGGAGAGGTACCCCGCGCAGCGGAGCGCGCTGACCGCGTTCGAGAAGCTAGAGCTCGTGACGGAGTAGCCGCCCAGGACGGCGAGCTGCGCGTCGGTGCTCGACCTCGGGTGCCGCTGGACGGCCGCGCGCAGGATCGCCGCCTGGGCCTTCGTCAGGTCCTCCGTGCCTGTCGCGCCCGTCGCTCGAACGGAGCGACGAGTCGCCGCTGTGCTCCCGTCCTCGACGCGAGTCGACGACGACGCGACTCGCGTGCGCTTCCTCGTCCTCGGCGGCGGGGGGTCGTGCACCTCGACGCCGAGCTCTGCACACAGCTTGTCGACCGCGATCTGCATCCCCGCGACGATCCCGCGCTTGTGCTCGTACTCGACGGTGTCCTCGTCGTTGCTCGGGAGGTCGCGCTCGTAGGCGCGCTTGAGCAGGACGAGTGACCGGACGCGCGCGTCGAACTCGTCTACAGAGACGGAGACGCCGCCGGAGACAGAGGTCGCGGTCGGTCCCGCGCCCTGGATCAGGTCCGCAAGGACGCGACCGATGGCGCGGCACCTCTCGCACGTGTCGGTCGTCGTCACGGGATCCACACCGCCCTCCGCGAGCGCTTGCGACGCCTCGTCAGCCTTCCCTTGAGCGCAGTCGACCAGCCGTCCCCGTTGTAGGAGAAGCACACGTTCGCGCCGTCGCCGGCCGCGAACGGGTCGACAAGGATCGACAACTGCTCGCCGGTCGCGGCGACGTGGCGAATCTCGCGCAGGACGAGGGCGAGCAGGTCACGCTCGGCCTCGGTCTGGACGCCGGGGACGAGGTAGCGGGGCAGGATCACGGCGCGCCCCGCGCCGGTCGCGCCGAGACCGAGAGACGCGTTGGAACCGACTCGACCACGAAGCCGACCGGCGTGATCGGCCAGCGGGCAATTTCAAACTCGGCTGCCTCGCGCGTCGGAAACCTCGCGGCAGTCTTCCTCGTCGCGCCGAAGTTCGGCCACCTCCCGCCGTCGGTGATGCCAGGTACGGAGAAGACTCCCGACGGCGCCGGAAAGACGGTGTCGAAGTAGGCGCCGCTCTGGCAGCGGATCACGTACTTGGTCAGCGCCTTCACCGCCTTTGCCTTCGTCGCCTTCGCCCTCGCCTTCGTCGTCGCCCCGTTCGCGGCGTCTTTGACCCGAACCTCCGCACACGTCCGGCACCCGGGCTGCCGACCGAACGCCTCACAGACCACCTCGTCGATCCACTTGATCGCCTGGTCGAGCAGCTTCACGGACAGCGTCTCGCCCTTCCGTATCCGCCGCACGTAGCCGACCGCCCACCGCGCGCGCGTCTCCTGCGACGCGCCGCGTGACGGGACGGGCGCGTCGTCGACGACCAGCGTGAAGCCGCTCTTCTTGCTGCCGACCTGGACCTCGTGCTGCGCCATCGCCTCGATCCCCTCTCTTCCTCACTCAACAGGACGCTTGAACGACGGGCCGCGCGACGACGGGCTGGTGCAAGCAGAGCGCCGCGCGCGGCGCGCCGTTCGAGCGACGAGGGGGAGGCGACCGGATCCGAGCCCGGTCGCGCCCCCTCACCCGCTCTACGGAGCGCTAGTACATCCCCTTCTTCTTCGCGCCAGCCGCCGCGGGCGCGCCCTTCTCGATCGCCTTCGGGTCGAAGCTCGCGTCGCCGCCCTTCGACGCGCGACCCTCCTGCTCGGCCTTCACCTGCGCCACCACGCCGAGGAACGACATGGCGAGCACGTCGCGCTGCGCGTCGTCGATCTTCTTGGTCGTGCGACCCTCGCCGCCGAGGCGGTTGATGAAGCTGACGCGCGTCGACTTCACCTTGCGCGGGTTCGGGTACTCGGCCGTCGCCTCGAGCTCGATCTCGTCGGTCTCGACCACGAGCTCGACGTCGTTCTCGTCGCAGCCCTCGAAGTTCCGCGGGTCTGCCCCCGCGGCGATCACCTCTTGCTTCGTCTCGCCCTGCTTCACGGGGAAGGTGCACCCGCCGAAGGCGAGGCTCTCGTAGGTGCGCTTCACCGCGGTGTCGGTGAGCCAGCCCTCCCAGGGCAGGCGCCGGCCGAGGTGCGGCCCCTCCTCGGTCACGAGACACGTCGCGTGCAGGCACGGCGTGTCCTTCTTCGCGCTCACGCGGTACTCGACCACTTCGATCTTGCCCTTGTATCGACCGTTCATGTCAGCCATGTTCGCTCACCGTCTCTTCGTTTCGACTGCTCTCCGTGGAGTGACCGGCCGGGGACCATCCCCGCGCAGGTCGGATGAAGTCTCTGCACTCGTCGCGCTCGCGGTGCTCGCTGCACTCGCGACCGGCACGGCGTCGCGGGCGGCGTCGGCCGTCTCAGTCGACGACGTCTCAGTCGACGTCTCAGTCGACGTCTCAGGCGTCTCGGTCAGTCGGCCGACGGCGACCCGCAGCGGGTCGAGCCAAGCCCTCGGGACGCCGCTGTCGCGCCTCGCGCGCGCGTCCATCCTCTTGATCAGCACGCGAGCGGCGCGGACGACCTCGCGCAGCGCGTCGAGCTCGCGGTCCCCCGCCCGGCCGACCGCGGCGCCGAGGAAGCCGCCCGCGAGCGAGCCGACGAACGACGCGATCAGCGACTCGCCCGCGGCGTCTGGCTTGGCCTGCGCGAGTTTCTCAGACACACCTACCGGCGAGTACGCCATGCAGCCGCACGAGAATCCCCGACCGTTGCCCGCACCGCACTGGGTGGTCGAGCCGAAGTAGCCGGTCCTCGGGTGATGGTCCTTGGCCGAGTGACCGCAGGCGCAGTCCGGCCTCGCGTCCGACGACGCTGCGTCCGACCTCGACAGGTAGTGTCGATAGGCACCGCTCACAGGTCCTCGCCCCCCGCGACCGCGGCAGAGCCGCCACCGCCGCCGCCCGTGAGCGCGTCCCGCGCCTCCTCCTCGGCCTGCTCGAGCACCGCGTCGGCCATGTGCCACTGACCCCCGGAGACCGCGCCGTCGAACACGGCGCGCGCGCGCGCCCGGCTGTCCTCGGCGATCCCCGCCTCAACCGCGGCAAACCGCGCGCGAAGCCGGTCGGCGAGGTCGCGACCGTGCTCGGCGACGAGCAGCCGCACGCGCTCGAACGTCTCCCAGTCGAGCGGCAGCCGCTCGGGCCACGGCACGTCGCCGCGCGTCTTGGCGTCCCACGAGCCGCTGCCGCGCGCGTAGAGCGACAGCAGCGTGTTGCGCGCCTGCACCTTCTTCTTGTCCATCGCGGCGACCAGCACGTCCTGGCGCGCGAACAGCACGTTGTCGCACCAGTTCGTGACGAGCTTGACAGACTTGCTGCCGAGCAGGTCGATCGTGTAGCGCTGGTAGTCCTTGCCCTCGAGGTTGTGGACCGTCTCGGTCTTGCTGTGCGCGACGAGGATCACGCGCATGTCGCGCGCCTCGCGCAGGTCGTCGAGGCGCCGCAACACGCTCCGCCACTCGTCGCGGATCAGGGCGTAGCCGGCGCCGTAGTCGTCGTTCATCTCCGCGATCGACTTCGCGCCCTTGCCGCCCGCGGTCCGCAGCCGCTCCTCGATCGCTTCCACGAACAGCTCCTCGAGGGCGCCCAGCGCGTCGACGCAGACGCCGCGGTAGGGGTGCCGCTTGTGGCGCAGCTTCGACATGGCGTCGTCGAACACCTTGAGCGTCTTGAACGCGTGCTTGTACTTCGCGACGTGGATCTGGTTCGCGCCCTCCTCGACGCCGAGGAAATAGATGCCCGGGCACTGCGACGCGAAGGTCGACTTGCCGACGCCGCCCGGCCCGTAGACCATCGTCCGGTCGGGCGCGTCGCGCCGGTCGACCGTGTCGACCGCGAGGTCGTCCGGCTCGGCGCGCGCCTCGGCGGCGGCGACCGCAGCGACCGCGGCGACCGCGGCCCGCGTCGGGGACAGCGCGTTCTTCTGCGTCGTCGCATCCGTCGTCGTCGTACTCACGTTCGTCGTGCTCACGCTCATGCCTTTGCCTCGTCTTCCTGCGCCTGCTGCTCGGCCGCCGACTGCTTCACGTCGGCGTCGTTCTCGAAGTTGGATCGGTAGTCCCCGCAGTCCGCGTCCACGAGGACCTCGCGTGGTAGACCGTGATCGCGCGGAGGATCCCCTCCCACGTGGCGACGACGAGCGCGTCCTGGTCCTCGCCCTGCAGCGCGACCACGAGTTCGCGGACGGTGTGGATCCTCGTCGTCATCGCGCCCGCGCCTCCGCCTTCTCGTCGCTCACGCGACCGACACGACCGACGCGACCGACGCGACCGACCACCACGGTCCCGTCGTCGCGGACCTCCTCGACCCGGACGTCGACCCTCGGCCAGACGCTCCGAGCCTTTTCCGCGAGCTTCACCGCCGCGCACCTGCGCCCGCGGCTGCCGAGCACGAGGACGAACACGGACGACCTGCCGCGCGCGGGCCTGCCGCGCAGCGTGACCCGCCAGCGGCTCATGGTCGGTCGCTCGGTCGGTCGCTCGCCTGCTCGGAGACGACGTCCTGCTCTACGACCTGCTCCTCCCAAACTTGGTCAGAGGGGACGCACTCGAGAGCCTGCTCCTCGACGCGCAGGAGCGCGGTCGCCACCACGTCGTCGAGCTCGCCGAGCGGCCCCGACGCGCCGTAGTAGAGGGACCCGACGCGCACCTCGACCCGCGCGACTCCGCCCGACGCGTCGATCGAGATCGACGCGCCGATGACGCGGAGCCTGCGGCTCAGTTCGCCGAGAGTCATCACAGCAGCCTCGCGGCGTCGTCGAGGTCCTGCGCGGAGAGCGACCCGAACCCCTTGCGGAGCGCGGAGTAGAAGTCGAGCCGCACGGTGTCGGGGTCGACCTCGACGACCCGCAGCCCGTCGCCGCGGTAGGGAGCGGCGTCGACCTGCACCACCTTGTACCTGAGCGCGTGACCGAGGGCGTCGGCGCGCGCGAGGATGCGCCGCGTCAGGTGCTCGAAGTAGCCGTCGAAGTCGCGCAGCACCACGACCTCGACTTCCTCGACCTTCTCTGCCGCCTCGACGTCGCTCACGGCGCCACCGTCCCGTCCGCCGCGCCCGCGAGCGCGAACGGCACCGGCTGGTCGAGGTCGCCCGACTCGCCCTGCCGGCGCTCCGTCTCGCAGTAGCCGCAGACCTCGGCGTCGGGCGCCTTCGACCTGCCGCAGTAGGAGTGCCCGGGGCGCAGTCGGGGCCGCCAGTAGAAGACGCCCCGACCCTCGCCGGCCGGGCCGTCGACCTTCTGCATGCACACGTCGCCGACGAGGTCGTCCAGCTCGTGGTCGGGCGCGTCGAGCACGTCCTCGAGCTCGCCCAGGAGGTCGCACGCGAGCACGCGCACCGCGCGGTCGAGCGCGACGCGCCGGTCGAGCCCGGTCGCTGCGTCGTAGGCGGCGCGCACGCGACGCACCTCGCGCAGGGCCGCGAGCAGCCCGACGCTCGCCTCGACGCGCAGCCCCGCGACGCGGCGGCGCACGTCGGCGCCGAGCGCGCGCACGCGCCCGCGCGCCTCGCACGTGTCCCGCCCGTCGCGCTCGCAGGTGAAGCCGTAGTGACCGCAGCGCGGGCACTTCTCGCCGAGACCCGACGCGCCGGACGCGCCGGAGTCAGAGTCCGGCGCGCTCACGACCCGACCCCGATCGCCTGGACCGCCACCATCGGCGCGAAGCACGAGAGGCACATGGGCACGTCGCCCGCGGCGACCTCGCCGGGGCGCACGTCCCGCTCGCCGCCGCACTGGACGCAGCGCGCGCGGACGACGGGGACGATCGACCCGGTCTTCCTCGTCGTGCCCGCCGTGCTCCTCTGGCCGCGCGCCTGGCCGCGCGCGCTCACGACGCCGACCTCGGCGTCGCGGCCGGCGCGACGTGGACCGGGTCCTTGTGGATCCAGACCGCGTACACGTGCGGTGCCACGTCGTCCTCCGCGTATGCTCGTTCGGCCTCCTCGTCGTCCTCCTTGTCATGCACGACGCTGCGCCACGGTCCGAGGTCGCGCACCTCGGCGTCCCTTCGCACGCCGAAAAACACGCGCGCGTCGTCCTCGTCGGTCGCGCGCACGTAGCACCACGGGTCCTCGCGGCTCGACGCGTACTTCGACGCGTACTCCTCGCGCGCCAACCTCGCGCGTGCGCCCCGGAGGTAGCCGTCGGCGACGCAGTGGTCGCAGCGCACGAGGTCGCCCGCCATCGCCTCGCGGAAGGACTCGTCGCCGAGCATCATCACCGCGGCGTGGTCGAGGTCGGTGCTGCACCTGCGGCACTGCGTCGCACTGAGCCAGCGCGTGTGCAGTGCGTCGAGCGCGACCGCGCCGTAGGCGCGCGCGTCGTGGGTCGTGCGGCCGGGCAGTGCAGAGGGCACCGCCTCGCAGCAGAGGTCGAGGTAGCGCAGGAAGCAGTCGGCCGCCTCCCTTGCGTCGCCGCCGACGAACCCGGGACCGAACGGGGTCTCGGTCACGCTGTCGTAGAGGACCGCCCGCTCCCTGTCGCCGTCGTACAGAACCCAGACGCCCATCGTCCTATCCTCCTGCGGGGTACATCCCCTGCGGGGTACATCCCCGCGAGTGAGACGACCCTACACCTAGTCCAATTCAATAGTCAATCGGTTTGTCGAGACGGCCACCCTCACGCGCGACGCGCAGGGATCTGACACGGTTTCCTTGACCGTGACAGACCGCGGGTGGTACTTCTTGGTCATGGCGACGACGACGACCGCGAAGACAAAGGCCAGCGACAAACCGCGCGCGCTCGACATGCTCGACAAGTGGATCAAGCGCGAGGGGCTCGACACAGCCAAAATAGCGAGGCGACTCGACTGCTCGTGGGAGACTGCGGATCGGATTCAAAAGAACGAGACGAGGCCAGACGTGGACACCGTACTCGTACTCCTCGACCTCGCGGAAATCCCGCTTGAGGCGTGGAGGCGGCCGTGACAACCGAAGATCCATCGCGACCGCTGGGGATGAGAACGACGGAGACGACGGAGACGACCAAGCCGCAGCGGCCGTGCCCCGCGTGTGACCTCATGCGGCTGTCGCTCTTCGAGGCGGTGATCGGCGGCGCGTTCATGGGCTGGCAGCTCGGCCTCGACTCCTTCAAGAACGCGCTCTGCGCGGAGCACCGCGCGCACTACGCCGTCGCGCTGATCCGCGTCTGCGTGCTGTTCAACGAGTCCAACGAATCTAACGAGGGCGAGGCGTCCTCGTGAGCACGAGCGGGGAGAGGGACTACTCGGGACCGACCAAGCGGAGCGCGGACGTCGGCGACTACGTCTCGCTCGAGGCCGACCTCGCGCGCGCGAAGGACGAGGACCGCCGCCTGCGCGAGGAGGTCGCGCGCCTGCGCGCCGAGCTCGCGCGGTCGCGCGCGCTCGCGTCAGCGGTCGACCCGGCCGAGGTAGCCCGCTACGCGTCCGCGCGCGACCTCGCGCTGCGGCTGCGCGAGGAGGACGCCGCCGCGTGCCAGTCTCACGGCCTGGCGTCCGGCCACCACCACACGTCCGTGGCGGTGATCGACGCGAGCCTCGAGTGGACGAGGCGCGCCGTCGCGCTGGCCGACGCGGTCGCGTACGCGCACGCGAAGAGACGACTGCACGCGGGCAAGAGGATCGAGAACACCGCGAAGCCGAACGGTCGCGCGCGATGAGCGCGGGCGCGAGCGGTTTTCCCTCGTGGGCGCTCACGCCGGGGGCGACCCCGACTCTGAGCTTGCGTCAGCCGTGGGCGTGGGCGATCCTGCGCGCGGGCAAGCGGCTCGAGAACCGCACCGCGTGGCGGTCGTGCCGGTACCGCGGGCCGATCTGGCTGCACGCGGCGAACTGGCCGCGCGGCGACGCGGAGCGGCTGCCGCCCCAGCGCGCCGACGTCGCGGAGTACCTCGACGCGGCCGACGAGATGATCCGGATGGCGAGGAAGGCCAGGGCGACCGACTCGCTGCCGCACCCAACGAACCACCGGCTGATCCTCGAGCACCGGGGCGGCGTGGTCGGGCGCGCGCGCGTGGTCGACGTGGTGTCCGGGCCGATCGACCTCGCGCGCGCGGTGCGCGACGGGGTGATCACGCCGGGGCAGTCGGCCTGGTACATGGGCGGGTTCGCGCTGGTGCTCGCCGACGTGCGCGCGGTGCCGTTCGTCGCGTGCCGTGGCGCGCTCGGGCTGTTCGGGCTGCCGAGGGACGTGGAGGAGGCGCTGGCCTCCGCGCTCGCGGAAGGCACGGAAGGAGACGCGGAGGTCGAGGAGGTCGACGACAACGAGGGTAGGACCGAGCGCGAGGGTGCGCTCGGACCCGTCGGCAGGGAGGACGCGTCGTGACCGCGTCGGTCTACCGCCTGCCGACGTCGAAGTCCCTCGCGCGCGGCCCGCTGACGCGGTGCCCCGCGTGCGACACGAGCCTGCTGATCGTCGTTGGACGCACCATGCGCTTCTGCGATGCGTCGAGGCCGGTCTGTTGCGCGCCCGACGCCCGCGCGATGGTGGGGCGGCGCGGCTGGTGGGTCTTCTCGAGGAGGGTCTACTGCGACGAGCCGGGCGTTCACTTGCACCAGCGGTGCGGCGCGTGCGGCTGGCGCGGCGTGCTGCTGCCTTCGACGGTGGACGCGTGAGCGCGCGCGCAGGCGTGGGTCTCGCGGTGCCGAGCCGCGCGTCCGTCGCGCTGGGCAGGACGTCGTGGACGCTGCCGCGCGACGTCGAGCGCGCACTCCTCGACTACGAGGGCGAGGTCGCGGTACTCGCGCGGCGCGTCGCCGACGAACTGTGGTCGCTCGACCGCGGCGCGCTGTCGGCCGCGGTGCGGGCGGCAGACCTGCGCGCGGCCGCGGTGGCGTCGGCACTGCTCGACGAGTGGGAGGACCTGCCGCACTGGGTGGTCGAGGCGCTCGGGCGCGAGGGCGTCGACGAGCAGCGGCTGGTCGACTACGCGGGGCCGTACGCGACGTACGCGACCGAGTCGTGCATGGGGTGGTCGACGGCGGACCGCGAGCTCGCGCGGCTCGCGGCCTCGACGCTCTGGCGCGCGCGCCGAGGGACGCCGTGAGCGTCCGCGCGCGCGCGCGTGAAAGACGTGGGGATACGCTCCACGGACGGGGTCCCACGCCTGACGTTCCCTCGATCGGGGAAGAGCGAGGGGTCCCGTCCGTGGGGTGCATCAGTCCCGACGAGCGACGAGCAATCGGGGGACCGCCGACGGGACCGACGACCGACTCAACCGACTTGACCGACTACGCGCGAGTCGTCGGGTGCGTGAACGACATGGACGGCTCGCGATGAGCGGCGAACAACTCTTCGGCGTCCTCTGCTTCTTCTTCGGAGTCGTACTCATCATCGACGCGTTGAGGAGATGGCCGTGACCGACGTCGACGTCAACGCGGGCCGTCCTGGCGACCTCGACGATGGGTCGGTCCGCCTGCTGATCGGCGACTGCCGCGCGCGCCTGCGCGAGCTACCAGACCAGAGCGTCCACTGCTGCGTGACGAGTCCGCCTTACTGGGGTCTCAGGGACTACGGAACGGCGTCGTGGGAGGGCGGCGACCCGGCGTGCGAGCATCGCGTGGGTGACCAGGTGTCGGACTCGAAAGCGCCGGGAGCGATCACGACCGGGCAACGCCCAGGCGCGGACGCGAGCGCGTGCCGACGCTGCGGCGCGCGGCGGGTCGACGCGCAGCTCGGCCTCGAGCGGACGCCGGAGGGCTACGTCGCCGAGCTGGTCGCGGTGCTGCGCGAGGTGAAACGCGTGCTGCGCGACGACGGCACGCTCTGGCTGAACCTCGGGGACAGCTACGCGGCGCGATGGGGATCGAAGAGGTCGGAGGGTCGCGCGGGA
>Ga0315277_10013525_pt1 | contig 10164 bp, 6 predicted proteins | sample YL17G05_15_MG_FD_203695 | JGI IMG/M metagenome (GOLD analysis project Ga0315277, IMG submission 203695) | Sediment microbial communities from Yellowstone Lake, YNP, Wyoming, USA - YL17G05_15 | ecosystem: Environmental > Aquatic > Freshwater > Lake > Sediment | place: USA: Wyoming | collected...
ACGTGGGGGGCATTGCGCCGAAGTACTTACAGCGCGCCGAGGGAGCGCGCGTGTGGGATGTGGACGGGAACGAGTACCTGGACTGCGCCTTCGGGCTTGGGGCGATCCTGCTGGGCCACTGCTATCCTGCCACCACGCGGGCCGTCGAGGCTCAGCTTCGCGAAGCGATCAGCCTGACGCTCATGCACCCGCTCGAAGTCGAGGTGTCCGAGGCGCTGATCGAGGCCATCCCCTCCGCGGAGATGGTGCGCTTCGCCAAGAATGGGTCCGATGCCACGGCCGGCGCGGTGCGGTGCGCCCGCGCTCACACCGGGAGAGAGCACGTCGCGCACTGCGGCTATCATGGATGGCAGGACTGGTACATCGGCTGCACTACCCGCAACCGGGGCGTGCCCAAGGGCGACATCGCACTTCAGCATGGCTTCCTCTACAACGACCTCGACTCTCTGGCCCGCATCTTCGCGGCCTACCCGGACCAGGTGGCTGCGGTCATCATGGAGCCAGTGCAGCTCACGGAGCCGCAGGGCAGCTTCCTGACCGAGGTAGTCGAAGTCGCGCACAGCCACGGAGCGCTGGTCATCTTCGACGAGATCGTAACCGGGTTCCGGCTTGCCCTGGGAGGGGCGCAGGAGCACTACGGGGTTGCCCCAGACCTCACCTGCGTGGGCAAGGGACTGGGCAACGGTCTTCCCATTTCGGCCGTGGTCGGCCGCGCTGAGATCATGCAGGAGTTCGCCGAGATCTTCTTCTCTTTCACCTTCGGGGGCGAGTGCCTGTCACTGGCAGCCGCCAAGGCCACCCTCCACGAGCTTCGGACAAAGCCCGTTCACGAGCACTTGTGGCGGCTCGGCAGGCGGCTCCGCGACGGCTGCATCAAGCTGGTGGAAGAATCCGGTTTTGAAGACGTGGCAGAAATCAGCGGGCTGCCCCCGCGTGTGATGGTGGCATTCAAGGATGCCGGCGGAGCCGACTCGCTCGCCGTAAAGAGCCTCTTCCAACAGGAAGCCATCAAGCGGGGGGTCCTTTACTCAGGACAGCACTTCATGTGCTACAGCCACACAGACGCGGACATTGACTACATGCTCGAGGCATACCACGACGCGCTAACGATTGTGAAGCAGGCGGTTGGTGCGCGGGCCGTCGAACAGCGGCTGGAGGGCACGAAGGTCCAGCCCGTCTTCCGGCCGGTAGCCTAAGTCCCACTCGCGCTCCTGTCCGGGCGCGATCTGTTCCTGACCGCGGACGGCCTGTGTCTGGTGGCCCGGGGGCCAGACGCACACGATGTCCCTGCACACCCGGAGGGCGGGATCGCTCGGTCGCTACCTGAGTCGAGCGCCCGACGGCATCCACGGCTGGACCGCGTGGTGACCGGCCGGGCCTCCTGAGCAGAGGGCAGGAACCGTTGCGCATGTTAGATGACAATGGGACGCCGCTGAGAGCCACCATGCGTTGAGCGACTGAATCCTGGGGATCAAGCATCGCTCACCAACGGGTCCGCCTAGTCGTCTGCTGGGACCCGCGTCTCGGGTGACTCGGCGGTGAGGCCGAGCCCCTCCCGCCGGCGGCGGAGCCACTCCTCGTCCTCCCTCTCCCGCTCGACGTCGTTGTCAACCCAGATCATCCCTGGCTTGCGGCCCTGGATGCCCTTGTTAGGCGGCAATGGAACAGGCTACGACGGCTTTCCCGGGTCTGGGGATCTGAGCGCAGAGCGGACGGGCAGGGGAGTCGCGAAGCCGGGATCCCACATATGCCTACCTGGGACTGCAGTTCGGGTGGCGCCTGGCGTAACGCCCGCTGCTCGCCGGGCGTTCGTGTCCCCCTAACCCTCCCCGGCCGGTCTCATTGCCGCCTAACAAGGGCAGGCTGCGCTGCGGGAGATCGTGGTGTTGATCCAGGCCAAAGCCGATGACTTTGAGCGTCTGGTCGAGCAGGCCTCAGCGACCCATCCTGCAGTCCAGCGACTGCGCACCATCCCCGGGATCGGGCCCTTCCTCAGTCTTGCCCTGGCGGCGGAGATCGGCGAGATCAGCCGATTCCCCAGCCCGCCGCACCTACGCGGCTACTCAGGGCTGGTGCCTGCGGTCTACCAGAGCGGAGACCGGGATGCCCGTGGACCACTCACCAAGACCGGCAACGCCTGGCTCCGCTATGCCGCGGTGCTGGCGACGCAACGGATGGCCCAGATGCGCCACCCGGATCCCCGACTCAAGCGCATCTTCCTCCCCGTCGCCTTCCGCCACGGACGCAACCCCGGCAAGATCGCCGCCGCCCGGAGGTTGTTGGACCTAATCTATCATCTGCTCAAGAAGGAGGAAGACTACCAGGCGCCTCGCGCTCGCGCTGCCAACGCAGCTTGATCTGGGGCACTCTCCTGTGCCTTGTCTGGCCGATGTCAGCGCCCTCGGTTGACCTGAGAGGCCCCCGAAACCGACGGTAGCGTGCGCGTTGCCAGCGCCGATAGGGACATGTCTCAATAGAGACCACAGAGTGATCGTCGGGGAACTGCACAGGGGGACTGTTGACACGCCGTCTTATAGGGACAAGCACACGTGGAGCCAGCGGCGGCGAACAGCGCTCCTCCTCTCTTGGCACCACCAGGGCGAGAAGGCAGGGAGCAGAAGTAGGGGATAGGAGCGGTCGTCGCCGGGCCCGTTGCTGCGAGAGGAACACGACCTCATGACGAGGCACATGCTCACACTGGTTTCTCTGATCGTCACTTGCGCCGCGTTGGCTCGGGCCAGTTGGACCGCCGCGCAAGAAACGGAGCGGGGAGAAGTGAGGATAGGCGCCTATTACTTCGACGGCTGGGCCGGCACCAACCATGTGACGAAGCGGCTGGCGACGGAGTTCACTGATCGGGAACCGATCTGGGGTTGGCGCGACGATTCGCTCGCGATCATGGAACGCCAGATCGATCTTGCCGCCGATCACGGGCTCTCGTTCTTCGCCTTCTGTTGGTATTGGCATGACGACGGACAGGCCATCAACAGGCAGGCGATCGCGGACGAGCCCTTGCACAGGGGAATGGAGCTGTTCCTGGAAGCTCGCAACAGAGATCGCATGGAGTTCTGCCTGCTGGTGGCGAACCACCGGGGGTATGAGATCAAGGGGACCGAGGCCTGGAAGCAGGCCGCCGACTTCTGGATGCCTTACCTCAAGAGCCCGCAGTACCTCACCATGGACGGGAAGCCGTTGGTGATTATCTTCAATTCGGCAGGCGGCGATCGCGAGGGGTTCGCGTACTTGCAGGAGGCTGCCCGCAAGGCCGGCCTGCCGGGAGTGGCCATCGCAGCCTGCGGAAACGGTCTGCCCGAACTGGGCTACAGGCACCGAACGCACTACAATATCGTCCCCGGCTACACGGCGGGAGCGGAGGCGCACAAGTACGCCGAGCTGACCGCGGCCCACGTGGCCGAGTGGCGCGGCAGCAAGGAGCAGCCCTACCTGCCGGAAGTGACCGCAGGCTGGGACGCGCGCCCGTGGGAGGGCCCGCAGGGACTGGGAAAGGACCCCGGCTGGTATTTCCCCGATCGCACGCCGGAGCAGTTCGCGGCCACGCTGCGCGAGGCCATCGCGTGGGTGGACGGGCACGCTGACGAAACCGACTCCGAGCGCACCATCCTCGTTTACGCCTGGAATGAGTTCGGCGAGGGCGGCTACATCGCGCCCACTAAAGGCGACCCGGAGGGGAAGTACCTGAAAGCGCTCCAGTCCGTCGTGAAGGAAGCGAACGGCCGGCGGCGCTGAAACCGGAGGTGGTTGCCAGCCGCTCGTGAGACCGCGCGGGAAGTGGGTTCATATCGCTCCCTGTGTATCCACGCCGCCACAGCTTGCGGCAACGGATCTGGCCTATGGGGCAACTAGGGGTCCGCCAAGCCGTTGCAGGGGCGTGCTTGTCGCTTCCCTGTGCCTTGAGAACATGCTACCATCGCCCGCTCTCAGCCTGACGGTGTCTGGCCCTGGTAGGACCGGTGGCGGACAAAGGATCACTCGGCAGGAGGGATGAGCGCGTCGCGAAGGGGCTCCACCCACTTACCGGCGTCGATGTCGTAGACGACGAAGTCGCTGTCGAACTGCCAGTAGCTCCAAGTCCAGCCGTGCGACTCGGCCAGTCGCGCGATGAACGAGGTCCACCGCGCGCGCGAATCCATGTCGGCCGCATCGTAGGCGCCGAACTCGCCCAGCAGGATCGGTCGCTCGTTCTTCATCGCCCATCGCTGCGCGGTCAGGAAGTCGGCCTCGATCGCGCGCCGCTGCGACTCCGTCCCGTGCCACTCGTGGCCGACGTCGTCCCCGCGCCCTTCCCACGGCGTCCCCTGGTGGGTGAACGTGAAGGGCTCGTAGTAGTGGACTGTGGCAATGAGGTTGCGGTCGCCCTCCGGCAGTACTAGCTCGCCCAGCTTGCCGATGTTGTTCCAATCGCCGGGCCCAATGACGATGGTGCGATTCGGGTTCGACTCACGCACGAGGGCCAGCCCCTCGGCAAGGAACGCGTTCCAGAGCTCTGGCGTCAGGGCGCGGTTCGGCTCGTTCAGCAGCTCGAACAGCACGCTGTCGGGCGCGCTGGCACAGCGCGGAGCCATCTGCCGCCAGAATGCCAGCCACTTTGGCTTCAGCCCCTCTGGATCCCGCGCCATGGAGTGGTACTCGTGGCAATCGAGGATCACCATCAGGTCGTTCGCCAGGGCCTGCTCCAGCGCCCAGTCCAGCATCACGAACCATCCCGCCTCTATCCGGTAGTCCTCATCAGCGCCGGCCATATGCCGGAACGGGTGCAGCGGGATGCGCACGTGCGAGAAGCCCGCCTCCTTGATCAGCCGGAAGTGCTCCTCCTGCATCCTCCGCTGGTCCGGCGCCGACCATCCCGGGTCGTACCCGAAGACGTTTACTCCTCGTCCCAACCGTTCGTTCTGAGCAGAGACGCCCATATCTCTCTCCCGCGGCTTTAGTGGCTGTCCGCTTCTTCCTGATTCACTACAGGCAGTAAGCATAGCACAGAGCGCGAGCGCTGTGAGTGCTGTCCATCGAGTCACCTTCATCTTCGACTCCCTGACCTGCTCGCCGAGCGCGTTCGGGCAGAGCCTCCGGGACGGGCGCCGCACGACCCTGGCCTGCGCCCCGTGACGTTGCCAGCCAGACCCTCAGACTCACGGCACACGCTGATGGTGGCCCCCGGCCCGTGCTCCCAGGGCAGGATTGCCTCCAGTGTCAGCAGCCAGCAGCGTGGCGAGCCATCGCTCGCGCACCACTAGGTTGCCTTCGCCAACCCTCCCCTACCGCCTTCGCAGTCACATGACGCCTGATGCCCTTGTCAGGCGGCAATGAAACCGGCTGTGGCGGTCAGCCGGGCATGGAACCGCCCTGAGAGCCGTTCCTGGTCTGCCAGTGGTGCTTGCAGAGCGGACGCGATTGACCGAGGACCGAACCGGCTGTAGCGGTCTCTGCTGCGAAGGGTGCGTCTCGCCTACGCTCTGTCCGACCGCGACCTTGAGTGGACCTTCAGCATAGGCGGAACGGTCTCACCACAGACAGACCCCGCACGCTCCCCCAACTACGCTGACCGCCGAGAGCGGGTTTGGGGCGGTTCCACGCCGATCTGGCCGCCGCAGGCGGGAGGGGCGGGAGGAGGCGGCGATTCGGCACCAGCGACTCCGCCGCCGCGGAGCGCAGTTGTAGTGAAGCCTTGCCTCAGCCCCCTGCTGTCAGCGCCGGTAGTAAACTCCCCGAATCGCCGAAGTAAAATTCCCCACCCTCAGTAGTCCGCCGTTGGCGGGAGGAGAAGGCCACTGAACTCATTGCGAGGAGGTGGCCACACTGCTGAGGAGTCGCGACGTGAACGAGATTCAGACGTTATACCGAGAAGGGGTGTCGGTCAGCGCCATCAGCTGCCTCACCGGCTTTGACCGCAAGACGATCCGCAAGTACCTGCAGGCGGGCGGCATCCCGCGCTATGGTCCCAGAGAGCCCCGGCCCAGCAAGCTGGACGCGTTCAAGGGGTACCTGGAGGGGCGGCTGAACGCGGGGGTGTGGAATGCGGTGGTGCTGCTGCGGGAGCTCCGGGAGCGGGGGTACGCCGGCAGCTACACGATCCTGAAGGCCTACCTGCAGCCGCGCCGGCGGGCGGCCAGGGAAACGGCGGTGCGCCGGTTCGAGACCCCGCCCGGCCAGCAGGCGCAGCTGGACTGGGGCCATCTGGGTTACCTGGAAGAGGGCGAGGGAAAGCGCCGCTGGGTATGGGGCTTCGTGCTCACTTTGGGCTACTCCCGGGCGATGGTGGCCGAGATCGCGCTGGACCAGCGCCTGGAAACGCTGCTGGCGCTGCACGAAGAGGCCTTCCGTCAGCTCGGGGGCGTGCCCAAAGAGATCCTCTACGACCGGATGAAGACGGTGCTGCTGGACGTGGATGAGCGCGGTGAACTGCGCTGGCATCCGGTGTTTCGTGACTTTGCCGACTGGTGGGGCTTCGTGCCCCGGCTCTGCCACGCCTACCGTCCCCAGACCAAAGGGAAGGTGGAGTCCGGCATCAAGTACGTGAAGGGCAATTTCGTCTGCGGCTGGCAGGGCAGCGACTTCGGCGCCGTGCCCGGGGCGCTGCGGCGCTGGTGCTGGGAGATAGCCAATCAGCGGGTGCACGGCACCACCGGCCGGCATATCGCCGAGGCGCTGGCGGAAGAGCAGCCCTCTCTTCAGCCCATCACCGGACGGCGCTGCTATCCCTTCGTGCCCGGGGTGCCGCGCAGAGCGGCGCGGGATGCCTATGTCCAGTACAGGACCAATCGCTATTCGGTGCCCTGGCCGCTGGCGGGAGCGCCCATCGCCGTGCATGCAGCGGCGGGGCGGCTGGAGCTGTATCACGAGCACGACTGCATCGCGGTGCATGAAGAGCAGGCCGGTCGGCACCAACTGATCGCCGATCCGGCCCACCATCAGGGCATGCCCTTCGCCCCAGCCGGGCCGTCTTCACCCCGCAAGCTGCACCTGCAGCTGGGAGCGCCGGAAGTGGAAGTACGCCCCCTGGCCAGCTATGAGCTGTGGGGTGAAGGAGGGCAGCCATGAGCGCGATCGAGCGACTGCACGTGATGCTGCCCTCGCTGGGGCTGACGGAGACGGAAGCGGTGGTGGAGGCGCATCTGGAGCGGGCCTCCAAAGAGCAGCAAGCCTACGCCGATTTCCTCGCCGACCTGCTCACCGGGGAGGTGGAAGCCCGGCGAGCACGCTATCTGCGCACCCGGCTGCGGCTGGCCCACCTGCCCTACCAGAAGAGCTTCGAGCAATTCGACTTCGGCTTCCAGCCCAGCATCGACAAACGTCAGCTCAGGGAGCTGCAGACGCTGCGCTTCCTGCACGAAGCCAGCAATGTGATCTTTCTGGGACCGCCGGGAGTGGGCAAGACCCACCTGGCGGTGGCGCTGGCGGTGAAGGCGATCGAGTCCGGCTCGGGCGCCTACTTCATCACCGCCCATGATCTGGTCTCAGATCTGGGCCGCGCCGCCCGAGAGGGCCGGCTGGATCGGCGTCTGCGCATCTACCTGGCACCGAAGCTGCTGGTGATCGATGAGATGGGCTATCTGCCCCTGGACGAGGTGGGTGCGACCATCTTCTTCCAACTGGTGAGCGCCCGCTACGAGCGCGGCTCCATCATCCTCACCTCCAACAAGAGCTACGGGGAGTGGGGCAGCATCTTCCACGATCCCATCATCGCCACTGCCATCCTGGACCGGCTGCTGCACCACTCCACCACGGTCAACATCCGGGGCGAAAGCTACCGGCTCAAAGACCGCCGCAAGGCCGGCCTCATCCCCCAGCCGGAAAGGAGTCAGGAGACGAAGTGACCGCCCTCAGGGTGGGGACTTTTCAACCGGCGAAACGAGGAGATTTGCACCGGCCTTGACACTGCCTGCCTGGGCTAGCCTAAGGCAGGTCCCCATGACGGCCCTTCACCTAGCCGAGAGGACTGCTCACTCACCATGGCCGATGCAGTATCGAGGACACATGACACTGGGAGGAGCCCTCCCCGACGCCGTTCACATCGGAGCGCACTCGCAGCGGCCGGAGCTATCAGCCAAGACGTTGCCGGTGCGGATGGAGCGCAGACACTTCGCGAAAGTCAGGGTGACAGCTTTCCGTCTGGCTGCCTAGAACGGCGGTCTCAGGGACGCCCGACAACGACCGGCGGTTCTACGGCCGTTTGGCCGGCTCATGCTCTCCCACCAGCGCTCAGCGCGGGGCGGCGTTCCCAGCGCCGGGTGACACGCGCAAGAACGCCCCGCGTTCACAGAAGATTCACAGAGTAGTAATAGTCTGTTTGTATCTACTAGTTACGATTAGATACGAGTTACACTTAGCGCCCCTGCCACGCTGAGTTGGTTACTGGTCCAGGGGGGAGCCGGCACGATCACCTGGAGGCGCCCGGTGCCAGGAAGAGCAGCCGGACAACGCGGGCCCTGGGGGGTAGGAGGTCCGGGAGAGGACGGCCCCGGAAGCAGCGGAGGTCCGGCCCTCTCCGGTCCGGCCCCTCTTCCTGCCAGACTGAGGGCTGCGGCCGCGGCAGTGCTCGTGTTCGCCGGGCCGCGGCGCGGGCGAGGACCGCGGCCCAGGCCCATCTATCCGTCATCCCCCGCAGCGAAAGGAGGTGAGGTGCTGTTTGCCGTGGCGTGGCCCTGTGTCTCGTGCAGAGCAGGACCTACCTCAGTAGGAGGTTACAGGCTGATGATGATGCGTAAGAAAGGCTTCACGCTGATCGAGTTGTTGGTCGTGATTGCGATCATCGCGATCCTCGCCGCCATGCTGTTTCCGGTCTTCGCGCGCGCCCGAGAGTCCGCGCGTAAGATCCAGTGCCTGTCCAACGTCAAGAACATCGCCATCGCCGTCAACATGTACCTCACGGACTACGAGAGGTTCCCGCCCTCCGAGCACCGGGCGGAGATCAGGGACTGGGCCTATGCCCGGGCTTCCTGCTGCTGCGATGACCGGATCTCCTCGATGAACCCGTATCTCAGGTGGCCGGTCATCCTCGAGGACTACACCCGGAACCGCGATATCTGGCGGTGCCCGAGCGCGAGAATGGTGAACGGGTTCACCGTCAACTCCGGGTACGCGCCCGGGTTCAATGGGGACTGGTGGGAGGAGTACCTTGCCAACGTGGACACGTGCCCCACGCCCAGGCCGTGCAACGGGAATTTCCCGCCGGGATGGGGGGGCACCGTCACCGACACGATCATCCAGGGCTGGGATGGCTGCGCTGGGCCGGAGACCGGGGGTTTCGACCAGTCGATCGGCACTGCCCCCCGCTGGGCCCTCGACGCCAAGACCAGTGTGATGACGGATCCCACGAAGTACCCGGTCGCCTACGACGGAATGCCATCGGGAGCCGACCGCACCTCCTGGCTCGCCTACCCGGACGTCTGCCGCATTGACCAGGTGGCCTGCGCCCCCAACAACAACCGGACGTGCGGCGCCGACTGGGTGAACTGCTCCTGGACCACGGAGTGCGGCCCGCAGAGCGGTGACCCGCGGATCAACCTCGATATCGAGTACCGCAAGTCGTTTGGGCAGCCGCGCCACCTCGGCGGCAGCAACATCGGCTTCGCCGACGGGCACGCTGCGTGGTTCATGTCCGAGGCGATCCTGTTCGGCGGCGAGAACTGGTCGGGCTTCGGCAATGACACCGACCTCCTCAGGGGCTTCGGCGTCTGCTTCAACCCGACGGACCAGCCCTACGTATGGTAAGCGGGTCTGCCTAACGTGGGCAGTAGTTCGGGCGGAGCGCCGCAAGGCGCTCCGCCCTGCTTACTCCCGGCCTCCCAGGCCCTCCGCTCCAGAAGCAGGGATACCCACTCCACTCACCCCCTGCTCTTGCTTCCCACTTGCCCCAAGGTCGCCGACGATGCAGAGGCGTGTAGTCTCCGCGCGGCCACCGCAGTACGCTCGGCCCTACACCCACGGAGGACAGCGGCAGATGAGCTTCGGTGGACTGCGCGCTCTCGGCCGGCCATCGGTACTCGCGCGCCCCGTTCATTGGCAGACGCCAGTATCCATCTGCCCCTGCTAAGCAGCGATGGGACGCGTGGGAAGCCCGGGTAGCGGCTCCAGTCAGGGTTGGAGGAAACCGTCTAGGAGCGTCCGGGTGGCGCCCTTGCTGAGTACGGCGCCGACAGCGGCTTC
>Ga0315277_10013526_pt1 | contig 10163 bp, 11 predicted proteins | sample YL17G05_15_MG_FD_203695 | JGI IMG/M metagenome (GOLD analysis project Ga0315277, IMG submission 203695) | Sediment microbial communities from Yellowstone Lake, YNP, Wyoming, USA - YL17G05_15 | ecosystem: Environmental > Aquatic > Freshwater > Lake > Sediment | place: USA: Wyoming | collected...
AAGAAATAGAGAGATTGCAGATGCAGTTGATCGGTGGGGGTATAGTCAAAAAGAGGTGGCTGATCATTTAGGACTTCATTATTCTACCATAAGCAGGTTGATTAACGAGGGAAACTTAAAATATCAAGATTAAAGACCTGACCCCGTTGGTTGATGCCGCGGAGGGATCAGGTAATCGTAAGGGAGAAATATGAGCAAACTTTTTGAAATGAGTAGGATCAATGGCATGGTATTGTCGAATCGATTTGTTCGATCGGCAACCTGGGAGGGAATGGCTACCGCTGACGGAGCGGTTACTTCGAAACTGATTGAAACGATGACCGCCCTGGCCAGAGGCGGAGTGGGGTTGATCATCAGCAGTCATGCTTATATCCGACCGGAGGGCCAAGCCGGCCCCTGGCAGCTCGGCATTTACAAAGACGAGCTCATCCATGGACTGCAAGAAATGACGAAGGCAGTCCATGACAGCGGTGGCAAGATCATCATGCAACTGGCACATGCCGGGAACTTCGCGCCCAAAAAGTTGATCGGACAACCTCCCCTTGTTGTATCGGATTTTGAAGGACTGGCTTCATCACCCCGGCAGGAAATCACCAAACAGGGTATCCGGGAAATTGTCAGTGCTTTCGCCGATGCGGCTCGAAGGGCCAAATCAGCGGATTTTGATGGGGTTCAAATTCACTCCGCCCATGGCTACCTGCTAAGCCAGTTCCTTTCCCCTGCATTTAACAGACGGAAGGATGAATACGGAGGAGATGTTCTTAATCGGGCGCGGATTCATCTCGAAGTATATCAGGCCATCAGACAGGTAGTGGGCCAGGACTATCCGGTCTTGATCAAATTGAACTGCAGGGATTTCGTAGAGAACGGTATAAGCCTGGAGGACTCCCTTGAAGTTGCAAAATTGCTGGCCCATGCCGGTATGGATGCAATCGAACTGAGCGGCGGCTTTATGACGAGCGACAAACTGTCTCCCAGCCGGTCGGGAATCAACTCAGAAGAGAAGGAAGCTTATTTCCGGGAAGACGCGCGCGCCATGAAGAAAGAAATTGGTATGCCTTTGATTCTGGTTGGCGGCATGCGATCTTTTGAGGTGGCTGAGAAACTCGTCCAGGATGGGACGGCCGATTATATCTCCATGAGCCGGCCTTTAATCAGGGAACCGGATCTGATCAATCGCTGGAAAGCAGGCGACCGGCGCAGAGCAGAATGCAGATCGGACAATCTCTGTTTCAAATCTGGATTAGATGGCGAGGGGATCTATTGCGTGGTCCAAAAACGTGAGAAGAAAAATATTTAACCCGCCAGTTGCAAAAAAACAATATCGAAACCGGGCGGGGGTACTGTGCCGGCTAAAAGTATAAAAGACAACTTCATCGCCGGGCGATTTATCGCCAAAGCCTTGCAGCGGCACCTTTGGGAGTCTGTTACATGCGTTTCCAGCCAAAACCAGGACTTCACGTAAAGTGAGATCCTCTGTAACCCTTGATTTTCTAAAAATCCGCAATTGCAAGGGTTTGGAAGTACCCCTGCTCGGGTTCGATATTGCAACATCTGAGTTAAGCAAGCGACTTTCTATTAATCAAAACCTCTCCCCCTCTGGTTTGAAGCACGAGCCCCCCTCTTCCAACATCCTTGCTACTGAAAATGAAAATATCGCTGAGCTTGAAACGGTTTTTTAGCCTCAGGACATTCTCATTCCTCTGCCCCTTCAGAGCTGAGAGATCCTTCGGATGGGAGATGAAAACAGGTTGGGACCCATCCGGATTATTCCGAAGCAGGTATTCTGCCATATCATAAAAGATGGCTGAATCAACGAGTTGATGAAGGGCAGGATGAAAGGGTCCGGCCAGGAGATGTTCCTCTAACTCTTTCGTCGGCTGAAGACCAATCCGTGCAACAGGGATGGAAGCCCTCTCCAGCTTAAGAATTCCCTTCTTCAGCCATTCTATTGCTTCATCCATCGTCAAGGGAGAATATCCTCCCGATTTCCAGAGTTCTTCAAGTGAAGCGCCCTTGAGCACCAGCGTTGGATGAATTCTGACAAAATGGGGTTTAAGGTCAATCATCTGATCAAGAGACCACAGAAAATAATCGCAGGTATCACCCGGAAGGCCGATCATCAGGTGAACACCTACCTCAAATTCCCATTGTTTTAATCGTAAAATAGCAGAGGCTGAGTCTTTTGCACCATGGCCTCTCTTCGAAAGGATGAGGACCTCATCGAGCATTGACTGGACCCCGACCTCGACGGTCTTTACACCATATTCTTTAAGCATCGCAAGCGTCTCTTCGTTCAGGGCATCAGGCCGTGTGGAAAGACGAACCGAGTTGAGCTGGCCTGAAGAGAGAAAGGGTTGAACCTCTTTCAGATAAGAGACCTGATCTTCCAGGCTCATTGCCGTGAAACTCCCTCCATAGAAGGCAACCTGTTTCTCCCTTTCTCCCTGGTGGGAGGGAAAATGGTGCAGAGAGGCTTCAATAAACTTCACGACCGATTGGGGAGAAGGAACCTTTTTAGCTGTCGTTCTCTGATTGCAGAAGAGACAGTGTTCGCGACAACCCAGATGGGGAAGGAAGACAGGGATGATGAGTGGAGTCATATTTTAAATCCTAACCAAATATTTAAAATCTCCCTTCACCCTTCCCCTCTCCCCAGCGGGGAGAGGGAGGGAGTGAGGGATCTCGAAACTCTATTCGTTTTGGTCACTGGTGTTTTGGTCATTCGGATTTGTTTCGGATGGATCCCCGGGGGATGTTTCACCCACGCTTTGAATTTCGAGCTTCCATAGAGCGTTTCGGGCGGCTTCCTGCTCTGCCTGTTTCTTGCTTCTTCCCCACCCCGTCCCCTTGATCTCCCCTCCGACCATCACAGAGGCCTGGAACTGCTTTTCATGTTCGGGCCCTGACTCCTTCAGGACATAATATTGGGGAGTGAGTCCAATGACCTTCTGGGCAGATTTTTGAAGAAGGCTTTTGTAATCATTAGAAAGGAATGGAAAGTTATCTGATCCCATATAAGGTTCGAGATGGTTCCGGACGATTTCCAAGGCTTGATCATATCCGGAATCCATGTAGATGGCTCCGATGACGGCCTCATAGGCATTGGCCAGAATTGATGCTTTTTTCGCCCCCCCATCCAGGATCTCGCTCTTCCCAAAAAGGAGATATTGATCCAACCGAAGTTGTTTCGAAAAAAAGGCCAGAGAGCTTCGCTTAACAAGATGGGACCTCCACATGGAGAGCGTGCCTTCCTGGGCCTCTGGAAATTCTTTAAGAAGAAGGTGGCTCACGGCAAGGTTAAGAACGGCGTCGCCGAGAAATTCGAGAACCTCATTCGAAATCCTGTCTGAAGTGTTGGTCTGATGGATGAAGGACGTGTGGGTGAGCGCCCGATCCAGCCATACCCTCTCTTTGAATTGATATCCTAAACGTTCCTCGAGTTCCTTCAAAGAGGTCAGTCTTTCCTCATCCATGCAAACCCTCCGCTACTTTGCCGATGACTCCCTGATCGTTTAATTCCGTTACGACGACCCTCTGTTCCTGATTAGCCAGATTCAAATCGTTTCCATCCGAAAGATGAACAGGAATGTAGTTGCGTGAAAGGCTCCTCCATCTCCCTGTCCCTTTCTCCCTTCGATCTTCCACCAGGACGCTCAACGTCTGATGGAGAAACCGATGGTAAAAAAAGAGTCGTTTCTGTCTTCCCAGTTCCCTCATCCTCTCTGCCCTCTGCCTGATCTCTCTCCCGCCTGCCTGTTGGTCCAGTTGGGCCGCAGGTGTCCCTTTTCTTTTAGAGAAAGGGAAGACATGGAGATAAGAAATGGGAAGGGACTCAATCAATGTGTAAGTGTTTTCGAACCTCTCTTCCGTCTCTCCGGGAAATCCGATGATTACATCCGCACCGATCGAGACCTCCGGAATGCTTTGGTGCAATTCATGAATGAGGTCACAGAGGAGGAAATGATCATAATCTCTGTTCATCCTTCTTAAAATCTCATCGTCTCCACTCTGGATGGGGATATGGAGGTGGGAGCATACTTTTGTTGATTGCGAGAGGAGGGAAATGAGGCCAGGAGAGAAATCGAGAGGCTCAATCGAACTGAGCCGAATCCGATGGGGGGTATCCTCGACCTCGATCTGATGAAGCAATCTCTCCAGGGAGAAGGGAGGCTGAAGGTCCCATCCGTAGGAGCCAATGTGAATGCCGGTGAGCACAACCTCCTTAAAGTCTCTCTCTTTCAGGATTCTGAGGTGTCCGATGATTCTTTCCGGAGGTAGGCTTCTCGAAGGCCCTCTCGCACGGGGAACGATGCAGTAAGAGCAGCGCCCATTGCATCCATCTTGAATTTTGAGAAAGGCGCGGGTATGGCGATGAAACGTATGGACAGGAGTTTCCGTAAAAGTCTTCTCATGCCGGATATCGCTTACCTGTACCGATGGAAGTTCGCCTTTCTCCATCAGCGGAAGAAGGCCCGGAATCTGAAACTTCTCCCTATTTCCAAGGAGATATTTGACTCCCTCCATTTTGGCAAAATCCTCCGGCGCCACCTGTGAGTAACATCCGGTCACGATGATCAATGAATCCGGATTGTTTCGAAGGGCTTTTCTGACCATCTGCCTCGAGTCGAAATCAGCCCGGTGGGTGACCGTACAGGTATTGATAATCGTGATATCCGCCCCGGGTCCGAAGGGAACGAGGCAATAACCCCTCTCTTCCAGATCAGCCATAAGGGCTTCCGATTCGAACTGGTTAACTTTACACCCGAGTGTGGCAACAGCGACCGTCTTCATTATTTAAAGTTGTAACACTTTAGCACTTTATAAAATCGTCCCGATGGGACACCGGTCAGGGAGACTGGGCGGATATGGGAAGCCAGAGCTTCCCAAAGTTTTAGAGCGGAAACATCTGACCGGATCATTCAGATGGCTCCCAAAGGATGGCTGAGTTTTGTTCGCTTTCTTCATTTCCATACGATAAAATGTGAAAAACCGCATTCTAAAACTTTGGAAGTATCTCTGACTGGTGTCCCATCCCATTCCATTTCAAAGAGCTAAAGTGTCATTTTAAAGTCTAATAAGTTTGATATCTCCCCTGACTCCCATCTTCTCTCCGACGATGATCAATACCCCCGATACCCCTTCAATCTCTTTTCCTCTCTCCAATCCCCGTTCGATGTCCTTCTTCTCCCGGACAATATTTCCAACAGCAGTGGCTGCCGCATCGGCAAGGGCTGCGGATTTCGAGAGGATACAGACCGCGTCCGATTTCCCAAAACTGAGGGAGTGGCCAACCGTTCCTGAAGAGGTGCAGATGCCAAGGGGAGTCTCTCCGGGTTCGATCACGATCCCGATCTTCATGCTGAGTGGAGAAGCACCTGCATAGATTCCGATGATCCTCTTCTTTGAGGTGGCCAGATAGATATCCCCACCGTTTTCAACGATCACCTCGTTTGAGAGTTGGAGCAGATCCTTTGAAACCGACTGGGCCATGGCTCCTGCTACGGCCGCCATTGGGCCGACTCCGGCCAAGCCGGAGGTCCGAATCATCTCCCGGATGATCTCCGGGGCATGATAGACCTCTTGGACAGGGATGAGGCTTCTCTCGAAGTCAGGATTTGTGGCGATATAGGTTTCGAGTTGGTTGCGGTATTTAAGCACCGATTCCTTCGCCTCGCGGGAAAGATCCTTCTCCGCACGGATCAGGAGGTCGGTCTCCTTAACGATGACTTCGAATTGAACAAGGTCATCGGTCCTGACGGCGTTTCGGTAGGTCCGCTTTTCAAACATCATCCTGCTGATTATATCTATTTTTGAATAAAACCTATTATATGATTCAATAATATCTTGTGTCAATTTGCCCGGGCATCTTATTCCCCCCATATTTTGGAACTGTTTAGCCAAATCAAGCGCACAATCGTATCACGGAGCTGGGCAAGCCGTTTGGAAAGGCTTCGTGGCGCACCTTTCGGATAATTGGCACACGCCTTTATCCTGATTTATGAGGTTCGCTCACATGAGATCATCCGTTGCCCAGTCAATCCAAAGACCGCCATTCGAAGCCTTGGAGAGCGGCTTGCCCAGCTCCGACTCCGTGGGAACTTCTATTTGGCTAAACAGTTACCATATTTTAAAACACGCTTGATCCAAATAAATGGCCTCTTTCGCACAGGCATCATGAATAAAAACATTATCCCTCTCGTCAAAATAGATAAAAAGGTTAAAGTGTAAGTATGAACATAGGAGGTGAAAAAGAATGAAAAAGACAGTATTTGTCTTGTTGATTTTAATAACTTTTCTCCTCACAACAACCATTGCCTCAGCTAGGGATGGACGTCCTCATTATTACCGTCCCCCTTATCACTCGGGAATTTATATCGGTCCTCCTGGTATATGGATATCACCTCCTGTCTATTATCGGTCATATTACCCTCCTTATCGAGCCTATCCTTCTTATGGATATGGCTATCGGGTCTGGGTTCCGGGCTACTGGGAGGAGAGATGGACCTCATATGGATGGGAAAGTGTCTGGGTTCCAGGCTATTGGCGCTATGAATATTAAGGGGCGTATTTTATAATTATTTAATAAATACAATGTTTTATAATAATTACCCGCATGTGGGATTAAATATGGAATCCTCTCATATTCTGATCTCTTTCATATATAGGCGTAAATCTGACAACCTTCCCGGATAAACTCCTCTCAAATCAAAAACAATGAACCCACCAAAAAAACCACCAAAACACCAAAAAAATGTTGACAAATAAAATTTTTTCAGATAATATTATAAAGTTTTTTCGCTTTAAACTCGGTCTCAATCTTTTTGTTTTATAACCTATTGAAATTATTAGTTCTGATTAAAGAGGGTCTAAATGCCAACGGTTAGTCAACTGGTTCGAATTGGAAGAAGTAAAGTAAAAAAGAAGACTTCTGCTCCGGCTCTTACAGGGTCGCCCCAGAAAAGAGGCGTCTGTATTCGAGTCTATACCAACACTCCCAAGAAACCCAATTCTGCCCTTCGAAAAGTTGCCCGTGTGCGATTGACCAATGGAATCGAAGTGACTGCCTATATTCCGGGAGTCGGGCATAACCTCCAGGAACACTCCGTCGTCCTCATTCGTGGGGGAAGGGTGAAAGACCTGCCAGGAGTTCGATACCATATCATCCGGGGTACCCTCGATGCAGTAGGCGTCCAGGATCGAAAACAAAGCCGTTCCAGATACGGAGCCAAAAAACCTAAGTAACAACCTCTCTTTTAGAATGGCTGAAGACGGGAAGAAGGAGCAATTATGCCCAGAAGAAGGGAAGTAAGAAAGAGAGAGATACTGCCTGATCCGAAACATCGTGATGTCATGATCGCCAAATTTATCAATGGGATCATGCGTCAGGGGAAAAAGAGCGTGGCGGAAGGGATCTTCTATGGCGCCCTCGATCTCATCAAAGAGCGGACCCATTCCGACCCGATTAAAATCTTCAACCAGGCCATGGATCATGTAAAACCCATGATCGAGGTGAGGCCCCGGAGGGTCGGTGGCGCCACGTATCAGGTTCCGGTAGAGGTGAGGCCTAGCCGGAAGACAGCTTTAGCGATTCGATGGATCATCGGTTATGCAAAACAGCGTTCGGAAAAAACGATGGAGGAAAAACTTTCTGGCGAATTGACCGATGCGGCCAATAACCGCGGGGCCTCTGTCAAAAAGAGAGAAGATACGCACAAAATGGCGGAGGCCAACAAGGCATTTGCTCATTACCGCTGGTAACTGTTTAAAGTCAGCCCTGAGCGGCGCCAAGCGCCGCCGAATGGGTCAAAGGTTTAGGTCAAGGCTAAGGTTTAGGATTTTATTATTTCCCCCTTCAATCTCAATCTTAACCTCAACCTGTATCTCATAAATTTGAGTTTCGACCACGTGAAACGCGTGGCTTCAATCATTAAGAGGTTTTAAGTGTCAAACGTTTTAAAAGAAAAGATCAGAAATATTGGCATCATGGCCCACATCGATGCGGGAAAGACGACCACCACGGAGCGGATCCTCTACTATACCGGCGTCACCCACAGGATCGGAGAGGTGGATCAGGGATCAGCCACCATGGACTGGATGGAGCAGGAGAAGGAGAGAGGAATTACCATCACCTCTGCGGCCACCACCTGCTTCTGGAAGGAATACCGGATCAACATCATTGACACCCCGGGCCATGTGGACTTTACGATCGAAGTGGAACGATCCCTTCGGGTCCTCGATGGAGCCGTAGCTGTCTTTTGCTCAGTCGGAGGGGTAGAACCCCAATCGGAAACGGTCTGGAAACAGGCTGACAAGTATGAGATTCCCCGGATTGCCTTTGTCAATAAGATGGACCGGGTGGGGGCGGATTTTGACGGATGTCTTCAGATGATGATCGATCGACTCAAGATCACACCCCTTCCCCTTCAGATTCCCATCGGAAAAGAAGAGGATTTTCAGGGGATAATCGATCTTGTCTCCATGAAGGCCCTGTTTTACGACCCCAACAGCCAGGGGACCCGCTTCGATATCCTCGATATTCCAGAAGCCTACTTGAAGGAAGCCTTCAGACAGAGGGGACTCCTGATTGAGAGACTGTCGGAGTTGAGTGAGCCATTGACGGAGAAATTCATAGAGGGAAAGGAGATTTCAGAACCTGAAATCAAACAGGCCATCAGGGAAGCCACCATGAAGTTGAAGGTAACTCCGGTGCTCTGCGGAGCCGCTTTCAAAAATAAGGGGGTTCAGCCCCTGCTTGATGCCATCATCGATTACCTCCCCTCTCCCCTCGATCTCCCTCCGGTGAAAGGAATCGATCTCCGGGGCGAGGAGAAAGCCTTTTCAGCCAACAATGGGCATCCCCTCTCAGCCCTTGCCTTTAAAATTATGAGCGACCCCTATACAGGCCAGCTCACCTTCTTTCGCATCTATTCCGGGACGCTCAAATCGGGTGATTCGGTCTTCAATCCAACCAAGGGAAAAAGAGAGCGGATTGGCCGGTTGTTGAAGATGCATGCAAACAAGCGGGAGGAGATTCAGGAAGTCTCAGCAGGAGACATCTTCGCTGCCGTGGGCCTCAAATATACCACCACCGGCGATACGATCTGTACTGAAAAGGAGCCCATCATCCTCGAATCGATTAACTTCCCGGAACCGGTGATCTCCGTTGCCCTGGAGCCTAAGACGAAGGGCGATATGGAAAAATTGGGAGTCTCCCTTCATAAACTGACTCTCGAAGATCCTTCCTTCAAGGTGAAGACCGATGAAGAGACGGGCCAGACCATTATCTCCGGAATGGGCGAGCTCCATCTCGAAATCATCGTCGATCGGCTTCTGAGGGAGTTCAAGGTGGAAGCCAATGTGGGAAGACCCCAGGTCGCCTATCGCGAGACCATTACGAAAACGGTCAAATCCGAAGGCCGTTTTATCCGTCAGTCGGGCGGACGGGGGCAGTATGGCCATGCCTGGTTGACCCTCGAACCACAGCCTCCTAAAAAGGGTTTCGAATTCGTCAACAAGATCGTGGGGGGCAAAATCCCGAGGGAGTATATCCCTGCGATTGAAAAGGGCGTGGCAGGGGCCATGGAGAAAGGGATCCTCGCCGGATTTCCAATGGTCGATGTGAAAGTCACTCTCATCGATGGATCTTACCACGATGTCGACTCCTCTGAAATGGCTTTCAAGATCGCCGGATCCATGGGATTTAAAGAGGGGGCCCGGCGGGCAAACCCCATCCTACTTGAGCCTATGATGTCCATCGAGATCATCACGCCGGAGGAGTTTGTGGGTCAGGTTGTGAGCGACCTCAACTCCAGAAGGGGAAAGACCACGCGAGTCGAATACCGGAAGGGAACCAATGTGATTACCGGAGAGGTTCCTCTGGCTAATGTGTTTGGATATGTCACTGACCTTCGATCCCTCACACAAGGAAGAGCCACCTTTACCCTGCAATTCTCTCATTATAGCCCGGTGCCGCCATCCGTGAGTGAGGAGATCCTTTCAGAACTGAAAAGGGTTGCCTGAGCGCAACCCAAAGACAAGGAGGGTTTGAGCCATGTCGAAGCCGAAATTTGAGAGGACGAAGCCGCATGTTAATGTGGGGACCATTGGGCATGTGGATCATGGGAAGACGACGTTGACTTCAGCGATAACGAAGGTATTGG
>Ga0315277_10013528_pt1 | contig 10163 bp, 4 predicted proteins | sample YL17G05_15_MG_FD_203695 | JGI IMG/M metagenome (GOLD analysis project Ga0315277, IMG submission 203695) | Sediment microbial communities from Yellowstone Lake, YNP, Wyoming, USA - YL17G05_15 | ecosystem: Environmental > Aquatic > Freshwater > Lake > Sediment | place: USA: Wyoming | collected...
GACGCCCAGACCGGCGAGCACCCTGACCTGCCCTTCCGCGGTTGCCCCACCGTGCGAACCCATCGCGGGTACGATGAACGGTGTGCAGCCTGATCCCTTGAGCTTCCCCACCAGCCCGGCAACCAGCTCGACGAGCCGGTTGATATTCCTGCTCCCCACACCCACGGCGACGCTCTGACCCGGGGCGAACAACCTCTCAAAGCCGGCTTCCCCAAGCGCCTGCTCAAGAGCTGCCGGGAGGTCCTCAAGGGACTCGCTCGCAAGCTGCTGTCTTACTCTCACCATGCGCGGGAATCTCATATCGCTCCTCGAGGCAAACGAGTCCGCCCCAAGGATAGACCAATAATCTGAAACCGGAAAGGCAAAGCCGAGGGCGACTCAAAGAGAACGTGCTGGAACAAGGGATGGCGCGCCCGTAGCGCGTGCCATCAAGGCGGTTCAGTGATTTAATGGTAAAGTAGCGCTGTATCAACAGCATCGCTTCACAAGGAGTAATAGGATGGCTGATGACCAAGGAAAAGGCGCGGGAATCGACCTGGTGGCAAGAATTCTCGTTGTTTCAGGCCTGATTTTCTTTGTCGTGGGAGTATTCGTACTTTTCTTTGTGAGTATTACGGTCGGAATCGTGGTGCTTGCGGTCGGTCTGGTTGACCTGGCGATGTCCGTCGTTCTCCCCAAGATTGCCAGTAAGCAGGGCCGGCCGGCAGACAAGGCCTGACAGTCTGGTCCCCTGCCAACGGCGGGACAATCCTGACCAATCTGCTTTACCGTAATTCCAGTCAACGGGACAGATCGAACGGTCTTAACCTGAACAACTGGTGGGCCTAGGTGGACTCGGCCCCACGCGCTTACGCGCGCGGTGACCCCAGGCCTCGTGAGTGCGCAACACATGTCGCCTCAAGTCGGTGGTTCTTCGTCCACCTGAGCATGGAGAACAACTTGCATGGCGTGGTGGGCCTAGGTGGACTCGGCCCCACGCGCTTACGCGCGCGGTGACCCCAGGCCTCGTGAGTGCGCAACACATGTCGCCTCAAGTCGGTGGTTCGAGTCAAAGGGTGATTGCCATTCAATTCAGAATTGAATGGTGGGCCTAGGTGGACTCGAACCACCGACCTCACCCTTATCAGGGGTGCGCTCTAGCCAACTGAGCTATAGGCCCTGAAGCACTGGTAACGTACCATTAAAGAGGAAGCCGTTCAACCGCGCGTCAAGCGCTCTAACCCTTGAGAACCCCCATCGGTTTCAGCATCGCCACTTTACGGGAAAGGCCGGCACCCTCGCAGACATCGACAACCCGCGAAACGTCCTTGTAAGCCTCCGGAGCCTCCTCGGCAAGAAGCGAATCCTTCTCGGACATGACGAGTATGCCCTCCGACTCAAGCCTTGCCCGCAGCTCGCTCCCCCGAATCGTCTTCTTCGCCTTCGATCTGCTCATCGTGCGGCCGGCGCCGTGGCACGTAGAACCGAAGCTCTCCCTCATCGCGGTCTCCGACCCCACAAGGACGTAAGAGTGCGTCCCCATGTCGCCCGGTATTATCACGGGCTGACCGACCTTTTCGAAAGCCGGGGGAAGGTCGGGATGGCCGGGAGGGAAAGAAGCCGTAGCGCCCTTGCGGTGTACGCAGAGTTCAACTCTTCTTCCTTCTACCTCGTGGTTTTCCATCCGAGCGATGTTGTGTGAAACGTCGTACAGCAGGTCCATCCCCAGCTTCTTCTCGGAAGAGCCAAAATGCTGCTCGAACGAGTGCCTGACCCAGTGCATGAGCGCCTGCCTGTTGCCGATCGCGTAGTTCCCGGCGCAGGCGAGCGCGGCCATGTAATCCGAGGCCTCCCTGGAATCCAACGGGGCGCACGCGAGCTGCCGGTCCGGGATCTCGATACCCGCACGTCTAACCGCCCTGTCCATGACCTGCAGATAATCCGTGCAAATCTGGTGCCCCACTCCGCGCGAGCCCGAGTGTATCATGACCGTGACCTGGCCATCGAAAAGGCCGAACTCACTGGCCACGTCCGGGAGGAAGACCTTCTCGACCACCTGCACCTCGACGAAATGATTCCCCGAGCCAAGGGTCCCCAGCTGGTCCTTCCCTCTCTCGTAGGCACGAGGACTTACTCGGTCCGGGTCCGCCCCCGGGTAGTGCCCCCCCCACTCGCAGTGCTCCAGATCCTCAAGCCTGCCGTATCCCATGTCCAGCACGGTGCGCGCCCCACCCGTGAATACTTTTCGCAGAAGTTGTTCCGGCGTCTTTATACTGCCCCTCGTCCCAAGCCCCTTCGGTACGTTGCCCGCCAAGAGAGCAAGCAGCCCGCGCAGGTCTGGGCGGACATCGCCCTCCTCCAGGTTGGTCTTGACCAACCTTACGCCGCACGAGATGTCGAACCCTACACCCCCCGGCGAAACGACCCCGTCCGCGGAAAACGCCGCGACTCCCCCGATGGGGAAACCGTAGCCCCAGTGTATGTCCGGCATCGCGAGCGAACAACATACTATGCCCGGCAGGAAAGCGACGTTCGCGACCTGTTCGAGGGCTTTGTCGCGCATAGCGAGGTTCAGCAGCTCCTCGTCGGCGAACACGATTCCCGGCACCCTCATGCCCGCCTTGTAATCGGCTGGCAGCTCCCACTTGTAATCAGAGATCTTCTTCAAGCCATCGATCATCAGATCTCACACGTCGAATATGACCCTGGCCTTCCATCCATCATCCCGGCGCTCCACCATCATCTCGTGATAGGTGGCAGCCTTTATCTCCTCGTCAAGCCTGTGCCTCTGCGGGTCCAACTTCTCTCCTGTCGCAGTGGCAACGAGCCTGTCCTCGCCGATGTCCTTCACTTTAAACCCCGAGAACAAGAGGCCGTCTGCGTACAAGACAAACAAGAGCTCGTTCAGCCACATGAAAAGGAGTTCCTCGAGGTCTCCTGACTCAAGGGAGAGTTCCCGTTCGACCGTCTGCCTTACGGTGTCCGGATCCACAATGAGGGAAAACATTGCCGCCGCTACGCCCTCGAACAGCTCACTGAGGTTGTCCGCCTCGACCTCTATCCCGATATCGGCGGTGTGCTCTATCGTTCTGAATCTCACGCCGGACCTTCCGCAACCCCCGCAATACCCGCAAGGGGCAACGTGAACGTGAAGGTGGAACCCTTGCCTGGCTCGCTATCTACCCTTATGGTGCCTCCCATAGCGTGCAGGAGCTCGCTCGTGATATAGAGGCCGAGCCCCGTGCCGGGGAAGGACCGGGCTACGCCACTTTCCACCTGGTAGAACCGGTCGAATATCTTGTCCTGCTCTTCGGGCACGATACCTACTCCCTCATCTGTAACGCTAACCTCCGCCACCTCTCCCGTCTCCCTGACGTCAACGGTCACGGTACCACCCTTCGGTGAGAACTTGATGGCGTTGCGGACAAGATTCCCGAGCACGACCTCCGCTTTATCAAAATCGGCCACTACTTCCACCTCTCTATCAGGGGCGACCAGTTTGAGTCTATGAACCTCGGCTACACGTTCCTGATCTCCCATCACCCTCCGGCAAAGCTCCACCAGGTCCAGTACCTCTAAGTCTACCTCCAGCCTCCCCGCTTCTATGCGGGACATATCGAGTATGTTCGCTATCAACCCTTCAAGGACCGTCGATTTCTTCAATATGATCTCGAGTGACTCCCTTTCCGTATCGCGGTCCATCCTTTCGAAATTTTCCACGATCGTCCTTGCAAAGCCCTCTATTACGGCGAGCGGCGACCGCAGCTCATGTGAGACCGTCGAAACGAAATCGGACTTCATCCGGTCAAGCTCCATCAGTTCCTGGTGCGCTACCTCGAGTGCCTGGAGGTGATGCTTGGTCTCCTCGTAAAGCCTCGCGTTCTCGATGCCGACACCGGCATGCCTACCCATAGCCTCCAGCATAAGGACATCCTCATCACTTACCCTCAGCTCTTTCGGGCACTGGAGGGTCAGCACCCCAAGAATCTTGTCGCCCGCTACCAGGGGAACCCCTATGCCCTTCCCCACGCGGAATACGCCGAGCAACGGATCTTTCCGGATTTCTTCCTCGGACGGCTCCTCCCCGACCTCCATCAAGACCGCCCTCCTACTCCCAATCACTTCTCCGCCAAGACCTTTGTCCAGCGGCACATGAATGCCCTCCAGCAGCCCGAGGTCAAAGTTATACGCGGCCCTCCAGACGAACTCGTCCCTCCCCGGCTCAATAAAAGCTATCAGCGTGGACTCCGCGCCGATCGCCCCGGCGGCCTCTCTGGCAATCGCGTCGAGCATAGCATCAAGCCCTGTCTGCTCGGATATGTCCTGCGCGCTGCGGTACAGGAGCGCGAGTCTCTCGTGCTCCGCCGCGAGCTCGCGGTAGATGATTGCATTCTGCAGAGCCACGCGGACCTCGGCACCGGCAGCGTTATAGAAGTCCCTGTACTCCCCCCTGAAAAGCCTCCTGCTCCTTGATGCCAGGCACAGCACGCCTGCAACCCTCTCTTCTTTTTTCAGAGGGACGAGCAGTGCGGACCTGATTCCACCCTCTTTGAAAAGGTCCACTATCCCTCCGCGTTTCTTATCCTCGGCCCCCAAGGGAATATCAAATACCGCCGCGCCCCCGGGCCCCGACGCAAGCTCTGCGAGCTCCCGCTTCAAGGCATCCGTATCCAACTTGCTCAGATGCTCGGGGGTAAATCCTTCACTCGCCATGACATCGAACGTGCCGGTGTCGGGATGCCTTTCCAGAATCAGAACCCCGGACTCGGCGCCCGATTCCTCCATCGATGTGGCGAGGACATCTTTTGAAGCCAGATCCAGTTCGAGCGACCGGGTGGCCGCTTTTAGTATCTCGTTCAGCGAGGCAAGCTGTACGCTCCGGCGTTCAGTCTCCACCTCCGCCATCTTTCGCTCCGTGATATCGTGCAGTGCCGAGAGAATTACGTCTTCACCCCACACGGTTGCCAGCTGAGAGGACGCCTCGACAGGAAGAGTCCCCCCGTCCTTTCTGACCAGCTTTGTCTCAAAAACGGTATATCCGTCGCGCAGTACCTCATCCCGGCGTTCCCCGAACAGGTGTCTGACCTTCTGCGGGACAAGGTCAGCTATATTCTGAGAAAGGAGCTCTTCGCGGCTGAGCCCGGTGTAGGCGCATATTTTCTCGTTCACGTCTTTGATATCGCCATCAAGCGTAGTGACTACCAGGCCGTCGCTGGCTAGAGAGAAGATTGTTGAATACGTATCGGCCGCGGCCTCGACCCGCTCTCGCATCCGCTTGGATTCCGTGATGTCCGTTATGGTCGCCACGATTTCTACAGAATCCTCCTCCAGAACCCCGAGCGAACCCACTGTGACCATGATGTCGATGAGGGACCCGTCCTTCCGCTTGGCCTTTTCCTCCCTGATATAGCGCTCGCCGCTCATGAGGGCTTTCGCGGCCCCCAGGGCCAACGACTCTTCATGCTTGGGGCTCGGGAAGAGGTTCTCCGTCGATTGTCCTATCAACTCCTCCGGCCCGTAGCCGAGCATCTCGTAAGCCCGCCTGTTTACCCAGGTCACCACCCCGTTGCCAAGGACCATCAGGCCCTCGTCTATGCCCTCGGTTATCCTCGCCCGGAAACTTTCGGAGCGCTCAAGCTCCTCTATCCACTCTTTCCTCTCAAGGGCGTGAGAGATAGTCTCGGCCACCTCCCGAAGCGCCTCCTCTTCGGGAAGGGACCACTCACGGTGTCTCTTAACGTCGTGATAGCTCATGAATCCCGCGAGCCTTTCGCCCTTGAATATCGGCGCTACAGCGACGGCTAATACATTCTGGCCCCTGAGTACCTCACGTACCGCAGCTTCGGGAATTTCCTCTATATCGCTTCTTACCACTGTTCTTCCGGCGGACAGGGTTTCTATCCACCATGGATAATCTGCGATTCTCAAGCCCTGGAGCCTGTCCTTCGTAGGCTCATCTCCCTCGGCTACCCACTCTACGTCGCATGACATCGTCTCTCCATCCCCGGAAAACTCAAAGTAGTGCGCCCGACTGACCCCCAGCAGTCTGCCGGTCCGCTCGAGTGATACACCGATAGCGGCATAGATATCATCGGGATTCACGAACCTCGTAGCTATATCTACCAGTACTTCCTCCGCGCGCAACCGCAGCTCCTGCTCCTGCTCGCGCTTCCTCCTTTCGGTCACGTTGCGTATCACCAAGATCTCGACAGCGTCTTCGTCGGGCCAGCCCACGAGGCCGGAGTTGACCTCCACGTACAACGGCGATCCGTCCCCTGCCAAAATCGTTGCGGGGAAGTTCTGGTTCGCGGTACCGCGTCTGAACGTATTCGCGATAGCCTCGGCCGCTCTTTCACGGTCGTCGGGGTGTAAAAATCCGTAGATATGTCTGCCGATGGCCTCATCCGTCTTGTATTTGAACGAGCGTTCAGCCTCGGGGTTGACATAAAGTATCTCCCCGCCCCTGTTGATCATTAGGATCACGTCCCTGCTGGCTTCGACGATGGCGCGGTACCTTTCCTCGGACTCCCTGAGCCATCGCTGCGCAAGCTCGCGCTCGGTTACATCGTTGGCTATTACCATGACCCTGGTCTCCTGACCCGGCTCATCGATTACGGAGGCCGACGCCTCGAAATATTTCTCGGCCCCACCCGCGATAACCCTGGTTAGTCGTTTGGCCATGCCCCGTCCCGCCTGCCGCGCTGCTTTGAACTCCTGGCCGACCTTCTCCGCTTCTTCCGGGGCGAGAAAATCATCGATGTTCTTCCCGATCAACTCTTCGGGCGGCATTCCCGCCAGATCGCTGCTCTTCCTGTTCGCAAACAGTATCTCCCCGTGAAGATTCGCAATGAACACGGCATTGGGAGATGTCTCCACGAGCACCCGGTACCGCTCCTCCGAGGCCAGAACCGCCTCCTCCGCCTTGACGCGGTCGGTGACATCGCTGAACGTGACCATGGTCGCGTTATTACCGCTGAGGGTGAGCCGGGCGTTCTGCAACTGTATGACCGCGATGCTCCCGTCCTTCCGCTTCAGCCTCGCTTCATAGACCCTCGGCGTCTCTTCCCCGGCAATCTGACGGGCAGCGCCGCGGTCGATGGCCCCTTGCTCTTCGGGGACCAGCATGTCCAGTACATCCTGCGTGCTGGCGATCTCCTCCCGCGAATAACCGCTTATCTCCTCGGCCCTCTTGTTCAAGTAGAGGATCTCCTTCCCGTCATGCAGCAATACCCCGAAAAAAGAGTTATCGGCGAGGGCGCGGTACTGTTCCTCGGATTCGCGTAGAGCCTCCTCCGCTTTGACCTGCTCGGTGACATCTCGCGCCACCCCGACAGCGCCCGTCACCATTCCGTCAACCATGATTGGGTTTGCTTTCAAACTCAGAAGGACTTCCGTCCCGTCCTTGCTACGAAGCGGCACGCGTGTTTCCCTAATCGTTCCGCCGGACGAAATAGTATTTATCATCGCCTCAAGATAACCCCTGTCCGCCTCATCCACATACTGTAGGTAATCAAACCCCAGATGTTCCACCGGCCCCCTACCGAGAACAGAGCGAACACGCTCGTTCATAAATGTAAGCCTGGCCTCTGCGTCCGTCGTAAAGACTATGTCCTCCGTCGACTCCACGACCAGGCGGTACCTCTCCTCGCTCTTTCTCAGCCCGTCGAGCAGTGAAGCGTTGTAGATAGCCTGAGCTGCCTGCTTGGCGAGACTCTCTACGAGAGACAGCTCCCGCTCGGAATACTTACGTTTTCTCTTCATGTCGAAAAAGATTGCCCCGGCGAAACTGCCTTCCACGATAAGAGGCATCGCCAGTGATGACTTAACGCCGTATTCCTCAGTCACAAAGCTTGGCACCCTGGAGTCTCTCTCGGCATCCTCTGCCAACACAGGCTCCAGAGTCCTTGCCGCCTCAGAACCGGTCCCGCTTTCCGAGAGGGGGACCGCAATCGACATGACGTCCGCTCCAACTCCCGCCTTGCCTGACAAAAGCCCCGTGTCCCCGTCGTAAAGGAATATGCTGCAGATATCGACTCCTAAGAGCGCAGACGCCTCCTGCACTATCCGCTCCAGTGTCCTATCAAGCGGCTTCTCCTCTGTCACGCTACTAGCGACCCGGTAAAGAGCCGATGCCTCGCGGGCGTTCTCCTCGGCGCGCGCTCTGAAGTACAGGTTTTCAGCCCCGAGCTCAAAAGCCTCTGCTGCCGCCTCCATGATGGACCTGTCCTCTTCCGCCCGTTCTGCTTCAAGGTCATGCCCCAGAAGCAGTATCCCGGCGGGATGACCGCCGGGGACGAGCGGGACCGCGACGAATCCCTGGAGACCCTCTCTATCAAGAGTTTCCTGCACCATCGGGTGCATCTTGGTGCCCGGCCAGGCGAACTCGACCTTACTGTTATAAACAGCGGTCGCGGGAAATACCCTCTCGACCCTACTCAATGACCGCGGCAGCTCGCCCTTCGCGAACCCCAGCATCGCCAGGCGCCTTGCCGACTCCCCTTCGCCGCCGAGAAGATAAGCGGCCCCGCACCGGTAACCCGGCAATTCGACAAGCACGCTCAGTGCCGTGTCCAACATCTCTTCAACTGCAACCGAGGTCCCGGCCTTCTTCAATATCTCGTTGACGATCTCGAGCTCGCGGGACCACCTCTCGACTTCCATGAGCGCCTTTTCACGCTCGGTCACATCCTGGCCGATCATCACCGCCTTTTCGGCTCCTGCTCCCTCTCCCGAAATCAGAGAGTAAGTCCAAGAAAAGATTTTCTCCTCCCCGCCTTTTGTCAAAAGAGGTACCACTAATCTTTTAGCGGGCCTGACGCCGCGTGACATCGAGCTCAGATAATCATCAACTTCGGCCCGATATTTCTCGGGAACGAGCATCCGGAGCCCGCCACCGTCTATCGTCTCCCGCTCAGAATACCCGCTAACCCCTTCCCAGGCGCGATTGACGAACTCGACGCGCCCGTTCATCTCCAAACCGATAACAAATGTGCTTTGTGAAGAAAGAATCGCCGCGCTCAGCCCTTTCTCCCTGGCCACTTCTGTCTCAAGGCGCTTCTGGTAGTCGATGTTGGTGCACATGAGCGCGACAAGCTGGGGGCGCGAATGGGGGCCTCTTAGCGGTATGTATATCCACTCGTAGGTGTGCCACCCATCCGCCGTACTCATTCTCAGTTCTTTCCTGCTCGTGGTACAGGTCTCTACGACCCCGCCCAGGGTGCAGTCGGAACAGGCCTTACGGGAGTTTCGAAGCGTCTGGTAACAGAGGCTCCCCTCGTGATTGCCCCACATCTGCCGAGCGGCACTGTTCATATAGACGATCCTCCGCTCCGGAGTAACAAGAACGACGGCCGACTCCAGAGCTTCGGCAAAGTCCCTGAAAGCCGCCAGTCTGGGGAGTATGCTCTCTGAATCTTGTTCTCTGAGGCGAAACATCCCAACCACCCGCGATTGGATTTTGATTCGATCACCGCATCCGGCGCTAAGATTCAGTCCTGCTCAGGGCCCTCTTCCCCGCCACTTCCCCTCTCGTCACCGGAGACCACCAAGGCCAACGCGCTGACCTTGTCTCCTTTCTGGACCCGCATGACCCTGACCCCCTGGGTCGCCCTGCCGGTCCTGGGGATGCCGTTCACAGGGACCCTTATGATTATTCCCTCCTGGGAGACCACTAGGCATTCTTGGTTGTCCCTGACAGCCCTCGCACCTGCGAGTTTTCCCTTTGCCTCGGTCAGCTTTATCGTCCTGACGCCCTTGCCGCCCCGCCGGTGCAGCGGGTACAGCCCGAACGATGTTCTCTTTCCAAAACCGTTCGCCGTAATCACGAGCAGGTCCGCGCCGTCACCTGGGACCTCCATGGTCATGACGCGGTCCCTCGCGTTCAGCCGCATGCCTTTTACTCCGGCGGTGGCCCTGCCCATCGAGCGGCAATCCTTCTCGCTGAACTTTATCGCCTGCCCCCTCTCGGAGACCAGGACTATCTCCTGGTTCCCGTCTGTCAGGCGTGCCCTGATCATCTCATCACCGGGATAAAGCTTCAGTGCTATTATCCCATCCTTGCGGGCCGAATCATACAGATCGAAGCGCGTCTTCTTTACGATCCCGTCCTTTGTGGCGGTCACAAGGAACTTGTCGTCCCCGAAGTCCTTGGTCGCGATAACTTCTACTATCTTTTCATCGGATTC
>Ga0315277_10013529_pt1 | contig 10163 bp, 11 predicted proteins | sample YL17G05_15_MG_FD_203695 | JGI IMG/M metagenome (GOLD analysis project Ga0315277, IMG submission 203695) | Sediment microbial communities from Yellowstone Lake, YNP, Wyoming, USA - YL17G05_15 | ecosystem: Environmental > Aquatic > Freshwater > Lake > Sediment | place: USA: Wyoming | collected...
CCCTCGGCCACGAGCACGCCGTCCTCGTACTGCTGCCACCACGTCGGGCCGAAGATCTCGAGCACATCGACCTCTTCGAGCCGTGCGGCCCGACCCAGCAGGCGGCTGAAGAGCCCGGCGTCGGCCACGCGGTTGGTCTGGCGGCGGTATGTCTGGATCCAGTACCGGAAACGCCGTGCATCCGTCTCGTCGAGGACCGGAAGGATGCACGGCGCCTCGACGGCATCGACTGCCAGCGAAAGTCCGGCGTGGAGGGCAGGCGCGGGGTCGCTAGCGCCCCCGTCCCCGCCCCCGCGATAACCGCCGGCCTTGGCCGCATCGCCGCTATCCGGGCGCACGCGGATCACCAGGTCCACGAAACCGTACACGGCCCCCAGCAGCGCCATCTCCTGCCACAGGGCCAGGCGGCCGCTGGCATCCCAGACGCTTGCGAGCGCGGCCTCGATCCGGCGGGCATCCTCGGTCCGGCGCGCCAGGCTCTCGATGCCCACGGGCTTGCCTGCGAGGAAATGGACGGCTGTGTCGACCCGCCAGCCGATGTCGTTCTCGACAACGACTTCCTTGCGGCGGATGTCTGGCAGGGGCACGCCCGCCCCGCCGAAGCCCAGGTGCGACCGCCCCGTGATCCGCGCCGGCAGGCCGAACTCCTGGGCCTGGTAGTAGGGCTTGGCCCCGGCGGACCAATCGGCGTTGCTGTCGGCATCGGGCACGCCTTCGCCCAGCGGCGTCAGGTCGTTGCGGTAGTAGGACCAGAGGCGCTGAAAGTGCATCGCCCGCCCCGGCGCGGTTTCGCGCACGAGATGCTCGACAAACGCCTCCGACAGGTCCGGGTCGCGGAAGTTCGTGAAGTCCAGTTTCACGGGCATCTCCTATGCAAGTTGCAGCATGCGTCGCCGCGGCCGACCCCTCTCATAGGCGCTGCGCCGCGGCCCGTTTCAGCAACTCCCTTCAACCCGCAATTGAGCGGTCCCTCCGTAAAAGGGCGGGAGCGCTCGTCTCCGCCCACTTTCGAGGCCGGTTCTGAGCGGCGGCAAATTGCAAGTCCTTGACAGTGCAGGAGTTGCGATTTTAGGGATTCCGGAAAATACCTCTTCGGGGGGGCAACAAATCGTCCCAATCGGCCCTGGCGCTATCAAGAACGCGGTTTTTGGGGGACCCGCCGCTGGCGCCCCTCGCCGGAAGGGCCTGTTTACGGGCCTTTCCCGCGCGCGGCACAAAACGCCCCGCGAATCGCTTGACGTCGCCCCTGCGCCCGATACGATGGGCGCATGTCGTGCCGCTCCTTGGCTTTGAACTTTGAACCTTGAACTTGGAACCCGCTTTATGCAAGAAGCCATTACCAAGGCCGCCGTCCTCATCGAGGCGATGCCGTACATCCGCCGCTTCCGCGGCAAGACCGTCGTGGTCAAACTCGGCGGATCGTTCATGGACGTGCCCGAGGACATCGAGGCCGTCTGCGCCGACATCGCCTTCATGCGGGCCGTCGACATCGACCCCGTCGTCGTCCACGGCGGCGGCAAGGCCATCACGCGCGCGATGGAAGATGCCGGCCTCAAGGCCCGGTGGGTGAGCGGCCTGCGCTACACCGGCCCCGAGGAACTCCGCATCGTCGAAGACGTCCTGGCGACCGACATCAACCGCCAGATCGTCAGCCTCCTGGAGAAGGCCGGCGCCAAGGCCGAGGCCCTCACCTCGAAGACCCGCTGCGCGCTACGGGCCGAGCGCATGGCCGGCACGGGCGGCGCTGACCTGGGCCTGGTAGGCAAAGTGACCTCGGTCGATGCCCTGCTCCTTCGGGGCCTGTGCGACCTCGGCACGATTCCGGTCATCGCCCCGATCGGCATCGGCGCGGGCGGCGAAAAGTACAACTGCAACGCCGACGAGGCGGCCTCGGCCGTCGCCCGGGCGATGGAAGCCGAGAAACTCGTCAACGTCTCCGACACGCACGGCATACGCGAGCGGGCGGAGGATGAGGCCAGCCTTCTGTCGCACCTCTCGGAGCCTGATGCCCAGCGCCTCCTCGCCTCCGGCGTCATCTCGGGCGGCATGATCCCCAAAGTCCAGACGATCCTTGAGGCCCTCAAAGGGGGCGTCAAGAAAGCCCACATCGTCTCCGGCCGCGTGCCGCACTCGCTGCTGCTTGAGATCTACACCGACCGCGGCGTGGGGACGGAGATTGTGCCGTAGGCCGATTGCGGATTGCGAATTGCGGATTGAACGGCAGCCGTTGGGTGGGTGCTCCGCACCCACGCCGCCGTTTGCGAGTTGTGTGGGCGCACGGCGCCCGGCTACTTGTCTCACCGATGCCAAGCAACAGGAGCGGCCATGACCGAACCTGCCTCGCCCGATGAACCCGCGATGCCGGACCCTCCGCCCGCCGAGCCTGCGGCCGTGACGCCATCGCCCCAACCGCCCGTTCTGTGGCCCGTGGTGCGGACCCTACTCTCGCTGCTGCGCCGCCACGGGCTGCGCGTATATCTCTTCGCCGTCGTGATTGCCCTGTCAACTGCTGCAATAGCCATCGTGTTGGCGATGGCCCAGTACGGCTGTGTCTATTCTGGGATTGCGGACAAGTTGCCGATGTATTACATCGTGATGGCCCTTTGGACCGTGGTAACGGCTGTCTTGGGGCCGCTGGTAGGCGGTTACTACCTCGCTGTGCACCAATTGCTCGTCGGGGAGAAGGCAGGGGTGCGCACGCTGGCCGCCGGCTACCGTAGCGGACGGCTGTTTTCTCGGCTGGCGATTGTCTCGGGTGTGCTGGCCGCAAGCAGTCTTGCCCTGTACGATCTGTGGTCTTGGCTGCCGTGGAATTTTTGCTGGGAGTACTTCTCCAACATCGTGACCCCGGGTTCGCCTCTTGATGAGATGCTCGGGAGCATTCCCCAGTTGGGCTGGCTCATCGGCGAGTTTCACTTCGCGGTCAGGACGCTCATTTATCTTCCCATCTTGTGGGCGTTGCTTGAGGTCATCGTGGCCTGCAAGTCGTGGCCGGCGGCCCTGGCCGGAAGCGCGCGCCTTGCGTGGCGGCACAAACGCCTTGCCCTTGTTATGCTGGCCGTGCTGGTGGCCCTCTCGTTTGAGTCCTGGGTGCATGCCCTTCTGCCGCGCCAGCGAGATTACCTGGAGGGATACACAGCCTTTGCTTACAGTCTTGCCGGCTGGTTAATCCTCGGTGGTAACGCCCTTATCACGTGTGCGGTTACGGCCATGAAGGCGGCGGCCCTGGTGGTGGTATACCGCGAGATGCGCAAGAACGACGGGGCTGTTCCGCCGCCTGAGATCGCTTGATTCCCGCCGGGCCGTAGCGTAACCTCTCCACCGCGTGGTCGCCTAGGCGATCACCCTGCGTGTTCGGCGGCGGGTTGTGGCGGAGGAATTACCGATGGCCCCGAAGAAACTTCGTCTCGGCGTTCTCCTCTCCGGCGGCGGGAGGACGCTCGAAAACATTCTTGAGCACATCAGCGCGGGTAGCCTCAACGCCGAGGTCGCCGTTGTCATCGCCTCGCGCCCCGGCATACGCGGCATCGAGATCGGCAAGGCGGCAGGGGCGCCTACGCACCTTGTGCAGCCCAAGGAGTACCCGACCGTCGAGGCGTACTCCGACGCCATGGTGCGCCTCCTGGATGAGGCGCGGGTGGACCTGGTGTGCCTCGCGGGCTTCCTCTCGTACTGGATCATTCCCGAGCGGTACGCCGGGCGCGTGATCAACATTCACCCGGCCCTCCTGCCGTCATTCGGCGGCAAGGGGATGTACGGCCACCACGTACATGAGGCGGTTCTGGCGCGCGGCTGCAAGGTCTCGGGCTGCACGGTCCACTTCGTCTCGAACGAGTACGACGAGGGGCCGATCATCCTTCAGAGGGCCGTGCCGGCTTACGCGGAGGACACGCCCGACGACCTCGCGGCACGTGTGTTCCGGGAGGAGTGCATCGCGTACCCGGAGGCGATACGGCTTATCGCCGAGGGGCGGCTGCGCGTTGAAGGGCGGGTTGTTCATATTGATGATGCGAAGTACCGGAAAGAGAGTACCTGAGTACCTGAGCAACTGAGTACCTGAGTAAAGATTTGGTCCACCCGCCGTTACTCAGGTACTCAGGTACTCTGCCGCGCGGAGACGCACAGAATATGGCCGAAAACCCCCAACTGATGTACGCCGCAGGCCGCATTGTGCCCGAGGCCGAGGCCACGGTCCCGGCGCTCGATGCGGGCCTCTTGTTCGGGGCGGGGCTTTTCGAGACCCTGCGGACCTACGGCGGGCGGCCGTTTCGCCTCGCACGGCATCTGGCGCGCCTGCGGGCGAGCGGCCAGTTCTTCCGCATCTTCGTGGGCGAGACGGACGACGAGATCGCCGCCATCATCGCGCGGCTGGTGGAGGCCAACGGCCTGGCCGATGCACGGCTGCGCATCACCGCCACGCGCGGGCCCATCACCGAGGGCCTCGCGGACGACGAGGCCCCGCGGGCCACGCTCCTGGTGACCGCCGGCGGGCAGGCGTCGTACCCGGCGGAACTCTACGAGCGGGGCGCCACGGCCATCGTCTCCGACATCCGCGCTAACGAGTCCGACCCGGTCGTCTTCCACAAGACCACCAACTACCTCGACAACCTGCTGGCGATCCGCGACGCCCACCGCGCGGGCGCCACCGAGGCCCTGCGTTTCAACACCCGCAACCGCCTGGCCGAGGGAGCGATCTCGAACGTCTTTCTCGTCTCGGGCGGGCGACTGCTGACGCCACCCGTCGAGGACGGCCTCCTGGCGGGCATCACGCGCGAGGCCGTGCTGGCCCTCGCGGCGGAGTGCGGCATACCGGCCGAGCAACGGAGCCTGACGGTCCAGGACATGCTCGACGCCGAGGAAATGCTCCTCACGAACTCGATCATGGAAGTGATGCCGGTCGTGCGGATTGAGCAACACGAGGTCGGCCCCAAGGGCGACCCCGACCGGCTCGGCCGCCCCGGTCCCGTCGCCAGCCGCTTGGCCGAGGCGTACAAGGCCCTCGCCGCCCGCGAGACCGCGGACCGGGCATAGCCCTCCGGCGCCGTGGTTGTGGCACGGCTGGCTTGTCCAGCCGTGGCGGAAGGCCCGCGAAATTTTCCACGGCTGGACAAGCCAGCCGTGCCACATCCCTTGTTGCGAGGCGCGCCTACTTCGCCGGCGGGGCTGGGGACGATTGCGGAGGCGCGGCAGGGTCGGCCGGCGGAATGATGCGGAGGCCGGGAATGTTTGGCATGTTCACACGCACCTTGGGCGGCGCGGCCGGCGTGGCGCCGGGTTGCCCTGGCGCCGGGGGCGCCTGACCGGGGGTCGCAGGCTGGGCGCCCGCCGGCGGCGAGGCGGTCGCCGGTCCGCCCGGCTTGGGCGGTTGCGTGGGCTTCAGGCCCGGCATGAGGGGGATCGACCCGCCTTCCGGCATCTGGCCGGGGGCCATGCGCTCGGCCGTCAGGATGATCGTTTGAGTCCAGAGATCGGGCCCGCGCCGCTCGTGCATGAGGGCCGGACCGAGGCTCAGGTCGGGCGTGTCCTTTCCGCCAGGGGGCGCGGCACGCGGGCCGATGACGAGGATGCGGCCGGGCGCCAGGCGCACCTCGGCCGCAAGGTCGGTCAGCACAAACGAGGCCCGCACCATCTTCTGCGTCACGGAACTGCCGGTCTGGACCCAATGCATCTCCTCCGGGCCGTAGAGCACTTCCGGCACCATCGCTAGCCGCACGGCAGTCGGGTCGTCCGGGTCGCCGCGGCAGACGCAACGCAATTGGCCGAGGGCCCTGTCGAAGTGCCGCCCGGCGAGGCGGCCGGCGGCGTCGGCCCAGAGGAAGTCGACGGCGTCGCGCTCGCCGCCCAGCAGAATCGGGAAGTCGAAGTTCTCGCGTGCGTAGAGCATCCGGACCTGGGTTGTCCGGTCGGGGGTCTCGGCGGCCAGGGTGTTCATGCGGTCGGCCGCCAGCCGCGCCCCCTCGCCCAGGCGCAGGTCGTTGATCTCCCAGAGCGCCCGCTTCTCGTAGGGGACGTTGGTGGTGCCAAGGAGGCGCCAGATATCCTCGACCGGGGCGTCGGGCCGCAGCCGATGCGAGAGCACGACCAGGCGGATCTGGAACATCGGCGACATGGCAGGGGCATCGGCGCCCGGCAGGGGCCTGAGGTGCACGGGCTGTGCGGGAGGCGGGGCGGGCGCGCAGCCGGCCGCCGACGCCATGGCTAGAAGCAAGGCAAGGAAGACGGAAACCCGCCAACACGAACCGGCGGGCAGGCCGGGGAACAGGGAACAGGGAACAGGGAAGAAGCCTCGCCAAGCCGGCCAGCGCGCCGTGCAATGATCCGGTTTCCTGTTTCCGGTTCCCGATTCCCGCTGTTTCACGTTGCCGTAACGCATCGGGCTACTTCACCTTGGGCCGCATCGGCAGGTCTGCGAACTTGTAGGTGTAGAACAGCCGCGCGATCTTGTCGGAGAGGCCGTCGATGAGAATTGTCTCCTGCTCGCCGCGCTCCTCGGTGACGACGTCGGGCTGGGTTTCGCCCGCCACAAGGCGTGCGTCGGCCAGGACGGGCCACACCTGTTCGCCGGTCTCGGGCGAGACAAGGCGCACGGTCGCCTCGGTGTAGCCGTGATAGACGTTCGAGCCGGGGGCGTCGCGGAGGCGGAACTCGAGTATCTCGACGTGCATCACGTAGTCAACGTTGAAGTACTTTCCGACCTGGGCGACGGACCACTGGGCGAAACCGGGCTCCGCCCGCCGCGCGTTATCCAGGCTGCGGGCCGGCACGAGCGGGCCGCAGGCTTGGTGGTCGGCCAGTTCCTTGCCGATGCGGGTCGTCATCGCCGATTCCAGCCTCGGGAACTCGGACAAGAGGCCCGGGTCCTTGGCATCGACGAGCACCAGCAGGCTCTTGTTCTTCAGGTCGTACTGGGCTTGGGAAGTCTCCTCGGGCACCCACGGGCCGACGGTCTTGACAAGGATCCAGGCGAACATCTGGCATCCGGCAAGGGCGCCGGCCAGCAGGATCACCGCCGCGACGAGGGCGGGGCGTCGCCGCATCGGGATCACGGGCGGCCTCCCTTGATCTCGATTTCGTGGTCCCGGAACTTGTCGAGTACGGCTCGGGCGAAAAAGATGTTGGTTCCGGTGCGGATGGTGCGTTCGCTGGTTTCGAGGACGCCCACGGGCCGGTCCTCTGGGAAGGTGGTCTCGACCGTGGTCTCGTAGACGGGGTTGCTTGTAGCGCCGACCTCGGCCACCTGGACGCGCGCCCGGACGCGACCGCGGTAAAGGTTGGCGGAGCGGTCTTCCATCAGCGAGTAGCGCTCCAGTTCGACGTAGAGGATCGTGTCGGCCTGGAAAGTCTTGGCGATGTCCACGAGCGACATGTTCGGCCACTCGAGGGTGGATTCCTGCCAGCGGACGACCTGCTCTGGGCGGACGATGGTCTTGATGTTCGCCGATAGGCTCCGGAGGATCTCGTTGGTGATGTCGTAACTGACCTCCAGTGGGGCCGTGGGATCGTCAAAGAGGATCTCCGCCCCGGCGTAGGTGACGATGACCAGCCGTTCGGCCTTCAGCGCGTACTCGGCCTTGACGGTCTCCTTTGGATGCCGCGGGGCCGCGAAGTAGGCATACAACCAGTGACACCCACAGGCGCCCAGGGCGCTGAGGCACAGAAGGCCCGCAAGGGCTGCATTGCGGCACTGCATTCGCCCAACCATGACGGCTCCTTCAACTACCGCTTCACACCTGCGCCCACTTGTATCCCCATGAGACGGCGGCGATAACCGCCAGGATGATCACCGTTGCCAGCACGCGGTTGACCGTCACGAACTCAGCCCAACTACGCCCGGTCATGATCGTGGCGACCGACAGGAGAAACCCCGCGGCCGCCAGCACGAAAAGGGCGAACCCGAACGGCTGGTTGACGAATGCCTCCCTGAACCGCCCGTGGGCCGCGAGGACGAACGACGTCGTCACGCCGCAAGTTGGGCAAGGATGCCCCGTGTACACCAGCATGCTGCATGGCGGCAGGCCGAGGCCCGTGTGGGTGCCCATGCCGGAGGGCGACGGCGTCATCGCGAGTCCGACCGCAAGCGAGCCGAGCAGCACCGCAGCCACGCACGCCTGCAATATGCGCTCGGCCGTGGAGGCCCTGAGCCAAGCCCTCCCCTGGGCTGCACCGCAGGGGGCGCTGGGCGATTGCTCGCGGCTGGGTTGGGTGACCGCCTGCTGCAAGGCTGGGACCCTCTCCGGCAAGGCTTACACAGGTTTGCGACGGTCCAATCCTAGCGGTGCGGAGGGCCAGGGTCAACGGGGAAGGGCCGCGAGAGGCCCTCCAGACCCTTTTACCTTTGACAGCCCCGGGTGCCCCGAGTAGATTAGCGGAAGTGGGGTGAGGGGCTCTCAAAGTTCCGAGGCTTCTTCGAAGGAGCGTGTCATGGAGGCGTTTGAGAGGCTCAAGACGCTGGTGGCTGCGGCGGAGGAAGACGTTGTGCGGGTGGACGCCGGCAACAAGGCGGCGGGAACGCGGCTCCGCAAGGCCATGCAGGAGATCAAATCCGCCGCCCAGGAAGTGCGGGTGAAGGTCCTGGAGCAACGTTCAACCCCGGCCTCCTGAGGCGCCGGGCAGGCGATTGCCTTGGCGGTGAGCAGAGGGACGAAGGAGAGCCGCATGCCTCGTCCCTCTGAGGTTTTGCATCCCAGGGAGATAGGACGGGCATGGCGCCGCCGCTCTTGGTGGATCTCTCGAAAATCGACCTCTCGCGGGTGCTGATGACCGTTGAGGAGATCCGCCAGTACAACCCGCACCGTTACGAGATCGAGCAACTCAGCGGGGTTATCCACCTGGACCCTGCGGCGGGCCAGATCGTGGCCTTCAAAGACGTGCGGCCGGACGAGTTCTGGGTACGGGGGCACATCCCGGGGCGGCCGCTCTTTCCGGGCGTCTTGATGATCGAGGCGGCCGCGCAGATGTCGAGCCTGTACTACAAGAAGGTGCAGAACGACCCGCGGTTCCTCGGGTTCGGCGGAGTGGACGGCGTAAAATTCCGCGGGCAGGTGGCGCCGGGCGACCGGCTGCTCCTGCTGGGCCAGGTTGTGGAGTTGCGCAGCCGCCGCGCGGTCTTCGACACCCAGGGCGTGGTCGGCGACCGGCTGGTCTTTGAGGCGCGTATTACCGGGATGCCAATCTGAGGCAGGAGCCCCGACCAAGAAACAGGCAAGCGTTGGAGGTGAGGCCATGGGAATCGGTGGACGCAAACTCTTCAGCCACAAGCACAAGAAGCGGACGGGCTTTCGCAAGCGCATGAAGACGCGCGGCGGCCGGGCCATCCTGAAACGCCGCCGCAAGGTCGGCCGCCGACTGCCCAGCGCGAAGCGGTAGGAACAACAGCCGCGAACTACGAGCCCGAGCCAACGGCTGTGTGCCTCTGGCTCGTCGCTCGCAACTCGCGGCTCCGTCACGCCCCGCCGCCGGCAATGTAGATCGTCTCTCCGGTGATAAAACCGTTCGTTTCGCCCGCCAGGTACAGCACCAGCCGCGCGATGTCCTCGGGCGTCCCGAACTTGCCGATCGGGATTTCGCTTCGGAACCGCTTCATTCGTTCCGGCTCTGTGTACTTCTCGTGGAAGGGGGTGAGCGTGACGCCGGGGGCAATGGCGTTGACGCGGATTCCGGCGGGCCCCACCTCTTTCGCCAGCCCCTTCGCGAAGGTCGCCAGGGCGCCCTTCGCCGTGGCGTAGGCCACGGCCCCGCCGCCGCCACCCGACCGCGCAGCCACGCTCGAATTGATGATAATACTGCCGCGCCTGGCCCGGGTCATGTGGGGCAGGGCCGCCCGGACGGTGTAGAAGACGCTGTCGAGGTTCAAAGCCACGACTTGGTTCCAGAGGCGGTCGGGCATCTTGGCGATAGGGCAGCGCTTGACGAGGCCGCCCGCGTTGGCGAAGAGGATGTCGATGCGGCGGAAGGCCTTCACGAAGTCGGCGACCATGGCGGAGACCTGGTCGGGGTCGCAGACGTCGCACTCCAAGAGCAGACCGCGGCAGCCGAGCGCCTCGACCTTCCTGAGGACCCGCTTCGCCGCTGCTTTGGAGTGCAGGTAGTTGATGCCCACGTCGGCCCCCGCCTGGGCCATCGTGACGGCGGTGGCGGCCCCGATGCCCGTCGAGGCGCCGGTG
>Ga0315277_10013530_pt1 | contig 10162 bp, 11 predicted proteins | sample YL17G05_15_MG_FD_203695 | JGI IMG/M metagenome (GOLD analysis project Ga0315277, IMG submission 203695) | Sediment microbial communities from Yellowstone Lake, YNP, Wyoming, USA - YL17G05_15 | ecosystem: Environmental > Aquatic > Freshwater > Lake > Sediment | place: USA: Wyoming | collected...
TCGTCATGATAGGCGCGTTCGTCGCCATCACAAAACTCCTAGATGAAAACGCTGTCAAAGAATCGATAAAAGAAAACATTCCGAAAGGCACTGAAGAACTGAACCTAGCGGCTTTTGAAAAAGGGTACGAATACGGAAAAAATCTTAAGGCGTAGAATCTACTGGGCTTCTTCTGCCTTCAACTGTGCGGGTTGCGTTACGACTTTCGAATTTCTAATCCCAACGTGACGCAACGGAGCTATTTTCTTGGCTTCATTATAGATGTCTGAAGCAATCTTTCCAAGGACCATTTCCTGCGCAAACTGATCCATTGTCAAAGCCGCAGCCTTTTCCTTAACGATCCTGTTCATTATGGCCCGCACTACCTTTTCTTGAGACGTCCTTATCCTTGAAAGCGTAAACGCGCTCACGGCTAAACGCACGTTATGTCCATCTTTGGTTGTTACGCCGAACAAACCGTCAACTTTTGTAGTCCTTCTCCTGACCAAGCTGCGGAGGTAGTCTCGTGAGTACTCATGCCCTTTGAACATCGTCTTAGCCGTTTTCCCGTCTACTTCAGTTATCTGGAAACGCATCTTCAAATATTGATGCGCAAAATCGTTTGTGATATCGTAAAGTGTGGAGTCAACAACCCTTCCAACTAGTCTCTCCGGTTCCTCGGCAGGCACGGAACCCAATTCGGTGTTTCCGAAGTAGGGTGGAGACATGACCATGTACCAAGACTTGCCTCGCCACTTATCGCGCACGCGTTTCGTCTTTGAAGACATTAATACCCTCCGAATGCAGCTTGAAAGTTCACATCATACTATTAAAAGTTTTACCGTTTAGGCACTATTTTCTCGATACCGCCCATGTATTTTCTCAACACTTCTGGGATGACAATCGACCCGTCTTCCTGTTGATAGTTCTCGATCAAAGCAACCATGGTTCTGCCTGTGGCTATGGCCGTTGAATTCAGAGTGTGCACGAATCCTTTCGGCGCTTCGCCTTCTTTCTCCCTGTATTTGATGTTCAACCTCCTAGCTTGATAGTCTGTGCAATTGCTGCATGAGACTATTTCACGGTAAGCGTCTTGAGCTGGCATCCACGCCTCCACATCATATTTCTTCGCAGCAACGGTGCCAATGTCGCCTGTGCACACGTTCACTACACGATAAGCCAACCCAAGCTTCCGGACGAGTTCCTCCGCATTATGAACCAACTCTTCATGCAGTTCCCATGAATCCTCAGGCCTGCTGAAGATAAACTGCTCAACCTTGTTGAACTGGTGAGTCCGAAATACTCCCCTAGTATCCTTGCCATGGGCTCCAGCCTCTTTCCTGAAGTTGGTGCTGAGTCCGCAGAACTTCATCGGCAGATCCTCAGCCATCAACACTTCATCCATGAACATCGATCCAACTGGATGCTCTGAAGTCGCAATTAGATAGAGGTCTTCATTTTCAATCTTGTAGAGGACATCTTCGAAATCGCCGAGGGCGACAACGCCTTCGTAGGCTTTTCGTCGCATCAGGTAGGGTGGCTCTATCGGATGGTAGCCCTTTTGTGACATCTCTTCCAGGGCAAAACTGATTAGTGCCATGTCAAGGAGAACGGCTTCGTTCTTGAGAAAGAAGAATCTGGCGCCGGTTATTTTGCTGGCCCTCTCGATGTCGAGGATGCCGAGTTTCGTGCTCAAATCCACATGGTCTTTGGCTGGAAAACTGAATTTTGGCGGTTTACCCCATCTTCTCACTTCAACGTTGTCGTTTTCGTCTTTTCCGAATGGGACAGTTTCATGAAGCAGGTTTGGAAGCTGCATCAGAAGATTGTGTACTTTGTCTTCAGCTTCAGCAACTTGCTTCTCTAACGTCGTGATTTCAGTGTCGACATCTTTGGCTTTGGCGATTTGATCATTCGCTTCTTTTCCTTTCTTCTTTGCCGTAGCGATTTCAGAAGTTATCTGTTTCCGTTCATGACGCAGGTCATTCAACTTCGTCAAACCCTGTCGCCACGTTTTGTCGCAGGCGATCAGATCGTCGAGCATTTTGAGGTTCGCAGGGTCCCCTCGCTTTTTCAGATTCTGCCTCGCAACGTCAGGGTTTTCGCGGATCAGTTTTATGTCGAGCATTTTCCCACTTGTAGCTTCTAAGTCTAGCCTTGAATCTTCTATTTAACTTTACGATGAAATAAGCCAACCGATTTTTAACAGATCCGGACTTACGCGGTCATCCAAGATTGTCTGCGGTATGAAGCACCTTTTCGGCCGTTGAGACGCAAAAAAGAAGATCATCAATTGTGGCGATGAATGTCGAAAATTTCCTTCTGTGATCTAGTTTGGTGATGACTTTGTTTGCCTTCCTTACCGTTCGGATGGACAAACCCTTGGGCGTTTTGAAGTTGTCGGGTGAGACTGCTTTCGCGATGGCTTCCGCCACCTTAGAGTCATCATATTCAAGGATTACTTCAGCCTGCAATCTTCTCACCTTTCAACTGTTTTCCCACAAGTTCATCTACTGCCGCGATGAAGTTGCCGATCTCTTCTATCGGAACTTGGGCACCTGCAGCAATATTGTGTCCGCCGCCTTTACCCCTGAATTTCTCAGCAGCGACCTGCATGATTTCTCCAAGGTTGACGCCCTTGCTTATCACCGCCTCCGTTGTCCGAGCGGATATCTTCGCGATTCCTTCCTCTTGGAGGTTAGCGTATGCGATCAGAGGCTTCTCGGAGTTTGGAAGGCTCGACGTGAGTATGGAAGAAACTGCCCCAACCATTTTGTCGTTGATAAAGTCTTCACCATAGACCACGTATATGTTCACAAATTCCTTCATCCTTTCGGGTTTCTCGGTGACCCATCCAAGATATTTGTTGATGCTTCGTCTGTAATCCTCTAAGACTCGGTTGGCTTCTTCGAGCGCCGAAGCTCTGTCACCCATGCATACGGCGACACCCAGCCCCGCTTTCTCCATGCGGCCAGTTCCATTAAGCAAAACTGCGAATTCGCGAGCATCTCTCAAGGGAGTCCAGGGCTCCTCCCGAGTCAGCGTATAAACGTGCCCGACCAAGCTGCTGACTTGAGAGTGGAGACCCATCGAAACTAGGTGTTCTGCGAGTTTTGAGCACAAACGCTTCTTCTCGTCATCAGTCAAGTCTCTCAGCGCTCGCCATTTGTCTCCATTCTTTGGTTCAATTCCCAAGCTTTTGAGGAAAGCCAAGCTCTTCTCCTCTTCGCCGCTTATGCCAGGTATGAATGGACTTGTCGTCGAAGCCAACGCCTTCAAAATTGGGCGCGTCTCTCTTCCGAAGAACATCAAATCCTTTTCAACGGTAAGAAGACCTGACGCCGTCGCGTCTTCCACGATTTTTCCGTTCAGTCCCCCGAGCATTCGCTGCTCGTACTTGTCCTGCATGTCTCCTAAGGCTCCAACAACGGCTATAGGAGCCAAGTCAACGTTGACTTTGTCTAATGCCTTTGAAACAAAGTACGCCACTCCTGAACCGCTAATGTCTCTAGCTCCGTCCAAGCCGTGCAGGTGAGGGTTTACGTGTACGAAGTTGCCTGATTCTTGTCCGACGATTTGATGATGATCCAGTATAGCGATCTTGAAGTCCGAAAGCTTCTGGTTCAGCAGGTCAACGTAGCCGCTTCCCAGGTCTGTGAAGATTATGAGCTGAGGCTTGTCTGAGAGAACGTCGCCCAAGATTTTGTTCTCTATCCACTGTGTTATGCGAATCCTAAACCTCGCATCCAACCTGAAGAGTGCCTTGCCGATTATGCCAGCAGCAGCCACTCCGTCGGCATCAAGGTGCGAGAAGATTTGAATGAGCCCGTCTTGTTTGACTGTTTCCTGTATTGTTTTGGCTGCCTTTTCGGCTGAATCGAGAAAGCCGGCGACTTGGTCTTCTGAACCTGCAGCCATTGTAATCCAACCTAGCCTTGTGAGCTTGATTATTTAAAGATTTTAAACAGCATTGACCCTAGGTATTCTTGATATATCGTTGAAAAACGTGGTAGCTGAAGGTCTAGGTTATGGAAGCAATCTTGGGTTCGTACTTCCAGGTTTTGGGTAAAACGCCGACGCGCTTGTAGTATCTAGACAACTTGTGAACCTTCGCCTCTATGAGCTGAAGTGCACGTCTGTTGTAAAGGTCTGTGTGGTTCTTCTCAAGGTGCAGTCCCAGACTCGCTGCTTTCTTGAGCAGGCTTGTCAGGTCTTCAGGCATCGATGGTGAGAGATCATTCTCTTTGAGCACTGTCAGAATTCTCTTTCCAGTTATCGGTTTCGCTAATGGAATCGAGTGCTGGTCCCTCAAAATCGTGCCTATTCGGCTCGGAGAATTGCCTTCCTTGCCCAATTTAACAATCAAAGCCTCCACTTCTTCGGGTTGGTATTTGCACCAGTTTGGAGGCCGCTTGCTTACGGGTCTCGTTCCATGCGATTTCCCTTTTTCCTGTTTAGGCATCGGTGATCACTCAGACTCTGTATCAGCGAAGGTGCACACGTATTTAAAACTAACGCGGACTTTCTGAAGACAATCAGGATCGACACACACTTTGCTTTTCCTGAAAAGCTTCTTTCCATCCATATAGATGGCGTATTCGAACATACTTCCAGCAGTCCAGTGGCTTCCTGCAACGTCGAGAACCATCCTCACATCAGGCTTAACGTTGACATTTGTGGACGTGCGGAGACAAGAGCAACGTATATGCTTGGCGCGGGTCATACTGCAGGGATTGGCTTAATCTCATAGAGCCATGGCCACATTTTTCCAGTTACGAACAGGCGATCCAGCTTTGCGTCGTACGCGATACCATTAAGAACACTGTTTGGGTCTCCGTCCTGTGAGCCTGGAAGGCCCGTCAAGTCTATCCACCCCTCCACTCGGCCATCTTGAAGGTTGATTATGGCTATTTTTCGTGTTTTCCAAATGTTGGCGTAGACTTTTCCGTTCACGTATTCGAGCTCGTTGAGGTTAGTAACGGGGGCAGAACTGTGCACCTGAACCTGTCATTATGCTTAGTATTTTTTCTGTGTTTTTTGCTTGATTGTCCATAGGATTTGAGCTTTCCCTACGGGTTTTTTCTGTCATGTTTTCACCTCTTTTTTATGTTTACCATCCTAAAGGTTGTAGTTTGGTTTTGTATATCCGTTGTGCTAGTTTTCGGTAGTATCTGCGTAGTTTCCAATTCACGTTCTCATCTCCTCTAATTGTTTTGGTAGTTCGATTTCTGCCCATAATTGGGCGTATCTGGTTTCTTCCTTCGTTTTTCTGACTGTTCTGTTTAGTGTTGGTTTGTATTCGCATTTTCCGTCTGTGCATGTCATGTATTTCACATCCATTCATTTTCGGCGTTTTTTTCGACGAGGAGACAATAAATTTTTTGGGACGGTGGGTTCCCGAAAAGTTTATGTCTCCGAGGAGATTCTCCTGTTTGCCTGTTTCTATCCCAAGCGAAGGAATCTTCGGAATGATTCCTGAGCTTCTAGTGTGCGGTCTTTCCTTTGCATTTTGTTGAAATTTTGATTAGAAAATTTCTTCTTTCAGTTTTGTTGTTGTTGTTGTGTCTCATTGATTTTAGTCGTCGTTCACGTTTTTAGCATAGGGCTGTTGTCTCACGGTTAGCATAGGGCTTGTTGGGTGGTTTCCCATTTATTGTATTTTGGTTTGCTTTATTTTCCCGTTGGATGCGTGTGTATGGTTTGCCCGTGTTGATGCGGTGTGCTGTTGGCGACTGTGGCATTTGTGTTTTATAATTGTAGGAGAGTATGAGAACCATGGGTTCTCATGTTATTTTGCGTTTTGCGCGTTGTGGTCGTGGTTTCTACCATGTTTTTTGATGTTTTCGGCTTTGCGTAACGATTCTGAGCCATCGGCGGAGCGGAACGTCATTTGGTCCGAGCATGTTTGTTATGAAGGTACATCCGTGAAGTCAAGGTTTGCAAGGTTTCTCTTATGTTTCGGTTTTGAAACTAATGCTGAAGGCGGGCTGTACGAGACGAAGTTGTGTCTGTTTTTGAAATTCCTTGTTGGAGATAGTCTTGACTGAAAAGTCTGTGGAAGATTGAGGAATTTCCAGACCCAGTTTCTGTGACCCTTCTTGCGAGGCAAGTTCTTTGTTAAGGTTATGCAGAAGCAGATGACCTTCGTTCTCGTCCTTTTTTGAAATAACACCGAGTTCCTTGAGCTTTGTCCTGTAGTCAATCTCTGCGTTTTGGGTTAGTTTTAGCGCGGATTTGATTTTCTCTTCTTCGTCATCCTTGGGATAGATTAAAAATTGGATGTCCTCTCTGAAACTTGCACCGAGAACGTTTTTAAAGAAAATAGCCAAATCGAGAATTGTTGGCTTTATTTCATCTATGCATGGAACCTTTGACGTGAGAAAATTGTTCATTATACATTTTGTCATCTTTCGGTCTTTTGGGTCTATAAACATTATTTCGTCTTCTTCCTTTTGACCTTGCTTGAGATAACCGAATTCAGTGCAGACGGGGCGAATCTCCTCAAACTTTCCTTCTTCATTGGTGTATATCAGTCGTGGAGCGATTTTGACAGCTATGGCGGGGGCATTTCCTATGTTCTCGATATTGAAACAGAAGAATATTCGTCTGTCCAAGCTTGGCGTTGAAGTATCAGGGGAATAGAAAAAACGGAGTTCTTCTATGTACGATTTTTCAGATGGGATAATAATCGGAAGTGGTTGGGTTTGAAGTAGCCTCGTATTCTCCATTTCTCTTCGTTGGAGTGAGGTAGTAATCACTACGATTAGAACCATTAGGATTGTGGAAAGGCTAGAGATGTAACTTACGAAGGTATTCAGGGTTTGAGATTCAGATGGGAAAAGGACAAAGAAAGCTAGTACGCCGACCGTGAAAAGAATTGGAATTGGCAAGGTGTAGGCAAGTATACTCTTCAGATTGACCATAAGTAGAAGTTTAGATTTCAACTATTAAGATGTTTGTTTTTTGGGGTTTCCCTATGGGTGAAGTTTATATAGTTAAAGGTGGGTATGGTTGGATTTGACGAACCTGAGTGTTTGTTTGTTTTGGTGTTTGGTTCGTTGTTTGGGGTGGTATGTATGTTTGAGTGATTGATTGGTTGTATTGTTGGTTCAGGTTCGTCGTCAAGGGGTATCTCTATGGACAAACGAACTAGAAAATTGAAGAAGAGGCGTGAGTTGGAGCGTAGGAGGTGTGTTGTTTTTGGTTGATGATGTTGGTTCTAAGGTTTTGCCGTGTTTGTTTTTGGGTGATGAGGTTTTGTGTTCTTTTCGTAAGGATTTGAAGCCTGTTGTGATGGATAGGTGTTTGAAGTGTAGTCATTATTTGCGGTTTATGGCTGAGATGGAGGAGGAGGATGAGCGTGTTATGAATGAGATTGATGAGGAACGTAGGGAGCTGGGGTGTCCGTAGATGGCTGACATTAATGTTGAGGCTTATAGTAGGGGTCTTGGTTTGCGTGTGGCTTTGAATCATGCGATTTTGGATAATAAGTATTGGTGTTTGCCCGTTGATAATAAGGGTCATGAGTGTTTTGTTCCTGTTGGTCGTAACGCGCGTGCGACTTCTCCTTTTTGTGGTCAATGGCGTGGTGTTTCGGTTTGTAAGAATGTTGAGGGTCACGCGGGGTTGCATCTTGATGGTGTGAATTGTACTGGTAAGGTAATTGTTCGGCATAATCATATTTGGTGTAATGATGCGAAGTGCCCTGTGTGTTTTGCGCGTGGTCATTCTAGTCGGTTGGCTCGTAGTATTGCGGGTCGTCTTGTTGAGGCTGAGAAGCGTGGTCTGGGTAAGGTTGAGCATGTTACGGTGTCTGTGCCTTATGCTGATGTTGATTTGCCTGAGTCTGTTTTGAGGTTGAAGTGTAGGGAGGCTTTGTTTGACCGAGGTGTCACTGGTGGTTGCACGATTTTCCATGGGTATCGCATTGATAGGAATCGCAATGTTTTGTTTTGGAGTCCGCACTATCATGTGCTCGGCATGATTGGTGACGGTGGTTTTGACCGTTGTCGTGACTGTGTCCACACTCGTGAGTCTTGTGGTCTTTGCGCGGGGTTTAAAGGGCGTGAGGTACGGGGGTATGCGAAGGATGGTTATTTGGTGAAGGTTCATGAGGCTCGTAAGACGGTTGTTGGTACGGCTTACTATCAGTTGAATCATGCTACTGTTCGTGTTGGGATTAAGCGGTTTCACTGTGTTATTTGGTTTGGTTCGGTTAGTTATCGTATGTTTAAGGGTGTGAAGTTGAAGGCTGAGAACTTGTGTGCTGTCTGTAATGGTGAGATGGTGAAGTCTTTTCATGTTGGTAAGCGTCGTTTGGTGAAGGACATTGGTAGTCCTGATTATGTTTCGTGTTTTGTTGATGATGAGTTTGATGTTGATGGTTCGCCCAATTATGTTGATGCCGTTGGTGGTAGGTGTCTTGATAATGGTTAAGTTGCGTTTGGCTGTTAAGTATCGTGCTGGGCATGGTGCTTATGTTCCGTCTGTTCCTTTGAAGCGTTTGATTGAATTGTCTGGTTATCGTAAGTTGCGTTGGTCTTACAAGGATGGTTGGTTGACTCTTGAGGCTTATTAGTTGCCTCTTAGTTTCCCTTTTTTTTGTTTGGTTGGCGGGCGCGCTTAGGGGTGTGTTTCCTGATTGAGTAGGTTTGTGCTTCCAGATTTTCCAGATTTGGGTTTTGATTTGAGGTGGTGTGGTTGTTGTTTTATTGGTTTTTTTGTTGATGGTTTTCATGGATGGTTGATATTTCAGTATGTTTGTGAGTTAGATGAGGTTGATTGGAAAGATGGGCGCGCGTTACGGCTTTTTAGGGTGTAAGGCGTATGCTTATTGTTTGGATGCAGGTGTAGGGAGCGCGAGACGGAGTCGAGCGCGACATGCTGGTTAAGCATGATGCTGAATAGAAAAAGAGGGGTTATTTCTGTTTGCGTCTGCGTTGTATTGGCGGTATTTCTGTCAGCTCTGTTAATGTGTGCTGTTCGCCTGTGGCTTTGTTGATGTAGGTTGTTTCATTGAGGATTTTCTCTATTTTGACGTATTTGTCATCTTTGCTCCATGTGAGCGTGTTGGTTGGTTTTTTTAGGTTCATTTTTTGATTGCTCCTTTTTTGTTGTGTTTAATAGAAAAAAGAGGGGTTGTTGTTTATTTTCGTTTTCTGTATAGTTTGAGTCCTTCTTGGTCTGTGACGTATTCGAATCCTGATTCTAGTAGTTGTGTGGATTCGGTGATGTTGTGGCTGACTTTGACTGTCCATTCGTCGTTTTGTTCTAGGAATAGTGCTTGCTCTAGGTTGATGTATATCATTGTGTTTTCTATGCTTTTGTGTCCTAGCATGTGTTGTACGTGTATGATATCTTTGGTTGCGTGGTATTCCATTGTTGCTTTCCAATGTCTGAATGTGTGAAAGTGTATTTTGTTTAGGCGTGGGTTGTTTAGTTTTTTGGCTGTGCGTCGTCTCAATTCCCAGAGCGTATTTGTTAGTGCGTGTCTGTTGTATTGGAATACTTTGTTGTTTATTTTTGGCATGTTGTTGAGCATGGCGATTAGTTTGGTGCTGATTGGTAGGTTTCGGCTGTTTGAACCTTTCTCGGCTTTGATATAGACGATTTTTCGTTCTGGGTCTATTTGTGTCCATTCTAGTTGTGTAGCTTCGCCTATGCGTGATGCTGTTTCTTTGAGGAATTGGAGGAGTGTGGCGGTTTTTTGTTTGCTTGCCGAGATTAGGCTGTCGATTTCCATTTCTGTTGGTATGAATGGGAGCGGTAATTCTTTGGTGTATTTTGGTGGTGTCCACGTTTTGCCGAGGTATTTGATGTATCCTGTGTAGATTAGTGCGACGTTGTGTTTTGTGCTGTTCATCCATTTTGATGTTGCTATTACTGCTTTGACTTGTTCGGGTTCGTTGATGTTGCAGAGTTTGTTTAGGTGTTTTAGTCGGCTGATTGCTGTTTCTACGGTTTCATCGGCTCTACCGTTTTTCTTCATGTCGAAGGCGTAGTTTACGATTGTTCCTAGCTTGGAATTTGGTAGGTTTACGGGATTTTGGGTACGTTCACCTGAACCTGCCCAATTCTCTCGAAGGTTGTTGGATCCAAAAGATACAGATTGGCTGTTCCGTCGCTCATTATCAGCTGGTTCCCGTCGCATGTGATTCCCCACCCCTCGGTTGAATAGTTGTAC
>Ga0315277_10013531_pt1 | contig 10162 bp, 12 predicted proteins | sample YL17G05_15_MG_FD_203695 | JGI IMG/M metagenome (GOLD analysis project Ga0315277, IMG submission 203695) | Sediment microbial communities from Yellowstone Lake, YNP, Wyoming, USA - YL17G05_15 | ecosystem: Environmental > Aquatic > Freshwater > Lake > Sediment | place: USA: Wyoming | collected...
TAGAACCCAAGATAGTCCTCCAGCCAGTAACGGTCGGCCACGACCGCGTTCTGGGCCAGCATGAGGCGCGTCGAGTCCTGGAACAGGTTGGCGTTGAGCCACCGGGAGCCCGCCGGCAGATTGCATTTGTAGAGGTGCGCCCAGTTGGTGTTGCCGTGGGCATCATCGGCATTGGCGCACTTCGTCCAACTGCCGGCCGACACGGGGTTGGAACCTTCCAGCGTCACGACTTCCGTCCCGTAGTTCCGCACGGTGATGGGAAGGCCGGAGCTGCCGCTGGCCCCGAAGGTGATGCTTTGGCCGCGATAGGTCCCGGCCCGCAGGTACACGGTGTCGCCCGCCGCGGTCGCGTGCGTCATGGCGTGCGTCGTCGTCAGTAGGGGATGGTCGATATCGCCCGCCGCGCCGTCGTCGCCCGTCGTGGCTACGTAGTAGTCCGTCGCCCCCGCCGGGAGGACCAGTAGCAAGAGAAGGACGATGGCCCATGTGATTCGCTGGCTTGTCTCTGTCATACGTCCCCCGGATAGCAATGCCCATCGACCAGGACGTGTCTGCCCCGATGCGCCCGGTCCCTGATCTGCCCATGCTCGTCGGGCACGTACAGGCGCTTCTGGCAGTCAGCCTTGGCCGCCGTCAAGGCAAACCCGTACTCTTTCAGCAGTTGCTCTTTCTGTACCGCGTCCAACCCCATCGGCCGGGCCAGATAGTAAGCCAGCCGGTGGGCAATCACGGTAATCAGCGGTTCGGTCATTTTCGAGCAGTCCTCCAGTCGGCGGAGGTACTTCAGCAGGATGTCGTCGTAGTTGCACCCGATCTGGTTGCCGATCTCGATGTACGGATATTTCCTGTATGCGCCCGTGACGGGGTCCAGGTAAGTCGCATGAATAACGGCACGCATACCCAGGCAATCCGCCGGCTTGGTGAACCAGTATTGCCAGCCGGGCGCGACTTCCGCATCGGCCGCCGCCAACACGGCGCCGGGGTCTTTGAAGCGCAGACACTCCGGCCAGTCGTGTGTTTGCTCACTGTAGTCTCGAGCGCGGGGATAGAGCTTCTGGCAGCAGCCCATGGCGAATTGTGTACTCGGGTCGCTCGGAGTCCCCTCCAACGTTTCCAAGTAGGGGACCGTCGCTTCCGCCGCCCCGCCGATGACCGACAAGGCCAGATTGCAGATGTCTACCGGACCTACATCACTCATAGCTACCTACCTGCCCGTGACCACGGGAAACACGGTTGTGAATCCGCTTTTGTTGTCGAGGAAAACGACCAGGTGCCCGGCCTCCAACCGACTGACGTTCATCCGGCCGATGGAATTCGTCGTTCCGGAGAAATTGACCGTCGTGGGCCAGTAGCCGCCGGAGGAGTGGTCGGTGAACGGGCCTTCCGCCCACTTGTACGATTCGTTCGGGTCCAGATTGCCGCCGTTGATCTCCGTCCGCTCAACGGGGTACGTATCCAACTCCAATTCGCCGATGGCGATACTGAAACTGGCAATCTTCTCCCAGCTCGAATACTCGGTCACGAAGAACACGTTCACGTCGCAGGTGCCCGCGTTCGGATCCCCGTCGCCCGTGCCGTCCCCATAGGCGTAGAATGCCAGAGACAACGTGCTCCACTGTTCGCGGATATCGAAAGCCGTGGCCGGCAGGTCGCCCCAGGACATGGCGTTCGGGTCCGGTACGGTATCGTTCGCACTGACGCCCGCCCCGCCCTTGCGCGCGTGCGCCCACCCGTTCTGGATGGTCACGGACGCCGTGTACCCATGACTGCGTGGACTGGCCGGCAGCGGACCCGTCTGGGCCTGCGCGATGCTCATAATGAGCGAACCCAACAGCCAGACCAGCACGAGAAGCGCCGCCACCAGGATTCGCGTTTTGTACTTTCCCATCGTACTGACCTTTCATCCTTTCTGATAAAAGGTTCAGGCGAGTATCCGGCCCGCCTGAACCCCTTCTTGAGGAGGACCTGCATCGAAAGAGCCGTTAATCGTTCGCCGAGGCCGTACCGATCAGGCCGCCCGTGCCGGCGGAACTCATATCTTCGTTATAATAGTTCTCGAACAGCATGGCCTTGTCGCAGACGATGGCGGCGGCCATCGTGGTCAGATTGCAGACGCACAGGTTGCGGGCAATCGTGGCCGAGGTGCCGGTCAGGAGTTGGATACACGGTTTGCCACCGATGTCGTTCGTGCCGCCGTTCCACAGGATGTTGTCCGTGATGGTGAGATACTCCGAGAGCGTCGTCAGGCCGTAGATGTCGGCCGTAGAATAATCCCCGTAGACCACATTGTTGGTGACACGCGCACCGACGCAGGCGCCCGAGAACTCAATGGCCGCCACCGCCGCTTGCAGACCGGAATTGAAATAGCAGTCCTCCACGTCGCCATAATCCGCCCCGGCCTGAAAAGTGATGGCGGACTTGAACTCGTCGGTGGCCGTCTCTGCGTGGCCAAAGTCGCAGTGCAGACAGGTGAAATAGTCGCCCGCCGCCTCCACTTCGATGGCTTCGTTGACGTCGCTGACGCTGCACCGGAACCGCAGATTGACGATGGTCACGTTGGCCGCCCCGATGGTGAAGGTGCCGGCCACGGCACCATCGTAGTCAAAGGTGGGTTTCAGCGAACCCCCACCCAAACCAATGACGGTGATTCCGGCCTTGTCGAGGTCCACCTGATCCGCGCTGGTCCCGACCGCTTCATTGTGGCCCTGCGCCATGAGAATCACGTCACCCCGGTTCGCCGTACATAGGGCAACCGCCTCTTCCGGAGTCTTCTTGGCGTTGGCCCAATTGGAGCCGTCACCCGACGCGGTCACGGCGGAATCGACGTAGAAAATCTTGCCCTTGCCGAGCCGGATGTTCATAGCAAGCAGGTTCTCGACTTGGTCCATCCAGCGCATCCCGGCGCCGGCCGGGTAGCGCCAGAACCGCGCATCATAGTTCGGGCCGCGCCCATAGTTGACGCCGGTCGTACTGCCCCAGGCGGTCACGCACAGGGACAACACGCCAGCGAGGAAAATCAAGCGTTTCATGTCTTCATCCTTTCAGAAAGAGACAAAGGGCCGGGAGGCCGGCCCCCGTTCTTGTTTCGTTTTACGCGGCCGACTCAGGCTGATCATCAACCCAGGCGTCGAAATTGCCCGTCGCCAGCGCCTGGTTGACCGGCACGTACTTGATGCCGAGGTACTGCTGCGTCTTGATCCCCGGCGGCAGATACGCTTGCAGATGGTCGCCGATGGCGTCGAGGTCCGTGATCGGCGTCACGCCGGCCGCATCGTCGGTGTCGCCGCCGCTCACATTCTGACTCGCCAACAGGGCCAGCACGCGCGGACTGGTCAGAGCCGCCACGCTATCGTCCACCAGGTAGATGCGCACGCCGCTGGCCGCCCCGGTGAACGCGGCATTGACCCGCACGTGCGCCACGAGGGGCTTGCCGCCGTGGCCGCTTTCCTTGTTGGCCGCCTGTTGATCGTAACTGGAGGTCGAGGTCGCGACCGTGGTAACGGCCTGCGCCTCACTGAGCATTTGCGGATGATCTCTCATCGCAGATTCCTTTCAAAAAACGGAACGCCGGTCATACCGGACTTCCGACTAATTACCGTTCCCGTTACACGACGGTCGCTTCCGTCGTCTCGATGGCGTCGCACACGGCGATGGGATGCTGGCCGGGTCCGAACGCCGGGATGGGCCGCCCGAACGGATCGTTGACGGTCATCCACACGTTGGACTTTTCCTTGATGCGCTTCCAGATTTGCCCGGTGACGATGGACGGGACCGCGATCACGACGTTGTCCCAGTCGCCCATGTCCTTCTTGAGGTCCACGAGGGCGTCGATGATATAGTCCTCGTTCAGCGAGAAGTCGTCGCTTTCGTCGATCCCGGTCGTGCTGATGTTGGGAACGCGCCGAATGGCGCCCGGATGGTGCACGACCTGGCCGAAGCGCTGCTCCATGTAACTCTTGACGCCCGGGTACTGGTTGCTGTGAGCATCCGTCAGCGGCACGGTGTCCCCGTAGTCCTTGATGAACAGGCCGAGTCCGGCCACGTCCGCCACGACCCCGTTACTCATCCGGCGATTGTCATGCTGCGGATAGTTGAACTGGAAGGCGCCCGGGCCGAATTTGATGATCCACACCGACGTCTTGTTGCCCGTCGCGGAGGCGTCGCCGCCGGCGTTGTCGTAGACGTAGCCACTGGACAGCGCATGGTAGGCGGACCGCTTCGTCAAGCCGCGAATCCGCTTCGGGTAGGTGTCCCGGTCCCCGTAGAACACGCGGGCACCGAACGTCTTGCTAAAGCCGCGGAAATGGGCCTTGAGCTCGTCGTTGAGGATTTGCTCGGGGTCCCGCTGGTCGTTCAGCTTGGTCAGGTCCATCTGGAACCAGTCGGCGACCGTGCAGGTCGGCTCCTCGTACGGCGTGCGCGAGGACACGCTTGCGGCCACGCCCTCATCGTAATCCCGCTCGCTCGGGGTCGGCTCGGTGGAAGTGCGCGAGCCCTTGAAGGAGAGATTGTTGTTATTGCGGACCCAGCCGTTCATGGCCAGGGCGAATTTCCAGAGTTCGTTGGTTTGCAGGAGCATATCCACGACGGGCGCCAGTGCCCCGTCCGCCCCTACACGATTGAGAATCTCGGCCACGGTCAACGTGGTCTGCGCGATGGCAGTTGTCATAATGACATCTCCAAAAACGATAAATTCCCGGATTTACGTTTCGGAGGATTGTCTGCACACGCAGATCCGTCCTGCCTTTTACGCCGGTGTAGGCGCCCCCGCTTTAGGGGTCAGCAGCAGGTCGAAAACCGATTGTCTGCCAAAGGCTTCGCGGCCGAATCGAACGGCCTTGGCATACGGACGGGATGCCATGCCCAACCGAAGCCGGATATTAACTATGTGGTCACGGCACTTTTTTCCTCATGTTGCTCGTTAGCGCTTATGATTTCCGCCAGACTTCGGCGATTCAAAACCACTCGCTCTGTATCACCTTCAACTCTTGATGTCAGACGGATGACCAAGTCGCCGTGTCGTGGATAAGGGTCTCCCGCAATGTACATGACACGCTTGGCTACAGTGCTCTTGTAGCCCCGGTAGGCACAACATATGTCCACGATTTCCGGGAGCCAAAAGCCGAGTTGAAAGTCCCAATCGCCCTCGAAAGTGCCCTTACCAATGAGGACATCAAGCGCCTCACAGACTTCGAGAAGGAACTCGCCTTCGTCTTTTGCGTCCGTTACGATGGACAGGTGGTCGCCATCTTTGAATAATTCAGTCATTCGTTCTCTTCTTTCAACGTCCGACCGTCGCCGGAATTTCACTTATTTGATACCCAAGACCTTAGCCGTGGCCGGGAGGACGGCTGCGATACCCGTCTTGCCGACCGAGCCGGTCGATGGCCCGCCGCCCGCCGTGATCGTGCCCGGACTGATGAGTTTCGCCACGGCCCCCAGCAGCTCCACGACCAACGGGTGGTCCGAGATATTGACGGCCTCCAGGAGCGTCAATAACTCCTGGGCCGGACTCTCGCCACCGTCTGCCCCCGCGCCGTAGAGCGTTGCCAGGGCTTTCAACCCCGCTTGGCTCATCTTCTCGTAGCCTTCCTTGCCGCCGTACGCGGTCTCCAGCCGGGTACGATGGTCGGCAATGTGTTCATCCATGATGCGCCGGTCGTCCGCCGCTTCCGCCAGCCAGGCCGTCGCCAGGGGCCCGGCCAGGGGCAAGGGAATCCCGGCCTGACCGAAGATGCGGTCCAGCCGCTCCGTCGCCTTGCGGTCCCCCAGGAGTTTCCGGAGCCGTTCGTCCTTGACGCCCTCCAGACTGAGCTTGTAACCTTCCCCCTGCTTGGGCATGGGTGCATGGGAAAACACGTTCTGCCATTCCTCCGGGGCAGCGTCACTACCCGGCACGAGTACCCGGCCAGCCAATTTCGACAGGCCGTGCGTACTCTTGACCAGGGACACGGGGTCCTTGATGGCGTCGAAGTACTTCGTATCGCCCAATTCCTTCCGCACGTCCTCGGGCAACTTGGCCAACCAGCCCTCGACGAAATTGCCGTCGGCGCCGATCACGCTGCGAAAATCGAACGCGGTTGCCTGTCCTGCTGCTGCTGCTTGATCCGTCATGGTCGTCCTCGTTCTAATGAAGTTTCAGGTGAGAATAGGTCAGAAGTCATTTTAATCTCCGCATCAACCATCCTGGCGAAGATTTGCATTGCACTTTGATGGCCTGCATCCAACAAGATCAAAGATTGCCTTAAGTCAAAAAGATAGACTCGTAAACCCTCACAATCAAACGGCGGAGTATCCGTTGGGTCTCTGTTCGAGCATTCGACTTCGCGGACGAATTGGTCCGTTTCCAGAATCCACTTCAAGAGAAGTTTTCTGAGTTCTGCCCGGTTTTCACGTTCTTTGAGTTGATTCATTCTCTTCTTTCTTCTTCGGTAACGCCAGTCCGCTCAGCGACCGCAGCCAGTCGATGAACCGTTCTCTCCGGGTGCGACCCTGCGCCCCTACCAGGGACGTAAAGACCGACTCGCACTGGTCCGGTAGCCACACCCCGCTGTAGATAAGCAATTCCACGAAACATTGCCGCTGGATGCGAGCCTCTTCGGTGTCGAGCCGAGCGTCGAAGAAATGCCAGGCCAAGCCCAGCCAGTACATCGCTTGATAGTCCGCGCCGTTATCGAAGAGCGCGGCCCGGAAGGTCGCGATCCACGCGGCGTGCAGGTTGGGATTCGCCACGATTTCGGCCGGTTTGGGTGGGCCTACGCGGGTGGTCATTTCACTTCGACCTTCTTCCGGCGGTTGACGTCGTGGTTGACGTTGTCGAAGTCCGGAATGAACACGTTGCGGTCCCAGCCCTCCGAGGCGGGCTTGCCGTACTCCTTGCACACGGCTTCCCCGGCCTTGACGTCGTCCGGGTGCAGGTTCTTACGAAAACCACCGGACCGCTTCACGTACGTCCGGCGCTTGCGCTCGAGGTCCCGCCGGGCGTCCGGCACGTTCGGGTCGGCCAGACTCTCCGGCGTCGCGGACCGAATGGCCGGGGCGGGCGGCTGGGGCGTCTCCGTAGGACGGCTGCCCAGAATGTCGGGTTGCTCGATATGCTCACCTGTCTGCTTTGCTCGTGCCATGTATGGACTCCTATTCTAAGTTGCCATTTCGCCCGGACTGCCTTGTTCCGGGGCCTTGCTCATGCCCTGATACGTCTTGGCAAGAGCCTGCGCCGTCTGGGCCTGTTCCGCCAGGTCTTCCCGCTCCTGCAACTGCTGAATGATCTCCTTATACGCCTTGGCACTCCGCATGTCGTCGTGCGCGAAGTTGCGGCTTTCGAGGAAATGCTTCCCGAGTTGGTACTCATCCACGATGTACTTCGCCTCGGGCCACAAGTTGGCGATCATCGTCATGAACTGCACCCCATCGACATAGCCCCGATTGGCGATGAGCGTGCTCTGAATCTGCGTCAGCAAACCCGTGTACTGCGCCTCCAGCTTCGCAATCGGATTGTGTTCGAGCCACGCTTCGAAGTTGGCTTCGTTCACCGGCATACCGGCCGCCCGCATATCCGCCACCGTCGTTTGGAAAATGAAATCGTTGAGCGAGGCCGGCGGCTCGATCTCTTCGCGCGTCAGGTAGGGCTCCTCGATCATCAGCACGTCCACGCTGGGGTCGAGCACCCCGCACTGGTACGAACCGACCTGCGGACCCAGGAGGGTCGCCTTCTCGCCCTGCAACTGCTGAATGTGGAACGCGGTCGGCGGCTGGCCCGTCAGATTGCTCAAGATCATGAAGAACTCGACGCCGAACCAGCGGTCGAGACACATCTTGACCCGTGCCCGCTCCGAGTCGGGCACGCCCCAATTCAACTGCTTGTGGACCTGCTCCACGATCTCATCCGGCCGGGCCACGTAGGTGAGGCCGCCCGGTCCCTTCTCGTACAGGGCCCGCAAGGTGTCCGAAATCTTCATCTGCGGATCCCCGGCCAGCCGGGCCACTTGGAACAGCGTCTCACTGAGTACGTCGCTGCCTAGGGCGTCCGTCAGAGCCCGCATGGCCGGCGTCACCGGGTAAATCCAGCGCGGGTGCTGATAGACGAACCAGGCAATCGGGCCGTAGTCAAGGCCGCTCGACTGAATAATGTGCTTGCCCTGCGCGGCAACGTAGACCGACGCCCACCGCTTGGCGTCCGGCCGCAGCGACAGTCGGTCGTAGTTGGGGTTCTTGAACAGGCAATGAATCGCGGTCCGTTCGGTGTACGGATTGCCCGTCCCCTGGAGGCATTGCTGCCAGTCCGCCGGCAAGGTGTTGGCCCCGAACTCATCCGCCCACGCCTGCACGGTCTTCGTGACTTCCCGGTGCAGCCGCAGAATATTCCCGAACAGGTCCACTTCGATCCAGACGGACCACGGGTCTTCGAGATAGAAGTGCACGCTCCGCTTGTCGCGGTCCACAATCGGGATCAGGTAGGCGCCCATCACCGCCGCATGGACCGCCGCCGCGGGATTGACTTTATAGAAATTCGTACGGCCCGCCGCCCAGAACGTCTGTTCGCTGCGGTTCTGGAGGTACGCCTTGATGTCGTCGTCCTCCATGAGCTTGCGGACACTCAAGATGATGTTGAGCCACTTACTCTCCGGGTAAATCATGTTGCCCACGATGCCATTGGCCCAGGTGTGCATCGCCAGGGCCGGGTAGCCGTCGAAGACGTCGGCCCCGAACCGGATGCCCTCCTGCCCGATGGTCTCCGTCAACTCAGGCGCGAAGATCCCGCAGGTGGTCCGCCACAGGGGCTCGTACGGCTGCCGCTTGCCCTTCATGTAACCGTGAATCCGAATCAGGGAATCGGCTACCGCCGTTGCCCCGGCTGCCGGCTGCACCGCCGTCGCCTCCTGCATCGTTTCGAGTCCTACCGTTGCCATCAGTTCAACGAAATCCTACGTAGCAAAGGAAAAAACTTAGCCGTGTATTCTGCTTGGATAGCAGCGACGCCCGGGAACGCCCCGAGAATCTTGTCTTGGACAAAATGACTGGCCGCACAGATTGAGAGGTGCCACCACGCATCCTTGAAAGCGCCCCCAGTGAGGGAACAGTATAACTCTATGTCTTTCCCCAAGATGCTTGCCATCAGTACCCCATGTCCCAAACCTGTGCCTGTGTCACGTAGTCATGGCTGCAATGGTCGGCCACGGCGATTCCCACCCACAGCCAGACGGTCCAGAGAATCGGCAGCGAGAAGATCACCAGCCACTTGCAGAGATAGTCGGTCAGTCTCATCCCTGATCCTCCGTCCGCTCTGCCGGCCAGCGAACGTGAGCAGGCCCGGCGAATATCCTGCGGTACAGCCACCGCAGCCACATGGCCTTGCCGCCGAAACTGTGAATCCACGCAATCGACGAATCCCAGACGCCGAACTCGAAGGCCAGGTCCGTCATATGCTGTACCTTGAGCTTGCGATTCGAGAGGCAGGTCCGGCACAAGCCCTGCTCACGCGGATGGCCGTTGACGAGGAGGTGGTAGAAGTTGTCCTCGACGCTCACGGACTCCGCGCCCCGGGCCGCCCCGAACCCGCACCGATAGACCCGGTCGCCCAGGAAGGCCAGGTTCACACACCCGCACTCGGCCGGCAGGACGTCCCGAGGGACTTCGCCTTGCCACGGCCACGGCAGATGAACCGTGTACTGGACCTTCAGCCGCCGGCCCAACTGCTTCTTCAGCCGGGCAATGTCGGCCCGGTTCACGGCCCCGTAGTGACTCACGTGCACGATGTCGGCCTCGCCGTAGTCCTCGCCGTTGCGGTCCACCGCGTTCGTCACCACCCGCACGCACTGGGCGATGCCCTCCTCTTTCACCCGGCGGATGGCCCATTTCAAACAAGGCCACAAGGTAGGTTCCCCGCCCGTGAAGTGCATCAACCGCAGCCGCACGCCCTGATCCTTCAGCCGAGCCAGAATCCGCTCGAACTGGTCGCGGCTCATCTGGTAGGCCCGCCGCTCTGCCGGCAGGTCGCGCAGGAAACACCTCGGACACCGAAGGTTACACGCCAGCGTCACGTAGACCAGGGCGGCTTCGTACTCTCGGGCCTGCTTCGCCAACTCTTTGGCATTCGTCTGAGCCATGCACACTCCAAAACGCCAAAAGAAAAGGAGCCTGAATCGGTTGTCCGACTCAAGCC
>Ga0315277_10013533_pt1 | contig 10162 bp, 7 predicted proteins | sample YL17G05_15_MG_FD_203695 | JGI IMG/M metagenome (GOLD analysis project Ga0315277, IMG submission 203695) | Sediment microbial communities from Yellowstone Lake, YNP, Wyoming, USA - YL17G05_15 | ecosystem: Environmental > Aquatic > Freshwater > Lake > Sediment | place: USA: Wyoming | collected...
GGAAATTGGTAAGGCTCTCTTAATGCGCGCCGTTGAAACGCTCAATGTCTTAAATGTTGATAAAATCAGGGTAATGGTGCAATTAGAAGAATCTTCAAAATGGTTAAAATATTTTGAAGATGTAGGCTTTCACATCGTTGCTAATACAATGGAAATGAAATTGATGGATTCCTAAATTTCGCTAGAGGTACCTTGAAGATAAGGTCTGACTTCATTCAGGATTCGACTTGAGCAAAAATTAGAACGAATATTAAATAAATGGATCGATATTCAATTCGTAGAAAGGATTAGAATGAGCATATATCCAGAAAATATGCTCTCAACTGTGTGTAATAATAAATATTATGGTAAATTCAATAAAATAGATGGAATTTGAGGACTATGATCACAATACGCGATTACCAGAAAACAGATTATGAAGCAACCATTCGATTAATGAAACAACTCGTCAAATTATACAAAACTGAGCTCGACGAAAAGAACTGGGAAATGACCCTGCGCCAAAGGACATTCTCACCCCAGAGCAGGACTCTTATTGCAGAATATGAAGGTAAAGTAGCAGGAATGTGCTTTGTTGATGTTAAATGGAACGAAATTGGCTTTATTATCGGAAATATCAAAAATATTGTCGTCGATGAAGATTTCCGAAACCATGGTATCTCTATTAAACTTTTAAACGAAGCTATTGATATTCTAACGGCAATGGCGGTTGATCGAATCCAAATTAATATAAATGTCGAAGTCCAAAACGTAGTTCCATTTTTTGAGAAAATGGGGTTTAAACAAGAATATATTGCGATGTCTCGCTCGGTCAAAAAGGAGAAAAATAACGATAAAAGAAAATAGTGAGAATAAATGGAAGATTTTGTTGATCCTTATCTAGAAATTAAAATCCAGAAAGTATTGAGATATCTGCCACGCTCTGATTGTGGAGATTGCGATTTGGGAGACTGTTTCGCTTTCGCAAAAGAGTTTATTAACGACTCCACGCGAATTTGTCCACATCTCACCCCGTATGAGCATGAATTACTCTTTTTATTGATTAACTATGAAGAATTCCTCTATCCTTTAGCACACCGCTACATCAAAGAAAAGAAATTGAATAAATCTGCAATAACCGGCATTATCACTATAGGTAATCCGGATAAAAATGCGCCGGTAATCTTGACCTCCAACGTGCTTTACGAACAGAGCATTTTGAACCTTCTGCTTAAAAAAGCAGGGATTTCCTGTTATCTTCTGGCTATAGATACGCAAGGGATTTCTACAGGAGAAGCATTATTTAACGCAAAAATTTCAATTTACACCCTTAAGCAAGCACTGGAGACTTCCCATCTTGAGGAGTTGGTGAATCACCATCAGATCATGATGCCCCGATTTGCGATGTATCTGGAAAAGCCATTCGAGAAAATTTCGAGTTGGAAGATCTTTCCAGGACCAGTTCATGTGAGCGAATTACCGATTTTCATTGAAAAAAATTGGTATGGGACCTTATACAGAGAAAATACTGCTGATATCCAACGAATTTTAAAATTGATGCCGGAACTCAATTGTGGGAAATGTGGACATTCGACTTGCTTAGAATTTCTCAAGGAGCTTAAAAAATATAAAGCAGATGTAAGTAGTTGTCCAATCCTGCTAACGCCACCCTATAAATTTTTGCGAGTTTGGCTCGAAAATCGATTCCAGCCCATAAAGAAATACGAAACTGGCGTTATTTTGGATTCAACGCGTTGCAGCGGCTGTGGTATCTGCGCAAAATCTTGTCCTGCGAATATAACCAATCTTGAAAATGCCAATCCTTCTAATACACAACCGTTGTTTAAAATTATAAATGGATTTGCCAATATCCTAAATTATGAGGAATGCTGGCGCCACAAGTATTTGATCCCTTGCCAAATTTGCCAAGATAATTGCCCAAATGAAGCTATTTCATTTGGTCCCATTCCTATCTATTATGAGCCCACTCGTGCGCTTTCAAAAGCCGCCCAAAAATCATAACTATAATTCTCAGAACTGCATCTCAAAATATCTTAATAAAAAAAGTAGGATATTCTAGCGGATTTCTATTGGATTTCCGCCATAATTTCTTTCAAATCCCATTCTGGCTTCATGGACAAAGCATCATAATCACAAATTCTTATACATTCTTTGCAGGCGATACATCTGGAAAGGTTTAATTTGACTGTACCGATGCCAAGAAGCCCTTCTGGAACCGCGACAGGCTTTTCTGGTTCCTTCCGCTTTAATTTGTTAATGAATTCTGCAAGTAGAACTCTATTTTTGGCGTTTGTGTCTTTCGGAATGTTTTTTAAAGAATTCAAATCGAAAATGTTGTTTAATACTATTGCTTCATCTTCACACATTCTCGTACAGGATCCGCATGCGATACATTTTGTAGCATCATACACAACTGTTCCGAATCCTTTCAATTCTTCCGGAATTTTGATAGTTTCAGGTGCTTTCACTGCCAGTTTTCGTATCATATTAAGTAAATAACGCCGTTTCGTTTTTTCGGTCCAGGTTATTGACATATCCTTCACCTCATCCTCCTTTAGTTGGATTTGGTCCAATCTCCTTAATTATTTCATTTAATTTTTGGATTGCTTTAATAAATTTATCTGGCTCGGAGGAAACTATCGCCACATTTAGTAATCGTGCACTATCGAACCCTATCTCATCGAGAATGTTCTTGGTAAATTGCACCATCAGATTGGCATTATGACTACCAAACATGTAATGACAGGATTGTTCGGGGCATTGGACAACGAGGACTCCATCGGCTCCTTCTACGAACGATTTCAGGATATCGATAACACCAACCCGCCCGGCACATGGGACATCAATGCCAAAAGCATTCGCCGGGTATTCAAATCCGGAAAGTCCCGCAATATCAACGCCACATGATCCACATTCCTCACATATCAGAGCAAGGATGACTGGATCAGTCCAGTTATCTTCCTTTACTGATTTCATAATCGTTTCTATCTTAGTGAAGATAACTCCCCGCTGGTAATTTTTCAATTGGGTGGCTCCTGTTGGGCATACTGCACTGCACGTCCCACAACCCTTGCATTTCGTTGGGTCGACCGAAGCCTTTTGTACGATTTCTTCATCGGTTTTAGTCTTGACAATCATTGAAATGGCATTAAATTGACACGTTTTAGCACAAGTCTGACACCCATTACACAAGTCCTCATCGATAATAGGCACCAGGAGATCCCGGGTTAAGGTCCCTTCCTTCAGAAATTTCAGAGTTTTTACTGCGGCAGAGGCAGCATGGGATATTGAGTCTTCGATGTTCATGGGTGTGAAAGCAGAGCCCGCGATGAAAATTCCGCGCTGTGTCGTTTGCGTAGTATTCGTTTTTGAATACAGGTCTGAAATGAAATGGGAGGGTTTAGTCTTCAGCCCTGCTATTTCAGCTAATTTCTCAATTCCTTTAGAGGGCACCAAGGCTGAACTCAGGACTATTAGGTCGGGCTTCAATTCATAGAGTTCATTAGTGAGCGTATTTTCAACGGACACTAGTAATTCATTGTCCGGTCCGACTTCGATGGATTGCGGCTTTCCGCGAATGAAGGTAACACCCTGTTTACGTGATTCACGATAGATATTTTCATATTTGTAAGGGGCTCGAATATCCATGTAGCTAATGACCGTTTCAATCCCCTTTTCTGCCAGTTCCATGGCATGATGAATTGAATACGTGCAACAAATCTTGGAGCAATAGAAGTTGTTCTCGTCTCTTGAATTGACACAATTGACCATGAGAACCTTTTCCGGCTTTTTGTTAGAAGAAGGAACAACCACCCTGTTGTCACGGAGCATCTGACCTAAGTCTGTTTGTAGAATGATATCCGGGCTTTTTCCATAACCTAAATTAAGATGAGACGGATTTGATTCCTCTATTCCCGTTGCCACAACAATTGCGCCGCATTTTAAAGTTTCTGGCGAATTAACGCCTTGCGTAGTAATTGTAACCTCATAAGCTCCCGGCTTCCCTATTATATCCGTAATTTCCGTATTATTTTTAACAGTTATTTTTGAATTTGCTTTTATTTTTTTAACTTTTTCTTTTATTACTTCTTGAATTGAAATGTCGCCAGGAAAGATCCTACCCATATTTAATAAATTGCCGCCCAGCACTTCCTTTCGTTCCACAATCCAGACGTTTACATCTGAGGCAAGATCGAGGGCTGCTTCTATCCCTGCTATGCCACCCCCGATTATAACTGCACTCTGCTCGACCTTATAATTCTCGCGTTCGACTTTCTCCTTCACATTCAAGGCAGCAACCGCTGCTTTCAGAAGGATAATCGCTTTCTTTGTCGCTTTTTCTGGGTCCGATTTGTGAGGCCAAGCGACATGCTCCCGCAATATCACAAATTCAAATTCTTTAATCGTAGTTAGTTCCTGCCGTAATTTGAATTCGATAAGCTTGGGGGTGCATGCTCCAATAACCAGTTTATCTATTTCATTTGATTTCACAAAGTCTTTCAAGTCTTGAATTCCGGCATCTAAGCACAAATTGCTGATTTTCTGAATGGGCAGTTTCAGTCCTTTCATGGCTTCAGTGACTGCATTATAATCGATAATCTTCCCTAACTTTTCACCACAATCGCAAATTGCTACGCCTAAAACCATATCCATTCTCGCCTCATTTTGCTGATTGATTTATTTTAACCGCTGTTGCATTGGCTTGAACAATTGAATCTGGAATATCCTTTGGACCCTCTGCGGTCCCTGCAATATACACTCCGGGGATTGCTGTTTCGATTTGGCTAAGTTTCTCCTCGTTTCCTATGAAAAATCCATTTTCATCCAATTTCAATCTCAGAAGTTCTGCGATTTTTTCAGATTCTTTTGCAGGAATTAAGGCGGGAGTTAGAACCACTAGTTCATCTTCAACTTCCATGTACTGTGAGGTGATTGTATTTTCAATATTCATCAACAACTTTTTAGTCTCGGGATCTTCTTCTATTCCTGCAATTCGCCCCCGAATGAAGGTCACCCCCTCTTCTCGGGATCGAATGTAATAATTTTCATATTCTCCGAAGGTTCGAATGTCCATGTAGCATACCCGCACATCTACGCCTTTTTCTCGAAGCATTAATGCATGCTTAAGACTGTAGGTGCAGCAAATCCGAGAACAATACTCCTTCACCCGTGAATCCCGTGATCCAACACATAGAGCCATGGTTACACTCTTTGCAGGCTCACCACTCGATGGAATTATTGGGATTCCCTTTGACGGCCCGGTTGGATCCAACATCCGAGCCAGCTGTAATTGGGTAATCACATTTTTATAAGTGCCAAAGCCATACTCTTTCAAAATGGTTGGGTCCAACTCTTCAAATCCAGTTGCGACAACGATAGCTTTTGCTTTAATCGTGATATCCTGGGCTTTCGCTTTCAGATCAATAGCGCTTGTGGGGCATGCTGCCTTGCATTCTTCCTTGCAATCATGACAGTCTGCTCGATTAATCACAGCCAAATGCGGGACTGCCATTGGAAATGGAAGGTAAATCGCTTTCCGTGTATTCCATCCAAAATTAAATTCATTCGGCATTTCGATTGGGCATGCCTCAATACAAGCGAGGCAGCCAATACAATTCTTATTCACGTAACGTGGCTGCTGCTTTACCTTAATTGTGAATTTTCCTGCAGCACCCTTAATTTCAGTGATATTAGTAAGCGGCAGAATCTCAATATTGGGATTCAACTCTAAATTTGAACGGTATAGACATTTTCGGAAACCACGACTTTTAAACATAGAGTTACAAACGCTAAAACAGAGCGCACAATCATCGGTCGGGAAAAATTTTCCGAGCTGAGCGGCTTTTCCGCCAATGGACGGTTCTCGTTCTATAATGACTACTTTCTTGCCCAAATCTGCAAGTTCAATCGCAGCATGCGTTCCTGCAATGCCGCCTCCAATTATTGCTACGTCTCTTTCCATCTTCTCCACCTTGCTTATTTACTCGTTGTTATTGCTTTTTCTCGTGGAAGATAAATTGGGCTTGGTCCCAGTTGTTTAATTTTTTCAGTGAATGCCTTCACGACTTTTAAGAATTCATCAGCCATGGCTGCTGAGATGAAATGCTGGTCATCCAAGCGCTCCGCTTCAAATCCAATGGATTTGAGAATTTCTTGTGCCATTTTAACCCGCCGGACTGATTTGAAGTTGCCTGCGACGTAATGGCATTGGTCCGGTAGGCAACCTGAAACTAGAACGCCGTCTGCACCTAGTTCTAATGCATGCAGAATATAGGTAATATCCATTTTCCCAGTACAGGGTAAGCGAATTAATCGCACAGTTGCCGGGTATTGATAACGTGAAGTCCCTGCAAGATCAGCAGCGCCATAGGTACACCAGTTACAAACAAAGAATACGATAAAAGGTTCCCATTCGCCCTTTTCCCAAGCTTTCTTTTGCCGTTCTGGGACGCTATCCAGCAAGGAATCAATTTGTTTGTATATATAAGAATCTTTGTAATGCCGTAGCTCAATAGCACCCACAGGGCATTCGCCGCAGCAAGTTCCACAGCCTTTGCAAAGGGCTGCCTCCACTTGAACTTTCCCGCTGTGGTCATTGATAGAAAGCGCATTGTAGGGACACATCGTGACGCATTCTCCACAGCCACGACACAGTTCCAGATTGATTTGAGGAATAACCAAGGGGAAAATCAATTTAGTTTTAGAAATCAAATCGCCTACTTTCGCCGCCGCTCCACACGCCTGTGCCACTGCGTCCGGAATATCCTTTGGGCCTTGACAGCACCCCCCAAGAAACACACCATCGGTATATGTCTCTACAGGACGAAGTTTTGGATGCGCTTCTAAGAAGAAGCCATCAGGACTTCGGGAGATGTTGAAAATTTTTTGGACTTTTTCTACGTCATCCCGAGGGTGTAACCCAGTCGCGAGGACCACTAAATCAAATTCTAATTCCATGACACGATCCAAGAAGGTATCTTCCGATCGTAAAATCAGATTGTTTGTCTTAGGATCCTCCAGAATCTCCGCGATCCGCCCTCGCACGAATTTGATCCCCAATTCCTGCGCACGATGGTAAAATTCTTCGTAACCTTTTCCGAAAGCACGAATATCCATGTAATAGATTGTAATTTCCGTTTCCGGATGATGATCTTTAATTAAACGGGCCAGTTTGATAGCATACATGCAGCAAACTCGCGAGCAGTAATTGTGCTTCCCTTCCCGGAAGTCACGTGATCCTACGCACTGAATAAACGCAACTCGATGCGGATGCTTCCCATCGGAGGGACGAATGATCTCACCCTGTGTCGGACCTGTTGGGCTGATGATTCGTTCCATTTCAAGCCCTGCCAGAATATTAGGGTAAATTCCATACTTATACTGTTCTAATCCATATTCCGGCTCATTCACTCTCATTTGATCGTAGCCCGTGGCTAATACAATTGCCCCTACCTCTAAATCCATGAGTTCATCCTTCTGTGTAAAATCGATTGCCTTCAATTCACAAATTCTTTCACACAGATGGCACTCTATACATTTAGTTTTATCAATGGTATACGTATTTGGGACTGCTTGGGCTAAGGGTAGATAGATCGCGCGTCGCGCATCCAATTTTTCATTATACTCATTTGGAACATAAACCGGACAAATCTCAATACATTTTCCACAGCCGTTACATTTCTTTCGATCGATATAACGCGCTTTTCTACGAACCTTAACTACGAAATTCCCCACATACCCATGTACTTCTTCTACTTCACTATAAGCTAAAATTTCAATATTGGGGTGCCGAGCAACCTCGGTCATTTTAGGCGTGAGGATGCACATAGAGCAATCGAGCGTGGGGAATGTTTTATCTAGTTGAGCCATATGGCCGCCGATGCTGGGCGTCTTTTCGACCAGATACGTCTTAAACCCCATTTCCGCTATATCCAATGAGGCGAAAATTCCAGCAATGCCCCCTCCGACGACAATGGCTTTCTGCGTAACAGGGACTTCCCGATAATCAATCGGTTCAAGCAAACTCGCACGCCCAACCGATGCTCGAATGAGATCTTTTGCGACCTGCAGTGCTTTCTCAGGTTCCCTGATGTGACACCACGTATTATGCTCACGAATATTAGTCATTTCAAAGTAAAATTCGTTGAGCCCCATGTCCTTGATGACATTGCGAAATGTAGGTTCGTGTAATCTTGGACTGCATGCGGCTACAATAACCCGGTTCAACTTATACTCCTTGATCTTTTCTTTTATTAAAGTTTGACCCGGATCGGAACACATAAACCGATATTCCGCCGCTACGACTACATTTGGCAGTGTACGGGCATATTCTACCACTTTTACGGGGTCAATAACCCCTGCAATATTCGTGCCGCAGTGACAACAAAAAACACCAATTCGAGGTGCGGTATCTGGTTGTGCACCTTTTACTTCTTGCTCAATTTTTGAGCCTTCTACCTTTACATCCGCCATATCAAAACCACATTCGCTTTTTTCTCAATAAATAAACTTCAAATCAGCAAAGGTCTTTCTTGAATATAACTTCAAATCAGCCAATATCTTTCTTTACGATATTAAATATGATTAAAATATTTTCTCTAATTTAGGAACTCGAAAATGAGAATTTAAAAATAAGGATCATGCATTGGTTAATTCCTTTCTATTAAAATTTTAACTCCTTTTGGTTAATGTCGGCAAAATCTGAATACCCAAATTCCATGGATTAAAAATAACCTTCAAAAATAGAAGAAATAAAAAAGAAATAAATTAGTTTTTAACGCCGCAGAATATTTACCACGGCTGTGGAACCCGTTGCTCCACGACCTAAGCCGATATTATGTTGTAACCCAATCTCGGCATCTGCAACCTGGACTTTACCTGCAGTTCCCCGAAGCTGCTCGTAAATCTCTGCAACTTGTGCCACCCCTGATGCGCCAATCGGATGCCCCTTTGCAATCAAGCCCCCCGATGGGTTAACGGGAAGCGCCCCTTGCAACGCCACGATACCTTCTCGTATCATATTCTGCCCCTCGCCCTTCTTGCAGAACCCGAGATCTTCGTAATCCAGCATTTCAGTTATAGTAAAACAGTCATGAACTTCTGCCACTTGAATATCTTTTGGGGTAAGCCCCGCCATCTTGTAAGCTTCGTTCGCGGCGATTCTTGTGGCTGGAAACCCTATAAAATCTTCATTATTACCAGTCATCCAGCTGTCACTACAGCACCCCGCGCCTTGCCACCAGATGGGCGTATCAGTGTATTTTTTTGCGACATCCGCAGAAGCAATGATGACACAGCAAGCCCCATCGGTGATCGGACAGCAATCCAGCAATCCCAATGGATATGCGACCATCGGAGCTTTTAAAACCGCCTCCACAGTAGTTTCGAAATTATACATCGCATAGGGATAGAGACTTCCGTTGTGATGATTCTTAACAGAGATTAGTGCGAGGTCTTCTCGTGTCGATCCGAATTCGTGGAAATGCCGCGTACCCCGCAATGCGAAAAACGCTGGCATAGTACGTGCGCGTGCTTTCCAGATATCCTCGGTCGCCGCCCGCCCTATCAGCCCCCCGGGCACATCGCTCATCTTCTCCGCGCCGCAAACAAGAACCACTTTGTAAATGCCAGCTTTAACCGCGTAGCATGCATTACGGAATGCGTCGCTCCCAGTTGCACAGCCATTCTCATTCCGACTGATAGGAATCTTAAAAAGTCCCGTGGGCACCGAAAGCGTAACTCCTGACCGATCCCACGCAGTTCCAAACCAGGCTGCTTCAATTTCCTTTGGATCAATCCCTTTCTCGACACTTCTCAAGCAATTAATGTAGGAATCTTCTATCATATTGTCCAAACTTTTCTCAAAAAGCTCGCCGAACTTAATTAATCCAGCGCCAATTACCGCAACGTCTTTATTCATTAGCATCACTCCCTAATCGGTTTGAATTTAAAAGATGGCGTCGAAATTCCATCCGCATAATAAATTTCACGAAAATCTAACTCTACCCGCATGCCGATCGACATATCTTCTGGTTTTGTTTCCGTGGAGATCGCGTAGATACGTCCTCCGGGAGGGTCTAAATCGATGATCGCGAGTGGTAAAGGCGTCTCGAATTGTGGTGGAAGCGTATAAGAGATGATATAGGTAAAAACAGTCCCTTTT
>Ga0315277_10013534_pt1 | contig 10162 bp, 9 predicted proteins | sample YL17G05_15_MG_FD_203695 | JGI IMG/M metagenome (GOLD analysis project Ga0315277, IMG submission 203695) | Sediment microbial communities from Yellowstone Lake, YNP, Wyoming, USA - YL17G05_15 | ecosystem: Environmental > Aquatic > Freshwater > Lake > Sediment | place: USA: Wyoming | collected...
GGAAAAGAGGATGACCTATTAGATGAGATTCAAGAAATGGGAATACCCCGAAATAGAGGAAGGCAAACTTACAAAGTACAACTGGATGGTTCAGCATAAAGATAAGCTCAAACTTGGGTACAAGACAGACATCGGAGCCTTCACCTACATCAACGCGAAAAACGGGGTCACAATTGAGGACCACGTGCAGATAGGTTCTCACTGCGCAATATACTCTGTCTCAACGATTGACGACAAGGGAGGACCAGTCACGTTGAAGAAGAACTGCAGGATCGGCAGTCACAGTGTGATTATGCCGGGCGTCACTGTAGGCGAGAATTCCGTTGTCGGTGCCTTCAGTTTCGTTAACAAAGATATCCCTGCAAACGCTGTGGCTTTCGGCGTTCCAGCGAGGTTTGCGAAGGACCTGAAGCCTCAAAGGAGAAAAAAACATTGAAAATTCCTTTGTTCAAAATCTACTGGGACGAAGATGATGTTCACGCGGTCAATGAAGTAATCAGAAGCGGAATGTACTGGACTACAGGGCCTAAGAGCAAAGAATTCGAAAGAATGATTGCGGAATACGTTGGAAGGAAGTATGCCGTCGTCTTCAATTCGGGCACCAGCGCTTTACAAGCTGCCGTTTTGGCGCATCGCATCAAAGCTGGAGAGGTGATTGTTCCTTCGTTCACGTTCATAGCAACATCAAATGCCCTTCTGATGGCGGGTATCAAACCGGTTTTTGCAGATATCGAAGAGAAAACCTTTGGCCTAGACCCTAGAAGCGTCGAGGCGGCAATAACAAAGAAGACCAAGGCGATAATACCCGTTCATTACGGTGGTTCTCCTTGCATGATACGCGAGCTAAGGGATGTTGCTGAAGATCATAAGGTCCTTCTCATTGAGGATGCCGCTGAATCCTTTGGCGCCAAGATCGGAAAAGAGAAAGTCGGGAATTTTGGCGATTCGGCGATGATCAGTTTTTGTCAAAACAAAGTAATCACAACGGGGGAAGGCGGCGCGGTTGTTACTGATTCGCAAGATGTCTACGAGCGCCTCAAGCTGGTGCGGTCGCACGGCAGACTGGAGAATATGGATTATTTCTCAACTTGGAAGGAAATGGACTATGTGACGCTTGGATACAACTACAGAATGTCCGATATCACGGCAGCTTTGGGCATTTCCCAGTTAAAGAAAATGGACAAGCTTGTTCAGATGAGGAGAAGAAAAGCCGCGCGCCTAACGGCGGCTCTTGGAAGAGTGAAAGGCGTTATTCCTCCTCGGTCTCCTGAAAGTTACTATCACATCTATCAGATGTACACCTTGAGGATGAAGGAGGGAAGAGACGTGAGAGACAAGTTGGCAAACTATCTTGGAGAGAAGGGGATATCGGCCAAAGTGTACTTTTACCCTGTTCACTCGACTCATTTCTACAAGAGTGTTTTGAAGTACCGCTGCAGGCTTCCGGTGACGGATGAGGTTTCCCAGCAAGTCTTAAGTCTCCCGATCTATCCATCAATGACCACAGGAGAAATCGACTACATAATTGATAAGATCAAATCGTTTGAGAAGGTTGGCAGGAAATGAAGCAAACTAGCTTGGAAAAAGTGTTCAAAGGCAAGAGCATCTTGGTGACAGGTGGAACAGGGTCAATAGGAAGCGAACTCGTTAGAAGGCTTCTGACCTATGAACCCTCAGTAATCAGAGTTTTCAGTAATGACGAAAATGCGCAGTTCGCGATGGAGCAAGAGCTCAGGGATTGTAGTGGTTGCCTTCGATTTCTAGTTGGCGACGTTAGGGACAAAGAGAGGCTCCAAAGAGCTGCAAAGAATATCGAGATTGTTTTTCACGCTGCAGCGTTGAAGCACGTTCCGCTTTGTGAATACAACCCGTTTGAGGCCATAAAGACGAATGTGATCGGGACTCAGAATCTTTTGGAGGTGGCTATCGATGAGGGCGTCGAGAAGGTTATAACGATCAGTACTGACAAGGCTGTTAATCCTGTTAACGTCATGGGTGCTACGAAGTTGTTGGCTGAACGGCTCACAATAGCGGCTAACTACTATCGTGGGCTGGAAAAAACTGTGTTTTCATGCGTCAGATTCGGAAACGTTTTGGCTTCAAGAGGGTCGGTTGTTCAGACGTTTGAGAAGCAGATTCGAGAGTGTGGTCCAGTGACCTTGACCGATCCCGAGATGGTGAGATTCGTCATGACTATGGACAAGGCTGTTGATCTGGTGTTGAAGGCTGCTCAAATAGCTAAAGGCGAGGAAATATTCATTTTCAAAATGCCTGCTCTTCGAATAACCGATTTGGCTGAAGTAATGATAAAGAAAATCGCGCCGACGTGTGGTTACAAGCCTGAGGACGTGGGAACTCGTCTGATTGGGAAGCGGAAGGGGGAGAAGATTTACGAAGAATTGATGACCGAGGAGGAGGCATTAAACGCCTATGAGAACGAAGAGATGTTACTAGTCTTGCCTCAGACTCCTCAAACCGTCACGAAACCTAGAGATGGTTTCAAGAAGATAGTCTTGAGAAGGTATACGTCGAAGGACACAACGTTGTTGGGGAAGAAGGAAATAGCTGAACTGCTCGATTCGATATCGAAATAGTTTCTGGAAATCCAGTATTTATCTTCTTAACGAATGTTAGTGCCGGTGAAGCGGTCTGTAAATGGTGCGGTTGGATCAAGTGGAGAGAAAAAGTGAAAAGCACATAGGGCTAGTTGTCACGTCGAGAAAAGTTCATTATCCGATCGTTGCGCCTGTGATTGAAGCATTACGGAAAAGACGCTGGGAGATTCGAGTCTTACGTTTTGAAAACATATGGGAACGCGTGGAGCAATTGCTGTCAAAGACGACGAGGAGGCGCTCTTTGGAATCATTCTATGCAGAGCCGAAACCAACAAAATCTAGGAGGATGCCAGAGTCCAAGTTCTATATCCTGTCTTCCATGTTGATTTATCGCGCTATGAGTCTCTTCAAATTAAGGAAGCCGAGCATAATAGTCGTCTTGACGGACAGTACTCCTCCATGCAGAATAGCCGTGCTAGCAGCAAGGCTGGCGGGTATACCTTCTTTGCTTCTTCTTCACTCTGGAATGGTGGGACGCAATTACGATTGCCCCCCTTTTGTGGTGGACAAAATCGCTGTTACAGGAGAGTTTGCAAAGAATAAATTGATGGACTGCGGAATTGAAAATGAAAGGATAGTAGTTACCGGGCAGCCATCATATGATTCATTGATTGAGGCGCAAAAACGTTTCAGCAGAAACGCCATTTGCAGAAAACTTGGACTTGATCCTGCCAAGAAGATCATTGTGTATACAACAGAGAATCTTCCCCCGAGACAGAACGAGAAAATGGCTCGGATCATCTGTAGAACGGTGATGGGAATTCCCAATGTCGAGTTTGTCATCAAAGTCCATCCGTCTGAACTCGATCTTTCGGTCTATAAAAACGTGACTGAAGAATTGGGATTGAGAGCTTTGATTACTCGCAAGGCCTCCATATATGAAGTCTTGTATGCAAGCGATGTTGTGATGACAGGGTTTTCAGCCACTGCCCTTGACGCGTTAGTCTTACACAAACCTGTCATTACAGTCAATCTCACTGGAATGGAGGACCCTTTGCCTTTTGCAGAGAGCGGTGCAGCCATCGGAGTGTACAGGGAGGAAGATCTCACTGAAGCCGTGAGGCGATGCCTATATGATGAAGAGGCCAGAGGGAACCTCAAAAGGGCAAGGGAGAAGTTCGTCTACGAACAAGCCTGCAAGTTGGACGGACAGGCCACTTCGAGGGTAGTCAGATTAATAGAGCAAATGGTTAAAGAATAATAGCTGCGTGAAAGGCTACGGCAGATAGTTCTAGGGTGCTTTCGTATTGGCAAGAATCTGGAGAACGTCTTCAGGGGGATTTTTCGATAATCCCAATAACCAATCCATTGGCATAAGGGAAAGGGCCATCATATCTTGCATTCTTCACTTCTTTCCAGTCAGCCTCCATCCATTTATTGTCTTTGGAGACTCGTTTTAGGCAGAATCGCCTCGTGAATTGTATTTTACCGTCTCCGAGTAATTTGTCTAACTCAGGATTATAACCTAAAGGTAACGTAACAATCATTTTCCCCTTAGGAGCGAGCAGTCGTTCCAGATTCTCAATAGTGTGAGGAATTTTCGTAGAGTCACGCAAGATCTCATCCCACCCTATGTGTTCTAAAGTTGATATACTAACAATCAAGTCGTATCTTTTAGGCGGATTAAAATCAACTGCGTCATGACTTATTACGCTATCAATCTTCTCGTACTTATCTATGATGTCGTGAGACACTGAAAAGTAATGTGAAAGAACATTGCCTACTTCCAAAATGTTCTTTCCCTCATATTTCTTGAGTATCTGCCAAACAATTGGAACCTCAACCGCCCTTTCATTTCTCCAAGTTCTGTTATAGTTATGATAGAAATACCTGTAGGTTTTTCCCTGAAATATGAATGTTCTTCGTGATTCGAATGTTTTATAGTAATAATACCCTAAAAACAATGTTAGGCGAAAGTGGATTCTCTTGACTCCCGCACGGGTAACATAACGAATTCCTCGCTCTTTGTAGATTTCCTTGGCTCTGGACAGAAGTCTTACAGCCCATGTTTCTTCTCCTTTGTAAGATACTGGAATCCATACAAGCCAGACAGGATTTGTTTTCTGTGTCCATTCTTTCCAATATTCGTTGGTCAAAACACCAACTTGAGCTAATTTCACGATATTGGTGCGAACCGTCGCTGTATTTTCCTTACTAGGTGACAAATACTTGATTATTGCTTGTGCCGTCTGCAAGGCATCGCTCAATGTCGGAGCGTAGGGGTAGGTAATATAGTGATAATGAAAAGTCGTAGGCACCTTTCCGTATTCGTAACCTAGTTTTTCTACATTTTGCATTATTATAATGTCTTCTGTTCTTTGTATGTAATCATCATCAAATGGTTTGACTGCTTCTTTGAGGATTGTGCTCTTTCCCATTTGACTTCCTGAGTATGCTCTCTGTGCCTCATATTGCTCGACAAGCTCCCGTTTCGTCCCATCAGGATAGACACCAATCCTTTTGCATTCAAACCACATCCATTTTGTTCTGTACTTACACATCTCATCGTACCAGCCATGTGGCAATGAGACATCTGAATGAAGATAGACGAACCACTCAGTTCCGACTTTCTCTATCAACCGTCTGATGCTAAACCCTAGTGTCTTAAATTTTGAGTGATCAAAAACTTTGGCTCGTGGGTATTTTCTGACTATTTCTATTGTGTTGTCGGTACAACCACCATCTCCAATCAATAACTGATTTATTGGAATTTCGCGGTAAAAACTGTCCAGGCATTTTTTCCAATTGCCCTTTGCATTCTTGACAGGTATGATCACGTCAACTTTCTCCAAACTAGGCTCTGCCAACGCACGGTCCCGATTTATGTGACTTCCAAACATGTCTTTAACCTTCTTTTGTCTGCAATAGGTGGAACAGGATGAACACCATAAAGTAAAAGATTACTCTCTTTCGAGCTTAAAGGATTCTAAAACATCCGGAAGATTTAGCAAGAGCGGTTGGCTCCTGCACGCTAGGTTAATAAGAAACTGATGAATAACATCAAACCTAAAGCAACGATTAAGAGCAAAACATAAGGCGAATGTCTTCCTTGCCTGCGAGAGGGTTGAATGAATAGGGTTCTTATAGTCGGCGCAGGCAATATTGGGAGTAGGCATTTGCAGTCTTTGGCTAGAAGCAGGGTTCCACTCGAGATAACAGTTTTTGATCCGAGCGCTCAAGCATTAGAGATGTCGAGGCAACGTTTTGATGAAGTAGTCAAGCAGGAATCGGCTCAGAAACCAAAATACTATGCGAATCTGAACGATGTTGGCAAAGAATTTGACGTTGGAATTGTAGCCACAAGTTCCGACATAAGAAGAAAAGTTGTCCAAGAACTCTTGAACAAAGTTGAAGTGAAAAATCTGATACTAGAAAAAGTCGCCTTTCAGAGAACAGGCGATTTTAAATCTGTGATCAAGCTTCTGAAATCAAAACATGTGAAAGCTTGGGTAAATCTCCCCAGGCGAGTTATTCCCTTCTATGGTGCAATGAAAAAGACCATCAAACCACATGAACAGGTTTTCTACACTGTTCAGGGGGGTGATTGGGGGCTGGCATGCAACGCGATTCATTTTGTTGATCACTTGTGTTTTCTGATTGGAGAAACAGACTATCAGGTATCATGTCACAGTCTAGACAGAGGCGTGAAGGAGAGTAAACGCAAGGGATTTGTAGAGTTTACAGGTGCACTTCATTGTAACTTCCGCAACGGAAGTGAACTGAACCTCATTTCACAAGATGGTTCAAAGCAACCGCCTATGATAACTATCATGAGCAAGTCCATGTTGTATGTGATCGAGGAAGAGAAAGGATTGGCCAGAGTATCGCATGAAGAAAACGGCTGGAAATTGGAAGAAACGCCCTTCAGACTGTACTATCAGAGCGAGCTTACGAACAAACTGGTCGAGGATATCATAAACACGGGCAACTGCGGACTGACTCCGATTGAGGAATCCTACCTTATTCATAAACCTCTTCTAGAATCGTTCATCAAGCATCTTGAAGACCTTACGGGCAAGAAATACTCTTCTTGTCCCATAACCTGATATCCGAATATTCTTGGGGAAAACATCCATGGAGACGATCTGGTTAGTCGGTGCGGGATACATGGCGAAAGAATACGCCAAAGTGTTGAAAGCCCTTGGACGCGAGTTGATCGTGATAGGCAGAGGAAAAGAAACTGCGGCCGACTTTGAACAGGCTCTGAAAATCCCAGTCGTGACTGGCGGAGTCGAAGACTACATTCAATCCGGTGGGCTCGTGCCGAAACACGCGATCATTACAGTCGACGCGCCATACCTTTACGATGTGACGAGAAAACTCGTGGATTCTGGGGTCAAGAACTTGCTAGTTGAGAAGCCCGGCGCGCTGACAATCGACGATGTTGAAAAACTCGAGCAGATGGTGGAACAGGAAAAATCTGATGTCTATATCGCCTACAATAGACGATACTATTCTTCGGTGCTTAAAGCTGAAGAAATGATCAAAGAAGACGGAGGTTGCCTTTCCTTTGTTTTTGAATTCACGGAATGGAGTCATATTGTAAAAGATCTGAAGAAATCTGAGGTTGAAAAGAGAAAATGGTTTGTGGCAAATAGCACTCACGTTGTTGATCTTGCTTTCTACCTTGGGGGAAAACCGAAGAAAATCCGATGCTTCACGTCGGGTGGATTGGACTGGCATCCATCCGCCTCAATTTTCGCTGGAGCAGGCGTCACGGATACAAACGCGCTTTTCTCGTATCACGCCAATTGGGCGGCGCCGGGAAGATGGGGAGTCGAAGTACTGACGGCAAAGCACAGGCTGATTCTAAGGCCTTTAGAAGAGCTGCAGGTTCAGAACCTCGGTTCAGTGAGTGTTGAAAAGGTTGAGCTCGACGACAATTTGGACAAACAGTACAAGCCCGGCTTGTTCAGGCAAACCAAGTCGTTTCTTGAAGGTGAGTGCAGTAACCTGAAGCCGTTGTGCGAACAGGCAGACGACTTGAAATTGTATTACAAAATAGCTGGGTATTAGACCATGATGTCCTGGTAGTTTGCTTCTTTTCAATATATTCACCGTCGATGAATCAAGAAGGAACGGTCCGCGCTTGTTTGCTTTCTAATTTCATGTTGGCGGGCTTTTCTAACGTCTAATTCCCAGCAAGAATAAATAGTTGGATAGGTAATATTCTACTGGGGTATAGGGAATGTCAAAACTAGTTGTTTTAATGATCGCTTTGATCGCTTTGTCGGGTGTTATTTCGGCCATCGCAATTAAACCTGCAGGATGTGCGGATGTGATCACACAAAACTTTGACGACGAGTCTACAGGAGTTGTCCCTCAAGGATGGACCGTGGTAGATCCAAGCATATGCTCTCTGGAAGTCAGCGATACGGCTTATTTCGGAATCAGCGGGAAATCCGCCAAGTTCACGGACGAAACACATGTGGACGCTTCACAAGCACACGTTAAAAGAGATTTCGCGAAACAGTATGGATCTCTCGTGTTCTCATTTGCAGTAATGGTAGAAGTTCCGGACTATTTCGACGTGTACATTCATGATGGATTTGCCCGCGGAGCCAACGTATATTTCATGCCTGACGGAATGATCGCATACTACGAGAATTATGAATGGCACAACTTACGTCCATTTTCAGTGGGCACTTGGTACGAGATTAGAATGGTCATAGACGTACCTGCGAACGCTTACGACATTTACGTTGATGGTTCACTGGAAGCAAGTGAAGTCAGATTTCGTGGGTTTGGGTCGGTAGCCTACCTGGACAGAATAGAACTGGGGGGTCAATCTTACGAGACGCCTGTTGGATACATAGACAATCTTTCACTCAGCGCACAAGAGCATAAACCGTCCGCTGTAACCGTGAAAATGACGGGTGGCCTAGATTATTTGTTCCAAGAGGACATCAAAATAAGACTTGGTGCAATTGTTAAAGACGTTGACACGATGACAACAGTCTCGAACGCTACGGTGACCATTGAAATCTACTATCCTAACGGCTCCCTCTGGATTTCTGACACAATGACAGAAAAGCTTGCTGGCACTGGCATTTATGAATGGGAAAGCAGTGGAACAATCCAACAAATGAATCTTGAAAAGGGCATCTACCTTGTCAAGGCACAGGCTTCAAAAGACGACAGCGCTTCCTCAATCGACACACTGCTGTTCCACATAGATCCTCCAGCAGGAACTCCACCGCCGACTCTTGGACCATACAATGTTGTATTCATGATTTCGATGATTGCAGCAATAGTCACTGGAACGTTCATCTTGACGAACCATAGGAAGAAGCCGCTGAAAAGGGGCCTCATTCGATCTCTCTCGCTGTGAACTCAACGAAATGAGCCAGTTCAAAGAGACATTCTTCAGGGCTTGCAGGCACTACGGTGTGCATTGGAACAGTTTGGCGTAACGGCAAAGCATATGCCGACTTAAGGTTCATAATCTAGTGGAACTTGATGGTTCAGAGCCGCTGGACAAAAGAACCAAACGTTCCCTTCTTTTATCGTTTTTTTAGTTTGACATTTGACCGTTTCTTGAACCGTTTCCAGTATTCTTCTTGGACTCCCTTGTTTATTTCTGGGAGTCCAGGTTCTTTGTTGAATAATTCCAATATTTCTTTAAGAGTAAACACTTTTCCTGGCACGTAGAGTCTGTCATAGATCTGCTTGACAAGCTCGAGGTCTTCTGGATAGTCGAGGGTGATTCGGATTTCAGGTTTCTTCAAGTTCTCGTCTGTAGGTTCGAGGTACTTCACTTTGAACAGTCCCGTGTCGGTGAAGTATGCTCCCCACCCCGTTTCGGTGTTGAGCGTGTCCTTTATCTCACAGACTTTTTTTAGAGCATCGACTTTGAGACCGATGGGCGTTGCCCCCAATGGCAGGTTGTTCCATTTGATGAAACTCGCGCCTGTTTCTAAGTAGCATTGAACGGTTTTGTCCATTAATTCCGGGTCACAGAAGACGTCGTCACCATCGACATTCACTATGAAGTCAACTTTGAATTTGATGGCGGCGTCGAAGTATCTTTTCAGTATGTCGTGTTCGTTTCCCCTAAAACATTCCACACCGTTCTTTCTGGCTATTTTCTCAAAGATTCTGTCTTCAGGTTTGGTAGTTGTGCATAGGACTATCATGTTTGGCAGTTTTGCAGCTTTCGCTCGGTCGATGAGATGTTCTATGAGGGTTTTTCCTTTGACTTTGATCAAGGGTTTTTGTGGCAGTCTGCTTGATCCGAGTCGCACAGGGATGAACACTGCCGTCTTGGGTATCTGGATCACCGCAAGTCTAGTATGTGCTGGATTTTATAGTCTTTTTGTGATGTTTTTTTGAAGGTCTTCTGCTATCTGTCTAACTTTTTCAACTTCCTGTTTTATTTCTTCGTCTTCCATCTCTTCTTTTCTTTTCTCGTTTGACTCTAGAATCAATCGCAGAAGCTTTGAATCGTATTTTTCAAGTATCAACTCCACGTTAGGAATTACGCAATGCCGACCGATGACGGCTGGAAACATGACTGGCCTGTCAAGTCTCACTCGATGTGTATCGGC
>Ga0315277_10013536_pt1 | contig 10160 bp, 8 predicted proteins | sample YL17G05_15_MG_FD_203695 | JGI IMG/M metagenome (GOLD analysis project Ga0315277, IMG submission 203695) | Sediment microbial communities from Yellowstone Lake, YNP, Wyoming, USA - YL17G05_15 | ecosystem: Environmental > Aquatic > Freshwater > Lake > Sediment | place: USA: Wyoming | collected...
CCTAGAGAGCGCCTTAAGCCATAGTCCCCACGGAACTTTCCACTCGTTAGCGCTTGGATTATAGTATCTGAAGTTCGGGAAGTTCGGGTACTGCTCGCCAGTCGTAATGATCCGGTACTGGGTGATCAGACCAATCTTGGATAGATGTCGAATGTAAGCTCTAAAATCCTGAATGAATTTGGCTGGGACTGCGTGGACGGAGTGGTGGGTGAAGTTGCCCTCGCAAGGGTTTATGGACCACCAAAAGTTCGGTATCTTGAGCGCCGCTAAGGTCTGTTCTTCAGAACCGGCTCTAGCAGTGACTAGGACTACAACTCTGGCCATACCAAGTTTTGACACCTGGGGGATCAAGTACGCAACGCGTCCCGATTTGGCTTCAAGTTTACCCATGCGATGATAGACTGAAGTAAACGGTATCCCAGTCCTTCTTGAGACCTCAAGTAGGTTCCTTGGCCCAAATTTCCACATAGCTGACAGAATCTTGATGTTTGTTGAATCCAGTTCCTTAGCGACCTGTCTGACTGCCTTGAAGGCATCGGCTATCCGGACTTTCTCGGTCCCTAACATATCCTGCCCGCTCCTTGTCAACGTAACATGTCTGACGCATTATTATATTTTCCAAGAAAAAGAGGGGATGGGTTGAAGTGCCTAGGCTATTGGAGTTACAGGAATGGCATGATTATGTTGTGGCCGCCCCCACCACCTGCATCGCCAGCCCTAACGCCGGCGAGGCTGAGCAGAACGCTGATCGCCATCAAGGAAACCAACGCGGCCAGCACAATCTTATCTCTTGGCAAGAAATCACCTCCACTAGAGAACGGACCAGACGGCTACTAAATTTATTACCAAACGAGACCGAGGATCGGACAGTGAGTTAAGTGGCGACGTGTAGCAGCACGCTGTCACGAGAGTTTGGAGGGGTGATTACTTGCGGGCTAATGGGAGGCTTTCGCGACACCCGCATTGAATGTGTTCGCGAGAGCACACCTTCAAGCAGCGGGGCGGCTCCGTATCCTATGGTATCGCACGGTGACAGCCAGACCGCCGGGCAGAAAGGAATACTGAGTATCTCACACACAAAGCGCCAGGAATCGACAATCTTCCCCGAATCAACATTTTTGGTTCGTGCGGGAGTTAGGTTTACACCCTCGTTTGAACCCTCATGTGTCAGAGTCCGATTGGTGCGGGGGAGGGGATTTTGACCCCAATTTACCGGTACATACAACTAAATTCGTGGGTCTGATGAGCACTCATCGGACAAGGTTCTGGCTTCTGGCGTCTTGCGGCGTAGTTCTATTATAGCGTTAACATGCGGTGGTTCGCCTGACTGACAAGCAGAGCTTAAGTCGCGTGTTTCCGCAGATTTCTACTGCGGCCTCAGTTCTACGATAGCGTTTCGTACACGTTCAAAAGCAGTAGTCAACTCGTTTGCGGATGCAGCGAATGACAGCCTGATGAAACCTTCGCCCTGTGTGCCGAAAGCGTTTCCCGGAACGACGGCGACTCTTGCTTTCTCGAGGAGCTCTCTGGTGAATTTCTCCGAACTTAATCCAATCCTTGTTATGTTCGCAAAAGCGTAGAATGTGCCTTGCGGCTTCACGCATGAGATTCCTTCAATTCCTTCGAGCTCTTTGACTACCAGCTCGCGCCTTTTCGAATATTCGAGAACCATCTTGCTAATTGATACCGAGGTTCTGGGGTCATGAAGCGCCAGCGCTGCTGCGCGTTGAGCAAAGGTAGATGGGCCTGTAACCATGTGACTGTGAATCGCCTTAATGCGTTGAACAATGGTGCGAGGCCCGGCAAGGTACCCGAGTCGCCAGCCCGTCATGGCCAACGCCTTCGAGAACCCGTTAACCGTAATCGCGAGCTCTTCCATGCCTGAGAAAGAGCCGATGCTGTAGTGTCTGCCATCGTAGATTATCTTCTCATACAATTCATCTGAAAGAACCAAGATTTGTCTGCGCTTTGCGATGTCCGCAATAGATTCAAGATCCGCCTTACTGAGCACGCTTCCGGTTGGATTGTTAGGGGAGTTGAGAATCACCATCTTGGTTTTGGTGCTGATTGCCCTATCGAGGCGGTCAGGAGACATTCTGAATCCCTCCCGTTCGCTGACCGGAATGTAGACGGCCCTGCCTCCAGCGAGCTGAACGCATGGAGCGTATGTCACCCAGCCCGGATCGGTGATTACGACTTCCTCGCCCGGGTTGACCGTTGCCATGATGGCGGCGAATATCGCTTCCTTGCCACCCACGGTGACAATGACATTGTCTTTGGGGTTAGCTTGGATCTTATTCTCATGTTGTAGTTTTTCGGCAATCGCCTCCCTAAGCTCCAGAAGCCCCGCGGCATCAGGGTAGAACGTGTATCCTTCATCAAGTGCCTGCTTAGCGTACCCTCGAATATGGTCTGGCGTCACGAAGTCTGGTTCGCCGGCTGAGAGGCTTATGACTTCTTGACCAGTTCGATTAAGCTCCTTGACACGGTCTAAGATTTGCACAGTAGCAGACGATGGGATTTGGGCTCTGTCCGCTATGAAACTCATAGCGTGAAGACAGGTGATAACATGTTTCTAGGCATTTCTTCAGTGACATGTTTGACATCCGGCACGAGCCAATAAAAGGCAGAGGATGCGTTCATTGGAAGGGTCGCATCTGACCTAGAGAGCTGCACTAAGTGAGGATGGCTACATATTATCGTAACTTGGGAAGTTCGCTTGTCGCAGACATCTTGGACCAGATTGGAATTCAAAACTCGATCCTTGAACTGTCTCCCGTTTATGAGACGGCTATAGCGATCGGCCCAGCCATGCCGGTGCTAGTGCAGTCCAAACCCAACTCTCCCGTAGGTTTAAGGGAAGGCCTGATGAACGCTGTTGACGCTTCGCCAAAGAAGAGCGTTCTCGTAATCTCCTCCGACACCACGTCATGCAGTACCTGGGGTGGGTTGACGAGCCGATATGCCAAGCTCAGCGGCATTGCAGGCGTAGTTGTGTTTGGGGCAGTGAGAGATACACCCGAGATAACCAAACTGCATCTGCCAGTCTTCGCTTCAAACGTGACGCCACTCTCAGGATATAATCGGGTAGAAGTGACCTCGGTCGGTGAGCCCGTCAATTGTGGGTCGGTGAAGGTCGTCAAGGGCGATTTGGTGGTCGCAGACCGGGACGGCGTTGCAATTGTACCTGCCACTCATATTCAGGAAGTGCTGGGCCGAACATCCAAGCTTGTTGCAAAAGAGAAGCAAGGGGTTATCCAAATGAAGAAGAGACTGCAGTATCTAACCACAAAATAATTCTTACCCATTTGGCAACTCGAGTTCAGCGATTGTTGCGAAAAGTATGAGTCTTCAGACTCGTAGAATGCCATTTGCGATTGTTTTTCTTGTAACGAACACCTGTCAAACAGAGAAATAAATACTCGACGTACAATTCGGTGCAACCAGACGATCTCTGAACTAAGAAAGCGCTAGCAAAGCCATAAAAGCGAACCATTGCCAGTAAAGGAGTACCGAAAACTTCGCAGGAGAAGAAAATGATGCGATTAGCTATTTTCTACCTAACACTCGTGCTCTTGCTAACGATTACTGCTCCAGCGCTGACAACTGTCCCGCTGAAAGCGCAGGCTTCCCCAGTCACTTTCACTGTGGGGTGGGGTGCCGCGCCAATGGACACACTGAATCCGACTGCCGTCACGCTTTATGACGGCGGCGCATACGTCGTGATGCACGCGATATACGACACGTTGGTTATGGCGGACGTTAACGGTAATCCAATTCCAGGCTTGGCACAGAGTTGGAGCTATTCCAACTCCACTACAATAATCTTCAACCTTGTACACAACGCTACGTGGCATGACGGTCAACCTTTCGCAGCGGACGATGTCGTCTACACAGTGAACACGTACCTAGCGCACTCTGAGCTCCCAATAATGAGACTCTATGTTGAAAACGTGAAATCAATCACGGCCGTTGACCCGTACACGGTGCAAATCAACCTCATTAACGCCGATGCGACGTTCATTGGTGAATTGTTGCCGGCGATGTACATAATTCCCAAACACATTTGGCAAGACATCTCGAACTTCACATCATACACGAATTCGAATCCAGTCGGCACCGGTCCGTTCAAGTTTGTGAGCTGGGGCGGCGTGAACACTTACGTTCAGCTTGTCGCTAACACCAACTATTTCCTCGGTCCACCACACATCGACCAACTGGTCATCAGGTATTTCACGTCATACAACGCCATGGCCTTAGCTGTTCAGTCAGGCGAGATTGACTATGCTGGCCCTCTCTTCCCACCGTCTATTGTTCCAACCCTCACGTCTGCGACTGGAATCGAGGTAGTGACCCGCCCCGACCAGCGGTACTACTACTTCTGCTTCAACGGGTACCCACAAGGGTCTGGTAACCCGACGCTACGTGACGTGAGAGTGAGGCTCGCCCTTTCGCATGCGATCAACAATACAGAATTGGCCCAAGTCACGTGGGCAGGTTACGCTACTCCGCAGAACACCGTGATGCCGCTGACGTTCGCAAACTGGGTCAATCCCAACATAAAGGCATACGACTTCAACCTTAACGAAGCCGCTCAAATGCTCGACAGCGCAGGCTACAAAGTCGGAAGCGACGGAATCAGAGTCAGCCCGAACGGAGTGAAACTTTCCTACAAACTTGAGGTACCATCAGACTACGCAGAAGAATATCGTGCAGCCCAAGTAATTGCAAACTGGTGGAAGCAAATCGGAGTTGAAGCAACGCCGCAGATAGTAGACACTGGAACGCTTGGCGACGAAGTCGTCTCGTGGAAGCACGATACCTTCATCTGGGTTTGGTCCGTGGGGGAGATCATAGGGCCCGACTACTTCCTGAGCATGTTCAGGAGTACAGAAGCGCAGCCGGCACCGAACGGCGGGCTCAGTGATTCGGGATTCAACAACTCCATGTACGACCAACTCTACGTAGCGCAGGAACAAGCAACCGACCCAGCGCAGAGGCAAACAATAATCTGGCAAATGGAGCAAATTCTTCACGACAACGCGGTATACGTTCCACTCTACGACCCGTTAGCAGTCCAAGCCTTCAGGAGTGACAAGTTCACAGGCCTCCCAAGCGGAAGTCTACCGCCACTGAACCAGTACGCTTCGAATAACCTATTCCTGAGCATCACGCCCATTTCAACTCCGGTTCAGACAACTCAAACGACAACATCGGTAAGCACAACTGCACAGCCAGCACCAACGGGGATGAGCACCGAAACCATTGTTGGAGTTGTTGCGGTGATAATCATAATAATTGTCGCCGCAGCAGCTCTGTCAAGGCGGAGGAAAGGCGAACCTACAAAAGCCCAGTAACCTCCCCTTTTTCCCTTTTTTTGCTAACTGAGCCTCATGGAATGACCTCTCCTTATGGCGAATGTGGGCTACATCGTCAGAAAATTATCCGGTCTGATTGTTACCACGTTCTTCGTTTTGACATTCAATTTCTATTTGTTCCGAGTTCTCCCTGGAAACCCGTTCAGGCTGCTCTTTAGAGGAGCAGGTTTATCCGCTGACGCGGTCCGCAGCCTAAACGCCCAGTTCGGCCTCGACGAACCCCTCTGGGTTCAATACATAATCTACTTGAAGAACACAGTCAGCGGAAACTTTGGACTATCATTCCAAACTAGAGCACCAGTAATCGGCCTGATCGTCCCTGCACTGATCAACACGGCAATTCTCCTGTCCGCAGCCTCAGTGATCTCAATCGTGGCGGGCATTCTAATCGGCATGCTAGCGGCCTGGCGCCGTGGGTCCAAGTTCGATGTGTCCGCTTCGGCGACGACTTTGGTATTGTACTCGATGCCGACGTTCTGGCTGGGCTTGGTCCTGATGTTCGTTGGCGTAATCTATTTCGCCCTACCCGTGGCTGGCATGAGATCCTTCACAGGCATATCAGGAATCTTCGGCCAGCTACAGGACCTTGCGCGTCACATGGTACTTCCACTCTTGACCTTGGTACTGGGCCTGACCGGACAGTATGTGCTAGTCATGAAGGGAGCTTTGCTCGACGTTTTCACAGAAGACTTCATGGTTACAGCTCGGGCGAAGGGGATTTCAAATCGGAAGCTTCTCTGGGATCACGGATTCAGAAATGCCGTCCTTCCAATGGTCGCGCTCGTGGCACTTAATCTAGGATTGAGCATAGGCGGTGCAGTACAAACAGAGACTGTATTCTCATGGCCAGGGATGGGCCTACTGATATACCGCGCCATATTGGCTCGAGACTACCCTGTCCTTCAGGGCGCATTTCTCGTAGTCACCGTGACAGTAATTGTTGCAAACTTCGTCGCAGACATGCTCTACCCGCTGCTCGACCCGAGGGTGACCGAACAATGAGCCAAGAAACCACCGAAACAATTCTGGATTTCGGCTATTCGAGAAGATCAACCTACATCAAGGTCCTCAAAGGATTCTGGAGAGTTTACAGAAGCAACAAGATGGGAATGATTGGGTTGGTCATTCTGGCCGCTTTCATCCTAGCAGCAGCGCTTGCTCCCTACATTGCACCCTACGATCCAACAGAGGTTTTCGTAGGACAGAATCTGCTGCCGCCAAGCTGGCAACATCTATTTGGCACGAATGAAGCAGGCCAAGACCTATTCAGCCAAGTCATCTATGGAGCCCAAGCGTCGCTCATCGTAGGTTTCGCTGCTTCCCTCATCGCCGCGACAGCGGGCACGCTCGTAGGCATCCTAGCAGGCTATTTTTCTGGGCTCATACGAGAGTTGTTGATGAGATTGACTGATTTCTTCATCGTCATCCCATCTCTGGTCCTGATGATCGTTTTGGCGTCAGTATTGGGGGCCGGCCTGACGAGCATAATTCTCGCAATCGGGCTTGTGGGTTGGACGGGCACAGCGCGAGTCGTAATGTCCCAAACCCTTTCTGTGAGAGAACATGCATTTATAGAAGCCAGTCGCGCCTCAGGGGCTGGTGATTTCTACATTCTGAGGTCACACGTTCTACCGAACGTAATGCCAGTCGTCTTCGCAAACACTGTACTGGTCGTTGCAAACTCAATCCTCTACGAATCCGTGCTCACATTCCTAGGCCTCGGAAATCCCAACCAGGTAACTTGGGGTCAAATCTTACAGTTCGCATTCGTCTCAGGTGCTATAACGACAGCATGGTGGTACGTCATACCCCCAGGCCTCAGCATCATGCTAGTCGTGCTGGCCTTTTCGCTAACAGGATACTCGCTTGACGAGATCTTCAACCCACGAGTGAGAAAGATCTAGCCTTGGAACAACAAGGCATGCTCGAAGTGGCTGACCTCAAGACCTACTACAGGACAATCCGCGGCCCGTTGAAGGCAGTTGACGGTGTCTCGTTCTCCCTGCAGAAAGGAGAGATTCTCGGCTTAGTTGGAGAATCAGGTTGTGGAAAGACCACTTTGGCGCTTTCGATAGTTAGGCTGCTGCCCCCCGCATCGTACGTCGCTGCTGGAAAGATCTCTCTGGATGGACAAGATGTCCTCAGCCTGACCGAAGAGCAGATGAAAGATATTCGTTGGAAGAAGGTTTCGATAATCTTCCAGGGAGCCCTGAACTCACTTAACCCTGTCCTACCGGTGAAAGAGCAGATTGCGGAAGCGATATTGGCGCATCGGAAGACCGAGAAACGCAATGTCGAGGCGCGTATTGATGAACTCTTCAACGCGGTGGGATTAGAGCCAACAAGAAAAGCGAATTTTCCGCATGAGTTCAGCGGTGGAATGAAGCAGCGTGTAATGATTGCGATGGCGCTGGCGTGCAACCCTGACTTGGTCATTGCAGATGAACCGACGACCGCCCTCGACGTCATTGTCCAATACCAAATACTAGACCTCATACGGAGCCTCCGTGATAAGCTACAGATGTCCATGATTCTCATCACCCACGACCTCTCAGTGGTCGCTGAACTCTGCGACAAGATAGGAATCATGTACGCGGGCAAGATGGTTGAATTCGGCGACATCTTCCAAATATTCGAAAGACCAAAGCATCCCTACACCCGAGCATTGCTGAAGTCCATTCCGAAGATGGAAGGCGCGAAGACACGCCTAACCTACATCTCAGGCTCACTCCCAGATCTAACCGGACCAGTTCCCGCCTGCCGATTCCAAGGCAGATGCCCATATGGACAGAAGATATGCGAAGAAGTTGAACCGAGAAGCGAACTGGTGGCCGCTAACCATTACGTAGCATGCCACTTCTGGAGGGACATCGAAAAACAATGACGACAAACCTCCCCCAAGAACCGCTGGTACTTGTCAAGGGCGTCAAGAAGCTATTTCCTGTTAGGCGCCGATTGCTCACTCGCTCCGCCGCAGGAGACAAGTTTGTCCATGCTGTTGATGGCGTCAGCGTGGAGGTTCGCAGAGGAGAAGTATTGTCATTAGTGGGCGAGTCAGGCTGCGGAAAGACCACACTCGCCCGGCTAATACTACGCCTCCTCGACCCAACGGATGGCACTATCATCTTGGACGGTCAAGACCTATTCGCCGCCACTAAAGGCCAGATGCGTAAACTAAGGCTTCAGATGCAAGCCGTCTTCCAAGACCCCTACGCCTCCCTCGACCCCAAGAAGACCATCCTCCAAGTCGTCTCAGAACCGCTGGTCGTGAATCACCTTAACAAGACCGGCACAGATGTGCCGCAGCGGGTCTACGAATCACTCATCGCGGTCGGATTGACTCCACCAGAATTGTATTTGGGAAAATTCCCATATGAGTTGAGCGGCGGTCAGAGGCAGAGAGTCGCAATTGCTCGTGCAATCGTCATAAATCCGCGACTCATAGTCGCCGACGAACCCGTCTCCATGCTCGACGTTTCAATCAGAGCTGAGATCCTCACCCTAATGTTGGACCTCAAACAGAAATTCAACTTGACCTATATTTTCATCACTCATGACCTTGCCGTTGCGCGATATGTGTCGGACAGAATGGCCGTCATGTATCTAGGGAAAATTGTTGAGATAGGACCCGCGGATGAAATCTGTTCCAAACCTGCACATCCGTATACCAAGGCGTTGCTCTCAGCTCTGCCCGCCGCGGACCCAAGAGCCCGGCACAAAGGCGTCCAACTCAAAGGAGAAGTACCCAACGCAATCGAGATTCCAGCCGGCTGCAGATTCAGGCCAAGATGCCCCTTCGCCTTTGATAGGTGCATGGAAGAGCCTGAGCTTGTGAGGGTGGGCCCAGACCATTACGCAGCCTGCTATCTGGTCGAAGGATCCTAATCGCCGACGACCATGTCTGCCAGTTTGAGCATTCGTTGGAGATTCTCTAAGTCCAATGGCTGCTTCTCTGCCTTCATACATGAGATGAAATCCTCGATAGCCGTAATCAGAGACGGCGTCGCCCAATTCACGTTCTTGATGGATTCATTGCGAAACGATGCGATTCCGATGCTCTGCGCGCTTGGATCCACGTGAACTACAGAATCTCCGAACACTGCGTCAATCCATAATCGAGAGTGATTGCCTCTCGGAGGGGCCGAGTACATGTTCAACATAGCCTTGAGTCCGTTATCAAACGAGAGGAGTGTAACGAGAGCAGTCGCGGATGATCTCACGGCGGATTTCTCAGTGGACACCTCTCTCAATCTGGAATCTCCGAGCCATTCTATTGCATCAAGAACCTGAGCCGTTTTCATTGAGAACTCAGGCTTACCTTGTTTTGCTTCGACACCGCAGGTGACCGTGAGAGAGAGCAGTGTGCTGGCTGAGTGTGTGATTATGCGCTTAAGCTCGTGCAGGCCTGATTCAGTTCTCAATAAGTTTGGGGAGTAAATGCGCTGCTCCACTCTCGTTGCGATCTTGTTGAGTTTCGCCGCTTTTTGAAATGTCGCTGCGGCTGGGAAATCAACAAGCACGTCTTTCTTGTTCACCAAAGCTTTCTCTGCGAGACGGGTTTTCTTTGGGCTGGGACCGAGGATTGCGACGGCGTCAAGCTTTGGATTGGAGAGCGCTCGCTCTAGTTGTCTTCGATTCTTGGCGGCTAACTGTACAAGTTTCCAGCCGTCGGCAGTAACGGGCATGTAGTCAAGTCTCTTGCCACCAACTTCGATGAGACCTATGGTCATCATGTCAATTTGCCTTCCTGAGAGGTAGCTTGACTCGTTTCTTGTTCTGGAT
>Ga0315277_10013537_pt1 | contig 10160 bp, 6 predicted proteins | sample YL17G05_15_MG_FD_203695 | JGI IMG/M metagenome (GOLD analysis project Ga0315277, IMG submission 203695) | Sediment microbial communities from Yellowstone Lake, YNP, Wyoming, USA - YL17G05_15 | ecosystem: Environmental > Aquatic > Freshwater > Lake > Sediment | place: USA: Wyoming | collected...
GGGCGATCTTTCTCGTTTTTTCTTCGATGAACGGCTCGGCCATGGCGGTGTCCTTTCTTTTCCCGTCGATTCCCCCTCATACTATCTCAATGTCGGGGCGCGTTCAAGCGGTCTCAGGCCTCTTCGAGGACGCGCCAGCCGAGCGCGTCGGCCAGGGCGAAGACGGGCTTCTTGAGGTCGCCGTAGACCGTGACCCGATGCCAGCCCCATTCGTCACACTCGGCGAAGAGCTTCTCGATGTCGCCGACGGGCTCGACGGCGAGCTTCGTCCGGCAGGCGCGGTCGTCGGGGACGTTGGCCACGGCCTTGCCCTGGTGGAAGAGGATGGTCTTGCGCTCCGGCGAGAACTCGAGCGTCGAAGTCATGTAGCCCAGGGGGAGGAGCGACCGGACCGAGGCGCCCTGGCGGTCCTCCGAGTGGGTCAGGATCTCGATGGGGTTGGCCGGGCCTCCGGGACCGAAGGCCTTGTTAGCGGCGACGCAGTGGGCGTAGATGATCCGGCGCGACGACGTGTCGATGACCGGGTCGGAGATGTACCCCGGCCGCCCGTTGGTCAGGGCTGTCATCGCGACCATGGTCGCCGTCGACCGGACATCGCATTCGCAGGCGCCGATGAGGCCCTCGTTCAGAAGCTCGTGGAACCCCAGGCAGGGGTAGGCATGGATGTGGCCGCCGTAGAAGCCGCCGAGGCAGTTGATGGTGATGGCGCTCGCGCCGTGCTTGCGGAGGACGGCCTTCTGGCCGAGGTACATGGCCGCGGAGGTCTCGAGCGTTGGCAGGCTGACGCCCTCGACCTTGGCCGCCGTTTTCAGCCATCGGTCGGCGATGGCTTTGGCATCTTCCTTATCGGCCGCGGCCCAGGCGTCGTTGACCTCGGCGAAGGGCACATTGACCACTTCGATGCCCATCCCCTCCTTGACCGCCGGGGCGATGCCGGGCCAGCCGCCGCCGACGGCCAGGATCTTCGACTCCTTCATTTTACGCAGGCAATCGCCGGCGGAGAGGACGGACAGGTTGTCGGCCGTCACGGCCAGGGCGGCAGGCCCGGGAGTCCGCGTCCGCCTCGAGGCGGCGACCAGGGCTCCGAAATCGCTCCCCGGGCCGGCCTTCTTCGCCTGTCCGAAGGCGCGGAAGGCGGCCACAATGTCCTCCATCCGGGAGGAGGCGACGAAACCGAGGTTGGGCGTTATCTTGCGCAGGAAAGCGGCCGTGTAGACGAGGAAGCCGCCGCTCCCGCCGTATTGGAAATCGACGTAGAGTGTGGGTTTGCCGGAACCGGCGATCGTTTGGACGACCTGGTTCCAGCAGTTGAGCTGGCAGACGACGTAGCCGTCGACGGGGGACGCCGCGTCCGCGGCCAGGATCTTCTGGGCCTCTTCAGGGCCCTTGGCCATGGCGCTGATGAGCTCGCACTCGGGGAAGCTTCCGGCCAGGGACGAGGTGATCCTGTCCATGACGGGCTGGAAGTTGAAGCCGACGTTCGGCCAGTCCGGCCCGGGCTGGGTGACGGCGTGGAGGGCGTAGATGACCCGGATGCGCATCTTCTCTCCCCTCCCGCCCGATGGGAAAAGCCCCTTCGGCGCCAATGCGCCCAAGGCCCCCGCCGAGGCCGCGGCCAGAAAACGGCGGCGGCTCAAGGGGCAAGTCGGACAACCCGTCGATCCCTGTTGTTTCTTCACTGGACCGGTCTCCTTCCTCTCCGCGGATTCGCGCTATCCCTCGTTCGTTTCGATGCTAATTCAGGCCCGGAGCAGATGTCAAGGACAGGGAAATTGACCACGGACGTAAAAAGCCGTTATAGTAGGTCCGAATGAAAAGATTCACGCGGCGGGCCTTCGTCCATGGTTCCATGGGCGCTTTGGCGGGCACGGCAATGATGGGACGGCCCGGATTCTGCGCGGGCCGGACAAGCTTGGACGAACGCGTCAAGGGGCGCTCCTTGTCTCCGGCGTCCGTCGGGCGGTTCGAACTCGGCCTCGCCTCCTACACCTTCCGGGAATTCGACCTCGACTCGGCCTTGGCGATGGCCGGGCGGGTCGGCCTCGTCCGATTCGCCATCAAGAGCGTCCACCTCCCGCTCGAGAGCTCCGAAACGGAAATCCGGGCCGCGGCCGCGAAGATCAGGGCGGCCGGCCTCGTCCCCTACGGCTGCGGGGTCGTCTACATGACCACCGAAGCCGAGGTCGATCAAGCCTTCGCCTATGCCCGGGCCGGCGGCATGGAGGTCATCATCGGCGTCCCCGGCCATGAGCTCCTCGGCAGCGCCGAACGGAAAGTCCGCGAGACGGGCATCGAGCTCGCCGTCCACAACCACGGACCGGGCGACCTCCTCTACCCGACGCCGGCGAGCATCCTGGACAGGGTCAAGAATCTGGACCCGCGCATCGGGGTCTGCCTGGACATCGGCCATTGCCAACGCTCGGGGATCGACCCTTCGGAGGCGGCGGTCGCCTGCGGCGCGCGCCTCCTCGACGTCCATCTCAAGGACGTCACGGCCCCGACGAAGGACGGCGGGCCGGTCAAGGGCCGAGCCTTTGCGGCGGAAGCGGACCCCCGGGTAAAGCCCGGGGACCTGGTCGCCGTCGAAGCCGGCCGGGGCGTCATCGACCTCCCCCGCTTCCTGCGGACGCTCGCCGCGATGGATTACCGGGGGACCGCCGCATTCGAATACGAGAAGGACGGCCGGGACCCCCTGCCGGGGCTGGCCGAATCCGTCGGCTACGTCCGGGGCGTCCTCGCCGCTCAAGGAAAGCAATAGGGAAAATCTTGACAGAGGCGGCCCGAAAAGGCCCGTCTATCTCGCGTAGTAGCCCAGCCGGTTGGACACCGCATAATTCCCACCCTTGACCCGGACGGCGATCGTCCGGAATCCGCCGTCGGGGGGATGCGCGCTCGGCGTGTAAGATAGGAGGTAGTAGTCCGTGGAGATCGCGGCGGCGCGATCGAAAGAAGCGGCCGGGTTTTGGGAGCTTTCCGCGATGCCTCCCGTCGCCCGGGCGATCTCAACGAAGCCGGGGAAAATGTCTTCGGATTCCTCTTTCATCGTCGCGCCGAAGACGCGTTGCGCCTTCTTTTCCATGAAGATGAAGTGGAAGTCGATGCCGGCATCGGCGAAGGCCTTTTTGACCACGTCCGCGTTGAAGGTTTTCTCCCGCTTGTAGAGGTCCATCAGGCTACCCAGGATGTCGGGGTTGTCCTGGTAGAGGCTCATCAGCCGGGTCATCGTCGCGGAGCTGATCTCGGGCCGGTATTCCCGCTGGTAGAAAAGGACGACCGTCTTCTGGCCCGGGACGGCCTTGAGCGAACCGGCGAAGGCTAGGAGCTTGGCCTCGTCGACCAGGCGGATGCCCTCCATCTTCATCAACGCCTGCCGGTAACGGTCGATCTGCATCTCCAGACAGAAGCCTCCCCCCGTCTCCATCGTGACATCGGATTCCATGTTCTCATCGAAATTCGCCGTGACGCCGCTGATGGCCCCAGTCAGGCGCTTGAGTTCGTTGATGAGGTCGCGGTACTCGCCGCCGCCCCGCAAGATATCTTTGCGCAGGACGTCCTTCATGCCCTTCGTCAGCTCGGCTCTCGACTTCGAGGCCAAGGCGTCCTTCTGCAGATAGTCGGGCTTGACGGGAGTGACGAGGGTCATGGAGTCCCCCGCCTTAAGGACCGAGCCGAAGAGGTACTCGACGGCCTCGACCAGAGACGGGTCCCAGTCCACGGCCTGGAAGAGAAGGGTGTAAGATCGCTCGAGCCTGGCCGGGACGGTCTCCTCCCCTTCCCACCGCACGAGCTTGCCGCCCAGGACGAGGGCGATGGAGCTCGCCGTTTGCAGCCTCCCGTCCTCGAGGACGCCAAAGTCCTTGAGAGCGAGGTCGCCCATGAAACGGCCCTCGGTCGAGACGCGGACCCGGACCTCGACGACCTGCGGCGACGCGGGACTCGCGGTCTGAGACGCGACGGAGAACAAGGGGACTGCCAGAGCCAGGCCGGCCAGCAAAACCGGAAAAAACTTCTGAGTCTTCATCGCGTTCTCCTTTTTCTTTTTCATTGTATAACAGAACGTGTATAGCAAGAAATGTACCATCGTCGCGACAGGGGCCGCCGCGTCAGGCCGATGTCAATCAGACGCCGGTCCTTTCAAGTTTCTTTCCTGCCGCCGATCCTCGCAGCGGAGCGCCCGGACGCTATGCTTTCGCCGCCGTTAGTGGTAGAATTGAGTGGTTGATGCCGCATCGTTCGTTTCTGCGCGGACGAACGCAGGAGGTCACGATGAAAAAGAGCGTTCTCATCTGCGGACTCCTCATGGTCCTCACCCTATCCCTCTCCCTCGGCGCCCAGGACTGGAAGGGCAAGGGCCGTCTCGCCGGCCTCATTACCGACAAGGCCGGCGCCCCGCTGGAGGGGGTCCGGGTCAAGCTGTTCTCGCTCAAGGCCCAGGAAGGACTCGAAGTCAAGACGGACAAATCCGGAAGATGGAAAGCCGCGTGGATCCGGAGCGGTGGATGGAACATCGACTTCGATAAGATCGGCTATGCGCCGAAGAAGCTCTCCGTCGAGATCTCGGAGAACAAAAGGAACCCCGACATCGACATCGCCCTGGACAAGATCGAAGGCCTGGTCTTCACCGACGAGCTCATGGACCTCCTGACCCGCGGCAACGAGCTCTTCGACAAGAAGGATCATGCCGGGGCCATGGCCGTCTACGAGGACATTCTCGCCAAGTATCCCGACGCCTACCCGATCTACATGAACATCGGCAACTGCCATTTCGCCCAGGAGAAGTACGATCTGGCCGAGGCGAGCTACCTCAAGCTCCTCGAAAAGGACCCGAAAAACGTCAACGCCATCATCGCCGTCGGCAACTGCTACGCCAACCGCAACGACACCGCGAAGGCCCAGGAGTGGTACGGCAAGGTCGAGTTCGAGAAGCTCGACGACCCCACGGTCCTCTACAACCTGGGCACGATCTATTACAACAACGCCAAGTTCGAGGACGCCTTGAAGTTCTACCAGAAGGCGGTCGAGAAGCAGAAGGATTCGACCGACGCCCTCTACCAGCTCGGCCTGACCTACCTGAACTTCCAGCGGAACGCCGAGGCGATCGCCGCCTTCGAGGACTACCTGAAGATCGACGCCGAATCCCAGCGGGCGGGCCAGGTCAAGTCCTTTCTCGAGTACCTGAGGAAAAAATAGGCCCATGAAAAAACTCTGCCTTCCCATCATCCTGGTCGCCGTGACGGCGTTCGCCGCGGCGGGCCGGGCCGCGTCCAAACCGAAGCTCGATCCCGAGAGCGAAAAATGGTACCGGACGGCCAGCCTCATCATGACCAAAGAGGAGAGCAAGATCTTCGCCCGCCTGCCGGATCCCGAATCCCGCAAGGAGTTCATCTCCGATTTTTGGGCCAAACGGGACCCCGACCCGGACACCCCGGCAAACGAGTTCAAGCAGAAGTTCGAGGCCCGCGTCGAATACGTCAACAAGCGGTTCAACAAGGAAGGCGGGCCCGGCTACAACACCGACCGGGGCCGGATCTACATCTTCATGGGCCCGCCCGACAAGTTCGAGGAATTTTTCCCGCAGGGCGACCCGAACAACAGGGGTTCCATCATCTGGTGGATCTATTACGATAGCCATTTCGGCATCGAGTTCGCCGACGAGAAGGGCAGCGGCAAATACGGCATCCGGAGTTACGACGGGGATTTCTTCGGGGCCATGGACCTCATCAAGCTCGGCAACTTCGTCAGGATCGACGACGTCTTCACAAAGAAGTTCGTCAAGTTCGCGACGAGCTACGACCCGGCCGGCCGGGAGATCGAGGTCCGCATCCCGTCGAACGCCCTGATGTTCCGGGAGAACGACGAGGGCAAGCTCCAGATCGACCTGTTCTTCACCGTCTACATCTACGGGAACGGCGGGACGAGCAAGGAGACCTTCCGGGAAGTCCGAACGGTCGTCACGACCGACGGCGAGCTTTCGGGCATGAAGACCGTGACCCTGAGGTTCGCCCGCACTTTGGGGCCGGGGACGAACTTCGTGGACGTGATCATCAAGGGCCCGAAACCGACGTCGAGCCAGATCCGGCGGATCTTCGAGATCAAGGTCGCGGGCTAAGGGCTTCCCCCGGAAGCCCGCGGCACGACTTTCCCCGCGGCGGGGAGGGATGAAAGGACCATCGCTCATGAGGACACTCGCGGGCGTCGCCTTCGTTCTCCTTCTTCCGGCGCTCCTCCTCCCCGGCCAGAAAACTTCCGAACGGGACCTCGCCCAGCAGTACCGGGATTGGCTGAACCTCGTCGCCTATCACATCCAGCCCATCGAGAAGGACGTCTTTCTGAAGCTGACCAACGACCGGGACCGCGACGTCTTCATGGAGACCTTCTGGAAACAGCGCGATCCGACCCCCGGCACACCCGAGAACGAATACAAGGACGAGCTCGTCAAGAGGTTCAAGTACTGCAACGAGTTCTACGGGCGAGGGACAACCCGCGAGGGCTGGCGGACTGATATGGGGCGCATCCACATGATCCTCGGCCCGCCCGCGAGCGTCGAACACTTCGAGGCGACGATCGGTCTCATCCCCTGCTATTCCTGGAGCTACTACGGGGACACGCGGAGGGCCCTGCCGCCCCACTTCTATCTCTTGTTCTACCAGCGTGGCGGCGTCGGCGAATTCAAGCTGTACGATCCGGTCTCCGACGGCCCGTCCCGGCTTATCCAAAACCAGAAAGACATCGGAGACCCCTTCGATTACTCAGCGCTCTACGAGAAGATCCTGGAAATCTCCCCGACTTTAGCGGAGATCTCCATCACGCGCATCCCGGGCGAATACAACTACGATCTCTCCCCGTCCCCGCGCAACGCCCTGCTCCTCGCCGACATCCTGAAGTCCCCCAAGAGGGACGTCAATCCATCCTACGCCACGCATTTCCTCAATTACAAGGGCATCGTCTCCACGGAGTACCTGACGAACTACGTCGAAAGCTTCGCCACGACGGCGCTCGCCAACGATCCGGTCACGGGGCTGCGCTTCTTCCATTTCTCCATGGTCCCGACCGACGTCAACGTCGACTATTACGCGCCGAAGAGCAAGTTCTACTGCAACTTCCAGGTCAACGTCAGCCTGCGGAGCGGCGAGGACATCGTTTTCCAGTACAACCGGGAATTCCCGCTCTATTTCCCCGAGGAAGCCTGGGACAGGGTCAAGGCCAACGGGTTGGCCATCGAGGAGTCCTTTCCCATCGCCGAGGGCACGTACAAGCTGAACGTCCTGCTGACGAACACGGTGGGCAAGCAATTCAGCCTCCTCGAGCAGGACGTGGAAGTCCCGCCGGCGAAGGCTACGCCCTCGATCGAGGGGCCCTTCATCGGCTACAAGTACGAGAACTACCCGCGCGATATTCACGTCCCGTTCAAGATCCTGGACAAGAAGCTCGTCGTCGATCCCAAGAAGACCTTCGCCTCGACGGATGGCATCGCCGTCCTCTTCAACGTCCTGAACCTCACCGACAGCGTAATCCAGAACGGCGAAGCGAGGATCTCCGTCCGCGGGTTACGGGAAGTCAACCCGGTCCGCAGGACCTACACCGTCAAGCTGGACGGCCCCCTCTCCGGACGAATCCTGAGCGTTCCCTACATGATTCCGGCCGGCGAGCTCGAGCCGGACTACTATGAGCTCGCCGTCAGCCTGGCCGGGCCCGGCGGCGAGATCCTCGACGAGAAGAAGGAGACTCTGACCGTCTCGTCGGCCACGGTCATCGGCCATCCCATCGCCAACGCCAAAGGCATCCCGGCGGCCAATCAGTTCCTTTTCCGCTACATGCTGGGTGAGCAGTCGGAAAAGACGAACCGGCCGGAGGAGGCCAAAGCCCTCTACGAAGAGGCTTACCGGCTCCATCCGGAATACAAGGACGGCGCCGTCCGGTACGGGAATTTCCTCAACAAGATCGGGGCCTTCGATGAGGCCCTGACGATCGCCGAGGTCTTCCGCAAGGACGACCGGCGGCAGTTCGCCTTCCAGGCCATCCGCGGCCAGGCCCTGCTCGGCCAGGAGAAGTTCGAGGAGGCCCTGAACAACCTCCTCCAGGCCAACAGGATCTACAACAGCGAGACCGGCGTGCTGAACTCCCTGGGGAAATGCTACCAGAAGCTGGGGCGGAGAGCGGAAGCGCTCGAGGCCTTTAACGCTTCCCTGAAACTGGATCCCGACCAGCCCGTGATCAAGAAAATCGTCGAAGAGCTCGGCAAATAATCCTGTAATCCATCCAATTATTTGAATAAACTTCAAGTAATTGAAGTTCTAAGCTGCATCAGCCCTCGCCGACGGCCATCTAACTTACTGTTTTTAAAAGGGCTATGAACCCTTGCCCGCCGGAATAACCAAGCCGGAAGGCGACCACCAGATCGGCAAGTACCACTGGGGCAGCCCGATCATCAAGCTGCAGGACGAGCACGTCTTCGGCAACAACATCTACGTGTCCCTGAAATACTCCTTCAACGACGCCGGCTTCGGCTGGTCCCCGATCCCGGACGAGGCCACCCAATACCCCGTGGTTATGAGCCAGACCTTGAACAAGTACGTGCCCTACAAATCGGGCATGAACGCAAGCTGGGGCAGCTACGGCGTGTCCCGGCCCCGCACGAACTACCAGGTCAATGCCAGCTATTTCAATGACACGTTCCTCGGCCTGTCCCACGAAATCAAGCTCGGCGCGGAATATTCCAACAAGCATCAGGACCAGACCGCCTCGCTTAGGCAGGGGTTCCAGATGACCCGGCAATACAACACCCAGCAGCTCGACTCCGATTCGAACGGCACGCGGACCACGGCTGAAATGCTCGGCTGGCAGCGGATTAACCTCTCTCGCGCCGGCGTAGCCTCCAGTGTCGCCGACCAGTACGCCGGCTACATCCAGGACACGATCACCAAGGGCAACTTCACCGTAACCCTCGGCCTGCGGTATGACTTGCAGAAGCCGAGCGCGGGCGGCGTCACGAGGGCGACAACCTATCCCGGAACACCGGCTTGGGACACAGTCTTCGACTCGGCCGCGACGCCTGTCCTGGCAGAAATCCTGCCCACCATCACGACTGATGCCGTCTCGGGCGTCCCCAATATCGTCAACGGCGACCAACACCCCTATTCGTGGGCCACTTGGTCGCCGCGCATCGGCTTCACCTGGGACGTCACCGGCAACGGCAAGACCGTGGCCAAGCTCGCCCTCTCCCAATACGGCGACATCATGGGGGTCGGCTGGTGGGCCAACGCTCCCCAGGGTTCGGGCGGCAACACTAACTACTGGTGGAAAGACGCCAATGCCGACACGAAGGCGCAACTCACCGAGTTGTTCTGGGCTTACAAGACCGCCAGTACGCTCGGAATCCAATACGCGCCCTACGCTGTGTTTGACGGTTCCGGTAACCTGACGGCCGCGGCCACGGCCGCCCTTGGCGACCGACCCAATATCTACGACTGCGACGCGTACAAATCCGGCGCTGTCGCGAATTACGACATCAACAACCCACTCGCCCTCGACTACGTGAGCGGTATCACCGACTACTTCCTGAACAGGAGCGACCAGGCTTCAACCCGGACCCGCGAAATCCTGCTCACCGTCGAACGCGAGCTCATGTCCGACCTCTCCGCCTCTATCAACCTCACCTATCGGCGGATGGACAATATTGATTTCGGCATGACGTATTACCCCGCGGAGCACTCCGCGGATTACCCCCTCTACACGGGCCCCGAGGTCATCGATCCGCGCACCCCCCCGGCAGGCGGCTGGTACGTCGAAGCCGGAACCGTTCCCGACACCTACAACATCGGTGGAACCTACAACGCAGTGACCCACCAAATGGAAGGCGGCACGACCTGGAACTCGGGCGAGGCGGCGACACGGCCCTATTACCTGCCCGATGTGAATTGGCCGACAACCGCCACGAACTACACGCTGTACCGGAAATCTGATGCTTATAACACCTACATGGGCGTGGACTTCGTGCTGGTCAAGAGACTGTCCAACAAGTGGTTTATGAATGCCTCCTTCACGTTGCAGGACCAGAAAACCTATTGGGGCAGGGATTTCTTCGATCCGACCAACCAGTGGGTGTCCGACGGCAAGACCTTCGCGATGGGTGTCGGGTCGGCCAGCGGCAGAGAGGTCGA
>Ga0315277_10013538_pt1 | contig 10159 bp, 6 predicted proteins | sample YL17G05_15_MG_FD_203695 | JGI IMG/M metagenome (GOLD analysis project Ga0315277, IMG submission 203695) | Sediment microbial communities from Yellowstone Lake, YNP, Wyoming, USA - YL17G05_15 | ecosystem: Environmental > Aquatic > Freshwater > Lake > Sediment | place: USA: Wyoming | collected...
CCGGCATTGAGCAGCGGAATATGGTCATCGATCACAGCCGGGCCGGCCTGCCTCAAAAAGATCTTACCGTAACCAAGGCGCTCAGCGGTATCCCAGACCAACTGGCAGTCTTTGGGTAAAGCAGCCCGGGAGTTGCCTTCATAAAGGAAGGCGGCGTTCTGGTCTCCCACCATGTCGAGGAGTATGCCGAGGACCGGACGGTAATTGCGGTTGAACTCGGCGAATCGCCGTGAGCCTATGAGCACATCCTGGTCAGCATAGAAATCCCCATAATCCTCACCGTCGAAAAGCGCCAGGTCCACACCCTTTTCCGGCCTGTTTAAGGAAAAGACCCGGGCGAGCTCGAGGAGCACAGCCACTCCGCTGCCCCCGTCATTGGCTCCCGGGATGGGCTGCTGACGGTTTCCGGGGTCGGGGTCCTGATCCGCAACTGGGCGGGTGTCCCAGTGGGCGCAGAGAAAGATGCGCTCTTCAGCACCGGGATTGAACGAGGCCCGGATGTTGGCCAGTTTCAGGATATCCCCTTTGGCACTTACATGGGGCCAGGTGTCGATCCAGGCAGTGTCTGCAAAGGCGGCCATGGTTTCCAGAAGGAAACCGGCACATGAGGAATGGGCTATGGTTCCCGGAACCCGGGGGCCGAAAGCGACCTGTTTCTCGATATACGAAAAAGCTTTTCCGCTGTCAAAGAGAAGATAGCTCTTTTCGCTCCGGCCTGTTTTGCAGCCTGAAGAGAGAAGGAGCAGAAAGGCTATGGCCAGGGCGGGAAATTTCAATCTTTTTTCTCCAGTACTGTGTTATGCAGATATTTTTTATCCAGGCGGTTGGGGTAGTCTGTGTTCTGGTGGAGGCCCCGGCTTTCCTTGCGCAGTTGGGCGCATTTGACAATAAGCTCGGCTACAGTGGCCATATTGCGCAGCTCGACAAGATCGGCTGTGGCCGGTGCATTTTGGTATATGGCCTCGATTTCCCGGGAGAGCGCTCTGATCCATTTGCGGGCTTCCGCCAGGCGCCTGTTCGAGCGCACAATGCCCACATAGTCCCACATGGTCAGGCGCAGCATCTCACGGCTATGACTGATAAATACCCCATCGACCGGGGACGTGTTCACTTTGCCGTACCAGTAGTCGCGGGGGTCGATCTCCTCGGCAGGGAGCTTTTTGACAAGCTCTAGAGAGCTGGCCAGGGCGCGGTGGGAAAAGACCAGGGCTTCAAGGAGGCTGTTCGAGGCCAGGCGGTTGGCGCCATGAACTCCGGTGCAGGTCACCTCGCCGGCGGCGAGCAGTCCTTCGATAGTAGTCAGGGCGTCGATATCAGTCACCACACCGCCGCAGACATAATGAGCCGAGGGAACTACAGGGATAGGCTCCTTAGTAATATCTATTCCCCGGGAGAGGCATTCGGCGGTGATGTTGGGAAAACGCTCGCGGATACGCTCGGCACCTATGGGAGAAAGATCGAGGAGCACGGACTTGTCCCCGGAAAGTTTCATCTCCCTGTCTATCGCCCGGGCGACCACATCACGCGGGGCCAGGCAGCCCATAGTATGGTATCGTTCCATGAATGTCTGGCCGTTCAGCATGCGTAAGACTGCTCCTTCTCCGCGGACCGCCTCACTGATCAGAAAGGTTTTGTCCTGACCGGAATAGAGCGAGGTGGGGTGGAACTGGATGAATTCCATGTTGGCGATCCTGGCGCCGGCGCGCCAGGCCATGGCAATCCCATCCCCGGTGGCAATCGAAGGGTTGGTGGTATGCAGATACACCTGGCCGCAGCCGCCGGTGGCCAGGAAAGTGACCTTGGAGAGGAAGGACTTGACAATACCAGTGTCGCGCTCGAGGGCAAAAACTCCCAGGCACCTTTTCCTGCCGGGTGCGACATTTTTCACTATCAGATCAACGCCCACATGGTTTTCAAAAATCATCACCCGGTCATTCTTTTTCAGCTCGGCGAGGAGGGCGCGCTCTACTTCCCTGCCGGTCAGATCATCAGCTCTCACTATTCTACGCCGCGAATGCCCGCCCTCGCGGCCCAGGGAAAGCCTCTCCGGATGATCTTTCTCACGGGTAAAGCGAACCCCCCACTCGACCAGCTCCCTGACTCTCGACGGGCCCTCGGTGACCAGAACTTCCACGGCCCGACGGTCGCAGAGCCCGACTCCGCATTCGAGGGTGTCTTTGATATGCAGCTCGAAACTGTCATCAGAGCTCATCACCGAGGCTATGCCGCCCTGGGCATAATTGGTGTTGCTCTCGTAATTTTCCTTTTTGGTAATCACTATTACATTGCCGTAACTGCTGGCTTTCATAGCGAAAGAAAGCCCGGCAATTCCGCTTCCGATCACCAGGAAATCAGCCTGATGGATATTAGTCGCGGCTGGACTGATACTTCCCGGAGAACTTTTACTTTTACCCGCACGGTTTGCTGCCATGATAGTAGTGGTTCCTGCTAAAAGTTAAATTTGGGATTTTTTTTGAGAGTCAGATGATGAAGATACATTTTACATATACAGTCCGGATTTGTAAATGTTTCCTCAAAGGTTGAATCAAGGCTTTCTTTTTCGACCCCCGGCCAGGAGTTCATCGAGGAGACGGTCAAGAGAGCCGGGATTAAATTCCTCAAGCTCCAGACCGAGTACCAGGCAATCCTGGCCGATAAGCTCAGGATCGAGTTTCACAGCGTCCTTTTCCGTGGTCACCAGGATCGCTCCCTCGGCCCCAGCCCTTCGGACAAGGATTTCCTGAATCCGATTGTCATAAGGGAAGTGATCTGGGAAAGCCACTAATTTAAGGTGCGCGGGGTCGAGTCCGGCTAAAAGGTCACGGAAGCTTTCCGGTTGGGCGATACTGCAAAAAGCCAGGATTTTTTTTCCTTTCAGGGTCTCTCCGGGATCGAGGGGGCTTTCCCAGCCGGGCGCGCCGGAAAGCCAGCAGGCCAGATTGGCCAGTTGTCCGGCTTTTTTCCGGAGATAGATTATTTCCTTGCCCGCGACCCAGGGGACCGGCTGGCTTTCCGGGGGGCCTCCGGCCCCGGCGATGACAATCGCCCGCGCCCGGCGGGCCGCTCGGCGGGGCTCACGCAGATAGCCTGCGGGAAGCACATGCCCGGTCATCCGGAGAAAACTTTCGCTTAAAAGAAGAAGATCCATATCCCGGCCGAATTTCCTGTGCCCGAAACCGTCATCCATAACCAATACCTCTACACCAGACTTTTCCACTAAGGCTTGAGCAGCGGTCAGGCGGTCCGGGAAAACAGCCAGCACTGCATTTTTCAGCTTTCGTGACATAAGCGCCGCTTCATCACCGGCAAGAATTGACAGCTCTTTCAGACCAGTCAAGCCTGACTCCCCGGGATCGATTAGCAGGGGTCTGTTGTCATTTCTCGAGCGGCTGCGGTAACCTCGAGTAACCACCCCCACATTAAGTCCTCTTGCGGCAAGCTTATCCGCAAGAAGAATGGCCAGGGGGGTTTTGCCTGCACCTCCGAGAGAAAGACTTCCTGAGCAGACTGCAGGTACAGGGGAGGGCCGGGAGCGAAATACTTTCAATTCGTAAAAGGTTTCCCGGACGAACCACAAGAGACGATAAATAAGTTCAAAGGGAAAAAGTATAGCCAGAAGGGGAAAGTAGCGGAGGCAATCACGCTCACGGGTGAGGAATTTTTCCACCTGGACAGTAATCCGCGACCTCTCCTGATATTCTATGGGACAAGCCAGGTTATCAGCCAGAGCCGAGATGCGGTTAATTCCTTTTTCAATGGCGGCGCACCAATTGCCTATCGCGTTTTCCTCCACATCCTGGGGGATGCTTATTGGTGTCCCGTAAACTACGACCATGCTGGAAAAGGGTTTGGGTATCCGGAAGCGGTCCCAGCTAGACATGATCCACGAGGAGCTGTAACCCACGGTCAGCGGGATCACTGGGCAGCCGGACCTGGATGCGGCGTAAACCGCACCTGGTTTAGCTTTAAGAGCCGGCCCCCGCGGCCCATCCACAGTGAGGCCCAGATCGTGTTTGTCGTTCACAACCTCCAGCATGAACTTGAGCGCTGATGCCGCTCCATGCGTGGCGCTGCCCCGGGCGGTGAGAAACCCCAGATTTTCCACTATCCGGGCGATTATCTCTCCATCCCGGTGACGGCTTATCATCACGCAGATCCCCTGGTTACGGTTAATGTAGCAGTTGCCGAGAAGCCTGCCGTGCCAAATCGCATATAATACGGGGCCAGGGCCTGATTTCCTGGCCCGGGCCAAATTATCCAATCCGACCTCCCGGATGCGCAGGGTGATAAAGAGCAGTCGGAGAACCAGGCTCCCGAAAAAACCCACTGCATTCCAGAGCAGACGGTTAAGTATGGTGTCTCTGTCGTTCAATGATCACTCCCCTGGCCGCACATTTCGAGCACAATTTCCGCAACCCGGCGACTGGCTCCTTTTTCGGCAGCCAGAATTCTGCGGACTTCTCCGTATTGGGCCAGTACCCGCTGTCTCGCGCAAGATGACTCATCGACAAGCTCCAGGGCGAGCCGGGCCAGCGTTTCAGGTTTTACCTGATTCTGAATGAGCTCAGGGACAGCCGGTTCAGCGACCAGCAGGTTGGGCATGCCAATTTTATTTACGCGGACAAGGGCTCTGGCCAGAAAATAGCTTAAGGGATTTGTCCGGTAGGCGATAACCATGGGAGTGCCCAGGAGAGCCGCTTCCATCGTGGTGGTGCCGCTTTTGGTAAGAAGGACTCGGCTGAAGGCGATAAGGCTTGTGGAATCGTTTTCTATTTCATGGATATCGAGCTCAGCCAGATGTCGGCGATCTTCCCGGCTCAGGGCGGCCCGTATATGCGGCAGTAAACCCAGGCCGAACTGCAAGTCCGGGCGAGCACCGGCCATTATCGCTGCAGCATCAAGGAAGATATCAAGGTGACGGGAAAGCTCCTGGGCCCTGCTTCCCGGCATGAGCCCCACAATATATTTCCGGGGATCGAAGCCCCGGATCCGGCAGAACTCTTCCCTGGTACAGCCGGGAATGAGGTTTTCAGTGAGCGGGTGACCGACAAATTCGACTTTCAGGTTTTCGCCGCGATATAATTCGACTTCGAAAGGGAAGATCACGGCCATTCTGTCGGCCAGGCGGGCGATGGTTTTCCTCCGGCCTTCCCTCCAGACCCAAATCTGGGGGCTGATATAGTAAAGTACCGGTATACCTGACTTCCGGGCGGCTCTGGCCAGGCGCAGATTGAAATCAGGGAAATCGACCAGCACCACGAGATCCGGTTTCCAGCGCTGGAAATCCAAGGCTATCACCTTAAGCAGACTGTAGAAAAAAGGAAGATGCCGGATGACTTCGACCAGGCCCATTACCGCCAGCCGGTCCAAGGTGCAGAGAAGTTCTGCCCCCTCTCTGGCCATAGAATCTCCGCCGATACCGCGGACCTCTATGGCTGGTGAAAGCCGGCGCAGCTCGCCGATAAGTCTGGCGGCATGTTTTTCCCCGCTCGGATCGCCGGCCGAGATAAATATTTTCAGTGCACTCATCAGGGCGGATTTACTGGGATAAGGTTTTTTCAAATCTGGAGAGCAGATGGGCAATTAAAAGAACAAAGAATAATAAGGTAATCAACCACCAGAGAGGCTTGTTTCCGAAGCCGCCGAAAATTTCTTTTCTCTCTCTCCAATGCGAGATAAGGCTCATGTTTTAGATTCCTTTTGCGCTCCGGCCAGCTTATCGGGCTTTAATCCGATTTTCTCGAGCGAAAGCTCGATAGCTTTCATGATTCTGCCGGCAACCTCCAGCGCCTGGAGCCCATCCACACCTGAGACCACCGGCTGTTTCCCCTCTCTGATACAATCGATAAAGCTTTCCAGCTCGAGTACCAAAGGCTCCCGACTTCTATCCGGATTCAGGTTTTCCCGAACGACCAGATCGTGCATGTCCGGCAGGGATGAACGTTCCAGGGTAACCTGGGCCTGGGGCCGTTTACGGTAGCTCACCGCCGACAACTGCAGCATGTCCACCGAGATATAGCGGTCGGAAGCAAAAAAGCGCATCTTACGTACTTTTTTAATGCTTACCCGGCTCGCTGCCACATTGGCCACCGCACCCCCCTCGAAAGTAAGGCGGGCATTGGCTATGTCCACGCTGGGGGTGAATACAGGGATGCCCAGGGCGGAAACATCGAGAACAGGCCGGCGCATGATGCTGAGAACAATGTCGATATCATGGATCATCAGGTCCAGCACTACCGGAACCTCTGTGCCGCGGGGGTTGAAAGGCGCCAGGCGCTCGCTTTCCACGAAAAGCACCCCGCTGATCAGCTCGGCGGCGGAAAGAAGTGCGGGATTGAATCTTTCCACATGCCCTACCTGGAGAACCAGCCCCTTTGCATTGGCCAATTCCACAAGTTCTGCGGCCTGCTCGGTTTTCTCGGTGATCGGTTTTTCCACCAGTAAATGCCGACCGGCGCTCAGCACCATCCTGCCGATTTCAAAGTGCCTGTTTGTGGGCACGGCTAAGCTTACTGCTTCCACAGCCTGGATAAGTTCATCGAGACTGGAAAAGGAGCGTACCTTGTACTTCCGGGCGATTTCTCCGGAGCGCCGAGGATCCAGATCGAAAACACCAGTAAGCTCGGCTGCAGACAGTTCTTTGTAAATCCGGGCATGGAGGGTTCCTAAATGGCCGACTCCCACCACCCCTGCTTTGATTTTCGGCATAATTCCCGGCTATGGTAAATTGAATAATTCAGCAACAAAGCAAGATTAAAACGTTATAAATATATACAAAGACAATGTTTTTGGCAAAATGTTTCATCCGCTTTTGCAAGAGTATAAACTGGCAAAGGATAATTAATTATCCAATATCGTTATACTCTGGTGACATGCCTTTTGCTTGACAGTTAGAGAGCCGGGAGGATATATTTGCAGCAGTTAAATCCTTATAATTTTTATAACTTAGAGAGAGGATAAAGTTTGAGCTCCGGCATAGGAAAACTCTTAGGTTTATTCAGTGCAGCCTTGATTTCTATATTTATTGTCCCGGAACTTTTACCTGCCGAGGGTAAAGTTTATAATGCCGAGGCGATGCGGGAGATGATCGCCGCTTACCGGTTTTTAGGTAGCGGGGACCAGGAGAAGGCTGCCGAACATCTCCGTCAGGCATTGAAACTGGATAGCAACAGCTCTTTTTTGAAGGTCATGTACTCGGAACTGCTTTACGAAATGCGCCGTTATAATGAAGTGATCGATCTCCTCGAGCCGCTGGCTGCCTCCGGGGATTCTGTGGACATACAGGCATTGAAACTATTGGCTTTCAGTTATGAGGTTTTACAGAAAACAGATGAATCTATCGACTATTACAAAAAGGTGATCCAGAGAGAACCCGGCGATGACTGGATGCGACGGCGGCTGCTCGAGCTGCTCAAGAACAAAGGGCGTATTCAGGAAATTATCGCTCTGTATAAGCCGCTGCTCGATCCGCAAAGCGAGACTTACGCTTTCGACTTGTACCAGATGGGGGCCTTGTACTTGAATATCGGGGGCAGGGAACCGGCGCGGGAATATTTAGAGAAAGCGGTCGACGCGGATAGCTCGCTGGCCGAAGCCTACCGTCTGCTGGGCAACCTCGATGAAATGGAGGGCAAATGGAGTGCGGCCCTGGAACATTACCTCACTTTTCTCCAGATTCGCCCGAATGAAACAGAACAGGTTTTCGGCCGCCTCCTGGCTGTAGCCGTGAGATCCATTCGCCCGGCTGGAGTCCCGGCAACACATGAGGACAGCACAGCCGCTGATACCACTGCCTGGCTTGACTTTCTCGGGAAACTGGAGGTTAAAAAGGCGGAGGGCGACACTTTAAATCCAGCCCTGTGGAGGGTAATGGCCCTGGGTTATGAGATCGTGCACTGCAATGAGAAAGCCATGCAGGTTTACCGGGATCTGGCTTTACGGAATCCCGAAGACAGGATTTCGCGGCGCAACCTCCTGAGGCTGATGTTTGCCGAGGGGAAATACCGGGAGATGATCCCGGTATACCAGGAAGTCCTCAACCAAAAAGAAAACACATTTTCCCGTGACCTTTTGCAGCTCGGAATTCTGTATTTGAAAATCGAGGATTACGAGAACGCCGAGAAGTACATGAAAAGAGCCATTGCAGCGGACAGCTCTCTGGCCGATGCATACCAGCTTCTGGGCCATCTCTATGAGATTAAACAGCGGTGGCAGGAATCTCTGGGCTATTATCTCACTTTCCTGGAAAAGAATCCCCAGGGGCTGAAACAGACTTTTGAAAGAATTCTGACAGTATCTCTCCAGGCTAAAGAGCTGGAAAAACCGATTGTCTTTCTCCAAAAAGTAATCGCCGAGGGGGACACAAGCTCTTGGGCCGCGGAACAGCTTGGCCGTCTTTATTATCATCACCAGGAGTTCGATAAAGCCCTCGATTTGTTGAGGCAATTAAAACAGAACGAAACTCTGAGCGATAACGGGTACTTTGTCCTGGGATTCCTTTATGCCCGGGCAGACAGTTTTTCCTCAGCAGTCGAGGCGTTTGAAAGGGTAAAAACCTCCCGGCCTGATTTTATTCCCAATTATCTCACTCTCGGCCGTATTTATTACCGGATGGGCGAGATGGAGAAAGCATCAGGAGCATTTGAGGAGGGGCTGGCCAAAGCGCCGCCGGGCGACCGTGAGGACAGTCGGGAACTCATGTTCTCTCTGGCCGATGTTTACAACGAGCGTGGAGATGACCAGAAAACGGAATATTTTCTGAAAAGAGTACTCGAAAAAGACCCTGATTATGCTCCGGCGCTCAACTTCCTGGGTTATTTCTATGCCCTGCGGGGCACAAATCTCAAAGAGGCGCAGGAGCTTATCGCCCGTGCCTTGAAACAGGATCCGAAAAACGGTCATTATATTGACAGCATGGGCTGGGTTCTGTTCAGGATGGGGCGCCTCAAAGCAGCGCTCGATTATATCAAGGATTCGCTGGCCAAGCTTGGCGGGCACCCGGAGGTTTACGAGCACCTGGGGGATATCTACTTCGCCATGGGTAAAAAGGATCAGGCCATCGAAGCCTGGAACAAGAGCCTGGCCTTAAAAGGAGATAATGAATCACTGAAAAAGAAACTCGAGGAGCTGTCGCCAGGCGCTGGCAAAGGGAATAATAAATGAAGATAGATTTCAAGAATAAGAATACAGCAAATAAAATATCTTATACTCTTTTGGGAACTATTATACTTCTATCCTCCGCCTGTTCGGTAGGCATGCGGCAGAGCCTTTCTGGACAGGCTATGGATCCGGAAAGTGTGATCGCCAGATTCGACAGTCTGGGCCAGGAACTCAGAACAAATAAGCAGATATTCCGGGTAAGGCTTATCGATAAGGGGCGGAGTTTCAGCGGGGACGGGGCCCTGGTCTACCGCGCGCCGGACACTCTTCAGCTATCGATCTATGGGCCGCCGTTTACTACTCTCTGGCTGCAGATGCTCACCCGGGGCGACTCGCTTACCCTTTTCCTGCCCAAAGAAAACAGGGTCGTCCGTGCTTCGAGCGGCGATCCGCGGCCCGTTGCCCAACTCGCCGGCAGCGAGGGCCTGACCGATGCCGTTTTCCTGGGCGGGGTCACCGGCATATTCAATATCCAGCGCTTCCTCCACCCGGGCATGACTGTCACCGCTACGGCGGAGGGGACGCTGGAAAGGCTGCGCCTGACAGGAGAATCCCAGGTCTATGAGTTTGTTTATGACAGCAGGCTCAATGCCGTGGTGGGCTTTGTCCATTACCAGGAGAGCAAGAAAAAGCGCGAAATAACACGCAGCGATTTTAAAGAGATCGGAGGGCTCCAGCGCGCCTCCAGAACTCTCTATCGGGATTACCTGGAAGACAGGGAGATAACAGTATTGGTGGGAAAAGAAGAAGTAAACCTGAGCCTGGCCGAAAATGCATTTCAAATCTTGCTGCCTAACGGTTTATGAATTAATTTATGTGCTTAAAAATTAGAAGCTGGATATTTTCCTCTCTAGGGGGGAGAAAGAAGTTTTACAAAGGTGGATCATTGAGGAAGGCATATTCCTTCCTCATCATGGCCCTAGCCATGGCGCTCGGGCCCGGATGCAGCCACTACAGCACGACAGGCAGGCTTCCGGCCCATCTAAAATCTGTTTCTATC
>Ga0315277_10013539_pt1 | contig 10159 bp, 15 predicted proteins | sample YL17G05_15_MG_FD_203695 | JGI IMG/M metagenome (GOLD analysis project Ga0315277, IMG submission 203695) | Sediment microbial communities from Yellowstone Lake, YNP, Wyoming, USA - YL17G05_15 | ecosystem: Environmental > Aquatic > Freshwater > Lake > Sediment | place: USA: Wyoming | collected...
AAGACCCTTGAGATTTTGACGAAGACCTATCTAGTTCTGTGTGCGGATCTTCTCCTCTAGATTGTCAGCGCATTGCCCATGGCGGGCCATCTAGAACACGGACGATGCCGGCTAATACAACAGTGACCGAGCACAAGTGACAATACTGAGAAATGCATCATCCGGTTACTGATCACGCGAGTGATGGCTGTGCCTGGAAAGAAGAGCTGGTCTGAAAAGCTGAGAGACAGCAAGGGCTTGCCGAAAGTAGAGAAGATCACTGGAAAAATGAGCAAGAGGTGAGGGACAGGCACCGTTGTCATTCCTGCACCGATAGAAGTTGATCAGTTGGTCAGCTTCTCCGCGACTGAAGTCGGGAGCTTGCAACTTGGAGGCGCGATTGCTGCCAACTAGCCTCTTCATCCTGCCTGACGGGCACGCTGACAGGTGCCCCGGTCGGAGGAAACTGACCCTTAGTTACTGGGTAGGTAGCTTGGATCGCCCTCCGACAGATGTTCACGCTTGCAACTCGATCCGCGTTTGCTTCGAAGTGGCATTTGATGCACCGGAAGTGTCGCCAGTTCCTGCGGTTGTTTCTAGAGACATGGCCGCATCTCGGACAGGTTTGACTTGTATATTTGGCGGGAACCTCAACAAGCGGTATTCCCAGCATCTCGGATTTGTGGGTGAGCGTATGGCGGAAGAAGCGGTAGGGTATTCGATTGGTTTTCCGTCTGCTCTTGCAACTGAGTTGGCCTCTTCGCCGCCTCAGTCTGTGGAGGTACTCAATAGCGATTCCCGCATTGTGTTCAGTAGCCAGATCGGTCAGCCGTTTAGCCAGCAACCAAGTGTTTGTTCGAACATAGTTTCGTTGTCGTCCACTCAGTCGCCGCAGCTTGACTCCAGCTTTGCCTCTGTGACCTTTCCCATCTCGGTATTCTTGCAGTTTGGCGCGTCGATCTTCGTAGCGGATCTGTCGCAACGAAATGTTTCTTCCAAGGTAGAGCTGCTTCAGAACCCTGCCCTCTCCACTCATCACAGTTACAGCAACGCCGTTGCTGTTCTGGTCGATTCCGAGAACATTCTCGGCTTTTCGTGGGGCTGGGAGTTCCTTCTGAAGAACAGTGAGGAAACGGTAGCGACAGGTCATCAGAACGCTTGTTGTAACCCAACCATCTGCCAGATGTTCTTGGAGTCTTCGGTATGCGCCATCCTCCTTTATCGGCAAACCAAGCCTTTCATGGCTAATTCGTACGCTGAGGACTGGATGTTTTCGGCCTGTGCCTTTGAAGCTGAAAAGCCGTTTGTCGAAACGCACTGTTGGCTGATTGATTGCCGATGCAACTTTTCGCCGTTGCCAAGCGTATCGTTGTGCTTCTTCAATCAACTGGCTTGCTGTGCCGTTCGCCCTGTTCTTCGTGTAGGTGAGATGGTGGAGTTGCGTGTAGGTTTGAGGATTCTCGGACTGGATGGTTTGAAGACTTTCGGCGGCAATTGCCTTGAAAGCCGTGTACGTTTCATGGAGCTTTCGTTGCTTAACACCAGTCGAAGACAGAAGGTTAAGCTGAAGCGTCTTCTCCGTCGCTACCGACCCAAGAGAAAAACACTGTCTAAACTATTTAATTGGGAGAGATACGCGAAAGCATTCCGCAATTCCTCTCCATGCCTGAAGGCAGGAGTTTCCTTGCGGTGACTTCGATGACTTCTCCAACCAAATAGTCGAAGCCGACTCCTACCCTGCGCGTGCTAGCGCTTGGACTTGCAGAGCGCTACAGTAGTCAACATAGGACGAGGTACGACGGAAATTGCTGTAATCGAGAAGCTGTATCTGCTCGGCGGTATGTCCGAACCTTTGGCAAGCGATTATGTTCTTGCGAGTCTTTCTAGTACCATTCAGGCGAAGCACGGATTCAAACCTGCTACGGACAACCTTGTTGCATTTGTTTCAGGCAAGGTTGATTCAATCACGACCTTCGGCAAACCAGCTGTGCACAGATACGATATTGATGCGCAACTGCAGAGCGCTGTCAATCATCTAGTTGAGAAGATAGCTTACAACACTCGATATCTACTGACACAACTCCCGCCAAATCTCGAACGTGCAACACGAATCGCACTATAAGGTGGCGGTTCATTGATAGCTGGTGTGAGCGAAGCAATCAAGAAACAACTGAACTGCAAACTGCTGATACCGGCTGATCCGATCTTCAGCAACATTCTCGGCTTCTACAAGATGGGGAGAAAACTCTGCGGCTAGAATCAAAGCTGCGGCAAAACTCTCAGTCAAGCTTCCCAAGGAGCTCACTGAGAAAGTGGAACAAAGGAAAGGTTATGGCTTCCGCCCGTCCGACACTGTCCGACTGACGTTATCTCCGTTACCCAACTCGCCAGAAGAAATTCAGAATCAACATGACCTAGCACAATTAAGAATTACGCCGTTGTGCAATCAAAACCTGCAGATTAAATCGAAAGATGAGAAAACTGCATTGAAAGCATTACAGGAATGGTGACCTAACTGACCGTACTAACCGGAATCTTCTGCTTACCTTCTTGCTTGGCTATCTGGAAGGATGCCTCGTTCACACTCTCGCTTAGCATCTTAACCATGGGGTGGCTTCTGTCTATCCTGTACATGGTCGCCCTTCCTATCTTCCTTGAAAGCTTGACGATGCCCATGTCTTCCAAATCCTTGAAATTCTTGTAGACTGTCTGCTTGCTCATGCCGAGTTCTCTAGCCAGCTCTTCCTTGTCGAAGTCAAAGTACGGGTTGGTTAGGAAAATGTCTATTATCCGCAGCTTCGGAGAGTAGCCAAACGCCTTGAGCAGAAGCGAGTCTCCTGTATCCTTGTACCTGACCTCTTTCTCCATTTCCATCACTGCAATGGATTGGTCGGAAAAGTATTTATTCTTTTACCTTTAACGTTCCATGACAGTACGATGATCCTGAGCGACGATCAAGTCAAAGTGGCGATACTTGAGTTCCTAGTAATGAAAGGCAGATGGGGCGCTCACTACTTCCCTGTCGACACTCTCGTGAACTGGATGGGTAGAAAAGTAGAAAGGAACGGCAAACGGGTCAGAGCATGCTTGAAAGACCTGGCCAAACAAGGCTACGTACTTGCACATAAGAGAGGAGAGACCGTCTCTCTGAATCCAGCTGTAACTGAGAAAATAGGAGAGCTAATCAAGCAGTCGTTGGTTTAACTTTTGCGGCGGGAAGTCCCCTTCCCTTTTTGATAATATCAAAAACCGAAAAACGGAAGAGGATATCAAAAAGAATATTATGAGGAGTTTTCTACGAGGCGTCCTTTTCCTACTTGCTCGCCCACACTCTGAATTTCTCGAATTCTATTTTCTCCTTCCGTAGGAATGCCGCCGCTGCGTCTCCGGAGGACTCGGGAATCATGAATGCACCTCTCCCCAGCTTTGTGCCGCGTAGCTGCTGGATGAGTCCTTTACTCCCAGCACTTTTCTTGCCATAGAGGGCGTAGGCGACTCTTGACTTCTTGGTTGCTTTGGCTCTGCCCAAGCCGTATCTGAAGATGAGCCAAGGTTCCAGGTCGAGTAGCCTGCTTGCCTGAAGTTCATGTGTCACGCCCCTCCAGTATAGGACCTTTCCTTCAGCGATTATGTTCTGCAGTAGTGATGGTTCTGTCTTGGCGATCTCCTGCATGTTGCCAACAATCGGCTTCGTGAATGAGCGGAGGTCAGCCGCAATCTCGGTGATTCTATCTTCGCTATCTTTCGCGTTCGATACGTTGTCGAATAGGATGTAGAGGTCGATGTCGCTCTTGGCTCCGAAATCCCCTCTACTGTAGCTGCCGTACAGGACTATCGCCATGAGTCCTCTGAGGCTAGTCGCTTTCTCAACGAAGAGCGAAAGATCCTCTAGAACCTCACTGTACTGTAGGCTTCTGGAAGTCGACTCCAATTATCTTCCCCATCTCTTGGATCAGCCCATACGTAACATTGATGATGCGCTCTGCCCGCTCCTTCTCTGCGCCTCCGTAGCCGAGGCTTTCATACATGCGGTAGAGCCACGCGAGCTCTTCGTTGAATGGATGTGGGAAATGGCTTCTTGCAAACGCCCGCAGATCACCGTGCGCGGCTGACCCCGCGAAATGGCGAGGCGGAGACTGCCTAGCGGCCATGGCCTGAAGCACCTGCTCCACGACCTTGACAGCTAAGTCAGCTACGACGCTCATCTTCTCTTCGCGGTACGCAATCTCCATCATTTCGAGCTTTTCCCGCGCTAAGTTGATGTGTTGCTCAAACGTCGGCATGACTGCTCTTCTTGGTCTAATTGTTAGAAAAAGGGGATAGTTCCTTATAAAACAGTCTAATTATTAGAAACAATATTGCCCGGGTCTCGATGCCAGTACGTAAATCCACCAGATGAGAGAGGTCTACTATGACAAAGGTAAGTCGAGGGCCTAGCGGTCCTGATCTGATTCAGCGCTTTCTTCAGTAGGCCATGACTTCTGCAAAGACTTATAGCCATCGTTCGGTGAGATTGGATTCGTTGAGGAGAACACAGTATGGGTACTAGAGATGTCGGAGGAGTCGTGTTGCCGCAGGTAAACTACTTCGCTTTCGTCGTATTGGCATTGTTCGTTCTCTGGATCGGATTCTTCCTGTTCAGGAAACGAAGCTCAGTCATCAGGTTCCTCACGCCAATGCTCCTAAGGCTCATGTGAACCTGAACCGCAGCAACAGATCCCTAGCAGGCGCAATCGTTACGTTTCCGTCTTCTGTCTAGGAGTAAGGGAGGCTTCCCTAGCCCCTGCTCTTGATCTCTAGTTGTTGGATTCCGGCCTGAATCATCTGCCGCAAGTCGCGGAGCTCTTGGAGCGCCTAGTCGCGGCCTACGATTCACATGTCAGGAAGAGCTAATCTAAGTTGCGGAGCAGGGTAGGTAGTTATATATAGATGCGTATACATGTATACGCAGCCGACAGAGTAGACCAGAGATGACTGTCACACAGCAAAGACATCGTCTTGAGGATACGTTTCATAGGCCGGGACACAGTCCAACTCAAGAGACACAACTGATGGTTGAGCGATGCCTCAGAGATAACGGCAGCTTTCCCTCCAAACGTGCCTTGCTGCGTGCTCTTCCGCGACAGATGGAGCCGCCCACATTGGTTACGATACTCAAATATCTGGAGGCATCGAATAAGGTGTTCCTCAGTGAGGACGGATCTGTCGTTTGGGTCTTCACAGACAACCCGAAATTCCTCCAACTTCTCAGAGAAAGCCCCGCTATAAGGTCACGGGCACGCCGGAGTTCAGAGAATACTTAGAACAACTCAGAGAATCAAGAGATCATGAAGATCGGAAATTAGCTGCGTACATTGACGACGCAATAGATGTCTTGGAAGAACGCTCGACAGCAGGAAATAAGATACCGAGGAACCTGTGGGAGGCTATCACTAAGTACCGTGACGAGCCTTGTCTTTTTCGCTATCCACTAGATGACGGATATAGACTCATATATTCAATCCGTAAACCTGGACAGGATCCAGTAGTAGTTTGGATCATTGAGGTATTGAGCCATCCAGAGTATGACAGACGCTTCCACTACGACTAGCTTTCTTTAATTTTTAACTTCTCGGAGTAGATGGTTTCCAGCTTGGCGAGACTTATGCAAAGGGTTATATCCGGATTCGGCAAGATTGTAATGGTTAGGGAGAACACGATATGAGTCGTACAGATGTAGGAGGAGTAATATTGCCGCCAGTGGATTACTTCGCTCTGGTTGTGTCTGCGTTGTTCGTTCTCTGGATCGGATTCTTCCTGTTCAGGAAACGAAGCTCAGTCATCAGATTCCTCACGCCAATGCTCATGCGCCTAATGCGCATCTAGAGAAGAAAGAACACTTCCCCCTTCAGCCTGCGCCTATTCTGCATCATCGACAGAGCTGGTAATGCGTTACCAGATTACTACTACAGTACAAATCCGACATCTCTTTCTTCTTTGAGGGTTTGGAGTAGACCGCGCAGGTCGTAGGGATAAGGCGTGGATCTTTCCCTATGGAAGCAGGGGATGGGTGGGAGCACCGGAATATGAGAAGGGTTGCGAACTTAGCTTAGAGGTCAGTGTTACGCTAAATGGCGTTACGCCGAAAAGTATAAAATAGATGATGCCAATTAGCGTTACGCCTAGAAGGGTATCAAATGCAAAATCCATTCACTTTTGGCGCCATAGTGTCGGGAGAAGATTTCGTAGACCGGCAACGCGAGATAAGTGAGCTCACGCAAGCTCTCTTGAGTCGAACAAACGCCATAATTGCTTCTCCTAGACGTTACGGGAAGACATCGCTTGTGTTAGAAGTTTTCAGGAGAATCAACAAGCAGGGAGTCCTGACAATCTACGTAGACCTGTTTCCGGCAACATCTCGAATCAGATTCATCGAGATTTATGCTGAGGCCGTCTCAAGAGCTTCAAGAGACAAACTTGAGGAAGCCATTGCGTTCCTCAAAGAAATCCTTCCAACCCCGAAAATTGTGATCAAAGCAGAAGGAATACCTGGAATCGAGGTCGAATTGGAAAGAACCCGGAAGGATGATGAGACATTGCTATCTTCAATCCTGGATGCTCCGGAGAAACTAGCAGAGAGAAAGAGGAAATTGGTTGCAGTCGCTTTTGACGAGTTTCAAGAGATAGCTAATCTGAATGGCGAACAAATGCAAAGAGAGATGCGCAGCAAGATCCAGCATCACTCCAGAGTAGCATATGTCTTCCTAGGTAGTCGCAGACATCTCCTAGACAAGCTGTTTTCTGACAAGACGAAACCGTTGTATCGAACAGGTAAGCCATTCAATCTTGGCCCGATCCCGACCGATGACTTCAAGAGCTTTATACGAAGGAGATTTGAGTCGACCGAAATTCATATCTCGGATGATCTCATAGATGAGATACTGTCTTTTACAGAGTGCCATCCTTATTACACGCAACAACTCTGTCATGAGACTTGGAATCTCATTTCATCTGAATCTCGGATCGAGAAATCTCACACGGTCAAGGCTATTCAGAATGTCCTCGCCTCTCAGAGCTATGCGTTCGCCACTATCTGGGAGTCGTTACCGCCTAGTCAACGTGCCTTATTGAGAGGCGTAGCAATCGATGGTGGAACCAGAGTCTTCTCCAAGGAGTTTGTTAGAAGGCATTCGCTGGGGACATCTTCTAATGTGCAAAAGGCGGCCCAATATCTTGTCGACAGGGGTTTTCTAGAAAGAATTGATGGAAGTTACGTCGTAACGGATGTATTCCACCGAGAGTGGCTCAGACGTGTCTAGCTTTCTTTGATCTTCAGTTTCTCCGAATGAAGATAATGGTCTCCTTGACATGCACTGAACTCGATGAGCGGTGTCCTTCAGCCGATCTGCAACATGACGTTTTGGCTCCTGCGGCCGGCAGATCATTGCCTGAGAAATGTACAGAGCTGTCTCGCCAGTCTACTTCTCGGTGGCAAATCTGACGCATAATTCGACGAGCGTTCTTGTCTTTCCCAGTGTTTGCTCCGCGTATTCTCTGCTGAAGGCCTCACTTGCGGGTCTTCCCTCGGCTTCATAGCCGTAGAAAGCTGGACCGCGGATCCGCTCCAGTTCGCTCAGCGCCTTAGTGATGTCCTCAACTTTTTCCTTGAGATATTCGGGAAGCCGGTTGGCTGCCTCTGTGAAGGCGTCACTCACGTCGTGTTGTCGCGGGTACTCGATGGCCAAACGTCTGAGGACACTCTTCGTTGCGAGTTCCAGAGACTCCTGTGACCGGCGGAGACAGATCGCATTGTTTCCGGCGTTCAGTGCGTTCTCAGCTTCCTTGAGAAGCCAAGCAGCCGTCGCAGCGTAGTCACTTGCCATCCGCGTCGTCTTCATATCTCAACGACCTCTGTTGGCTTCGCGTCAGGCTTGAGAATCCAATAGTAGCCTTTCTCAGCGACGACTTTCCGGGCTCCAAGTTCCCTCAGTCTTCGCCTTATCGATTCCAAGACTCCTTTCAGGAAACCGTCCCTGTCAAAGGCGAGTATACCGTGGTCTGCGATGTCCAAGAGGATCGGAGGGTGTCCAGACGTTTCTTGACGGGTCAGGAGAATATCAGACACGGTTGCGCTTCGTCGCAGGGATTTGATCCTACGGTATGCCTCTGTCTGCCTGAGACTATCGTGAATGGAGTTGGTTTCACGGAAGCGTAGGCCCATGTCTTGGGGCAACTCGTCTGCCACCACCAAAGCATCCAAGTCGCTTTCAGAGGTGGCTTCACCGCGTACTGCTGATCCGAAGAAGCATATTGACCAGAGACGGTTGCCGAAATGCATCTTCACGAGCCTAACATACTCTTCAGCCAATTCCTTGTATTCCGGCTGTAGAGTGCAAAGTCGCATGGATCAGCGTCCTCCTCCAATTCTTGTCCACGACGCTTCTATAAGGGTAGTTCTCTGCCAAAGGAGCTGAAGGACCACTTAAGATTCATGACACTTGAGCTAGCAGACTCATCGGTTTATCAGGTTCCGATGCGTATTCTGATTTGAGTCTGAGATGGCATCCGGACGAGTGAAGAAGATCAGCTTCACGAAGCACGCCTACCAGAAATTTGAATTCTTGAGAAAGTACGGATTCGATGTCTCAGAAGCTTCAGTCAGAGAAACCGTCATGAACCCAAGTCAGACCCATCGGAAGGACGGCCAAATATCGGCTCTGAAGCCCCTCGATCGAGAATACGCCCTCAGAGTGGTCTACAATATGGTCAACGCTGACATCCTCCCACCCCTGAAGGGTGTGGGGTTCCCGATTCGTAGGCGCTCTTCATGGTGCCTCATCCTATCGGGTTCACGGGCTGTGTCAGAAGCAGCCCCTGAGATAGAGCGTGCCCTATCCCCCGTTTCATTATGTTGTATGCTCCGTTGTAGTCTGCGTTGTATTCACGGCCGCAGCTGTGACATTGGAATCTGCCGCCGACTCTAAGACCCTTAGAGCCGCAGTTATGGCACACCTGTGAAGTATATGCCTCTGGGACTTCCATCACCTTTACGCCAGTCCATTCTGCCTTATATTTAACGAACTGTTCGAGTCTGTGGAAGGGCCATGAGTTCAGCTTTCTGTTGAAGGCTTTGCCGCCTCCATGGTTTCTGATTCCGGCTAGGTTTCCGATAGCTATGGCCGCTTTCGTGTTCGCTGCTTCGGTTACGATGTCTTTGCTGACCTTATGCAGGATGGCATCGGTCACCCTCCGACAGTGGTTGCCAACCTTCTTGACTGTGCCGTGAGCATTCTTCTTCTGCAAGGTTTTCCTTAGGTTGTAGTAGTGCGCTTGTACAGCCCCGAGTTCCTTACCATGAAATTTCGGCTTCGGATTTGACGAGTTTACTGTGACCGCTAGATGTCTAATACCCAAGTCCACGCCGATGATGTTCTTGGGCGGACTCTCTTCAACTTCCTTCTCTATCGTCATGTAGATGAACCAATCGCCATCTCTCCGTATCAGCTTCGCTTCCTTTGTCTCCGCTCCGTCGGGTATTGGCGACGATACTCCTACTGGCACGTTGATTCCCCCTCTGACCCCGTGAATCGGAATCTTGATCCAATACTGGGTCAGCTTCGTATCGGCCCTGTATACATCGTTGCGCAGAATCATCGGATACTCTTTGTCTTTTAGTGTGCCCCCGTTCTGCTTTTGGAGTCTGCGAATGAATTTCTCCGCCTGTTGCTTTGTCGCTGAATACAGTTCAGCAGACCTGTCTCCATGAATGTACCTTTGCCAGTTCTGATATTCTTTAATGAGAAGAGACTCTTTCCCTCGCCTCAGTTCAAGAACCTTTGCCTTTATTGTCTTCTTTGCTATCAATTAGGCGACTCGCCTGCCTACCACCTTTAGGTCGGTATATTAAAGCGCATTCATCCCACCGCTGAAGCATGTGGGCTTTCTGCGCTACTTCGGTAATATAGTGGTCGTTACATTCTACCCAGTCAAGAGGGAGAGGTTCAATGTATAGGCTCAGATACGACTCGGAGTCAGACGTATTGATGATAGTCGTTTCCGAATCCGGCAAACTTTCACACGCCGAGGAGATGGGAGACATAGTCATCCACCTAGGCCAGAAGGGCGAACCGCTCTTCCTCGAAGTGCTTAACGCTAGCAAGAATGTCCCCCTGATGGTCCAAGCTCTAGCCAAGAAAGAAGT
>Ga0315277_10013541_pt1 | contig 10158 bp, 10 predicted proteins | sample YL17G05_15_MG_FD_203695 | JGI IMG/M metagenome (GOLD analysis project Ga0315277, IMG submission 203695) | Sediment microbial communities from Yellowstone Lake, YNP, Wyoming, USA - YL17G05_15 | ecosystem: Environmental > Aquatic > Freshwater > Lake > Sediment | place: USA: Wyoming | collected...
AACGTCTCGAAATCCTTGTTCGAGAGGATTGAACGTCCGTGCTGGGCAAAATCGTCGGAATAAAACACGACTTCAACGCCAGCTTCCCCGAACCGCTTGACAAGTTCCAGGTTGGCATCGAGAAACGCACTCGCAATCTCGTGGACGAAAGCGGGTTGCTTCTTCATGTAATACGCGAGCCGGCCAAGAGTCATGCCCTCGAAAATGCCCTCGTGGATCGACAACGTGAGCCACGCCATGGGATACACATAAGGGGACAGCGCACTAACATATTTGTTCCACACCTGCGGAGAATAATCTTGAGTGTCATCGATAAGGTCTGCAGGCTTGCCGTATTGATCCCAATAGGCATGGACAATGTCGGGAGAAGTGAATAGACCGCCATGGTACCACCGGAACGGCACGCTCGTATGGGATCCCGTCATCTCCGACCGGTACAAGCGACCCGTGAAATGCAAGGAATATCCTTCAAATTCTTTGGGTGGCGGGTAATATTCGGTCGTGAACTCCTTCCACGGATGCATCGCCCAGAGATCTGCATTCCAGAAGCGTTGCTCGGTGATGTCACCTACTTCGGGCAACTTCAGCTCGTATTGCTTGAATTCAGGACTCTTTAGGAATGCTTGGTAGCCCGTGCATGATGGCTCGAAGCCCAGGCTGTAGATCGGGACGAGATCTGGTTCCTCCAGATGCAAGGCTTTCAAGACGCGTTCCCGCTTGTTCATGAGACTACGTTATAAAAATCATTTAAAGTGTTAAAATATCTATCCAAATTTCAACAAATGATCTTCTTTACTAGGTGATATTAATCCTAATAGGGTGTAACGCACACCGTCTATCCCCTCCAGCGAGTTGCATCGCATCGGGTAATGCTTTTACCATAATAATATACGAGCCTTTCACGTCGGCATTGATCAGCGTTCCATCGGCAGATCGGAACAAACCACGCTTCACGCGGTTTCCGAGATATGCTTCATGCACCTCGATGGACTAACCATCGAGGAAACTACATTTCGACGTGTACGATTCTTCTTGTATCACGAATCGAATGCCCTCGTCCTCGCATTTATACGCGATCTTCACGTGATCGAAATCTGGGTCTTGTCGGGCACAATTTACAGAAATAGAATGAATTATATAGTTTGAATTTGATGCCGTTTAACATTTTTAATAGTATTTTCGATCATAGTTCGGGTACCTTGAATAAAAGATATACTTTCACGATCGTGTCACGATAGCGAGTGACAACAAGTTGAAAAATACCATCGGGGATCCTCTTAATAATAACAAGCATCCAATTCAAGTGAATCCGCATGGCGACCAAGAAGCTTGATTTCAAGAAAGTATTTGCCGAGCTATACAATCCTTCAACTACCAAGATTTCGATCGTTGACGTGCCCGATATGAAGTTTTTTATGCTCGACGGGAAAGGAGATCCAAACACTTCACAGGAGTTCAAGGACGCGATCGCGACCTTGTTCCCGTTGTCGTACGGCGTCAAGATGCCGTTTAAGAAAACGCATCCTGCGAAGGATTACGTGGTCCCACCTCTCGAAGGCTTGTGGTACATGAGCAACATGGCCGAGTTCCGGATGGATAACAAGCAGAACTGGCAATGGACATTAATGATGCGTGTACCCGATTTCGTTCCCGATGACGATGCGCGGAGCGCAATTGACGTGGTCAAGGCCAAAAAAAGCCCCCCTTCGATTGGAAAAACCAGGTTCGAGCATTTTCTAGAAGGCAAGTGCATGCAGATTATGCACGTTGGTCCTTTCGATGCAGAACCACCGACCATCGAAAAAACGCATAAATGGGCAAAGGACCAAGGATATAGCCTTCGTGGCAAGCACCACGAGATTTACATGAGCGATATGCGGCGCGTTGCGCCGGAACGGCTCCTTACCATCTTGCGCCAACCAATCAAATGACCGTCGCGGGCTAAATAAACCACTGATTTTTTTCTGAGTCGCTTGAATTGGTTGGAAATTTGAATCGACGCAATCTTTTTTTTCAGTACGCAAGCATGTATATACAAGAGGTATTCCTTAACAAACAATTAAGGCAGTTCCATATTACCATCGGATGACTCTATTCAACCAGATGAATGGATTATGCACCCAATAAAGAAAAAGTATATGTTCAGATTCGTTGCGCTTCAGTTCGTTCTTGCAGCTCTTGTGATCGTTTCCATCTCAGCATTGATGCCGCTCGTGAGGGCACAGCCAACACCATCCGAAGACCCGGCCTACATGTCGATGTTAGTTATAGGTGTTGCCTTATCCATTTCAATTCCGGCCGTTGCAGCTGCTTACGTGCTGAAGACAGCTGCCGCAGCAGCAATTTCTGCGTTGACAGAAAGGGAATCGACCTTTGCTAAGGCTTTGATGTTCGTGGTTTTCGGCGAGACGCTGGCCATTTACGGCCTCATTGTGGCAATATTGTTGATGCAGAAGTTACCGTGAAAGGTACAACGACGTATAAAGCCCCGTTCGGCGATCCATTTCGGGACGATATACATCGCCTCGCGATAAGATGATGAGACATGGCGATAAACGAGGTCATCGATGATTATGCGTTTATTCTAGTGAAGCTCGCTGCCGCCAAGGAACGCATGATAAAATTGGACCGGCTCATGGACTTGACCATGAGCAAAGATCTTGATGATTTCAAGCTACGTCTCTCAAGAGATCAGGAGGATTTACCCGCGGATATCATCAAGAACTCGAAGGATCTCGAGGAGAGCTTCCGTGACATTTTCTTCAATTATATCCACATGATGATCCACGACGCGCCACGGTCTTGCCAATTATTTGTTTTCACCTTTGTTCAAAAATACGAGACAGACAACTTGAAAAACTTGATCGTGGGAAAGATAGCAAATATCGAAGAAAAATCGATCAAAGAACGGATCATTTTTCAAGTCGAAACCATTTTACACACGGACAAGATCATCAAGGATGCGCTGAAAGCGGGATCCTTGGAGGAAATCATTTACTTGTACCGAAAAACCCAGTATTACGATATTTTGCGAGAATTGGGAAATCGCTATAAAACCACAAAGGAAGTGTTCTTTATCCACGCGCTCCTCGATCAATACTACATCAAATTATTCAACCAGTTTCTCCACAAGCGCGTGCACGGCGGCAGGGAATATGGGGAGATCCTCAAGTTTTTCGTCGGAACATTAACGGATTTTTACAATCTATCGATGGTCATCCGAGGATTGAGCTACGCTTTCGAATGGAGCGAGGTCGAGCTTCTCCTCACTACCGCCACGGAAACGTTCAAGGTAAAGATAGATGATATCAAAAGAATTCATAAAATTGGCGATAACAAGGAAGAGATAGTGAACGAGCTCAAGAAGTTCGGAGCGAGATATCCGGGGGGAGATAAACTGGTATCGCTCATTTATCCGGATCGTATCGTGCAATCGCTTAAGAAATTTTATTTTAACATGCAACTGTTGCATTTAAAATCCTTTAAATTTCAAAAAGGAAACGAGATTAGCCAAGTGATTGCATTTTTGCTCAGGAAAGAAATGGAAATCGATAATCTAGTTACCGTCTTCGAGGGTATTAAAAATGATTTTGATAGAATCTCATTGAAGGAATACTTGATAACGGAAGTGACTTGATGGAAAACTTCTTCAAAAAAATTAAGGAAATCGATGATGAGGCTTCAAAGGTTGTCTCCACGGCGAAAGTCCAGGCTGATTCCTTATATCGCTATACAAAGGATGAAATGGCGAACGAAGCTGCGGAAAGCAAAACTAACTCAATGAACGTGGAGCGCGCACTGCAAGAAGCATATCTGAAACAAGTCGAGCTCTTCCAAGAACAGTACACGAAGGAGTTCAACGAGCAATTAGAATTGCTAAAACGAATGGTGAACAAGAACAAGGCCGAAGCCGTGGCGCTTATGCTGCAATTGCTCGAGACCGAAATTTAACACTTGCAAGGTCGAAAAATATGACTCGAATCATCTCGATCGGTTCAGAAATGTTTGTTACAGCCTTTAAGATACAAGGCATTGATGGATTCATTGCCAAAGGAGATGATTTTAACAATATTCTCGATCTCGTCTTAGCGGACAACACGATTTCAATCGTCTTTCTGCAAGATGACTTGTATTTTGCTAATCAAGAACGCATGGATAAAATCAAATCATCGATGAGCCGGCCATTGTTCGTGGAAATCCCGGTTGAAAAGAAGGAACACAGCGTCGATATCATTGCACAATTGATCAAAAACAATATCGGTATTTCTTTGGATTGAACGATGTGGTGAATTTTGGAAACCAACACGATGAGTTCTAGAATGGAACTGCTCCGCGCACGGGTATTGGAAGAAGCAAAAAAGAAGGCTGACAGCCTATTGAAAGAATCACGTATCACTGCATCAAATTTAAAGCATGATGCTACAGAAATTATGAATTTAACAGAAATAAATCTAATGAACAAGATCAAGGCTAGCCTCGAAGAAGAATTCCTGGATAACAAGGGTGTGCTGGAAAAAGAAAAAGTTCGGAAGCTATTGCAATTCAAGCAAGATACCTTGGACGATGTGATCAATACCGCAATTTCCAAGTTCAAGAAAAAATTAAACGATAACCCCGATTTTTATTATAAAACCTACCTTCCCGGGTCGATAGAAGCAGGCATACAAAACACGGTTCTTAAAGAGTATTTCTTGAGCGTTAACAAGAAAGATCACAAATATATACAAGATCATCTCGAATATTTGAAAAAATTTAAGAAGAAAATCATATTAACAGACGAACCATTTCCTGATGATGATTTAGGCTGTATAATCCACGACAAGCAATCGAACGTCATGTTTGACAACCGGTTGTCAAAGAAAATCGAGATGAAGATTCAATATTTGAAGACAAGAATTTCCCAGGTCCTCTTCAAGGGAGCGTGAATCGCGGTTGAAGAAAGACGAGCCAGATATAGGAATAATCACAGCGATCAATGGCCCTGTTGTAAGTATTCGCGGTTTTGAGCGCGCGAAAATCCGCGACATGTGTCTTATTGGCCAATATAAATTTCCGGGTGAAGTAATCCGCATCAACAAGGACAGAACAACCTTGACGAGAAACGTGACCGTGGAGGTTTTTGAAGACACGAGCGGCCTCGTTCTTGGTGACGAGGCTCGTTGCTTGAATTACCCATTATCCATGGAGCTGGGCCCAGGGTTACTTGGCCAGATCGTCGACGGCATCCAGCGACCACTCAGCAAGTACTTCGAACAAGCGGGCGGTTTCATCAAACGCGGCTTGAATTTCTCTGCTCTTGACCGAACGCTTAAATGGAAATTTAGGCCCTTGTTGCAAGATAACGATAATGTCACGGGAGGCGATATCATCGGAGAAGTTCCGGAAACAAGTTCCATCGTCCACAAGATCATGGTGCCACCAAATATCAAGGGCACGATCAAGGAAATTGCTGACGGTGGCTTGTTCACTATCGAGGATGTGGTTTGCACTATCATTGATGACAAGAAAACAGCTCATCCGATTAATCTATATCAGCGCTGGCCAATCACGATCCCTCGTCCGTGCAAGAAACGCCTTTTACCCGTCATACCGTTGATTTCCGGGGTTCGCATCATCGATTGCTTGTTCCCGGTGACGAAAGGGGGATGCGCCACGATCCCGGGGGGTTTCGGAACCGGAAAAACAGTCATGCAGCAGCAATTTGCAAAGTTTTGCGATGCTAACATCATCATCTACATAGGTTGCGGTGAACGAGGGAATGAACTCGCCGACGTGCTCGAACAGTTTCCACGCTTGGTGGATCCCAACGGCAAACCGCTGATGGACAGGACCGTCCTTATCGGAAACACATCGAATATGCCGGTCTCGGCTCGCGAGGCATCGATCTTCTCCGGGATCACCATGGCGGAATATTACCGCGACCAGGGATATCACGTAGCCTTGATGGCGGACAGCACGTCACGGTGGGCTGAAGCGCTGAGAGAAATTTCAGGACGGCTGGAAGAACTTCCTGCAGAGGGCGGATACCCCGCCTACCTGGGCAGGAAACTAGCCTCGTTCTATGAACGTGGTGGTTATGTGGAAATATGTGGTTCCACACGGAGGACCAGCTCCATTTCTATCATCGGTGCTGTGAGCCCACCGGGAGGCGATTTCTCGGATCCTGTCGTCCAAGCAACGAAGCGTTTTATCAAGACATTCTGGGCACTAGATCCAAAGCTTGCCTATTCCCGCCAATATCCGGCAATCAATTGGATCGATTCCTATAGCTTGTACATCGACGAAGTAAAGGGCTGGTGGAACGATAATATTGACGATGAATGGGGCAATTTTCACTCCGAAATGATGAAAATCTTGCATGAAGATTACGAAATGCAAGATCTAGTGAAACTCATCGGTGCGGATGCGTTACCATTGCAAAAACAACTTACGATCTTCACGGCTGATCTGATCAAGAAGTCTTTCCTCGTTCAAAATGCATATGACGACATAGACCAGTATTGCAGCGCTCAAAAACAAGCAAAAATGCTCCGGATGTTCGTTAGCTATTACAACGCGGCTGCTACCTTACTCGAACACGGCGCGGCCCTCTTCAAGTTGCAAGAGATGAAGACCGTTACACAAATGGCACGTGCACGCAAGGAAATCAAAAATAGCGAACTTGAAAAGATCGATGAGATCGTTGAAGAGATGAAAAAAGAATTCGACGCTATCCGGAAAGAATTGGCTTAACCCGTGGAGGAGAATAGTATGGCACTGGTATCCCAAGCAATCAGGAAAATCGAAGGCCCTTTGATCTTCCTGGACACGATTCCCAAGGTAAAATATAACGAAATCGTAAGGGTCCAAAAACCCAATGGTGATTTGGTTCTCGGCAGGTGTGTTCTTGTTAGTGACACGGGTGTCGTCGTAGAGGTATTTGGAGGCACGGATGGTTTAGATGTTGATAACACGGCAGTAAAATTCACGGGAGATGTTTTCCGGATTCCGGTTTCAGAAGATATGATCAATCGAATATTTAATGGAATGGGTGAACCTAACGATGGTGGCCCGGACATAATTCCGGAAATATGGCTTGACATCAACGGGGAACCGATAAACCCGTTTGCCCGGGAATACCCTCGCGATCTTATCGAAACGGGGTTATCCTCAATCGATACGCTCACGTCGCTCGTGTGCGGGCAAAAACTGCCCATTTTTTCCGGGCAAGGACTTCCTCATGATGAGCTAGCAGCTCGTATCATCACGCACGCGATGATTTTCAATAAAGAAAATACCGAACAATTTCTCATCGTTTTTGCGGGCATTGGGATCAAGAATGACACGGCGATTTACTTTAAATCAACATTTGGAAGAACAAAAGCAAAAACCGTTATGTTCAACAACCTCGCGAGCGATCCAACCATCGAACGACTTCTAACGCCTCGCATTGCCCTCACGGCAGCGGAGTACTTCGCGTTTACCAAAGGATATCAAGTCCTGGTTATTTTAACAGACATAACCAATTATTGCGAGGCACTACGTGAAATCTCAGCTTCTAAAGATGAAATCCCTTCCAGAAAAGGCTATCCGGGGTACATGTATTCCGACCTTGCATCCATCTACGAGCGTGCGGGTCGCATAAAAGGAAACAAGGGCTCGATCACGCAATTACCAATCTTGACAATGCCGAACGACGATATCAACAATCCGGTGCCGGATTTAACGGGCTACATCACGGAGGGGCAGATCGTCTTGAGCAGGGCGTTGTTCGGAAAAGGTATTTCTCCGCCAATGGATATCCTCAGTTCCTTGAGCCGTATCATGAAAGACGCGATTGTTGGCAAAACACGGGAGGACCATGCAGATGTCATGAACCAAATTTACGCTTCGTATACAAAAGCATTGGATATACGAGCCTTGCAGTCCATCGTCGGGGAGGAAGGGCTTTCCCCGCTGGACAAGAAATATCTGGCATACGCGAACGATTTCGAGATGCAATTTCTCAAGCAATCGACGGATACGCGGCGGACTTTTAACGAGAGCCTTGATATTGCCTGGAAGGTCCTTTCGAATCTCCCGAAATCGGAGTTAATTCGCATCAAGTCAAGTTTAGTCGAAAAATATTACAAGATATGATCTGGACAACTAAGGTGACAATCACTCTTGAGCTTCGCAAAAATAATGCCAACCAAGTCCGAGCTTTTGAGATTGAAAAGGAGGCTCGGGTTTCTCAAAAAAGGCAACGAACTTCTCCAGCTCAAGGCTGACTCTCTACTCATACAGATAAAAAACTTTTATCGGAACATTCGTGATAGCCGTCAAGTCATTATTGACCACGTGATCTTGGCGTTCCAGAATTTAAAGGTCGCGGAAACGATTTCGGGGGAATATTTCTTGAAAAACTTGTCGAACGTGAATAAGAACTTGATCGAATATGTGATTGATATCGGGTATCGCTCTTCGTTGGGTTTCACGGTGCCGAAAATCACGTATCGAATCGAACGCGAAAAACATTTCCCACATTATGGCTTTTTCGGCACGAACATGTTTATCGATCGCTATTACATACAAATGCAAAAATCGATCGATGATCTCCTCAAGCTTGCAGAATTAGAGAATACCCTCTTCATCATGGCCATGGAATATCGCAAATTGCGACGAAGGATCAATGCCTTGGAAAATAATATCATTCCACAAACCGAAAACCAGATTTACATGGTGGATGATATTCTGAACGAAAACGCACAGGAGGAATTCATCCGGCTCAAAAAAATCAAAAGCAAGATCCTGTCAAAGAAAGAAAAATAGGGAGAGAAATGGATAGATTCAAGAAAATCATGGTTCCAGTTGATGGAAAACGGGGTACATATGAATGCGTGCGACTTGCATGCCATATCGGAAAGCAAAACAATAGCGACATCTTCCTAGTGTATGCGATAAATCTAAGCAACATAAACACGGTTGCGAGGTTTTACAACGATCAAGGAGAAAAGATCATTAATGAAAACATCAAGGTCGCCGAAGCTTGCTTTCACAGATTCATATCGAATATAAAACTCGAATCTACTTACGATTTCAAGTTTACCACGCGGGTGGTGAAAGGAAAGAATGTTGACGAGCTATTGATCGATTTTGCCCAGAACAATATGATCGATCTCATCATTATGAGCTTGACCCCTAAAAAATCAGCCTTGGACATAGTCATGGGAAATATCCTCTTGCGTGTTGTTGAGTTCTCTAAAGTCCCGGTCTTGGTTCTCCCGGCTGTCGCTGATACAGAAGAGACAAAATGAAGGATTGCATTCATGATAAAAAACGAAGAATTTGGGAGGTTAGTGCTAGCACTTCCCGCCCAAGAAATTGATGTGGCTCTCAGGTTGCTTGCTGCAGACTATTCAACCGAGATCAAGGAAATCACGAGGTTACCTGAGGATATTGAGCTCTTGGATCAAGGCGAAATCAAGATCGAGGAGGTTGAAAAGCAAGACAGCTCGATGCGTGAATTCAAGTTCCGCATCATGGAAAATAAAATGAATGAAATAGGCGAGCACATCGAATTTATTATAAAAAAACTTGATATCACGCTTAAAAAAAACGCGAAAACGCAGTTCGAATTCCACGTGAAAGACCTCGACGATCTCATCAATAAAATGTTCAAAACAACCAACGAGATCTTCGAACATCTCCAGGAAATCTTGAACAAGCAAGCGACCACGAGCCGATTGATCGAACAATCCGTCGTGGAACAAAGCATCTTGAAAACTTTGAACACCTTTTCGTTCGAAAAATCTAATCTTACCAATTTAAACTTCATTAACGTATACATGTTTGTCGTTTCTAATCAAAATCTTGAATTATTCAAGAACTATCTCGAAAAAGAGAAGTTTATTTATCACGAGAATAAGATTTCCGAAAAAGAAACGTTTCTTGTATTTCCTGCTTTAAAAACCATCGCAAGCACAATCTCCGAAAAAATGGCATTGTATAATGCCCGGCAATTTGACTTGAAAGACGATTATTTCTTGGCAGACGGAACGCTGGACATGCAACAAGTGAACGATCGATATCGCACGTTAGTGAAACAACGGGATGAAATCGGCAATGAATTCAAGGAAATGAAAAAATCTTACACGGACGAACTTGATGCATTGCAAGAGTTGTTCATAAACGCGGGCA